>Ga0116202_10001463_pt1 | contig 13823 bp, 13 predicted proteins | sample LakKivw325mmetaG_FD_94479 | JGI IMG/M metagenome (GOLD analysis project Ga0116202, IMG submission 94479) | Anoxic lake water microbial communities from Lake Kivu, Rwanda to study Microbial Dark Matter (Phase II) - Lake Kivu water 325m metaG | ecosystem: Environmental > Aquatic > Freshwater >...
GGCTCGAGGGGTAAGAGGGGCATCTGTTGGTGCTGCACGTCTCCTCCTTCGCATAGCAGTGCCTACAATTCGAGCATAGCCGATATCAGCATAGCTGTCAAGCAGGGATTCTGATGTTGGAGCGTGAGTCCGGGCATGGCGATGACTCGTGTCCCGGGCCCGGGAATTCCACTTGCTGTGCGCAACGTGGCCTGATATAATGCTGCGGGGGGCAAACACCCGGAATCGTGAATGCGGAGGCCTGCGTTGCGGAGCGCAGCCCCCCCAGCTACTGCCCGGCAGAGGTGACTGTGAGGACCGCCTGTTGACTAGCACGTAGAGGAGGTGAGCAGTGCTGCCATTGAACGATGCTTCTCGACGACCACTGCGTTTCCCGGTCATGACGGTGTGTATCATCGCGGTGAACGCACTCGTGTTTCTGTTGGAGTTGCTCCTGGGCGACGCCTTCATCTTGCGCTGGTCACTCGTGCCGGCCGCAATCGTGGCCGGACGAGATTGGCCTAACATCCTGACTTCTATGTTCTTGCACGAAGGATGGATGCATATCCTGGGCAACATGCTGTTCCTGTGGGTTTTCGGGCCGGAGATTGAGGACGTGATGGGGGCGGGCCGTTATCTCGTCTTCTACCTTCTGGGCGGTCTGGCAGCCACCGTGGCGCAGATCGCCATCGAACCGTCCTCTACGGTGCCGAATCTGGGCGCGAGTGGAGCAATTGCTGCTGTGATGGGCGCATTCCTTATTACCTATCCGCGAGACCAGATTCGCACCGTGCTGCTGATTGGATGGTTCGTCCGCGTAACCTTTGTGCCCGCGGTCCTGTTGGTCGGCATTTGGTTCCTTACTCAGGTGTTCAGCGAGGTCGGATCGGTGGTGGACACTCAGGCGGACGGTGTGGCATACATGGCGCACATCGGGGGATTCCTGTTCGGCCTTGTGTTGAACCGCCTGTTTGAAACCAGAGAGAGGCGTTCCGAAGAGGGGCTGGACTAGGAGATGGTTAGCGTGTTTGTTCAGAAGCTGTGATGGTGCTGGTCTACGCCTCGCTTGGCGTGTCGCCAGCGCCGGCAACGCTGGTCGTACTGGCCCTTCGTGGCCTCAGTTGCTGGTTGCCGATGCTCATCGGCTTTGCCCTGTTGCACAAGGTTCGGTCGTTTGGGGCACAGGAGCGCAGCCGAAGCCGCATCTGGAGCCTGCATGCTGCGGCCTTGATCACGGCAGCGGCGGGAGTTGTCAACGTCTGGTCGGCGGTGACGCCATCGGTCAGGGTCCGATTCCAGTTGCTGGAGCGTTTCTTGCCGGTTGAGGCGCGGCACGGGGCTCGATTGGGTGCTGCTCTGGCTGGGTTCGCGCTGCTCATGCTGGCGCGCGGCCTGTCGCGGCGCAAGCGGGCGGCATGGCTCTTGACGATCGTGGTGCTGGTTGTGTCGGCAGTCAGCCACCTGGTGAAGGGGCTGGACTACGAAGAAGCGCTGCTGATGACGGCGTTGCTGGTCTGGCTGTGGGTGCAGCGAACGGAGTATCATGCCCGTTCGGATGAAGCTTCTGTGTGGCAGGGCGCCAGGGCGCTGCTGGCGGCGGGCGCGTTCACGTTGGCGTACGGGATCGCGGGCTTTTACCTCCTGGATCGGCACTTCTCGGTGAGCTTTGGGCTGGGTGCGGCGCTGAAGCAGACCGTTGTCATGTTCACGCAGTTCTACGATCCAGGGCTGCAGCCGCTGACCGGCCTAGGGAGGTACTTTGCCGATTCCATCTATGCGGTTGGAGCGGTGACGTTTGGCTATGGCGTGGTGATGCTTCTCAGGCCAGTTCTGGTACGGCAGCCAGCAACGGTTGAGGAGCGGGCGCGGGCCAGGGCCATCGTCGAGGCCCACGGCCGCTCGTCGCTGGCACGTTTTGCCCTGCTCCCTGACAAGACGTACTACTTTAGCCCCGGCGGCTCTGTGGTGGCCTATGTGCCAAAGGGGCGCATTGGCCTGGCCCTGGGTGATCCGATCGGCCCGGCCGCAGATGCGCGCTCCACGATCGCAGGTTTTCGAGATCACTGTGCGCGCAATGACTGGCAGGCGGTGTTCTATCAGACTCTGCCAGACCTGTTGCCCTACTACCAGGCCGAAGGCATGCAGCATGTCAGTGTCGGCCAGGAAGCCATCGTACGGCTGGAGGCTTTCCAGCTCGAGGGACACGAGAACAAGGGGCTGCGTTCGGCTGTCAACCGCCTGACAAGGCTGGGATACCGTGCGGAGATGCTCGATCCACCCCTGTCTGAGTCTGTGGTCCGGGAACTGCGGATCATCAGCGACGAGTGGCTTGGGCTGGTCCATGGTGCTGAGAAGCGCTTCTCGCTCGGTTGGTTCGAGGAGGCGTACATCCGCGGCAGCAGGGTCATGACTGTGGCTGATCCAGGAGGCGCGGTAGTCGCTTTCGCCAACGTCCTTCCGGAGTATCAATTGAAGGAGACGTCTGTGGACCTGATGCGCCACCGGCGGCAGGTGGAGCATGGGGTCATGGAGTTTCTGTTTGTCGCGCTGTTCGACTGGGCCAGGAGAAGCGGCTATGCCACGTTCAATCTCGGCCTGAGCGCCCTGGCAGGAGTGGGGGAGCACTCGGGCGACGCGGCTTTGGAGCGCGCCATGCACTATGTGTATCAGCACGTGCGTCAGTTTTATGACTTTCAGGGGCTGCATCAGTTCAAGGCCAAGTTTCAGCCAGAGTGGTCGCCTCGGTATCTGGTGTTCCCTGGTCCTGCCAGCCTCCCAGCGGTCGCCGTTGCGCTGATCCGAGCTGACTCAGGAGACGACTTTGTACGAACGTATGCGAGATCGGTTATTGCGGGAGCATAGGATCGTCCGCCCCAGGAACACAACAAAGGTGAAGGGAAGCGCAGCATTGCTTGGCATTGCACTTGGGGCAGTGATCTGGTCGTGTGCTGCCCCGAAGCGACTGGAACCGCAATCAGCAGCGCCGATCGTGTCTGCCGAATGCACGTCCACTCTTGTCCCCGCGAGTCCAACACCGCTCCCGTCAGCAACCTGCGCGCCGAAAGTGGCGAGCGTGCCCAGCACTGCAAGCGTGTTCACGCCGACGGTCGGATTCAAAGACCTGAGCGCACAGACGTATATCACCGACGTCTGCACGTACCTTCGAGAGCGCTGGGACCCGCAGAAAAGTGCTCCGGGAACGGTGGTGGTGCCGATTATGTTCCATACCGTGTTCGAGGGCCTTCCCTACCGTCCGGGCGATACACACATCCCCGCAGAGGACCTGGCGCGTACGGTCGAGGTCGCGAGGCAACTTGGCTATCAAACGGTTACTGCGGAGCAGCTTGCGGGCTTCCTCGAGCACAACGTGCTCATTCCGAAGCGGTCGATGATCTGGATTCTGGACGATCGGCACCCCGACATGATCGAGAAGTACTTTGCGCCCATCGCGCGCGAGAACCACTGGACTGTCACCCTGGGCTGGATCGTTGGTGACACGGGCAAGCGGCCGGGTCTATGGAAGCAGATGGAGGACTTGAACGCAACTGGCTTGCTCGACGTTCAGTCGCATGGGTACACACACCTCTACGTACGGCCCGACACTCCAGAGGCACTGATTCGCCAAGAGGTGTTTGGACCCATCGCTGTGACGGAAGAGCACTTTGGACACACCCCGCTTGCCTTTGTCTGGCCGGGAGGCAACTTTACCAAGGTGGCGGTGGGATTCGCACGTGAGGCGGGTTACAGGCTTGGATTCACTGCGCGTGAGCGTGGGCCGTTAATGTACGACTGGATTCCTCTGGGCCCCCAGGAGAGAGAAATGCAGGACCCGCTCATGGTACTGCCTCGTTTCTGGGCGCGCCCGGAACTCCCGGAAATATTGCGCAAGGCGGCAGAGCTGGGCGACGAGGCTGAGCAATGGTCGCTGGCGCGCTATGCGCAGGAGGCGGATCTATGCCGCGAGCTGTGCGGTTGCGAACTGCCGTCCCCAGGATCGAACGACTGAGGGCGGTTGACGACGGCATAGCACGGGTTGGGCGGGTAGTACTGGGAGAGTGTGCACTTGGCAATCGCGTTGTGGACTGCGCTGGCATTCGCCTGCGGCGCCATGCCTCTGTCGGTGTGGCTGGGCCAACTTGCTCTCGGCAAGGACATCCGCAGCTATGGTGATGGAAACCCTGGAGCTGCCAATGCCTGGCGCGCTGGTTCTTGGCGACTGGGCGCCCCAGCAGTCGCGCTGGATTTTCTGAAGGCGGCAGTGCCCGTGAGCCTGGCCAGGTCCTGTGGCAGCGTTTCGAGCTGGAGGCTTGTGCCAGTGGCGTTGGCGCCGGTTCTTGGGCATGCCTTTTCCCCTTGGCTGGGCTTCCGCGGAGGCAAGGCTGTTGCCGCCACGTTTGGCATTTGGAGCGCGCTGACTCTGTGGGAGGCGCCGACAGTTCTGGGGCTGTGTCTCCTGGCGTTGGTGTTGCTGCAGAGTGTGGACGCCTGGTCCACGCTGCTTGGGATGTTTGGCCTGTTGCTGTACTTGTTGCTGCGCCATGCGGATGCGCCCACTCTGGCAATCTGCTCAGGCAACGTGCTCGTATTGGCGTGGAAGCATCGCAGAGATCTCCGGCAACGTCCGCGCGTGCGACCATACCTTCTGAAGGCCTTGAGGCGCCGGCCATGAGCTATTTCTGGACGGGACACCAGACAAGCATCATTGCGTTCCTTGGCGTGCTGCTGGCGATTGCTCTGAGCAATCTGCTGACATGGAAGCGGCTTGAGCGCTACCCGCCGGCAAGTGTGTTGCCGAGAGTGTCCGTGCTCTTGCCAGTGCGCAACGAAGCACAGAACGTGGGACCGTGTCTGCGCTCTCTGATGCTGCAGGACTATGGTGAATATGAGATCCTGGCACTGGACGACGATTCTCAGGATTCTACCGCGAGCGAGCTGGCCAGGCTTGGAACCGAAGAACCCAGATTGCAGGTGCTGAAAGGCAAACCGCTACCCGACGGATGGCTCGGCAAGCACTGGGCATGCCACCAGCTTGCAGAGGCAGCCAGTGGGGAGCTGCTGCTGTTCGTGGATGCGGACACGCGCCACGCGCCCACTGCCCTGCGCCATGCGGTGTCGGCGCTGGAGGCGGAGAGAGCGGACCTGTTGGCGGTGATGCCACGGCAAGAGGTAGTCTCATGGCCTGAGCGGCTGGTGGTGCCCATCATGCCATGGAGCTTCTCCTCGTTTCTTCCTGTATCGCTGGCCGAGCGCGTCAGATGGCCTGCTCTTTCCATTGCAGTAGGGCAGTTCATGCTCTTTCGCCGCAGGGCGTACCAACAAGTGGGCGGACACGCGGCGGTGAGGCGAGATGTCGTGGACGATCTGGCGCTTGGGAAGCGCATCAAGGCCGCCGGACTGAAGTGGCGCTTCGTGGATGGTCAGCAGGATGTGAGCTGCCGCATGTACCACGGCCTTGAGGTGGCGGACGGATTGGGCAAGAACCTGTATGCAGTCTTTGGCTACAATGCTCTCCTGTTCATCTTCGTCTGGCTGTGGCTGGCAATGGTGTTCTGTGAGCCACTCGTTTGGTTGGGGCTTGCGGCAACGGGGAGGTCGATCCCAGCGGACGCGACGAGGTTGGCGTCCATTAGCGTGCTGCAGTCAGTGTTGCTCTGGGGCATGGCGAATTGGCGCTTCGGATTCCCTGCCTACCTGACGCTATTCTATCCTCTGAGCATACTGACGGCCCTGGGCATCGCCATCCGTTCCCTTGTGCTCACTACTGGAGGACGTGCGACCTGGAAGGGACGGGTACTGTCCGGACAAAGGGGGCGCTGGTGGGGCATGGGGAAACAACAACCGCCATCGCAATAGCGCGGTGAGCCTAGCATGGCACATTCACTACTTCTTGCGAAGCAATGGGCACTGTACGATGGGCAGGAATTTGAACGCGCGTGGCGGGAGACGCGCGCCATTCTGGATGGACTGCATGGTGAGGATCAACGCGATGCACAGCGTCTAGGCGGCCTGTGCTGTTATCGTCTCAAAGAGTACAATGAAGCGACGCTTTGCCTCGAGCAGGCTTGTCAAGACAGCACTGACTCCAACGATTGGCTGTGGCTGGCGTTGGCGGCGACGCGGCGCGGTAGGCTTGAGGAGGGTGCGGCGGCCTTTGAACAGGTGCGCATCTGCCAGCACGTGGCCAAGTTCTCGCAACCCCCAGGCTTCTACACACAGATCTACAGCTATGCCATGGTCTTGTGTGATGTGCGCGCGTGGACGCGGCTGATGCCCCTCCTGGATGAACTGGCCAAGGCCTACGCACGTATCGGCAGCACGGACACGGCGCTTCTGTACCGGCAGGGCATGCCGTTCCTTGCCAGCTTGCTGGCCCTGGCGGTGCGCTTGTTCAGCGAACAACAGCAATACGTGCAAGGTCTGGCATGGCTACAGCAGTTAGCTCTGGCTCTCGATGACGAGGGTAAGCGCCAGGCGAGCAGGGCCATGCATGCGCTGCGGGAGGCCGATGCGCGGGGCGAAGTGGCTTGATGGCACGGAGCGTTTGCCTTGCGCGATGTGCTGCGCTATAATGATTGGCGTGCCCCTGTAGCTCAGTGGATAGAGCGGCGGCCTCCGGAGCCGTGCGCGGGCGTTCGAGTCGCCCCAGGGGCGTTGCACGGACGCAGCAGGCCGATCTGATCTTCAACCTGGTCTTTTTCGTGGTGCTGACGTCGGTCCTGTTGCAGGGAACCTCGATACCCCTCGTCGCCCGTTGGCTGGGCGTGGACGCCCCAGTGCTGCCCAAGCGGCTCTACCCCATCGAGTACACGCCGATGGGCGGCTGGAAGAGCGAACTGAAAGAGTGGACCGTGCCTTGGGGCGCGCGCGCGGATGGCCGGGCCATCGTGGAGCTAGGGCTACCCGACGAGTTCCTGGTGGTGCTGATTGTGCGGGGGAATGGCTTTGTCCTGCCCAGCGGGGGAACGGTGGTGAGGGCGGGTGACACGCTGCTGGTGCTATCGGAGAAGGGGCCGTACGAGGAGACTATCGAACGGATTGGCCGCGTGGCGCCGGCGGTTCGATTGCAGGAGACCCCCGAGGCACATCCGTAGCTCGCAGGGGCGTTCTCGTTGACCAGGGCATTTGCTTCATCTCGGTAACTGTGCTATAATCTCCGCGCCTTGCCCCCGTAGCTCAGTTTGGATAGAGCAGCGGCCCGCGGAGCCGTGTGCAGGCGTTCAAGTCGCCTCGGGGGCATTTTTCTTTCCCCAGTGGTTTGTGCGCAATCGCCGTGACCTTTGATGCTGAACCTGCTGCAGATGCTTCGGTGTGTGTCTGCATGCCCGCCAGTCTGCTTCCCGCGATCGATCCAATTGCTGCCCAGCTTGCGCCAACTTGCGTCAGGAAAACGTTGCAGTTGCGTCCTAGATGTGTGAACAGTTCGTTAATCCCAGCAGCGCTGCTGGTCAATTCCTCGTGCTGCGTACGGGCATTGCAGCAACCCTCTATCTACCCAGTTGACACTGTGGTGATACCATGCTACAAAGGCAGTGAAGTGGATTCGTGGCTGAGGGCGGGGATTGGGGGCAGAGGAGGCATGCCGTGGGGCGAATAACTTGGAAAGGGAGCCTCATGCTGGCGCTAGCCGCCAGCATGGTATTCAGCAGCGCCGTCGTAGCCCAGAACCACGACGGGTTCGCTGCGACGACCCTCGCAATACCCAAGGTCCCTGACAAGGCTCCGACCCGCAAAGTTACGCCCAAGTCTCCTGACCTCGGGTTCATCGCCCCTGAACTCGACCTCTCACATCTTGGTAGGCACGCGCCGTGCAGACTTGGCCTCCAAGATGCACCTCCCTCACGACTGGATTGGCGCGAACAGGGCAAGGTCAGCCCGGTGCGAAACCAAGGAGGATGCGGATCCTGTTATGCATTCGGCGCCGCTGCCAACATAGAGTCCAGGCTTCTCATGGATGGAGCAGGGTCGTTCAACCTGTCGGAGAACAATGCCAAAGAGTGCAACTGGGAAGAGTTGAATGACTACCATTCTGGGATCTACTACTGGGGAAGCTGCCATGGCGGCAACTATGAGATGGTAGCGAACCTACTCACGCAGAAGGGCGCCGTGCTCGAGTCATGCGATCCCTATGTCGCCAGCGATGTGGCCTGCAACACAGGCTGCTCGCCCGTGAAGACCTTGTTGGGCTGGAACATGATCAGCGATGGTTGGGTGCCATCTGCAGATGTGCTGAAGGGCTACATCATGGCATACGGTCCCGTGTATACGACGCTGTATGCCAGTTTCGCTGATTTTGGCTCCTACGACGGTTCCTACACTTTGTACTACACAGGCACGCAGTCGCCGAACCATGCCGTGCTGATCGTGGGATGGGATGACAGCCTCGTTCACGCTGGTGGCCAGGGGGGCTGGATCGTGAAGAACAGCTGGGGCACCAACTGGGGCGGCACCTGTGGCTACGGGAGTGAGGGCGGCTATTTCAGCATTGCCTATGGATCCGCCAGTATTGGCATGTTCTCGTCCTATGCCGCAGAGTGGCAGAACTATGACGCTGGCGGGGGCCTGATGTACTACGATGAGGCAGGGGCCTGGCGTGGCGCGTACGGGTACGGCACCACGGGCTGGGGTCTGGCCAAGTTCGTCCCGACCCGCAACACGTATGTCAGCCGCGTCGAATTCTGGACGACGGACGTGACCACTGATGTGGATATCTACATCTACGATAGCTTCGATGGGGCCATGCTCAGCAGCCTGCGCTGGAGCCTGCTGAACCAGAGCTTTGCAGAGGCGGGCTATCATTCTGTGCCTGTGCAGCCGGCATTGCCGGTCTTCAGCGGCAATGATGTCGCGGTGGTGGTCAAGTTCACCAACTCCAGCTACGCCTACCCCATCCCTGTGGATCCAGTAGGGGTTTCGCAGAGCGGGCGCACTTACATGAGCTTTTCCGGTGGCGCAGGCACCTGGTACGATATGCAGGGCAACGACGTGGGCCTCCGCCTGCGCACCTCAGACGGTGCCTCGGGTCCAACGGCCACGTCGACTGCGACCGCCACCAGGACTGCGACAGCGACGGCGACCACGGTGATAGCGACGCCTACGGCGACCAGCACAGCGACGCAGACGAGTGTGGCGACGGTGACGTCGACGCCTGAGGGTGCTGAGGCGACGGTGACGTTGCAGCAGGGGAACGGGGGCTACGCAGGGGCGGAAGACACGTACATAGAGCAGTACAGTCCTGCTTACAACTACTCTGGTGGAGATGCTTTCAAGGTAGGGTACAAGCAGACGCGTGCGGGGCTGTTGGTCTTTGACGTGTCGTCGATTCCGGCGGGGGCGAGCGTCAGTTCGGCGGCGCTGGAGGTGTACGCTGTGGGCTGGAGTGGGAACAACATCAGCTTTGGGGCGTATGCGGTGTTGCGTGGGGCGACGATCGGGCAGGCGACGTGGAACGAGGCGAGCAGCGGGCAGGCGTGGGGCCTGCCGGGGTGCAACGACACGCTGACGGACCGGCGCGGCACGGCAGAGAGCACGCTGACGACGAGTGGGGTGTACAAGTGGTACAGTCTTGACGTGCGAGATTTGGTGCAGGGCTGGGTGAGCGGGGCGTTGGAAAACCGAGGCATACTGCTGCGGCAGACGGTCTCGAGCTCGCTCAGCTTCACCTTTGCCAGTGCAGAGAAGGCAGACACGAGCCTGCGGCCCAAGCTGGTTGTGACCTATCAGGGTGGTGGGTCACCTGCGCCGACCAATACGCCGAGCAGCACACCGACGGCCACGAACCCAGCCCCGCCGACGGCAACAGCTACGGCCACGAACACAGCCACGGCTGTTGCGACCAGCACAGCCACCTCGACTGCGACAAACACGGCGACGCCTACTCTGGCGCCGACGGTGACACCTACAGCCAGCGGTGTTGACGTTACGCTGAGCCTGCAGGAGGGGAATGCTGGATACACCGGGGGCCGCGATACCTACATGGAACAGTACAGCGCCAACAGCAACTACGCGGCCCTGGACAGCTTCAGGGTAGGCTACAAGCGACAGTCGGCAGGCCTGTTGGCTTTCGACCTGTCGCCTGTCCCTCGGAGCGCTTCGGTAGTGTCGGCCGTGTTGCAGGTATACGCGATTGGATGGGGTGGAGGCGACATCAGCATCGGGGCCTACGCCGTGCTGCGTGACATGGTGACGGCAGAAGCCACCTGGAATCACTCCAACAACGCGGAGCTATGGGGGTTGGGCGGCTGCAACGACACGCTCACGGACCGGCGCGAGACGGCAGAGAGCACGGTGGCGACCAGCGGGATCAACAAATGGTACAGCTTTGACGTGACGGCACTGGTCCAAGAGTGGGTGAGTGGCGGACTCGACAACAACGGCTTGCTGTTGATGCAAACAACGACCGCGTCCTACCGATTCGTGTTTGCAGCGGCCCAAAAGGGCGATGCCAGTATTCGGCCCAAGCTAGTAGTGACTTACAGGTAGTTGCACACCGACCCGACGGGGCCAGGCTCCTGGTATGGAGCCTGGCCCTTTGTGTTGTGGCAAAAGGCCACGGTTTGCGCTATAATCAGAGTCGCAATTGCGATGTTGAAATTACCGCACTGGGTTGGCTTTGCGTGGTGGCTCTCAAAACCGTCTCACAAGTGCCCATGTTTTCACAACTCGGTTCAGAGGAGTTGGAGCAAGTCGCCGGATACTTGCGCGAACGCACTTTGGCGCCTGGCCAGGTGGCAGTCTGGGAGGGCGAACCCTGTGAAGCAGTGTACATTGTGCTCCGAGGGTTGCTCCGTGTGCGGCGCATGTCCCCGGAGGGCCGGGAGCAAGTGCTATCGTACCTGGGACCTGGCGACGCCTTCAATCTGGTGCCGGTCATGGACGGCGGCTTGAATCCAGTCACAGTAGATGCGGTGAGCGAGACGGTGCTGTTGACCACGACCTGCGACCAGTTCCAGCTCATTCTGCGCACGTGTCCGCAGGTGGCTGAAACACTGCTGAAGCAGTTTGCGGGGGAGATCCGCGCTCTGACGGAGATGGTGGAACAACTGGCGCTGCACACGGTGCGGACGCGCCTGGCGCGCTTCCTCCTGGACAGCGCGGAGATGACTCGGCCGTTACAGGGATGGACGCAGGCGGAGATCGCGGCTCGCATCGGTACGGTGCGGGAGATGGTGGGCCGCACTCTGAGAGCCTTTGCCGATGAAGGGCTGATTCGCCGTGAGCGGGGACGCATCGTGATAGCTGACGTACCGGCACTGGAGCGCGAAGCTGCTCGATAGGTGAGCTTGGTGGCGCCGCTTGCATCGAACAACGAGACATTTGTCACATACAGCACGACATCTCTGTGGTATAAAGAGATGTCGTTGCTTTTCTGGAGGAGACACGGTGGGCCAGCAGAAGATATCGTGCACAGTGGACAAGACGCGCTGCAACCTTTGCGGGCTGTGTGTCGAGGCCTGCCCTTGCCATGCAATCACCCTGCAGGCCGATGGACCGGAGTTTCGCTGTCCGGATGTGTGCGCCGATGCCAATCGTATGGGCTGCTGTGGCTGCATTTGTGAAGAGGTCTGCCCTACGGGGGCTCTGAGCTGTGCGTTTGAGATCGTGCTGGAATAGCTGGCATGTCGTCTGGAGCCGCGGTCTGGGCCGCATTGCAGGTGGCGAAGCGACCCGAAGACAAGGGCCAGCTCATCGTGACGATTTTCCCCGACACGGGCGAGCGTTACTTGAGCACCACTGTATTGAAATGAGGATAGCATGTACAGCGAGCAGATCCTGAGGCACTTTCAGCAGCCCCAAAACATTGGAGAAATCCAAGACGCCGACGGGGTTGGTAGTGCCAGTGGCGGCGAGCATTGCCCTGAGGACCTGGCCTACTTCTGGATTCGTGTACGAGATGGCCGCATCCTGGAGGTCAGGCAGAAGACGAAGGGCTGTCCGGTAGCCATTGCCGCCAGCAGTGTCACCAGCATGTTGGCCCAAGGCAAGACCCTGGAGGAGGCCGAGGCGATTGGGGAGGACATGGTGGTACACGAGTTGGGCGAGGTCCCCGAGCGCAAGCTTGACTCGATTGTTGGACCTCGAGCGCTGTGCGCGGCCATTGCCGATTACCGTAGCAAGCATGCGACAAATCCATAGTAACGTGGAGGCGCAGAGCTATGTCGGATGACATCATCTACCTGGACAACGCCGCGACAACGCGGCTCGATGAGCGTGTCTGGAAGGCTATGCAGCCCCTGTATCTTGAGACGTACGCAGTAGCCACGTCTCAATTCGGCTATAGCCTGGGGATTGAGGCCAAGGACGCTCTGGACGAAGCACGTTCGTCGCTGGCGGGGGCGCTGGGCGCAACGCCGGAGGAGTTCATCTTTACTTCCGGTGCTACGGAGTCGAGCAACATGGCGCTCAAGGGCGTGGCCATGGCATTGGGTGAGAAGAAGGGAAAGCACATCATTACCACGCGCATCGAGGACTTTCCTGTGCTGTACAGCGCGCGTGCCCTGGAAAAGCAGGGCTTTGAGGTAACCTATCTACCGGTGGACGAGCTGGGACGCGTGGATGTGGATCAGGTGCGCAAGGCAATCACCCCGCAGACGATTTTGGTGTCTGTGCAGTCGGCCAATCAAGAGATCGGCACGTTGCAGGACGTGAACGAGATCGCACGGGTGTGCAAGGAGTCAGGCGTTCTGTTTCACACCGACGCCAGCCACAGTTTCATGCGAGTGCCGCTAGACGTGCGAGCCGCGCCGGTGGACCTGGTTTCGGTGACGGCACATCTGATTCATGGACCCAAGGGAATAGGAGGGCTCTACGTCCGCAAGGGGACGCCGATGACCAAGTGGATGGATGGCGGCTTCCAGGAATACAACTTGAGGGCAGGCGAAGAGAACATCCCGGGTGCGGTTGGGTTTGCCAAGGCCGTGGAGCTGGTCACGCCTGAAGAGACGGCTCGGCTCCAGGGAATGCGAGACCAAACCATCAAGAGGCTCCTAGGCATTCCACATTCGCGGCTGAACGGGCACCCGAGCCTGCGACTTCCACAGAACGCCAATGTCTCATTTCGCTTCGTGGAAGGAGAGTCGATTCTGCTGCACCTGGACATGCGCGGCTTTGCGGTGAGCACTGGCTCGGCCTGCTTCAGCCGGTCGCTCGAAGCCAGTCATGTGATCATGGGCATCGGCGGTGACCACGAACGTGCTCACGGATCGGTACGCTTTACTTTTGGCCGTTTCAATCGTGATGAGGATGTAGAAGCCGTAACGCAAACAATAGCGGAGGTTATTACCTCCCTCAGGGAGATCAGCCCGTTGGGCAAGGGCAGCAGTGAAGGCTAGATGCATGCGCTGTGTCAACAGCACGCATGCACGGCGACGGAACGTCGCCACAAACAACAAACAGGGAGTGAATGATCATGCTGAGCAAGTCAATGCAGGAAGCGATCAACGAACAGATCAAGAACGAATTATACTCGGGCTACCTTTACCTCTCAATGGCCGCATACTTTGAGTCGCAAAGCCTGCCTGGGTTTGCGCACTGGATGCGCCTGCAGGATGCCGAAGAGCGCATGCACGCGATGAAGTTCTTTGACTATGTGCTGGATCGAGGCGGCGTGGTCACGCTGCGAGCGATCGATGCCCCGGAAACCGAGTTCAAGGGACCGCTGCAGGTTTTCGAGCAGGTGCTCGAGCACGAGAAAAAGGTCACGGACATGATCCACAAGCTGTATGAGCTGGCGCTGAAGGAGAATGACTATGCGACCCAGGTGGAGCTGCAGTGGTTCATCACCGAGCAGGTGGAGGAAGAGAAGAACGCGTCGGAGATCATGGAGAAGCTGCGCATGGTTGAGGCCA
>Ga0116202_10001464_pt1 | contig 13805 bp, 12 predicted proteins | sample LakKivw325mmetaG_FD_94479 | JGI IMG/M metagenome (GOLD analysis project Ga0116202, IMG submission 94479) | Anoxic lake water microbial communities from Lake Kivu, Rwanda to study Microbial Dark Matter (Phase II) - Lake Kivu water 325m metaG | ecosystem: Environmental > Aquatic > Freshwater >...
CGCGGAAAAGTTTATACGCCGGGAACGCTTTAGTACTTAATATGGGAATAGCCTCGTCTGCGGAGATCACCCGCGCGCTGAAAGAGCAGTGGGACCGGAGCAAGCAGAAAGCGGACTGGCGGGTGCTCTCCGGCCGGGATCACCGGGGTCGGTACGATATGTTCATCTCGAACCCGGAGCAGCTCTGGCAGCTCAAATTCGAGCTCACCAGCCGCACCGAGGCGGTCGGGTTCGGCATGGCCGTGGGCAAGCAGGACGAGGAGATCGAGCGGCTCATGAAGGCCGGGTCGCCAGTACCATTCGGCTTGATCTCGCCGCAACAGGCTGATCTCGCGATCATTATGGCGGGCGTTCAGCAGTACTCCTCGGATTCGACCCACACGCTCTGCAAGGACTACATCTCACAGGCACAAGCGAAACTGGATGAGCACCTGGACCGCGAACTGGAGCGACTCGGATCCGAGCCGCAGTTCAGGCGACGGTACCGCGAGCAGAAAGAGCGGGAAGAAAGCCCGTACCGGTAAGTGAGTGACTAAGTGATGGTGCTGTATGCACCTGGAGAAGAAAGGGATTCGCGTACTGGGTATCGCGGAAAGTTTTAACCGCGCACAGGAGCACTCCGTGCTCGCGGGCATCGTCATGCGGGCCGATTTGCTCATCGACGGCGTCGCCTTCAGCCACGCGACCGTGGGTGGTATGGATGCCACCGCAGCGGTACTGCGACTTGTCAGCTCACTGGAGCGCGCGGATATCAACCTGCTGCTCTTGAACGGCTGCGTCATCAGCTGGTTCAACATCATCGATCTGAACGAAGTGTATCACCAGCTCCAGCTGCCGCTCATCTGCATCACCTACGAAGCCTCTGAAGGGCTCGAAGCGCACATCGCCAAACACTTCGCGGGTGCTGAGCGCGAGAGACGGCTCGAAGCGTACCAGCAGCTCAACCAGCGCGCACCACTGCAGCTCCGCGACCAGTATACCGTCTTCATCCGCTGTCTCGGCATCCCGCTAGCGGAAGCGGAGGCGGTGCTGAACAAGTTCACGTTGCAGGGTAAATTACCCGAGCCCGTACGGGTGGCGAAGCTCGTCGCTCGGGCACAGCTCCTCGCGAATGCCGCGACAACAGGCCGGTAAGGTCAAGCGGCACGCCGTCCATCCATCTAGCACGGGGAGAAGCCTCAGCTGTAGCTGCTGCTGGAACTCCTGCTTCACAGGAGCACGTCAATATCCAGCTGCTCGGATAATTCCTTGTACCGATTCCGTATCGTGACCTCGGTCACACCGGTCACATCAGAGACTTCTTTCTGAGTACGATGCTCACCGCCGAGTATCGCGGAGATATAAATGGCCGCCGCGGCAATCCCGATAGGGCCGCGGCCGTTGGTCAGTTCCTTGTCCGACGCGCGCTTAATGATCTCGATCGCTTTAGACCGTATGTCGCCGCTCAGATTGAGCAAGGAGCAGAATCGAGGCACGAAATCGACGGGCGATGCCGGAATCATCTTCAGTTCGAGCTCGCGCAGCAGGAAGCGGTATGCACGGCTGATCTCCTTCTGCCCGACGCGTGAGATGTCCCGCACTTCTTCCAGCGTGCGCGGCACGCCGTACTGACGGCAGGTGATGTACAGGATCGCGGTCGCTATCCCTTCGATGCTCCGGCCGCGAATGAGGTGGTGCTTCATCGCTTTCCGGTACAGCATCGAGGCCGCTTCACGGATGTTCATCGGCAGCTTGAGCGCGCAGGCCATACGGTCGATCTCGGAGAGCGCGAAGATGAAGCTCCGCTCGGTCGTATTCGCGATGTGTGTCCGTTGCTGCCATTTCTTGAGCTTGTACTGACCCTGACCCGTCGGCGACCAGGTCACGAGCGTGCTCAGCCCTTTATCGTGGATCCGATAGGTCATGGGCGCGCCGACCCGGGCACGCCTCGAGACCTGCTCGAAATCAAAGGCACGCCACTCCGGCCCAAGGTCAACGATATTCTCCGCAACGACAAGGCCGCACTGCTCACAGAAAAGTTCCGCGCGCCCGTAATCGCGTATGAGGTTCTTCGAACCGCACTCCGGGCACTCCTTAAGGGTCTCGTTATAATCAGATTGACAGGTGGGGCTCTTCGCCTCGTGATGCTTCCCCTCTTCCGTATCCTTCTTAGGGGGCGACATCTCACTCACTCGTACCGCTTTGGACTATATAAATGGAGGACGGTCTTCCACGTCTTGCGGACGTACCCCGGGATATCTTCGTAGCTGCACGCGCGCAAGAGCCCCTGCAGGTATGTGACGGTTACCGGATCTGCGGGGTAGCCGCTGCCGATCTTCACGCCGAGTCTCGCTTCGAGCGCGCGTATCGAGCGATCGCGCTGGACCTTCGCCACGATCGAGGCTGCGCTCACCACCGGGTAGTGCGCATCCGCTTTACTTTCAGAGACAACCTCGATCGCGCCTCCGCATTCCTGCTCGTAGCACGCGCGGAGCTTAGCGCCGAATCGCGCAGGTATGACGTCCGCCGCATCTACAATCGCACGATCAGGTCGAAAGTGTCTGATCACTGCCGCGAAGAGCTCGACCATAAGCTCGTTCATCGTCCGGGTCGCCCGCGCTCGGTCGATCTCATCTGCAGGTATCTCGAGCACGAACACGTCCGTCGCCGCGGCTAGCCTGTCCGCGAGCACTTCGCGCTTCCCCGGGCTCAATTGCTTCGAGTCGCGCACCCCGAGCGCTTCCAAACCACGGTAGTTCACGACTCCCGCAACGAACATCGAGCCGATAACCGGCCCTTTACCCGCTTCGTCGATCCCTATCTCCCGCATCTTCACGCACGCCCTTCGCTTACCCGACGAGATCCTCGTAGGCCGAGGTAGCCGCGATAGCGCCCTCCGCACAGGCGACGACGATCTGGCGCACGCCACCGGTTACGTCGCCCGCGGCGTAGACATGCTTGACGTTGGTTCGCTGGCCCTTATCGGTACGAATAAAACCCTCGGTATCGAGCTGCAGGCCCAGGTGCTTCGCCAGACCATTTGCCGGCTCCTCGCCGATGTAGACGAAGACGCCGTCAGCCGGAATCTCGTCCTCCACGTCTCGCACGCGATCGTACCGGAGCACGCCTTTCACCCTCGTATCACCCCGTATCTCCCGCAGCTCGGAATTCCAGAGGATCTTGACGCCGGCCTTTGCCAGACTCTGTTGCACGTACTGCTCGGCCCTGAGTTGATCCCGCCGGTGGATCAGGGTGACCGCACAGCCGAGGTTCGTGAGATACAATGCGCCTCGCGCTGCCGAATTGCCGCCACCGATCACGAGCACGGCCTTATCTTTGAAGAAGAAGCCATCACAGGTGGCACAGTACGATACGCCCCGTCCGAGGAACTCCGCCTCCCCCTTCACCTCCAATTTACGCTTCTTCGTGCCCGTGGCGAGGATCAGTGCACGGCACGTATACGCCGCTTTCTCGGTACTCACCCGCAGGTCCTGCTCGGTTGCGCGGTGCTCGATCCTCTGGACGCCTTCCAGCTCTTTGATTGTCGCGTAATCCGCCGTTTGCGCTTTCAGCTGCTCGACCAGGTCGAGGCCGCTGACACGCTTAAATCCCGGGAAGTTATCAACGTACATCGCCTCGTTCGTTAAGCCGCCGCTGATTTCCCGCTCGAGCACCAGGGTCTTCAGGCCGCTGCGTGCACCGAACGTGCCCGCCATCAGCCCGGCTGGACCCGCTCCGACGATAATTAAATCGTACGCTTCTTCACGGTCCATACGCTCTATGTCCTTCATCTCCCATCGCTTTACATTGCCTCACGGTCCATACACGCGCTGTTCTCTCAAGCTTAACCGCCCCCGGTGCTGAGTGCAATCGTTTCTGATATCCGTTCGCATGGTTAGACCACCTCAGGATTTCGGGCTATGCAAGTATCGATCAGACGCCCGCAATCGCCAGCACCCCCATACAGGATAGGGTGACGATCACCCCCGCACCAAGTACGCCCGCGAAGATCGATGGGAATGCGTACCGGGCGCGAATACCGAAGACGAACGCGATCGCGCAGGCCGTCCATGCGCCCGTTACGGGCAGCGGAATCGCGACGAACGGTGCGAGTGCCAGAGCGCCGTAGCGCTCCATCTTAGCACTATAGCGACGCGTACGTGCGAAGAGCCAGTCAAAGAAACGGTCGAAGAGGCGATACCGGCGCAGCCAGTTCGAGACCGGCTCGAGGAAGAGCAACAACGGTACCACCGGCAGCATGTTCCCCAGCACGGAGAGCAGGAACGCTTGAGACGCGGCCATTTCGTGCACACCCATTGCAAAGGGTATGGAAACGCGAAGCTCACCGAGCGGGATCATCGCCATTAAGACTACCTGGACGCTCTGCCAGGCGAGCGCAAAACCATTGGGCATACTCTACCGTTACAGAGGCCGGATTTATAAAAGGCTGGAGCGATTGAATAAGCGAGTGAAGATACTGAAATAGTGAGTGTGAGTACGTCATGAAATTCGATCCACGACAGATTCGCGATGAGACGAGCAAGGATTTTGAGGCCACATGGCTCGACGGCGTCCGCTATGCCACTGAGCGGAGCTTGAATGAGCGCTTTCCACGTTCGCTCCGCTCGCTCGCCACGGGTAAGCCGCACCCCGTCTTTGAGACGATCCATCAGCTGCGGCTGGCGTATCTCCGGCTCGGGTTCGAGGAAGCGATCAATCCGGTCATCATTGAGGATGAGGAGGTGAAGAAGCAGTTTGGTAAAGAGGCGATTGCCGTGCTCGACCGCTGCTTTTACCTCGCGGGACTGCCGCGGCCCGATATAGGCATCTCCGATGAACGGGTGCAGCAGCTGACCGGGTATGTCGGTAAGGAGCTCTCAAAGGGCGAGCTCGAGGCGCTCCGGGCCACGCTGCACCGGTACAAGAAGGGTGAACTCGGCGGCGATGACCTCGTCTTTGCGGTCGCCCAGAGCCTGGGCGTCCCGGACATGACGGTCACGAAGGTGCTCGATACCGTCTTCCCCGAGCTGAAAGAGCTTGCACCGGTCGCGTCGAGTGCGACGCTCCGAAGCCACATGACCTCCGGATGGTTCATCACGCTCGCGGCGCTCTGGGAGAAGAAGCCCTTACCCATCAAGCTCTTCTCCGTTGATCGCTGCTTCCGCCGTGAGCAGCGGGAGGATGAGATCCGGCTCCGCAGTTACCATTCCGCGTCCTGCGTACTCTGTACCGAGGACGGCGCGGTAGGTCTGGACGATGGTAAAGAGGTGGCAACCGGGCTGCTCACGCAATTCGGGTTCAAACGGCTGCGGTTTCGCAAGGACGAGAAACGCTCGAAATACTACATCCCGGAGACGCAGACCGAGGTCTTCTGCCATCATCCGCGCCTGGGCTGGGTCGAATTGGCCACCTTCGGCATTTACTCGCCCACGGCACTCGCGCAGTACAATATCCCCTTCCCTGTGATGAACCTCGGCCTGGGCGTGGAACGATTAGCAATGATCCTGCACGGGGCGGACGACGCACGCGCATTGGTATTTCCACAATTCTTTGCACCCGTGGAGTTGAGCGATCTTGAGCTCGCTGCACTCATCCGGCTCGAGAGAACGCCGGGCACGCAGGAAGGCCAGGCAATCGCAGCGGGCATTGTACGCGTCTGCGAGGAGCACGGGAATGTCGCCTCGCCCTGCGAATTCACCGCGTACCGCGGTACCCTCTGCGGGAGAGCGATCGAGGTGAAGGTGATCGAGCCCGAGCAGAACACGCGGCTCTGCGGCCCCGCGGTGATGAACGAGCTGGTGGTGAGTGATGGCTCAATCCTCGGTCTGCCGCGGACGGCGAAATGGGAGAAGGTATTTGAGGAGGGTGTTGCCACGCACCTACGGTTCCTCGATGCGTTCGCCGCGCTCGCCGCATCGCAGCTTGAAGAAACGGCGCTGAGCGGTGCGATCGACCGTGGTGAAGAGGTCGTCGTAAAGGTGAAGATCGTCCGAAGCGGCGCGGATATTAACCTCAAGATCGATGAGGTGGCTACCCGGTACATCACCTCAGCGAACAAGAAGATTGATATTCGGGGCCCCGTCTTCCTCACCGTGGTGGCGAAGAAGGCCTGAATGCCGTTCAGCAGCGCCGGCTTACCTTACAACACCTTCCGCATCACGAGTGCGCCTTCTCCATCCTTATAGTAGAACGGAATAAAGCCAATCTCCATAAACCCCATGCTTCGATAGAGCCGCTGCGCAACCTGGTTCCCCACGCGCACCTCCAGCCGCACAAAGCCGATCCGTAGTTTCCGCAGCGTCCTGAACGCCGCCTTTAATAACTGACGCCCCACGCCCTTACCACGGTACCGCGAGTCCACAGCGAGAGCGAAGATGCGACCTTCACCATCCAGAGTGATGACGAGCACGAGAAATCCGATAACCACGCCGTCCAGCTCCGCGACCGTGAAGCCGTCCGGCCATTCATCATGTAACTCCCTATACAGTGCTTCATCGCCGTCCAGAAACGACTCCCACTCGATCTCCATCACCCGCGTGAGGTCCGCGAGCACGAATGGTCGCAACTTGATCGTAAGCCCCTTCGTTGTGGTCACCACCGCTGCCATAGTGCCTCTCTCTATCTAGCCCTGCTCTTCCAGTTCGCTCTTGACGGTATACTCGATGACGAGCCGGGCCAGCTTCTCCAGCAGCTCCGCGCTCAGCACCTCGGTGCCCGTTCCGTCATCGTTCAGCGCACGCTCGCGCCACTTCGCGATCACTTCTGCCTGGCGCTGCTCATCGCGAATCGGCCGATTCAAGCGTACTTTCTCCCGCTTCGCCTCATGCGCCAGGTGCATTCGTCTCGCGAGGAGCGCGATGATAGCCGCGTCCAGCTCGTCAATCCGCCTCCGTATCTCTTCCAGTCGCTCCACACCCGAAGGCATTTTTATTCGACGAGCATAAAGAAGTGGTGTAGCAAGAAAAGAGCATGATCTCCATGCACGAACGAGACACCGAGACCGAGACTGATCCTGAACCCCCTGGTAGGGGCGTGAGGAGCAGAACCGACCGAGGTAGTGGCGCAACCACGAGTGACCGCAGCGCTGTGGGGCACGCGCGAGGCGGTGGAGGGCGAGCGAGGAGGAGTGGGGATGAGGACGCAGGTTCTGAAATCAGGCACGAACGTCTTGAAAGCTCCTCTCAGCCACGCTTCGTCCTTCTATAATAACTTCTCCGATTTATTCCGGCAAGCGCCCTTTTCTCTCCTCTTCTGCTCATTTACCGGCCTCCTTGCGGGTCTTGGGTTGGGTTTGATGACCGACATGCTGGAATTGCTCCCCGGGCTCATGATTCTCATTCCACCAGCCATTGACATGCGCGGCAATATTTACAGCGCGCTCGTCTCACGGTTGGGCACCTCAATGCACCTCGGGCTCTTCTCACCCTCGTTAAAACGAGGCAGCGTCCTCCATCAAAATGCGTATTCCTCTCTCTTGTTAACGCTCATTCTTTCTGTTCTCCTCAGCTTCTTAGCGAAGATCGTTGCTGATGCGTTTCGTACACCGAGTATTTCCCTGCATGAACTCCTCTTCATCTCGGTCTTCGGCGGCTTGATCTCCGGCCTCGTCTTGCTCGCGATCGCACTGCTCGTCTCCATCATCGGCTATCGCCGTAGCTGGGATCTGGACAACATGTCCTCGCCGATCATTACCTCAGCTGGCGACGTGATTACGATCCCTTCGCTCTTCTTCGCCGCCTTCTTAGTCTTAAAACTGGAGGTCTTCAGCCATCGGTGGAGCTGGGGAAGCTGGCTATCACCCCTCTTCCTCTTATCAATTCTGTTCATCGCTGCTGCGCTGGTCTCCGCGATCAAAGGTCTGAGGTCAAAGGATGCGAGGGTGAAGCGCATTATTCGAGAGAGCATCCCCATGCTCTTCATCGCGGGATTGCTCAGCACGCTCGCTGGGGTGAGCTTGAATATACGGTTGGAACGATTGATTGCCCTTCCCGCTCTCCTGGTACTCATTCCACCCTTTCTGGGCGAGAGTAACGCGCTGGGCGGCATCTTGAGCTCCCGGCTCTCCTCTATGCTCCACATCGGTACCGTAGAACCGAAGTCACTGCCCGATACGTTCGTCACTGCGAATTTCGCCGTGATGTATCTCCTCTCACTCTTCATATTTGTCGTTGTTGGCCTAACGGTTTACGCCTCGTGTGTCCTTCTCCAGATGGCCACACCGAACCTCAGAACGATGGTTTTGATTTCGCTTCTAGGCGGGTTTTTAAGCACGACGTTTCTCAACCTCGCGTCCTACTATATTGCCATTTCATCCTTTCGATTCGGGCTGGACCCCGATAATGATACCATCCCCCTCATCACCAGCCTCACGGACGTTGTCGGCGTCCTCTGTCTTCTCGGTGCGATCCATATCCTCCTCTAACGATTGCGCGCGCCGACGAACCGGTTTTGATAACCGGGAGGGAATAAGTTCTTTTGTCTCACCTCTGGAAAGTTAAGATGAGCTATATGTACGTACGAGGGTCGAGGAGATGCCGGTTATACAACTGTATTACGACGATCTGGAAGCGCTCACCGGGATGAGTATCGAGCGAATAAAGGAGCGGCTGCCGCTGCTCTGCGCGGATGTGGAGCGAATGGAGGCTGAGTATATGGACGTGGAGTTCTTCCCCAACCGCCCGGATCTCTTCAGCGTGGAGGGCGTGGCGCGCACGCTCCGGCAATTCCTGGATCTCGCGCCCGGCCTGGCCCGCTATCGGGTCTCCGACTCGGGCATCACGATGACGGTGGATCCCTCGGTACTTCCTGTGCGCCCCTACGTGGTCTGCGGCGTGGTCAGGAATTTGCAGTTTAATTCGCGGAGTATCGAATCGCTCATGCAGCTCCAGGAGCAGCTCCATCGCGGCCTGGGCCGCAACCGTAAGAACGTATCGGTCGGTGTGCATGACCTCTCGCGGGTAAACCCGCCCTTCACCTACCTTGCCGTCGATCCGGGTTTCTCTTTCGTGCCGCTCGATTACACCGAGGAGATGACGATGGCCGAGATCCTGGCACGGCATCCCAAGGGCGTGCACTACCGCTACATCCTCGAGGGGAAGGCCCGCTATCCCTTAATCATTGATGCGGACGGAGCGGTGCTCTCCTTCCCGCCGATCATCAACGGCGAGCTCACTCGTGTGACCGAAGCCACGACGGAGATCTTCCTCGACGTCACCGGATTGACCGAGCACGTGCTGATCGCACTTAATATTATCGCGACCGCGCTTGCGGAACGCGGCGGTGAGCTCCAATCAGTGGTGGTGCAAAGACCGGAGGACGGTGGTGTGCAGAAGCGGATCACACCAGCGCTGGACCCGAAACGGATGGAGCTCGCCGTGAACGATGCGAACGCGCTCATCGGCATCAAGCTCAGCGCTGAGGAATGCTGCACCTGCTGCGCGCGAATGGGGCTCGGCGCGAGGGTCAAATCGGAACCTGCTCGAGGTAGAAATTCCCGCCTATCGGTATGATATCCTCCATCCCTGGGATATCATCGAGGACGTCGCGATTGGCTACGGCTATGACCGGCTCAAGCCCGTGCTGCCTGAGACGGTGGTGATCGGCGAGGTGCATCCCTTTGAGGAGCAGAAGGCTGCAATCCGCGCGATCATGATCGGGCTGGGCTATTTTGAGGTCGCGACCTTCACCTTGACCTCCGAACGGAAGCAGTTTGAGCTGATGCGGCGTAAGGACCGTGAACTGGAGAAGGTTGCGGTCGCATCGCCGATCAGCCTGGAGCATACGATGCTGCGCTGCTCACTTCTGCCCAATCTGCTCGAGATCCTCGCGATTAACAAGCATCGCGACCTGCCGCAGCGGCTCTTCGAGGTCGGGCCGGTCGTTCGTAAATTCGAAGAGCGGTCCATGCTCGCCGCGGTCTCTACCCATGCGCAGGCGAGCTTCGCGGAAGCACGGTCGTTGATTGACGCGGTGCTCGCGGAGCTGGGCCTGAACGGCGTGGAGGTCGTCGAGTCGCGTGACGGCGCGTTCTTCGAGTACGGGCGCCGCGCGGATCTTCTCCATGCGGGTAAGCGAATCGGCGTCTTCGGCGAAGTGCACCCTGAGGTTATCTCCAATTTCGGGCTCGATCATCCGGTGGTCGGGTTCGAGCTGGATATCTGAACGGAAAGTTCTGAATGGCCAAGAATCTCCTCCTTCTCCGACTCGATGACCCGAATGGCACAGAAAGAGCAAAGGTAAGAAGTTATATGCAAGTAGCATATATGACTAGATATGCCAACCGAGGGGATCACAAAAAAAAATCCTGTGGAGCGGCTTTTCCAACTGCTTCAAAGCATTAAAGAGGATACTGAGTACATAAAACGACGGTTGAGTATCGAGAAGGTGGATTCAGAAGAGCTGACTGAAGCGGAAACGAGCGACCTCGAGGAGGCGATACGAGATTTTGAGCAGGTGGAAGCTGTGAATCTGGATGGACTTTAGATATGAGGTTTATCTTTCGAAAAGAGTGCATATTAGCGCTCCTTATTTCTCTTTCCCACGTCGGTAAAACTTCCGTTTCAACGCGTCCTTCTCCGCCTCGATGATCAGCTCGATCAGGCGGTCGGTTACTTCGGGCTCAGTTTTCAAGATCCGCTTCGCATCCTCGACTGAGAGCCCTTTACCCGCGAGCGTCATTAAGGCGGCCATGCCGCAGGTGGTGATCAAATCTGCCGCGTTCTTCGCCTCGGTCATCATCTTCCCGCCTCGTTTGCCACCGCCCGTCGTTTTGCGGGTCCGTATCGCACTTCGTACTTCGTCCTCTTCCGCATTCACCGCGCCGATATGGCGCGATTCGCAGACCGGGCAGGTCAAGGCGTTCGGGTCAAGGTCAGCAATTCGCATGACCGCGAGGTGCTCCCAGCAGCTGGTGCAGACGAAGGTCAAGGACTCGTCCAGGAGCCGCGCTTTGACATATTTCAGGATCACCTTGTGCATACGTTCCGGCGGGATGACCTCGTAGCCGCGTTTCAGCACTTCGACGATGCTCGCAATCGGGCTCACCCCGGCGCCCTGAAGCACCACGATCGTGAGCTCACCTGTGGTGAGTCGGTTGAGGAGTTCCGCGGTAAGGGGGATATCCACGTCCTTATCTCGCGCCTCACGGAGCGCCTCCTCGAAGACCGCAGTGCCCTCAAAACTCCTGATCACTTTGTCCAGATCGAGATCGCTCAGGGTCGCGTCCCGGGCGATCGCGCCGAACCGGCGTGCCACGTGGATGAACCGCATCTTAAAGAGCCTGCTGCGGCTGAGCGCTCGCTCCGCCAGCGGCTCAGGGGGCTTGGCGGCGAGCTGCAAGATGAGCTCCTTGAGCTCCTCAGGCTCCGGTGAAGTCCCCTCGGTTCGCAGCATGATCCGGTAAGGATCCTGCTGCACGCCCACTGGCGCCCCCGTCTGGTCAGAGAGCAGAGCTGCGAGGAGCATGGCGAAGGTTCGATTCACCTGGAGCCCAAACGCGCAGTGGATGATCAGATACTCGCGCCACCGCTCGATGGTCAAGAGCGTATCAGTCGGCACGGGATAGCCCTTCTTCACCTGCCGGACCACCTCGTCGAGCGCTCGGGTGAGTGTCTCCCTGCTTGTAGGATACCGCGCCAGCAGCTCATTCACCACGGTTTCCGCTTCCATGCCGCCTTTCATGCACGCTTCGACCCGCCCCCGAATCTGGCCCACTTCGCACGCGATCGTGTGCGGCACGGGAATCTCTTCGCCCGCCCAGCTCGGTATCGAGCCGGTAGGATCGTCTTCATACTTCACGTAGAGCCGGTCACCAAAGAGGTGCAGGATCTTCCAGGCGCGACCGCCCTCGATGAACTTGTTCCCCGGACTGCCATACTCAGCCACGAACTCTTCATCCAGGACGCCCACGGGCACGTCATTCTCATCGATGACGAGGAAATGCCGTTCCTCAGGGATCATCGATAAGTGCTCGAAGTAATAGCTGTACAGCGGTTTGATCCGCTGGGGGCGGATGAAGACGCGATCTTCTTGTGAATACCAGAGGAGGCGGGCTATGCGGGTATGCATGTACTCGAGAACGGCGATCAGCTCACGCTCCTCAAGCTCACGATAGGGATACGCTTTCCTGAGCAAGCTCAGAGCCTCATCAAAACTCCAGCGCCGCCGCGCGAGCAGCAGTCCCGCGAGCTGATGCGCCAGCACATCGAGCGATCGCTCAGGGATATCCGCAGGCTCCAGCTCGTCCGCGATCGCGCGCCGTGCGATAGCGAGCGCCTCCAGCGCATCATCCGAGTCCTGTACCACAATCGCGCCATACGCGATCCCACCGATTCGATGGCCACTGCGACCTACGCGCTGGAGGAGCCGGGTAACCTGCCGCGGGGAGTTGTACTGGATTACGAAATCCAACCGCCCGATATTGATCCCAAGCTCCAGCGAGCTCGTGCAGATGATACCGTGCAGCGTGCCCTCCTTGATACCCTGCTCGACGTTGATCCGTGAGGGTTTGGAGAGCGAGCCGTGATGCACGCCGACGAGGAAGTTCAAATCCCAGACACGGAATCTGCTCCCCAGTATCTCGGTGATCGACCTCGTATTGGTAAAGATCAGGGTGGATTGATGCGCGTCCACCAGCTCGCGCATCAGCCGCAGCCGTGCCGCGACATCCGGATAGGTGTAGAGCTCCTCGGCCAGTTCATAATCAGCTGATTGGGCGGTGGGATAGTGCACTGCCACCTTCACCATGCGCGCCACTGAGACGTTGATGATCTCGCACGCGCGGTCGGTGCCGACGAGGAATTTCGCGACTCGATCGGGCGAGCCGATGGTTGCGGAGAGGCCGATGAGCTGGAAATCGCCCGCATCGCCTTTCAAGTACCGCAGCCGCTCTAAACCCAGCGCGAGTTGCGCACCTCGTTTGTCAATCGCGAGCTCGTGGACCTCATCAACGATCACCCAGCGGACAGCAGCGAGATGCTGCCGCATCAGCCGCCCGGGCAGGATCGCCTGTAACGTCTCCGGCGTGGTGATCAGGATGTCGGGCGGTACCATTGACTGCGCCTCACGCTCGCGCGCAGCGGTGTCTCCGTGCCGCATGCCCAATCGGAGATCGAGCCGTTTGCACCACCACTGGAGCCGGTCGAGCATATCCCGGTTCAGGGCCTTGAGCGGCGTGATGTAGAGCACTTTGATGCCTGGTGCTCGCTCGTTCTTGAGTAGCGCGTCCAGCACGGGGAGCAATGCCGATTCCGTCTTACCGGTCGCGGTCGGCGCAATGAGCAGCACGTTCTTGCCCGCCATGATGGGCGGTATCGCTCTGCGCTGCGGCTCCGTCGGTAGCGCGAAGCCCTTCTCCTCTATTGCCTTTTGTAACGGGCTCGAAAAGGCGGCAAAGACGTTCGAAGACATGGCCATCAAGGTCGGGTCGTACTGCTAGTACTACTCTCTCCGTCCGCCAGAAAAAGGTGCGAAGTGTGGTACCGCATGGAGTTCGCGGGCACGGGAAGCCGTATCCGAGAAAGCTTAAAGTAGAGGAGCGCGGCATACCGTTAAGTAAAGACCGAAGGCCATGGCGAAGCGAATATACCGAAGCACGAGGAGGGTTCTGAAATGGGCGAGCTGTTCCAGTTGCGACGCGGCGTGATACCCGCCGGTGATGTGCACGATCTCACGCAGTTCCGCAACCTCGTGCGTGCTACCTGTGACCTCGAGGGCATCGTCGGCTATAAGGTAGGTGCGCTCCTCGGGTTGACCTACGGGCTCCCTCGGGTAGTCGCGATCGTGAAGGAGTACACCGATTTACCGGTGATTTATGACCATCAGAAAGC
>Ga0116202_10001470_pt1 | contig 13779 bp, 12 predicted proteins | sample LakKivw325mmetaG_FD_94479 | JGI IMG/M metagenome (GOLD analysis project Ga0116202, IMG submission 94479) | Anoxic lake water microbial communities from Lake Kivu, Rwanda to study Microbial Dark Matter (Phase II) - Lake Kivu water 325m metaG | ecosystem: Environmental > Aquatic > Freshwater >...
ACGCCGGATTCTTCCAGGCCCTGGCCGGACAACCGGCAGAGTATCAGGTCGCCGCGCGGCCAGGTCTGGCGCATCACGTCCACGACCTCGACACCGAACTCCTTGACCTCGGTGCCGAAGAAGACCGAACGGCCCGTGCCCTTCATGCCGGGTTTGAGTTCGTCAACGGTCATTATCGGGACCCGGGCAAGGGCGGCGCCGAACCCGGCAAGCAGGAGGGCCGCGGCGATGGCACGACCCGATTGTCCGGCGAACGAACGCATCAGGCGGCTGCCCGTTTGCGGGTCGGGGAGGTCGTCATTCTGGATCCGGCTCACCGGAGGTGAAACCGCACCGGTCTTCGGCCATCAGTTCTGGATTTCCGGGCCGGTCGCGCCGCTGAGCGCGGCCTCGACCGTGGTCTGGATGTCCGGCAGTTCGCGGAAGTTGAGCAGGGTCACTCCCAGGCCGAGGCAGTTGGCCCGCCAGCGGACACCGCCCATGATGCTCATGACTTCGACCCGCCGGATGTCAGGATGGGCGTTGAAGAACTTGTCGGTCAGCAGGTCGTGAAGGTTCTGCCAGCCAATCGCGGTCAGGCGCACGGTGGAGCCGAGCAGCAGCACGCCCAGCGGTTTGAGCCCGAGCGTGGTGGCGTCGCGGAAGTAGTTGACGAGGGCCATGCGGTTGGGCGGCTCAGCGACAAACCAGGCGGAGCGCGCCTGCGCGTCCAGGGCCGCGTAGACCTCGGCGTGCCCGTACACGTCCCGGAAGTTCGACCGCAGCGCCACCTTGTTGACAAAGGCATTGTCATAGAACTGCTTGAGCAGACCCGGGTTCTGGACGAGCTTCTGGGCTGCCTTGTCGCCGGCCAGTGTCGGATAGCCATAGTTGGTCATGGCGTTGAGCAGCGGGTCGGACGCGTCGAACTTCGGCAGGCCGGAGAGCATCAGGCCGCAGCCGTAACGCGGGCTGAGCCTGGCGAACGAGATTTCCAGGGTCCGTTGCGTATCGAGTCTGAGTTTGGCCGGCAAGTCATGCCCCCCTTACCCGGCGGCGGAAGACCTTGGCCTCGAACTCGTCGGTCGCCAGGTGGTTGACAAACTGGTCGAGGCCGTCGCTGCGCAGCCAGTAGTTACCGTTGCCGATAACGATGAGCCCGCGGCGGATCCAGTCGAAGATGACCGACTCATCCTTGGTCAGCTTGACGTACGTGCGAAAGTCATCGACCGGCTTCAGGGTGTCGGCGTCGAGCACGAAGGCGATGAGGACGAGCGGGTACGTCCGGATGACGATTTTGAAGCTGGGCGGGAAGTCGCCTTTCGCCGGGAGGATTTCGATACCGGTGATGTTAGCGGGTTTGAGAAGCTTGTCGATGTTGAACTCGGGCGTGAACCCGAGCCGGTTGCCGATGACGCCGATGCCGACGTTCTGCAGCTCGATGTTCTTGTCGCCGGGCTTCATCAGCCGGATCATGCGGATTTTGAAGAACGCGGTCTCCTGGATGCTGAGCAGCTCGCGGAAGCCGACGTAGGTCATGACCGAGGCGATGCCCTGGCGCCGGTACGGCTCCTTGACCGCGATGTCCCAGAGGACGATTCCCTTGCCGGGAGGGTCGCGTTCGATGTAGGTGCGCGCAATCTGCTTGCCGTCATCCGAGACGTAGACGTTGGCCCGGGTTTCCAGGACCTCGGTTTCGAGTGCCAGGCTCCGCCCGGCCAGCTTGCCGCCCAGCATGCGGATGTGTTCGTGGTCCAGCCATTCGAACGGCGGCCCGACGCGCGCCGGGTTCCAGAGGAAGGGCGGCTCCTTGATGAACGCCCGGCGCAGGAACGAGGCGACCGGCCCGACAATCGGCCACTTGGTGATGCCCAGGCGCTACCTCATCAGGTTCGGGTTGATGGTGACGGCACGCTCCAGCGCCTCGACCGCCTTCTGCTTCTGCCCCCGGTCACGGTAGGCGATACCGAGGTTGTGCCAGGCGCCGAAGTGCTTGGGGTTGAGCGCGACCGCTTTCTGGTAGGCGTGGATAGCGCCGTCGAGGTCGTGCTTGTCGTAGAGGGCGCGGCCCATGTTGTAGTGGGCGGCGACGAACTTCGGCTCAATCCGCAGGGTCTCGCGGTAGTACTTGACGGCGAGGTCGTAGCGGTGCTGTTCGAGGTGCAGGTTGGCGAGGTTGAAATACGCCTCGTAGTAATCGGCCCGATGTTCGATTGCCGTCTCGAACGCGGCGACCGCCTGGGTGTTGTTGCCCGAGTGGAGATAGGCAAAGCCGAGGTTGTTGTACACCTCGGCCATGTCCGGGCTGATGCGGATTGCCCGTTTGTATGAGTCAATGGCCCGGGACCAGTTCGACTGCATCGCGTAGGCGTTGCCGAGCTGGTGGTGGACCTCGGGTGCGTTCGCGTCGAGTTCGAGGCAGGCCCGGAGTTCCCGGATTGCGTCCGCGGGCTGCTGCTTGCGCAGCAGGCAGACCGCCAGGCTGGTGCGGGTCTCAATTGAGTTCGGGTTGAGTTCGAGCGTCCGCTGATACGCTTCGACCGAGCGGTCCCACATGCCGCGGGTGAAACACATCGTGGCGAGGCTGCCGTAGGTCATGGCGAAGAGGTCGCGCTGGTCAACGAGCCGGCCGCTGACGATCGGCACGTAGGAGAGCGGCATCGGGCTGGTTACTTCCCAGTACACGCTGCGGTTCGCAACAAGGACTTCGAGCCGGAGCACGTTGTCTTCGATAAGGTAGTTGACGCTGAACCCGAGCCGGCCGAGGATGATGCTGTCGAGTATCGCGAGGCCCAGCGAGTTGCCGACGCCGCTTTGCGTGCCGAGGTAGTTGTCAATGACCTGGGTAAGGAGAAACTCGACTGAAACCCGGTTCGGCTTCATCTGCCAGAGCTGTTCGCGGGTCGCAATCAGCAGGCCAAGCAGGGCATTGAACTTCTCGGCCGAGTCGTCGGGAATGTCCTCGCCCAGGGCGCGGATGACCGCCGGGGCGGATGTCAGCCGGTCGAATATCCGGTCCAGCCTGTCGCCGTAGCGGGTGAGTTCCTCTTCCTGGCGCAGGCCGGCGAGACTGAGCATGCAGTACGTCAGGGCCGTTGGCCGGCCTAGTTCCCGCTCGACCTGCTCGAAAGCCGCCATCATCGCAACCGAGGAGCGCGCGAAATGGCGGGGCTGCAGTTCGGCGCAGGCGTATACCTCTTCCAGTCGGTCGGCCTCGGAACTGGGCAGGATGCCCAGCGCGCGGCGGGTCAGTTCTTCGCGCTGCTGGGTTCCGAGGATGACCTCATCAAGCCGGTCGGCCACGAGCAGCGCCTCAGCCTGGGCGCGGGCGATTTCGAGCTGGCGCCGGAGCGGCTCGAGCCGCGAGAATTCGCCGGGCGTGTGCCGGACAAAGCCATTGACGGCCCGATGGAGTTCAACGTGCCAGCCGGCGCGCCGGGCACGGTGGTCGGCCGGCAGGTCGCCGGGGTAATACCTGGCGGACCGTTCGAGCGTGGATTCGACTTCCTCAACCGCGCGCGCGACCCGTTCGTCTCGGCCCGGGGTGGTGTCGGTCACGAGGAAGTGGTCCAGTGGTCCAGTGATCGAGTGGCCAAGTGTCGGACGTCCCGCACTGGGGCACTAGACCACTTGACCACTACCATCACCTGCTATCCTGCCTTCGTGCAGCCGGGGAACGACCGGGACCGAGTCAATCTTGAGGGCGAAGTCGAGGTCGGCGCGGAACCCGAGGTCGGCAAGTCGCCGGGCATGTTCGGTGGAGGCGAGCGCGCGGGCGAGGTCATCTTTGAGCGCCCGGTACGCCGCCCGGGCGGCCAGCGCCGCATCATCGAGTTGCGCGGTCTTCTTCGCCAGCCGGGCTACAAGCCCGCCCGCGCAAACGAAGTCCTCGAGGCTCAGTTGGCCGTTGTTGCCGGCGCAGATAACCGTCACCTTGTCCCGGCCCGCGACCGCGTCCGCGACCACGTTGAAGTTGACGAAGCTGCCGATGTAGACGGCGCCGGAGTCTTTGGCCGCGGCCAGGGCCTGCGTGCCGTTGGTGGTTGTGAAAATGACGACCTTGCCGGCCACGACCTCTCGGGTGTATTCGCGGGGCGAGTTACCGAGCTGGAACCCTTCAATCCGCTGGCATTCGCGCTCGCCGCCGAGCAGGACTTCGTTCGCAGCATAGGGTTCGGCCAGTCGCATCGCCTGCTCAACGTCCGTGACCGGCAGCACGAACCGCGCGCCGGCGGCCAGCGCCGCGGCAATCGTGGTCGAGGCGCGGAACACGTCAACGACGATGATGCCGGTGTCGGCATCGCATCCGGCGAATCCGCGCGGGACCGGGGCGACGCTGATTCTCACGGGGCAAGCTCCTCGTCGAGCATGCCGATTCCCAATTTGCCCCGCCGGAGCCGGCCGCTCTCCATCAACCGGCGATGGAGCCCGACCGTTGTCGTGATACCGCTGACTGCGGTCTCGGCCAGCGCTCGGGCCATGCGCTTGATGGCCTGGGGACGGTTCGGCGCCCAGGCAATGACCTTGGCCACCAGCGGTTCGTAGAGCGCCGGCAGCACGTAACCGGGCACGAGATAGGAGTCGACGCGGATACCGGGGCCGCCCGGCATTCGCACTTCGGTCACGAGGCCGGAACTGGGCTCGAATCCGGCCTCCGGGTCTTCGGCGTTGATTCGACACTCGAAAGCGTGGCCCGCCGGGGCGGGCGGTTCAGTTGGCAGGGCCAGGGGCTTGCCGGCAGCGGCCCGCAGTTGCTGCTGGACGATGTCCTGGCCGGTGACCATTTCCGTGACGCCGTGCTCGACGTGCAGCCGGCAGTTCAGTTCGAGGAAGTAGCAGTTCTCCTTTTCGTCCATCAGAAACTCGACCGTGCCGACATTAGTCAGGCCCGCCGCCTTTCCCAGCGCTACGGCCCAGTTTCCGAGTCGGCGGCGCAGCGGCTCACTCACCGCGGGGGATGGACTTTCCTCCAGCAGCTTGCGATACCGGAACTGGACCGAGCAGTCGCGCTCGGGCAGGAACGCGATGTTGCCCTCGCGGTCGGCAAGCAGTTGAATCTCGACGTGGCGGGCGTTGGTGAGGTGCTTCTCGACGTAGACCCGGCCGTCACCGAACGTCTCCTTGGCCTCGGCCTGGCACATGCGAAACCCGGTCTCGATATCCTTGTCACGCTTGACCATCCGCACGCCGCCGCCGCCGCGCCCGGCCGCGGCCTTGACGAGGACCGGGTATCCCAGCTCGGCCGCCAGCTTCGCGGCGTCGGCCGCGGTCGCGACTTCGCCTTCGGAGCCGGGCACGACCGCCAGCCCGGTCTTGCGGGCAAGCTGGCGGGTGCGGATTTTGTCCCGGGCCAGGCGGATGGTTGCGGCGTTCGGGCCGATGAACACGAGCTTGCAAGATTCGGTTGCATCAACGAACTCCGGCGAGTCGGCGAGAAAGCCGTAGCCGGGGTGGAGGGCGTCGGCGCCGGTTATCTCGGCGGCGGAGAGGACGCGCGAAACGTTCATGTAGCTGTCCTGCACCGGACCCGGGCCGATGCAGACCGCCTCGTCGGCGACGAGCACCGGCAGCGAATCGCGGTCGGCTTCGGAATAGACCAGGGCCGAAGGCACGCCCAGCTCGCGGCAGGCGCGGATGATGCGCAGCGCCGCATCCCCGCGGTTGGCGATGAGGACCTTCTTGAAAGGCAGTGACATAGGCTAGGAGGAATGACCAATTCCCAATTGCCAATTCCTAACGAATGCGCGGACCGCTGAACGACGAAGCGGGCAGCGGGTCATTGGGTATTCGTTGGGCATTAGGAATTCGTCATTTGTCATTCGGGCGGGAGTCCGTCACGCCCGTTCGACATACGTATTCGTCCGCGTATCGACTCTCACCTTGTCCCCGGTCTTGACGAAAAAGGGAACATTCACGACGAGGCCGGTCGTGAGCGTTGCCGGCTTGCCGCCGCCGGTGGCGGTGTCGCCGCGGAAGTTCGGCTCCGTCTCCTTGACCTCGAGCACGATGAACATCGGCGGCTCGACGCTGACCGGCTGGCCTTCCATGTACGAAACGTCAATCTCGAGGCCGTCGCTCAAGTAGAGCGCGCTGTCGCCGAGCTGTTCCTCGGAAAGGGCGAACTGATCGTAGCTCGACACGTCCATGAAATGGTAGCCGACGTGGTCGTGGTAGAGGAACTGCGCCTTCTTCCGTTCCATCTCGACCTCTTCGAACTTGGCCTCAGACTCGAAGCTCTCTTCAATCTGGACCCCGGTCTTGACGTTGCGCAGCTTGGCCACGACTCGCGCCCGGCGCTGCGCCGTGCGGCTGCGGGAGTAAGAGAGTACCTGGTAGATGCCGTCCTTGAACTTGATGAGTACTCCGGATTTGAACTCGTTGGGTGTAATCATGTCGCGCTCCTGTCAGTCGGTTGAAACCCGGTCCAGCTAGAGCTCGATGAGCCGCTTCGGGCTCCGGGTCAGATTCCTGTATCCTGTTTTCGTGACCAGCACCATGTCTTCGATGCGCACGCCGCCGAGACCCGGCAGGTAGATGCCCGGTTCGACCGTCACGAGGTCGCCGGGTTCAAGCGTCTCCTTCACCGTGGCCGCGAGCCCGGGCATTTCGTGCACCTCAAGCCCGACGCCGTGGCCGAGACCGTGGCCGAACTGCTTGCCATAGCCCTGCTCGGTGATGTAGTCGCGCGCCGCGGAGTCCGCGGCCTTGCACGTCACGCCGGGCTTGATGGTCGCAAGCGCCCGCTCCTGGGCCTCGAGCACAATCTCGTAGACCTTGCGGAGTTCGGGCGTGGCCTTGCCGACAAAGACGGTGCGGGTCATGTCCGAGCAATACCCGTCCAGCTTGCACCCGATGTCGAACGTCAGCACGTCGCCCTTGCGCAGCTTCCGGTCGCTGTAACCGGCGTGGGGCTTGGCCGCGTTCGGGCCGGACGCGACGATGGAATCGAACGCCACCTCGCCGGCGGCGCGGAACTCGGACTCAATCGCGAACGCCAGCGCCTTCTCGGTGACGCCCGGCTTCACCATTCTCAGGGCACGGTTGAACACGCGGTCAGTAACGGCCTGGGCCGCGCCAATCTTCTCGACCTCAACCGGCTCCTTGGTCCGGCGCAGCTCAAGCACGAGGTCGCGGGTCTTAACCAGCCGCGCTTTCGGGAAGCGCTTCCGGAACTGGGCGAAGCGGGCAAGGGTTACGTGGTTCTCCTCGACGCCGAGCCGGTGATAGGTCTTGCGCCACTCCGGCGGCGGGTGGGAAACGAGGTCGCGTACGAGCACCCGCTTCCGGCACCCTTTGACCTCGGTCTTTATTTGCTCCTGGTAGCGGAAGTCGGTGTAGAACCAGGCCTCGCGGCGGGTGACAAGCATCAGCCCGTTGGAGCCGGTGTAGCCGCACAAGTAGCGGACATTGGGCAGGTTGACGACAAGGAACCCGTCGAGCCTCTCGCGGCGCATCAGCCCGCGCAGCCGTTCGATTCGCTTTGACATGGCCACGTATTCTAAGGGAAGTCAACACAGAGTCAAATCAGGCGAGGCGACGCCGAACCGGGATTGAACCGCCAAAGCCCACACTGAGCAGCGTGAGCGTGACGACAGGAGCGTCGCCTGACTCGGAACACAGAAGCGGCCTGCCGGTTCTCAGCGGGCAGGCCACAACGAACGGGCTCCTGAGTCCTATTCCGTGAGGACCACCTTCCGGCTGGCTCTCCTCTCGCCGTTGTCCAGTGCGCAGACGCAGATGCCACTGGTGCAGAGTCGGCCGTGGAAGTGCTGTTCCACGGCGACTGTATTGTCAGAACTCTGTCAGAGCGAGACCATATCGACGCGCCTCGTCAGGATCCCGGGTCTTCTAAATGGGTAGCGTCCCTAGTTTCGGCCCTGACCGACGACGAAACCGTGCTGCCCGTTCGCATCGTTGGCCACGACGAATGCCAGAGGTTCTTCAGTCTGCTCGTCGTCCTCAAGTGAATCCCACCGCCAGAACTCGGCTCCATCCCAGCTATCAGCGGCGCTGTTCCAGGTGAACTTCTGCACCGCCAGGTCTGACGGGTCATCGTCGGGGTCGATTTCACTCCGCCAGAGCACATAGACATCACCGACGCTGTCGGTTGCGGTGGCAATCGCCGCATCGTCCTCCTCGTCTCCGAGCTTCTTCGCCCACTGAGTCGCAACCGTGACTGGCGCTGCGCCCGGTACAAATGGCAGCCCGGCCAGAAGAACCATCGCTATCGCGAGGATTCCACTTCTTCTCATCCTATACCTCCGTGTATTCCTTGCCTGTCGGATGTTGCCGCCGTCGTCGCTCTCCAGCCCATGCTGCGACTATCGAGTCAGGATTACCTTGCCTGGCTCCTTTCTACCTGACGTGCGGACCAAGTACGCCCCCGGCGGGAGATGGCCAATGTCATTCATTCCGGCTTGTAGAACTGCGACTCGCCGGCCGTTTGCTCCAAACAAGTCTGCGCCCGCGTCGCCGACAAGAAGAGCCCCGCGAGTCACGGTTGCGACCCGTCGCTCCGTTGGCGAGATACCATTCGGCGGCTCGCAAACGCCGGTCGTGGTGTCGCGCACAACCCAGACGCAATCATCACGGTAGTCCGACACGTACAACCGGCTGTTCGTGTAATTGAAGCACATGCTGTTTGTCGTCCTGCCAAAAGGGATACTATCGATAACGGTGTCTGCCCGAGCATCCACGACGCAGGCGCCGCCCGCATTGGTGTACGCCTTCATCTTCATCGTATCGCAGGCCAGAACACCACCTCCGACCCGCAGGCTGTCTGCCACGGTGTTGGTCACGCAGTCAATCGCAAGTAGCCAGCCCCCGTCGAGAACGTAGAGCTTGCGTAGGTTGGGCATCACTCCGAACTCACCAAAGTCCTCCGTGACCTTCGGTACAACCGCGACGACTGAATCGCCCCTTGGCGTCAGAACGTATACCTCCCTCCTAGCCGCGAGGTAGACCAAGTCGTTAAACGGGCAGTAGCACCAAGCGGTGAGCCAGTCAGGCCCGGTCGGCAACGGGAGTCGCGCGACCACTTCATCGGTCACGCAATCAATCGCCTTGACCGTATCTTCGTCCATGTCCGTGTAGCAAAGCACTCGGTTGGTTGTGGGCACCCAGAGCAGTTGGTTCGCCGCTCTTAGGCTGATTGTCTGTACCACCTCATCCGTCGTGCCATCAATGACCGCGACTCGGGAGTAGGGGTCGTCGTTGCAGTAGGCATACAATTTGTTCAGGGACCCGTTGAAAGTCATCCTGATTGGGTTGTGCGATACGACAATCTTCTTTATCAGTGTGTCTCCGCTGCCGTCGATGACGTTGACCCGGTTGCTCCCCTCTCCCGATGCGACGTATATCTTATTCAGCACGGAGTTGTGGCAGATGTCGAACGGATAGTCGGCGACGGCTATCGTCGCTCGGATCTGATTCGTCGCTCCGTCGATGACCGTGACGGAGCCGTCCTGCTCATTGCTGACGTAGACCTTGTTGCTCGTAGAATTCCAGATCACGTCCAGCGGGGTATCGCCGACGGGGATGACTGACTCCAAGAACTGCCCGCGTCCCGTTTGAACAAGCAGGCAGCCCAAGAGAATGACCGCCACGAAGAGCGAATGCCAAAACTGGTGGTTCATGGTCTGTCTACCTCGCCCACATTCTGACTCCGGTTCCGCCGCCTGTCAAGCCCGGGCCATGTTCGTCCGTCCTGCCCGGAATTTCGCCCGTGGTGGTCACGGTGTTGCTTTGTCCTTTGGACTTCGTCCTTTGTCCTTCGCCCGTGGGGTCGTGGTCTTGACTTGGCGTCAGTGTGAAGCTAGGCTGAATCGTGGCTGTAGCCGTCTTGTCGGTCGTGGCGTCGTCAGAGAGCTTTCTCAACCCGGGAGGTGTCCTGTGAACCGGACGTTGTTGGCAGTCTTCGTGGTGCTGGCGGGCGTTGCTTTGGCAGACTGGACCGGCATTGGCCCGAACGGCGGGCCGGTGTACGCGGGCGCGGTGAGCCCGAGTGACCCGAATATCATCTATTTCGGCACGCTAACGTCGCCTTTGAACATCGTGAAGAGCACGGACGGCGGTGCGACCTGGAACTTCACGAGCGGGACTCTGAGTGCGTATCCGTTCCGGATGGTCGTAGCCGATGACGACCCCCAACTCGTCTATGCGGTGATGGGATCGTTCTACAAGACGACCAACGGCGGGGCCTCGTGGGTATCCCTTTCCGCTCCGGGCGGCTGCTATTTCCAGGACATTGATGTGAATCCGCTCAATTCTGAGGAAGCGTATGGCGCCGGGTACACGAACAGCAGTGGGCTTCACGCCGCAGTGGCCCGAACCACCGACGGCGGCTCAAGCTGGAACCTGCTCATCTGCGATACCTCTACCTCTTACGGCTACCGCGTGCGGGTTGACCCGACCGACACTTCAATCGTCTACTGCGCCGGGTTCAAGAGCGGCGGCAACAGCATCGTCTACCGCTCGACCGACCACGGCGAGACGTGGGCAACGCTCGACATGGGCGTGGCCGGGACCAGCCCGTACGGGCTGTACATCTGTCCGCTCAACTCGAGGATTATCGTCGTCGGGCTGTACACGTCCGGCATGTACCTGACGACCGACGGCGGCGCGACCTGGGCTCGAACCATGAGCATGGGTACTCAGTACAACCTTGTGAGTGTGCCGAACCGGCCCGAGGTGCTCTACGCGAGCAACGCCACAACCGTGTATCGAAGCGAAGATACCGGGCACACGTGGGTTCAGACCGGCGCGGGCATCGGCGGCAAGGATGCGTATCTCTTGATGACGACCACGGAGAACAACTCGACGGTGTTTTGCGGCACGCGGGCCGGGATTTTCCGGTCCACCGACTACGGCGTGACATGGGATGATGCAACTCGCGACTTCGCCTGCAACAAGGTGGGGCCGATTGCCATTGCCGAGGACGGGCACACGGTCTATGCCGAGTGCCGCGACAACGCGGTCTTCAAGTCCACCGACCTTGGTGCGAGCTGGGAGCGGCTGCCGGAGTTCCTGTCGTGCGGCATGATTTGCAGTTTCGCCATCTTGCCGGCGCAGGCCGACGTGGTCTGGGCGCTTGAAGGGTCAGGCTGAGGCAACGCCGAGCTCTACAAGAGCACAGACGGCGGGACCGTCTGGACACAGAAAGACAGCTACCTTGGTGACGGTTGCTCGGTGGCGCTTGCACCCGAGTGTCCTGATACCATCTTCTGCGCGGGCTTTGTCTACGCTGGTTCGAGCTACCGGGTGCAGACTTCTCTCTCAACCGACGGCGGCACGACCTGGGCGCACGAGACCCTGCCCGACCTCGCGGTGCGGGCCAACGCCGCCATCTTCGACCCGTGCAATCCGAGCCGCGTCCTGATTGGCGGCGACCTGTCCTACAGCTCGAGCTTCCTGCGCGTCAGCACCGACCTTGGCGCTACCTGGACCGCGGGAGAAGATGGCCTGTACGGGGCGGTGAATACGATTGTCGGCGTGCCCAATCGGCCGGGCCGGTTCTACTGCGGCACAACCGGCGGCTGCTTCCTGTCAACCGACAGCGGCCTGACCTGGACCCAGAAGGGTGGCGTCAGCGGGGTGCAGGCGATTGTCGTTGACACTGCGGACGCGGGCCTGATGTATGCCGGGACCCGGGACGGCGTGTTCTTCTCTTCTGACGGAGGGGAGAACTGGGAGCAGATGGGGTCAAGCCTCCCGGTCAACAATGTCTTGAGCCTCGCCCTGCAGCGCGGGTCGGCGGGCGCGCTCCTTGCGGGGACCAATGGCGCGGGAGCGTTCAGCATCGAGCCGCTTGCGGGCATCGGCGGGCAACCCGGCGCCGGTCGGGACGCATACGCAGGGTTGCTCAGCATCGAACCCAATCCGGTGAGCGGCAAGGCGACCATCCGGCTGAGCGCGCGTATGCGCGGCACAGACCGCGTGACCATCACCGACGTTGCAGGCCGCCACGTCCGTTCCATTCCGGTTCCGCAATCGACAATCGGAACTCGACAATCGGACTTCTCCGTGACCTGGGATTGCCGCGACGATGCGGGCAGGCCGGTTCAGGCCGGCGCGTACTTCGTCGTTGCTCATGGAGCCCGCAGCCGCCTGGTTCTTGTCCGATAGCCGCCGCGCCTGAACGGACCGCATCAGTTCCTGACGCGGGCTGCCCATGTGAAGCCAGTGTAGAGCAGCGTCAGGCCACACGCCATCCACAATGCCACTACCAGTGACTTGAGCGCGCTGGCTCTTACCTGACCAGCACCCGGTCGCGCCTCAGGTCACTCTGCTTCCTGGTGACCTCCGAGCTGTCCTCCATGCCGTAGTTGCAGATGCGGCCATCAGAAGGCCTCACGACCATTCCCGTCTGCGCCTCAACTGCCCGCTCAGAACATGCTGCTCGCGCCACTGGTCACCACGACCGAAGCCGTCTCCGGCACTTCGGTTCTCGGTCGCAATGCTGACTCGGCTCTGACCGCGTTCCGGCAACGAACGGGCATCTCAATAAGACACATGGATCGCTGTATCGCCCACTCGGCCGGTTGGCGGGCAACCCTATATGCAATGCACCTAACTGCCCATGGCGCAGTAGGTTAGGCAGCAGAGTGCGTGGCCTAATGGGCTAGCCTGGGGGCTAGCCCCTAGGCTAGCCCCTGTACGGCCTAGTGGGCTGCCCAGAGGCTAGCCTAGAGCGCAGCATAGTGTGCCGTCCAATAGACTGAGTAGCAGTTTGTCTAGTGCTCTGCGCCGTGGGCTGCCCAGAGCGCCGCACAGTCTGCGGCCAAGTGGGCCATAAAGGAATCGACAATGCCGACTGGCTGTTTGGCAAGGCTGACAGAGGCGGGGAAAGGCTGCTTCAAGCCTGCGAATCGGGCGGGTTAAAGGGACGGCCAAGACGGCGCGGTTGCTGCCGCGTCGGCATGCGCGTGTGTTGATGCGAGGGCAATTGGGTGCTGTTGCTCCTTTCCGGCCACGAGTCGTTCCGCGATTCAGAATGCCTGCCACGCCCTGTCCGCGGTCTCACTTACGGTTCTCGCGCGACTCACGGTTCTCGCCGCGCGAACGGCCGCGGTTCGTGCTGCTGCCTGAGTTCTATCGCAGGCCATGATTCCCGTTGCTGGAGTCACCGCCTGCGCGTCGGAGCCTTGGTAGAGTATTTGACATGGCTGGCTCTGCGGCGGATAATTGAGGGATGAAGGTGCTCAACTACCGGATTCTGCTCAGCAGAGAGCCTGAGGGCGGGTACACCGTCACCGTGCCCGCGCTCCCGGGCTGCGTTACGTTCGGCTCGACACTGGAAGAGGCGATTGCCATGGCACGAGAGGCAGTTGAGCTCTACATCGAGAGCCTGCGTGCTCACGGCGAGGAAATCCCCAGTGAGGAAAGCATGCTTCAGTACATCCTGACGGTTCCAGTTCCGGCGTAGCGCCGACCGCGTCCACAACCTGACCGAACTACTCTAGCCGTTTCTCGGCCGGGTTCGGCCTTGCCGCGTGGATTCCATCGCGGGCTGCGGTTCACGGCGCGCGGGTTGCGGAGTCCGGCACGGCTCGCAGCGGAGCAGAACTGGGCATCCGTTGGCGCAAGGGCCAAGTGTTGTCGAATCGGGTCTAGTATTGCGGACGTGGAAGCTCGTCCAATGAGTAGAAGTACTGGTTGCTCCGGCCGCAGGTCATTTCCCATCATGATTATGCGGTTTACTCATCACGCAAGTGCTGTAGAATCAATGGGTGCCAAAGACGGTCGGGTCGGTAATACCCGAAAAACAGCGGTTAGCGTATCGTAGCATGGGGCTGTTGGACT
>Ga0116202_10001471_pt1 | contig 13767 bp, 20 predicted proteins | sample LakKivw325mmetaG_FD_94479 | JGI IMG/M metagenome (GOLD analysis project Ga0116202, IMG submission 94479) | Anoxic lake water microbial communities from Lake Kivu, Rwanda to study Microbial Dark Matter (Phase II) - Lake Kivu water 325m metaG | ecosystem: Environmental > Aquatic > Freshwater >...
ACCCTTCGTAGCTTGGACCTTCACAGGTTCGCCCATAGTGGTCTTGACGAGCACTTGCTTTATGTTCTTCGCGCCTCTCTCGAGCTTCGCTTCGATACGGTTGTAGACCGCCTGAGCGTTCTCAGCAATCTTGTCGTCAGGCATCTTCTCTGTCCCAATTCTGCACTGAACGACAGGTTGGTCTCGGACCCGGATACGAATGAGTTTCCTGTGACTTTGAACGACCTGGTCGATCGGCGCGGTGGGCGGAACGGGAGTGGGCATCTTCCCCTTCGGGCCAAGGATCGGGCCGATCGTCTTTCCGACTAGAGGCATCATAGGCGCCTCGGCGATGAAATAGTCGTACTCAGAGGCAAGCTTGCGAGTCGCCTTCTTGTCCTTCCCCAGCCTGTCCAAGTCCTCTCTTCCCATGACTAGGTCGGCTTGACCTGCCTTTGCTCTCGTCGCCAAGTCTCCGCCTGCGATGACGCAGATCCTCGTCTCCTTCCCAAGAGAGTTCGGAAGCTCAACCGATTCGTTCAGTCGGTTCTCAGGCTTCTTCAGGTCGATCTCTCTGAGTTTGACTATGAGTTCCACGGAGTGAGTGAAGCCATGTTTAGCGTCAGGTTTCCTAAGCCCTGCTAAGGCTGTGAGAAGCTGATCCTTAGCGAGGGGCAATCGCGTTTTCCTTCTGGAAAGTTCCGCAGGCTGATATTCGGAGATTGATAAAAACGTTTGGAGAACTCGCACGAGCGGCTGTGGACATCAAGCAACGCTGCTGCTCTCCGCCCCAGATCCCTGAGCCGCAGAGCACTGCCGATGGGCCATGCTGCATAGTGACCGTCTTGGGCTCAGCTTTATAGTGAGGACTGGGTTCCATAGGTCCTTCGTCTGGTTCAAGTGAGGATTATTGGCTGAAGTCAAGACTTTCAGAATCACGGGCGAAGTCAAGAAACCACGCACCACGATTCCGTTTGCACTGGAGCTGAGAGCAACGAAAGAGCAAGACGCGATCGATAGAGTCTACACTGACATGGGAAGCAGACACAAAGCCAGAAGACTTGAGATCAAGCTGGAGAAGATTGAGGAACTGAAGACCAGCGGGACGGAGACCAAGGAAAGTGGCAAGTGAGAAAGTTCCAGCTGATGACGAAGATTTTCAGAAGAGCCTGGTGCAGCTCAGAGTCTATGAGGGATCGGCGCGAGCGCTTCAGGCGCGACTTGAGATCGTCAATGCCGCCTTGAACGAGTTCTCACTCGCGTCAACTACGCTCGAAGGCGTGAAGACTCAGAAGACCGACGAGGACGCTCTGATCCCCGTCGGAGGCGGCTCGTACGTACGAGTGCGACTGTCCGACATCTCAAAGATCGTGATGGGCGTAGGCGCCGGAGTCGCCGTTGAGAAACCGATCGAAGACTCCGTCAACGAGATCAAGGAACGAATAGCGGACTTGGACAAGGCTCGGACCTCCCTTCAGGAACAGCTCAGCCAAGCATTGTCCAAGATTGAGGAAGGCCGAGAGAAACTTGGCGAGCTCGTGAAGAAGCACGGCGGAGAATCCCTTACCGTCCTCTAGAACACTTCATGCGATACAGTACGCTGACTTTGCCTCGCGTCGAGGTGCTTGAGGTTGTTCGAGAAACTGAAATCAGGCCTAGGCTCAGTTGTGGAAAAGATCGCAAAGACCGAGCTTACCGGTAAAGACCTTGAGAATGCACTGCAAGAACTCAAGACAACGCTTGCTGAAAACGACGTCGCGTACCCGGTGGCGGAACGCATCTGCGATGCGATAAGGCAGAGAGCTCCTAGCATCCAAGTCGGACGTCTCGGCGACCGTCGCCAACCGGTCGCAGCGATCGTACGTGAAGTTATCCTCGATGTGCTCAAAGGGAGCGGTGAATCCAGTTTCTTCGAGAAGATCGATGCAAAGAAACAGGCACACGAGCCCGCCGTAATAGTATTCGTCGGAATAAACGGGACCGGGAAGACCACAACGATTGCGAAGATCGCGTACCTTCTCAAGAAGCGCCACTACTCCGTCGTGATCGCATGTGCAGACACATACCGGACAGGATCCATCGAGCAACTCGAAGAACACGCGAGACGCCTTGATGTGAAGACGATAAAGCATACCTACGGTGCCGACGCTGCGGCGGTGGCATTCGACTCGATCAACCATGCTCGCGCAAACGGAATAAACACAGTTCTAATTGACACGGCTGGAAGGATGCAGACCAAACGAAATCTGCTTGAAGAGATGAAGAAGATCGTCCGTGTCGCCTCTCCAGATTTCGTGATGCTCGTTGTCGACTCGTTGACTGGAAATGACGCCGTAGAACAGGGACGATCATTCAGCGAGTCGGTTAAGATAGACGGCGTAACTCTCACCAAACTCGATGCTGACGCAAGAGGTGGAAGCTCAATCTCACTTGCGGCTGTGATCGGGAAGCCCGTGATCTTCGCCGGCACGGGGCAAGCTTACGAGGACCTGATCTCCTTCGACCCAGCCACCATCGTCAACAGGATAGTTGGCTGAAAACCTAGAACCTCGAGACGTACCACTCAATGACCGTCCTCATAGTCGCGTCAGAAAAGGACCGAGCCGGCCTCAACATAGCATCCTGCCTCGTCCGCGATTACGGCTTTGACGAGTCACCAGAATATTCCGATCCTCGCATCCTCCAGAAAGACAACATCCTGCTCGCTCGAACGAAGGAGGAGACGATTCACCTCGAATCGGTGAACCCGTTTCCGGGCACAACGTCCGTGATCTTCGCGTCAAGACACACGAGCGAGAAAGGCGATCCATGCCTGACGGTCCACTGCCCTGGAAACGTTCTCAGCGAAGCCCCGTATGGAGGCCAGCCGAGAAGTCTCGCGTTGGTTGAACCAAACAGAATGAGGGCCGCGCTGCTATCACTCTCTGAAAGTCGCGAAGAACTTGGGCTTTCGTATTTGGTCTCGCTTGAAGCCACACATCACGGACCCACTGAGCTTCCAGCGCCATGCATGTTTGTGGAGATCGGTAGCTCTGCGAAGCAATGGGAAGACGCAGTGGCAGGGAAAGCGGTGGCCCGAGCTATCTGGACAGCTGCCACCTCCTCAGCCAACGGAACTTCAGCAGTCGGTTTTGGAGGAGGCCACTACTCTTGGAAACATACAGATGCAGTCGTCAAAGGCGAATTCGCGTTCGGACACATTCTTTCAAAATACTTCTTCGACGGCTACGACCCGGCCATCGTTGAGCTTGCCTTTCGCAGAACGATAGGCGAGTGCTCACATGCTGTCATAGACAAGAAAGGAGTTCGTGGGTCCGAAAGAAACGCGCTGATTGAGCTTTTGAGTAGAACAGGCCGCGAAATCGTGATGATCTGATCAGCAAACCGAGTAGTAGTTGGATACCTTAAATAAGGCTCCAAAATATTAGGCGGCAACGCGTTCAGACGAAGAATAACAAGCAGACGGTGGAAGCAGATTGGCCGCTAGGAACTTCTTGTCATCCGCAAGAAGACTAATCCATGTGACGACGCGGCCCAGTTGGACTGAGATTTCGCTTATGATAAAGATCTGCTTTCTTGGAATCGCCATAGTTGGTGGATTAGGCTACGTGGTACGCATACTGTTTCTCTTCGTCGGATTACTTCCCCAAGGACCTTGAGGTAACTTCTCTTGTCAGGTGAACCCCAACAGAGACCGAGCGTCATCTTCGCAGTCAGGACAACCAGTGGACAGGAGAGAACCGCGACCGAGCTGATAGCCTCGAAAGTCGGAATCAAGAAAGCTCAGGTGTTTTGTATAATAGCGCCTGAAGTGATCAAAGGATACATATTCGTGGAAGCCGCGGGAGCACACATAGTCGATGACGTGATTTCAGGCGTCCGTCATGCAAGGGCTCGAACAAAAGGCGTCGTCTCTTCTCAAGCCATGGAGCGGTTCATTGTCACAAAGCCCGTTATCGAAGATCTTACTGTGGGAGACTCGGTTGAAGTAGTCGGAGGACCATTCAGAGGCCTCCGAGCAAGGATCACTCACGTCGACAAGATGAAGGAGGAAGTGACGATCGAACTACTTGAGGAAGGGTTTGCTACGCTTCCGATCACAGTACACGCGGACTACGTGAAACTCGTTACCAGAGGAGGTGGAGAAGCTGGGAGAGAAGAAACAAGTTGAAGCTCTCCTGAGCGGAGGCGAGGCCACTGCGGGCCCACCACTTGGACCGGCCCTCGGACCGCTTGGAGTCAACGTGCTTCAGATCGTGAATCGAATCAATGAACTCACAAGCGGCTACTCGGGGATGAAGGTTCCTGTCAGAGTCATTGTCGACGTTGAGACGAAAGCTTTCGAGGTCGAGATCGGTACACCTACCACGTCTGCTCTGATCGTGAAGGAACTTGGCATTGAGAAAGGCTCAGGCAATCCGAAAGCCGAGAAGGCGGGCAACCTGACGGTGGAACAAGTAGTGAAGATAGCGAAGATGAAACTTCTAGGGAGCTACGCATTGTCAGACAACAGCGCTGCGAAGGAAGTGCTCGGATCATGCATCAGTATGGGTATCACGGTTGACGGAAGAGACCCCAGAGAGATTCAGAAAGAAATCTCTGAGGGAAAATGGGACAAGCTCTTCAAGCCGTAGTATTCAAACCGCGCACGCCCTTTCGGGTTAGTGGATTCCGAGCGTCCTTGTAATTGCCATCAATTCAGGTCCGCTGGTCAATGGACCGACGACGGCGCCCTTCGTGTTCGCAAGAAGACCTGCTTTGATGTAAGAGACTCCAGCATTTATCGTTCCGGGTTCCACCGGCACTTTCAGCGCGTCTTCAATGATCACGCGTTCGCGATCTGTCATAGCATGATAGGCTAGCACTCCCTTGTTGGTCGCGACGGCTAGTGATCCAACATATGGAAGCCCTCCGATGGTCGCAGTGACGATGTCAACATCCAGAGTTTCTGCGACGGTCTTTGCGAGGGATTCCGAGGCTCCGGGATGTATGACCGCGCCATTATCGTTCGCAAGTACGAGGTTTCCAAGAGCGGTCCAGCGCTCCTGAGCGACGGTGACTCTCACTTCGAGACCCTCTCGTATCGCGTTCAGCTCATGGTCTTGGATGATGTGTGGAAGAACAATTCCGTTCGAGTTGGATGCGACGAGCACACCTAGAAGCGCGCATCCTCCGATATTCGTCACGCAGGATCGAACGCCCAAGCATTGTCGGAAGCTCTCTGCTTTCCTTTTCGTCATGCCCGGCGGGAGGATCGCACTCGTCTCGTTCGAGTGGCAGTACACCCCGATGTTTGGGCTCCCATAGACATCGGCGCGTAGAATCCCCAACTAGGAGATCACCGGCGCCAAGAGAATCAAGCCACACATTTGGCTTCCCCGACCTGTTCCGAGGATGACTGATGAGGGGCAGGGCCGGCGTATGCTCAGGCGGTTGCAGGGTATACTATGACCCTGCCTTCCTTGTCCTTGACCAACCGCACCTTGATCTCTCTGGGCGGCTTCCTGATACCTCTGGCCCAAAGCTCCTCGTTTACCTCATTACTGATCTCGACATTCTCGGCCTTCATATGACGCTTCACGAATGCACGGAGCAATCTCATAGCTCGAGGAGTTCGTTTACCTCTTGGGGGACCCCAAACTTTCCGGAGGGGGATTGTGTATATTCGTTCCTCAACGACTTCTATCTCCTCTCCCTCTTCCTCGGCTTCCTCTTTCCCCGCCTCTTCCTCTTCTTTCTCCTCAACCTTCTCGGCAGCGGTCTCTTCCTCAGCTGAGGGCTGCTCCTCTGTTATCTCTTCCCCAATTTCTCCGGCGGTTTCCTTGCTCTCCTCTTGCAGGGTCTCGGAGACCTCTTCTTCCTCGGCGCTGACTTCTTCTACGTTGGGCTGTTTCTTGCTCAACTTCTGATTGCCTTCTCTATGCTTTCAGTCTGCCATCACGCCAGTTCTTCTTCTTCGGGTGACTTCTCACATGCCCTCTCGTCTTCGAAACAACCCATGTCGGAACCGCCCTTCTCATGCGGTGACGCCTCGAAAGACGCCTCTTCTTGCCGGCGGGCTTGTGCGTTGCCATCTCACATTCTCCTGATCGTGATGTCCTTTCTTTGAGACTGCATGCGAACTAGCGCATCTTTGAGTTGCGCATCGGATATCGGCAGCTTGACTCTGCCTGATTGTGCAAGCTGAATCAGCTGGAGTTCAAGCTGATCTGCAAACTCAGGCTTGACCATCTTTATGTTCGTGAGTCTCTGCCTCGCTTCCACTGTTAATATCCTCTTCAAGATTGCCTGTTTCTGGACCTCAACATGCTGCTGGACTTCAGCTCGCCTATCCTCCTCCGCCGCTGCCCTTTGAAGCTCGGCAAGCCTTCGTCTCCGCAGCTGTTCTAGCTCTTCTTCGCTGAGGTCATCTCCACTCATTGCTTCGAGCCCTCTCCGGAGGAGCTCCCCTTCAATATCTCGCCTGAGACTCTGTTAAGTAGGCTCACGCCTTCTCCCGAAAGCTTTCTTCCCTTGGGACCATCCTTGGCCACTAGGCCGGCCTTCTCCAGCTGTTGGAGCGGTTCCCGGATCGCTGATCCTCCGCTGTCTTTCACGTGCTCAATACTAGTTCCCTTCCTTTTTCTCCCGCCATACTCGACTCGGAGCCTTTGGATTCCGACCGGTCCGTGAATGTAGAGTTTCCTAAGAAGTGAGGCACATCGAACGTACCACCAGTCTGGATTCTGTGGTGGGCGCTCTCTGTGCGCGCTCGTTTTGGATGTGAGGGCCCATGTTGGCGGCGCTATTTCTCCGATGTTCTCCTTGAGGTGTTTGGCCAGTCTCTCAACGAGGACGTTGGCCTCCACATCATAGGCTGTGGGCAACTGTAGTCTCTCCGATTCTTGAACTAGTCTCGCACTAGGGACTTTAGCCAAAATATAAGTTGAGCTGAGCTAAGCGGAGGCGATTGACCTGGTCAGTTTTGACGCCGCTTTTCGTGCCTTCTTCTCCCTGTAGATGGTGAAGGTTCGTCCTCTCACATCGACGATCTCAGAAACCGTCTCTTCAGCTATCTTGTCGGCGAGCTCAGCGACTTCGGCGTCCTCAGGCGAGGTCTTGTGGACTTTGACCTTGATCATCTCGTTTGCGTCAAGTTGTCTGTCGATCTGACCCATGACCGCGTTCGTGACGCCGCTCTTGCCGATCCAGACAGTCGGCTCCTTCTCGACCGACCGCTGCTTTAGCTCCCTCATCTTCTTCTTTTGAGACGTTTCTCCTTCACCGCTGGGTACCGTTTCCTTGATCCACATTCCAGGCATGTAACGACGACGTGAGTTCCGTGCTCTGAGCGTATCCGTACTCTGCAGTTGACGCCTGGGACAAGAAGGCTCTTGCAGTTCTTGCATATGAACTGCTTCCGTTGACGGCCGAGCCTGACACCTGAACGCATAGCTATTCGTTGTGCTAGCTCGACGTATCTCTTGGAGAGAGATGGATCGGATCTCACCGCGTCCTTGGCGAGCCGTAGGAGAAGGTCAACGCGCTCCTCCGCGATTTGACGTATGTCGCCATTGTTCCTCTGGCGTGGCAAGTTCTGTCAGTGCTCGCTCGCCCAGTTCGGGCATAGGGAAGTACCCCCCTCGAAAGCATCTATGGCTTGCGCATGTCTCCGCACCAGGCCCACATCTCAGCGACAACAATGCTCATCTCTCCGCTGAACCTGACTCTCAGCCAGCAGCGCGTGGCACTCTCGAGGAAGGTCACATGTTGACGCTGATCCTTGCAGAATCATCGATTGAGAGAATCCCCGCGCAGATGGCTAAGAGCCCCTCAGTGCTTGCACATGCTCGGAGGAAGAACAGAGAGCCTAGCTCTCTGATCCTCGATAGAAGCTATCACCATTCAGCGATCAAAGCAGCAGAAGGCAGGAACCCCTCGGAAGACTTCCTGAAACGAGGAAGGCCGGATATCGCGTTCCATGTCCTTTTGCAGGCCTTGGGGTCCCCGCTGAACAGAGAGGGGCTCATGAGGACGCATGTTCACACCATCGACGACAATGTGATCGACCTGGACCCCCGCGTCAAGCTTCCAAGGAACTATGACAGATTCATTGGATTGCTCGAGCAACTCTACGAAGAGAAGAGCGTGCCCCCAGGTGAACCGTCGCTCCTGAGCATCCGGAAATGTACTCTGCCAGAACTCGTTAGTGAGTCAAGAGTTTCGACGGTTGTCGCATTCAGTACACTCGGGAAGCCTGCGACCGTAAAGGATGCCTGTGTGCCGATTGTAGAGGCGGATGCGCCGGCGGTGCTCATTGGCGGTTTTGCCCACTCGCACTTCAATCAATCAACAACGCGACTTGCGAACCACCTCTTCTCGATCGACAAGGAGCCACTTGACGCATGGGTTGTTGCTGCGAGAGTCATATACGAGTACGAGTGCGGAATCCACCTACCCCAGAAGAGACTTCAGGCATGATGACTTTGTGCACTTAATAATGGGTCACGCATTACTCGCGCTGTCGTGGAGAGCATAGTATGTCCGAGGACTCTGAGCTGGAGCGTCTGAAGCTCAGAAGGATGCAGGAGATGCAGCGACGCCTCCGCGAACAAGAACAGACGAAGGCAAAGGCACCAGATCAGAAGCAGCCACGCCCCCGAGATGTTCTAAAGACGATTCTCGTCGGAAGAGCGTGGGAGGTGCTGGACGCTGCTGCGGCCCAGTTCCCCGAGCCTACGCGAGCGCTTGAAGCGGAGCTCGCGAAACTTGTGCGTGAGAGCAGGTTGAAGGGCCCTGTCACCGCGGAGCAACTGATGTGGCTCTTCCGGAGTCTTGGCTTAGACGTGAGGCTTGAGACGAAGATTCAGGTTCTTGAGAGCGGCGAAATGAAATCACTCGCTGACAAGTTCCGGGGCAGATAGTTCAACAGTCAGATCCGCGCGGCAATACCGCGACAGTCGCATTCCCTGAACTACTTGCTGATGATGTCGCGGATCTTCTGCTGAACCGTCTTCACGTCCGAAGCTGTGTTCACTAGATAGCACGGCGCGAGCCTGAAGAGCCTCCTGAAGAAGCGTTTTCTAACATCCACTTTCTCGTCGGTCTTGACGATCAGGTATGGGTTCAGGAATTGTTCCGGCTGAGCGACGAGGTACTGAACCGCCTCCTCAATCTCAAGCCTGCGAGCTATCTCAGGATCGTTCTTGTCACGTCTCAGGAGAATGACCTTCATCGCACGAGTTGTGTCAACAAACTTCTCCGGACCCGCTATCCACAGAGGATCCAGCATGGCACGCGAGTATTCGTGCGCAACGTAGGGATCCGAAGTGAGCACCCGTATCTCATCCTCGCTTATTCCCTGTGATCGCAGCTTCTCAGTTTCTTCCGGAGAAAGGGGAATCACGTTCTCCAGCTTGCAGCGATCAAGTAGTGGTCTTATCTCTGGGAAGACTCGAGCGATATTCGTTCGTATGTAGAATTTCCGCTCGCTGATATCTGCACTCGCTCTGCCCTTCTCTCCGCCGATGAAGCGAACGTACACCCAATCGTCGCTATGGAGCCTCGCACCTTCCATGTTCAGCAGGGCGTATGAGTGGGTGCTCTTCCCGGTTCCAGTGGGTGCGATCAGAACTATTCCTTTGCCGTCCACTTCGACACAGCTTCCGTGGATGCTGTGGATGTCGTGTTGGTCTTCTGCGATGTCGCATGCGACGCCTAGCGCCCAGCTTTTCACTTGGCCGTAGTATTCTGTGTTGAAGATCACCGCGGTCTTAGTATCTGGGTTGTAGAACGCGTGGGGCTTACCCTCCTCTAACGTCGGATCAACCACGGCATAGAGCCTGCCATGAGATTTCACTTCGCGAGGCATCGAGAACCAGTTCTCACGCCAGAACTCATCAAGGTGGTTGCTGTTAGTGAACAGTTGCATACAGAATCCGTCGATGCTAGCTTTCCAGCCTAGACTCTCGTTGCCGAGGACGCGTTCTGCACGGGCGACGAGTTCGTCTCTCTCGTTCTTTCCGACGATACTGCTCTCGACACGCCGCCTGGTGGTGGTTATGTAGTTGTATCTGTTGTTCGCCTGCATCGTCGACAGCTCGCCTGAAACATGGAACCTGATGCCTAATATCAGCATCTCCAGACTTAATAGCCGCCCAGAAACGGGGGCATCCGCGGTCGCTTCTATGGACACATCGCAAATTGAACGGGACTACGAGGAATTCTCCAAGGAAGTCCTCAACGAGTACTATCAGAACTGGGCTGGACTCAAAGAGGAGCTTAACATCTCGCAGATCTTCCTGAAGTACAGCGAGTTGTTCACGCCTGAGAATATCGCGGCCATCAAGAGAACCCGCGAAGCTTCGTCTGGTGACGAACAAAGGCGGTTCAACCGTCTGTTTGGAAGCCTGGTCGACACGTATTTGGAACAGCGAGTCTCTGAGCTAACAGACAAAGCGACGACTCTCGAGACCCAAACAAAGATCACAGTATACGGAAAGCCTATCCCATACCGATCGACGCAGCCGATGGTGATGAACGAAGATGAGAGAGCACGACGAGGAAAGATCCAGACACTCGCTGAGGAAGCTGTCAAGACTTTCAATCCTGTCCTTGAGGAGAGACTAGTTAGGCTTCACGAGGCTGCGAAGGCGCAAGGCTACCCGGACTATTCCAGTCTGTACTCGGAAGTGAAGAGTATCGATTACGAGAAGCTATTGAATGATCTGAAAGCACACCTCAAGGCAACAGATTCGCTCTACGTCAGACAGCTCGAACTTGCGCTCAGATCAATTGGCGTCGAATTGAAGGATGCGAGCAGACATGACGTCCTATACCTCTACCGAGGCAAACGATTTGACGCGTATTTTCCAAGAGGCAATGTGGTCACAGCGCTCCGCAAGACACTCGACGGGATGGATTTGCCGCTTGAGAAGTGTCCAAACATAGTGCTGGATCTTGAAGAGCGTCCAAAGAAGGATCCGCGAGCTGCTTGTTTTCCGCTCGATGTTCCAAGGAAGATCATTCTCGGCGCGATGCCGATAGGAGGACGATATGACTACGAAACAGTCCTACACGAGGCGGGGCATGCACTCCATCATGCCAACACGCCCGCCGACATGCCTTTCGTGTTTCGATTATCGGACGAGAAGTCTCTCACCGAGACTTACTCATCTCTATTTGAGAATCTCACGTTGAACGAGAAATGGTTACAAATGGTCTTTGGTATAGGTGACACGAAGGAACTGCTCGATTTTGCGTATTTCTCCAAGCTGTACATAACGAGACTCTACGCGGCAAAGTTGGAGTATGAACTCCGCCTGCACAGGGAAGGCATCCAAGGCAAACAGCAGCTGTACCAGAACCTCCACGAGCAAGCTGTGAAGGTACGCTTCAATCCAATCAACTATCTGATCAACGTGGACGACGGATTCTATTGTGCAGAATACCTGCGATCTTGGATCGCTGAAGCCCAGCTTCGCAAGTACCTTGTCGACGAGTTCGGAGACGAATGGTTCACAAACCCAGGTTCTGGCTCTCTGTTGAGGGAGTTGTGGAAAGAGGGAAGCCGAATCACGGTCGAGGAGATGGCGGAGAAGCTTGGCGAAACGCTCGATTCGAAATTCCTCCACGATGAGATCCGCGGGCATTTCGAGTGAGCAGGCGCGCATCTCAGCATGGCCTATTGATGCAAAAGGCGAAATATCCCTCTACGAATCCTTGCGTTACTTGGGCCTGTGGGAGATTGAGCGTTTCAAAGCGAGTCCAATCAATCGAGCCCTCGCCGATACGGAAGATAATCGATCTTGCCGAGACAAGGCCCGACATCATCGGACTTCACGCTGGAGAACCTGACTTCTCGACACCAAAACACATAGTCGAGGCCGGGACCCGTGCCTTGGATGATGGCTACACGCACTACACTCACGGCGCTGGTCTGCTACAACTGCGCGAGGAGATCTCGCGGAAACTCCTCGAAGAGAACGGCATCGAAGCGAACCCGAAGACCGAGATCACCGTCACTACAGGAGGATTCGCGGCAATATTCGCGACAATCCAAGCAACCATCAATCCTGGCGACGAGGTGATAGTGCTTCAGCCATCTTGGCCGTCATACGCGGGGTTCGTCCTCCTCGCCGATGGAGTGCCCGTGCCCGTTCCCCTGCGCGGTCCGGACTTCGAACCGAGTCGTGAGGATGTGAATCAGCGCATCACCGAAAGGACGAAGATGATTCTGGTTAACTCGCCTAACAACCCTACCGGCGCGGTCTACTCGCAAAGCTGCCTCTTAGAACTAGCCAAGCTCGCCAAGGAACATGGCCTCCTCATTCTAACGGATGAAGTCTACGAGAAGATAATCTTCGACGGAAACAAGCATTTCAGCATCGCTTCGCGACCTGAATTCGAGAACTCGACGATAACGGTGAACTCCTTCTCCAAGACGTATGCGATGACGGGCTGGCGTGTCGGCTACGTCGTTGCCAATGAAGCCATCACTAATGGCATTAGGAAGATGCATGGGTATATGGCATCTTGCGCTGGTGCATCCGCGCAGAAGGCCGCGCTCGAAGCCCTTTCGGGACCACAAGACTGCATCAGCGAAATGGTCGAGGAGTACCGTCGCCGGCGAAACCTCATCGTGAAAGGACTGAACGAGATCGACGGCTTCCAGTGTCAGCCGCCGAAGGGAACCTTCTATGCGTTCCCTAACGTCAGCAGGCTCGGACTTCCTTCAGCAAGGATCGCCGAACAGCTTCTGGAACAAGCGAAGCTAGCAGCCATTCCAGGGAGTGCGTTCGGAGAAGCTGGAGAAGGTTACCTCAGGTTGTCTTTCGCGACCTCTCAAAGCAATATCCTTGAAGCACTTGCCAGGATCAAGAAATGGTGTGCTCATTGTGAGAAGTTTGCCCATTGATTGAGGTAGTCCCACCAGTCGTCTTCGCTGACCTTCTCTTCCACCGCAATCGTCTTTAGCAGTGTCAACAGTGTTTTGTGGTGTCTCCTTTCATCCGCTAGGATAACTCTCAATAGCGGCTTCATCCGGGGATCCGTCAGATTCTTGGCAATTCTCTGCGCTTGAAGAAGCATAATCTTCTCGTTTGCGACGTGCTGTTCGAGTTGCTTTCTCATCTCGTAGTGTTCAACTTTCGAGATCGTTGCTCCAGACGCCATGCCGATCAAAGTTGCATACATGTGGGCATGCTTTGTTGTGTCAAGCTCGATTCCCTTGAAGAGAAGCTTTGGAACACTGTTCTTCGTCTTCGCACCCATCGCCCGAAGAGTCTGTGCTGTGCGCTTCTCAAATGCCATCTGTTTCTTGAACAAGTCGATTTCTCTTGTTGCCACCAACGACTAGCACCCTGTCTCCTTCACTGGGTGACGGCCCCAATAATCCTACCTGAAGACGCGTGCCGGTGTTTCTTAACAGTTGATGGACCTAAAATCTGCGGTGGGCTCACTTGGATGGACTTCCTGTCCTTTTCCATCGTCCTTGCTCAGGTCGAGTGGCCAGGCTGTCAGCGGCTAGTAGCCCTCTACTCATTCAAGAGGTCCGCTCGTCTTCGCTTGACCGTACGTCGAAACCTAATTCAGGGCTAACAAGTTGCCCGCTAGCGCAGTCTCAGGCAACGAGTCCCCGGCCTCAACGTGGCCGCAGGAGCGGCATTGCAGTAGACCTGGGGAGTCTTCTTGCAGGTCCGGTAAGCCGCATGAGGGACATATCATCCGTTTCCACTCGTTGCTGATTGCCTGTTCACAATGTGGCGTCGTTGTATCTGAAAAGCCTAGTTGATGGACCGGATGCTAATC
>Ga0116202_10001473_pt1 | contig 13764 bp, 14 predicted proteins | sample LakKivw325mmetaG_FD_94479 | JGI IMG/M metagenome (GOLD analysis project Ga0116202, IMG submission 94479) | Anoxic lake water microbial communities from Lake Kivu, Rwanda to study Microbial Dark Matter (Phase II) - Lake Kivu water 325m metaG | ecosystem: Environmental > Aquatic > Freshwater >...
CTTGACACAGCATCCCCCTTCTCCTATACATTAAAGAAAACTGTTGAAAAATCATCATGGCGGAAATGAATATTAATACAGGAATCCGGAGGTGAAAAAAGGAAATGCCCGTTATCAGAGTTCCCCATTTTAATCTGCGCAATATAAGAGGGTTGATTCTGTTTGCTGCGGTCATCGGCCTGCTTGCAGTTTTCTCGCAGCTGATCAATTTCATCGCAGATTTGCTCTGGTTTGAGGAAGTGGGCTATCAGAATGTTTTTTTCATCACCATCCTTGCAAAATTGAAAGCGGCTGTCTTCTTTGGCACAGGTTTTTTCATCATTCTTTACGCAAATCTCTTTTTAACCGTCCGCCTGTCTTCCCGAATTTTCGTCATCGAACGGGAAGACACGATCCGGATACCGTCCCTCGACATCAGCAACCAAGCGCTGCAAATCTTTGCGCTTATCGTTTCTCTCTTTCTATCCCTCTTCGTGTCATTTTACGGCGCATCCCAGTGGGAAAGCGCCCTGCTGTTTTTCAATGCTGTTCCTTTCGGGATTACCGATCCTCTTTTTCAGAAGGATGTGGGCTTTTATATTTTCCAGTTGCCCTTTTTAAAATACATCTATGCCTGGTTTAAGTTATCCGTTCTTTTCAGCATCATCGCTGCAGGAACCATATATTTCATCCGTCGCGCTTTCCTTTTCATACCGCCTCGAACCTGGCAAATTGCCCCGGTGGCCCGGATGCACCTTCTTGTTCTGGTGGCTATCCTGTTCTTCTGGGGCGCATTCGGCATCTGGCTGGAAATGAAAGAGCTTTTGTTTGTCAAGCGCGGAGTCGTCTTCGGTCCCGGATATGCGGATGTGACAACCCAGTTATGGGTTCTCAAGGCCATGATGGGGATCAGCATCCTGTGTGGCGCATCCGTTCTGTATTATATCTTCCGTCATAACTGGCGCTACCCGGTCGTTGCCGTATCCATCTTTCTGCTATTTATCATTCTGGGACGGGGCTTTTATCCGGCAGCCATTCAAAAATTCAAGGTGCTCCCCAACGAGATCGTCCTGGAGACGCCGTATCTGGAAAAGAATATTCAGTACACAAGAATCGCCTACCGTCTTCAGGATATTGAAGAACAGGAATATCCCGTAGAGGAAACCCTTACCCGGGAAGACCTCAGGAAAAACGACCTGACCATCAAGAACATCCGTCTCTGGGATCATGCGCCCCTCCTTCAGACATACAGCCAGCTCCAGGAAATGCGCACCTATTACAAGTTTATCAGCGTGGATAACGACCGCTACAAGGTAAACGGCGAGTACCGGCAGTTAATGCTGTCCCCGCGGGAACTTTCCTACCAGGCCCTGCCATCGAAAACCTGGATCAACGAGCATCTTAACTACACCCACGGATATGGCGCCGTCATTGGACCCGTAAACCGTGTATCGGCCGAGGGACTTCCGGAGTTCTTCATCAAGGATATCCCCCCCGTCTCTTCGAGAGATATAAAGATCACCCGACCCGAGATTTATTACGGAGAGACATCCAGCGAATATGTCTTCGTCGGGACAAAGCGCGACGAATTTGACTATCCCGTGGGCGACAAGAATGTATACAACCGGTACTCCGGGAAGGGAGGCGTTCCATTATCGTTTTGGAAAAAACTGATCTTCGCGGCGCGTTTTGGTTCTTTTACCATTCTCCTTTCCGATGACATCACAAAGGAAAGCCGGATTATGTATTACCGGAAGGTTGCGGAGCGCGTTTCTCATATCGCACCCTTCATCCATCTGGACGGGGATCCTTACATGGTCATCACTCCGGAGGGACGCCTCATCTGGATATTGGACGGCTATACCGTGACAGACCGCTTTCCTTATTCGGAACCGACAGCCAAACTGGGCAATTACATCCGGAATTCCGTCAAGGCGGTTGTTGACGCTTATGATGGGTCCGTGGAATTGTATATCAGTGATGCGAAGGATCCCATTATTCAGACCTACGCCCGCATATTCCCGGGTCTCTTTAAAACGCTGGACGAGATGCCGGATGTACTGAAAAGCCATATCCGTTATCCTCCCGGCATGCTGGCCATCCAGGCCCATATATACAGAACCTATCACATGCAGGATCCCCAGGTTTTCTACAACAAGGAAGACCTCTGGTCGATCCCGGGCAAGCCCGGAAGTGAACAGGAAATGGAGCCCTATTACACCATCATGAAACTTCCCGGCGAAAAAAAGGAGGAATTTATCCTTCTTGTCCCCTTTACGCCGAGCAAGAAGGACAATATGTCCGCATGGATGGCAGTCAGATGCGACGCGCCGGACTACGGGAAGGTCATTATCTACAAGTTTCCCAAACAGAAACTGGTGTATGGACCCCGTCAAATTGAAGCCCGTATCGACCAGGACACGGAAATTTCAAAACAACTTTCCCTCTGGCACCAGAGAGGTTCGCAGGTTATCCGGGGAAGCCTTCTTGCCATCCCGGTCGAGAAATCGATCCTCTATATCGAATCATTGTACCTGGCCGCCGAGAAGGGGCAGCTCCCTGAATTAAAGAGGGTCATCGCGGCTCACGGAAATTCCATCGCCATGGAGGAAAATCTTGATCTTTCCCTGCAGCGGATATTCGGGGGAAAGTTGCCGAAGGAAAGGGAAACTGCGACAGCGGCGGCACCAGGAACGACGGCAAGGGGAAAGACGGACAGGGAACTGGCGCTGGAGGCGCTTTCCCACTACAGAAAGGCACAGGAATACCTGAGGGCCGGAAACTGGAGCGGCTATGGAGATGCGCTTAACAAGGTAGATGAAATTCTGAGAACCATCGAGAAGAAAAAATGAGGCATTTGAGAAACTTGAAACATATCGAGGCAATGGCGAAGGAGGAGGGACGATGCGAAAATCGTTAGCAACCACTTTATGGATGGCCGGCATTGCAGTGCTTTTGCTCTGCATGGGATGTGCGGGCACTTTTTTCAAAAATTACGGCGGACTTACCCCTGACACGTATGCAACAAAGGCCTTTGAAACCTACCAGATTAATCCCAATTACAATTATTACATAAGCGGTTCTGTTGTATACCCCAATGCACTGATGGGACTGGAAAAAACCTGTACGCTGGATTCAAACCTCTGGAAAAAAATTGAGCCAACCCCCCAGGAATTCAGGGAGCTTGTCCAGAATATGCAGACGAAGGCTCTCTCCTTCAGGCAGTATCAGCATGGTTTTGCCATTCTTGACGAAAGTGGCAAGCGGATCGGCATCTGGTATTCTCTCCTGTCGGTGAGAACAATTGTTCGGAATAAAGAAGGCGGGAAAGTGAGTATTTTCACCCCCGACCTTGATACGTATAACAGATACGAGGATCGGGATTTTTAGTGGACCAAAATAACACATAGAGCCGGATACAAGTATTTAACTTCTTGCAAAAGAAATTAAAATCATGTATGAGACGGGGCAAAATTTTGTTGAGGAGGACGTATGAAGGCGTTGGTCACCTACTATTCAGAAACCGGTAACACGGAGAAAGTTGCCCGTGCAATATACGACACGATCCACTTCGAAAAGGAATTGAAACCCGTTCAGGAAGTTCAGAATGCCGGGGGTTTCGACATTATCTTTTGCGGGTTCCCTGTTATTGCCCACAGTGTGCCCGGAAAGGCATCGAGTTTCCTCAAGGGACTGCCTGAGGGTCAAAAGATCGCCTTCTTTTCAACGCACGGATCTCTCCGGGGCGGTCAGTTGCCCAAGCAGGCTTTCGAACATGCCATTGGGCTGGCGTCCAAAGCGAAAGTTCTTGGACATTTCGGCTGCCGTGGGCAGGTCAAACAAAAAGTTATTGATGAATTGATGAAGAAGATTGAACATCAGGCATGGGCGGAAGAGGCTCAGGGCGCCATAGGTCATCCGAACGAACATGATCTGGCGGATGCTAAAAAATTCGCTTCCGAGATGATTGCAAAGGCAAGTTAGATCGATTATCGCGCAACGAAAGAACATGAAATTCCCCTTGCTCCTCATTTTATATGTGGGAACAAGGGGAATTTTTATTTGCATCAATTCTAAATCAATTCCTTCAACCTTTCGATAGCCTGCCTCAGATTTTCCGGTTTCGAGCCTCCGGCCTGAGCCATGTCGGGTCTTCCGCCGCCGCTTCCCCCCACGATAGGTGCAATCTCCTTGATGATATTTCCCGCGTGATACCGGTTGGTCAGATCTTTGGTAACCAGGCACAGCAGCATGGCTTTGTCGTCTGCCTTGCTCCCCAACAGAACGACGCCGGACTGGATTTTATCCCTGACTTTATCCCCGAAATCACGGAGCGTTTTGACATCTTGAGCATCCACCACCGTCGTGAGAATGCGAATCCCTTTTATTTCTTTGATTTCATTGAGTAGATCGGAAGAGTCCTTCGCAGCCAGTTTTCCCTTAAGAGCCTCAATCTCCTTTTCGAGATCCTTCTGATGCTTCATCTGTTTTTCGATCCGCTCCGGCAGATCTGAGGGATTCGTCTTAAAAAGGCCGGCGGCATGCTTCAATTCGCCTTCGATCCTGCGCACGTATTTTACCGCTTCCCGACCTGCAACCGCTTCGATCCTGCGTACTCCCGCCGCAATGGCCGATTCGTGAATGATTTTCAGAAACCCGATATCCCCCGTTCTCGAAACATGCGTCCCACCGCAGAGCTCCTTGGTGACATCGCCCATATTGACAAGCCTGACTTCTTCTCCATACTTCTCGTCAAAAACCGCCGTTGCGCCCGTTTTCATGGCCTCCTCCCGGGGAAGCACCCGCGACACTACGGGGAAATTCTCTCTGATGATGTCATTGGCAAGGATTTCGATTCTTTCAAGTTCGTCTTCACCGATTTTCGAAAAATGGGTGAAGTCAAAACGAAGTCTTTCGGAATTCACCAGGGAGCCGGATTGCTTGATGTGATTACCCAGAACGCTTCTCAAGGCGGCATTCAGAATATGGGTTCCGGAGTGGTGGGCTTCCGTTGCCCGTCGTCTGTCAACCTCCACTTTGAGATCGACCCTGTCACCCGTGTTCATCCGACCCTTATTGAGTTTGCCTATATGTGTGATAAGATTTTCAAGAGGTCTCCGGGTATCCCACACTTCAAAAAGGAAATCGTCTCCTTTCAAGGTTCCTGTGTCGCCGACCTGCCCCCCTGCTTCTCCGTAGAACGGGGTCTGTTCGACAAAAATCTCCGCACGCTGGCCTTCCATGACAGATTCCACCGGCTCATCCTTCACCAGGATGGCCGTGATGTGCGACGTAGCATCCGTCACCCCCTCATAGCCGGCAAACGCGGTGCTGATTCCCTGGACGGAAAGCTTCTGGTAGCTTTCGGAAACCGTCTGCTCGCCGCTTCCTTTCCAGGATTCCCTCGCCTTCTCCCGCTGAACATTCATCGCCTTCTCAAAACCCTCCGTGTCAAGGGCAAGGTTATCCTTTTTGACAATGTCCGCCGTAAGATCGACGGGAAAGCCGAAGGTATCATACAGCTTGAAAACCACGTTGCCGGGAACAATTTTCTGACCGGTCTTTTTCAGGGAGCTTACCTCGTCACTTAATATCTTAAGACCCGCGTCAAGGGTTTCGATGAAGCGCTGTTCCTCATTGACAACCACTTTCCGTATGAAGGTTTCCTTCTCGATCAGATCGGTATAGACATCCTTCATGGAATCGATGACCACGGCAACGACGTCATGGAGAAACGGCCGGTTTAAGCCCAGGAGCTTGCCGTGACGGGCAGCCCTTCTCAGGATTCGGCGCAGAACGTAACCCCTTCCCTCGTTGCTCGGAAGAATGCCGTCGCCGATGAGAAAAGTCACTGCCCGGCTGTGGTCGGCGATGACCCGGATGGAAACGTCAGCCTCCTCGTTATCCTTGTAATTTTTACCGCTTATGGTCTCCACATACCGGATGATGGGACGGAAGAAATCCGTGTCATAATTGCTGCTGACCCCCTGGACAACCGCTGCCAGCCGCTCCAGACCCATGCCTGTATCGATGTTGGGTTTTGGAAGGGGGTTAAGGTTTCCCTCCCTGTCGCGATCAAACTGCGTGAAAACATGATTCCATATCTCAAGATGGCGGTCACAATCACATTCCACGCTGCATTCCGGCCGGCCGCATCCCACAGATGAACCCTGATCATAAAGAATCTCCGAACAGGGACCGCAAGGTCCCGTTTCACCCATCATCCAGAAGTTGCTGTCCATTCCCATTCTTACGATTCTCTCTGCGGGAACCCCGATAGTCTTGTTCCATATATCAAAGGCTTCATCGTCATCCTTGTAAATCGTGATCCACAGTTTCTCCTTCTTTAATCCCATGATCTCCGTAAGGAATTCCCAGCCCCAGAAGATGGATTCCTTTTTGAAATAATCCCCGAACGAAAAATTCCCGAGCATTTCGAAAAAGGTGTGATGACGCGCAGTATAACCCACATTTTCAAGATCATTATGCTTCCCCCCCGCCCGGACGGATTTTTGTGAGCTTGTGGCCCTTGTATAGCCCCGATCCTCCAGTCCCAGAAAACAGTTTTTAAACTGCACCATTCCTGAATTGGTAAAAAGGAGCGTGGGATCGTCTTTCGGGATCAGCGATGAACTCGGTACAATCGTATGTCCGTTGGCTTCAAAATATTTCAGGAACTTCTCCCTGATTTCACTCCCCTTCATTCACAAATTCCTCCTTTGATCGATTTAGCATATTAAAAATCAAATCCGGCGGGAAACCCTTCCCCATAAGACTCGCAGCCAGCCTTCTTTTGTCTCCGACGTCCATTTTTGCGATGTCCTGAGATTTCACCTTTTTTCGGACCCATGACATCATGGCTTCGGTTTCGCTCATTTCACCCCGGAGACCGGCTATCGCCTCTTCAATCAGCGGCGGCGGTATCCCCTTTTCCCGCAGACTTAGTGTAATCCTTCTGTCACCCAGGAGCCTGTTAACGCCCAGATTCCGGGCCCATTGTCCGGCAAAGGATCTGTCATCCAGAAACTTCAGTTCACGTAACCTTGCCGTGACTTCCCCCACAATCGCCTCATCAAAACCTTTTTCTTTCAGTTTTGATTTCAGTTCCTTCTCGCTTCTCGCTCTCACCGCCAGAAGCCGGAATGCCTTCTGTTTTGCCTTTTCCTGAAGGGAATCCCTCCCTGTCATGGTTTTTCTTCCTGTGATTTCGGTTTCATACCCACCTTCATCCGCACATCATCCTCGATCTGTTCCAGAATGTCCCTGTTTTCCTTGAGGGATAGCCTGGCGTTGTCTCTTCCCTGTCCCAGTCTCTCACCTTTGTATGAATACCAGGCCCCGCTCTTTTCAACAATGCCGCTGTCCACAGCGAGATCGAGAATGTCGCCCTCTTTTGATATCCCATCTCCGAAAATGATGTCGAATTCCGTCTCCCGGAAGGGCGGCGCCACCTTGTTTTTCACGACTTTGACCCTCGTTCTGAAACCGATGACGTCCTGACCCTGCTTGATGGAACTGACCTTTCTGATGTCCAGACGCATGCTTGCATAGAATTTGAGGGCGTTGCCGCCAGTTGTTGTCTCCGGGCTGCCGAAGAAAACCCCTATTTTCATCCTCAACTGGTTGATGAAGATGACGGTCGTCTTGGATTTGCTGATACTGCCTGTCAGCTTTCGAAGGGCCTGGGACATCAGCCTTGCCTGAAGACCCATCTGTGCGTCTCCCATTTCCCCTTCAAGCTCCGCCTTCGGAACCAGAGCGGCCACGGAATCAACCACAAGGACATCGAGAGCGCCACTTCGGACGAGTGTCTCCGCTATCTCCAGGGCCTGCTCACCCGTATCCGGTTGCGAAATCAAAAGATCGTCCGTGTTCACGCCGATTTTTTTTGCATAGGCCACATCAAGGGCGTGCTCCGCATCGATAAAAGCCGCCAGCCCATTCTGCTTCTGTGCTTCCGCGACAATGTGGAGAGCCAGGGTCGTCTTGCCGCCCGATTCCGGACCGTATATCTCCACAACCCTGCCACGGGGAACCCCACCTATACCCAAGGCAAGATCAAGGCTGAGAGATCCTGTAGGAATAACGGCAATGTCGGAAATCCGCTCCCCTCCCCCCAGTCTCATGATGGAACCTTTTCCGAACTGCCGCTCGATCTGGGTTATCGCCAGATCTACTGCCTTTTCTCTATCCAAGTCGGATCCCATAAACACCTCCCCAAAGAAGATAATAAACCATTGAATGATTTATGTCATGATTACAAAAATAAAACCTTTCCCCCCATCCACTCCCATCAGCCGGCAAATGCAAAGTAGGCCAGTTTTGTGTAGATGGCGCCTTTTGGCGTCAGCCGGCTTCTGAAAAAGGTCAGTCCCCCTGCATCAAAATGGCCTGCCGTATAGTTATCCCTGTTTTCAACGGTTTTCACAAGACCGATCAATCCCTTCGGTTCCTTGATTCTTGCCAGGGTGAGGTGGGGTCTGAACGGCCTTTCCTCTTTTGCAAAGCCAGTTTCATGAAGTTTTTTGTCCATGGACTTCTGAAACCGGATGAGACGTTCCACATCGCCGTCGATTCCTATCCAGATGACCCGGGGGCGGTTCATGTCCGGGAAAACTCCCAGAGTTTTTACATCAAGGGCAAGCGGCCCCGTTCCGATTACATGATCTTGCATGACCCGGGAAATCGTCACGATGTCATCCCCGGATATATCACCGAAGAATTTCAGGGTCAGATGGATCGCCTCCGGCCTTACCCAGCGGATCATCCCCTGCAGGGTTTTTCTCAAGCCGGATTGAATGCCTCTGATTTCATTCAGAACTTCAACGGGAAGATCAATCGCCAGAAATGCCCGTATCGGTTTTTCGTCAGTCATCTTTCATCTCGCCCATGAGATATTTTTTCAGCATCATCAGGGCCGCCTGGGATGATATGGTTTTGTTCCTTCTTCGATCCCAGCGAAAGTTGAAGTGGCGGCAACGCGTATGTCTTCCGTTTGCAAAGGCAATAAAAACGGTTCCCACAGGTTTTTCCACCGTTCCTCCCGTTGGACCGGCAATACCGGTGACAGCCAGTCCCAGATCCGTTTTCCCGATCGTCCTCACTCCTTCGGCCATCAGGACTGCAACCCGTTCGCTTACCGCTCCATATTTCTCTATTTCCTCTTCAGGCACGCCGAGGATGTCGGTTTTTGACCGGTTGCTGTAGGCAATAACCCCTCTCTCAAAAAAAGCCGAACTGCCGGGGATATCCGTCAGGCGATCCGCGATGAGACCGCCCGTGCACGACTCGGCAACGGCAAGGGTCAGATTCTTTTCCGTCAGTAGTCCCGCAACCAGCCCTTCAAGGGTTTCCTGATCATAAGCGAAGACGTAACCCTGGAGCCTGCCGCTTACCCGTTCCTCCGCCCGTTTTACTTTTTCCCGCGCTTCATGCTCCGTGGCGCATCTCGCCGTCAGGACAACCTGAATTTCAGGGAAATCAGGATAAAATCCCACGCTTACATCGAGGTGATTGAAATCAATATCGGAAAGCAACTGATCAACCCGCGCTTCCGTAATGCCGAACAGCTTGACGGTTATGCTTTCGACATGCAGGGCCGCCTCCTGAAACTCTCGCCTGAAGATGGGGATGACCTCCCCGGTCAGCATCCTCCTTGCCTCGGAAGGAACACCGGGCATGACCACAATAATTTTGCCGTCTCTCCTCAGAAAAAACCCCGGGGCCGTTCCCACCGGGTTCAAAATCGTTTCAGACCCTTCGGGAAACAGAGCCTGCTTGGCATTGTTCTCCGTCCACTTCAGATGCATCCTGTTAAATCTGTCCTTCACATTCTGCAGGACAGATTCATCGGAATACAGAGAAAGATCAAAGGCCCTGGCAATGGCTGCCGTGGTGATGTCATCGGTTGTCGGACCGAGACCGCCGGTTATCACCACCGCATCAGACAGGGACATCACATATTCGAGCCCTTTTCTGATGCCGTCCTCATCATCTCCCACAGACATCATGACGGCGATCTGCCAGCCCTGGATATTCAATTGGCTGGCGATAAATGAAGAATTGGTATCCTGCGTTTTTCCGCTGGTCAGCTCATTGCCGATGGTCAATATACCGATTTTCATAATGTATCATAACAAGCGTGCGGTTCAAATACCCCAGAATTTAATCGCAATCAGAAGGATAATATTGCTGTACATACCGGCCACGACATCGTCGATCACAATTCCATACCCACCCGGAAGCCTGTTCTGTAAATAACCGGCAGGAAAGAGTTTTACGATATCGAAAAGCCGGAACAGAAAAAACCCCAGCAGGATGTGCAAAACCGTCGGAAGAACCAGAAACATGGTCCATTGAAAACCGACGATTTCATCAATCACAATACGTGGCGAGTCTTTTTCGTTGAATATCTTCTCCCCTTCCCGGGATATATAAAAAGACAGAAGGGTAAGAATCAGTGCCGATATCAGATAAAATGTCCAGGGCAGACGCGACAACAACAAGTATACGGGTATACCTGCAATGGTTCCCGCAGTCCCGGGGGCAAAGGGTGCATATCCGCTGCCGACACCCGTTGCAATCATCTTGATCAGCTTTTCAAACAGAGGACCACTCCTTATCGAGTCGGCATTACACTACCTTCTTTTCACAACCCTGTCAATGGTCTGAAAATTTCTTCCTTTTACGAATAAACCCTTGCGATAAATTCCGCAACACAGGCCGGTTTTTCGCTGTTTTCGATCTCCACGGTAATGATGTAAATCAACTGCAGAGCATCATCCACCTTTTCCGCGCTTTTTAAAACCGTTCTGGCCCTGATGCGTGAGCCGACTACCACCGGTGCGGGGAAACGGACTTTATTCAGGCCGTAATTCACCCGCATCTTCATTCCGGGGTAATTCTTTTGAAAGAAGTCCGGATGGTTGCTTTCGGTCAGATACGCAAGGAGCGACAGGGTAAGAAAACCATGGGCAACGGTATTTCCATACGGTGATTCTTTCCTTGCCCGCTCCGGGTCTGTGTGAATCCACTGAATATCACCGACAGCTTCTGCAAACCTGTCTATCCTCTCCTGGTCGATGGAAAGCCACGGGCCAACATGGATTTCGGAGCCTGTCTTCGGACGGAGAAACGCAAGCAAATGATCCGCTGCGGTCATGATGCCTCCAGAAAAAACCATCAAAATGAGTTGTTGAGAAGAAAAAGTGTTGCTATACTTATACCACAAAATAAGCTTTTTTGTAACTACTCAGGAGTCAGAATGAAAAGAAAGCGTGAAGGAAAACCATGCACATCAAGATAACAACGGAATCACCGGATACTCTGACACGCGAAGGCCTGGCCCTCGGATTCTTCATGGATGAAAGACCTCCGAAGGGAGACTGTGGCCTTGTGGACTGGCGTATGAACGGTCTGATTTCGAGGGAGCTTGCCCGTGGTCATATCACCGGAACCTTCATGGAAAAAATACTCATTACGTCCCGTTCACGAATCCCCGCTTCAAAAATATTTCTTTTCGGTCTGGGTCTTTTATCCGAACTTACCTACGACAGGCTTTACCTCACAGGATACCACCTCTCGGAAACCATGGATGGCCTTGGCTGCAAAGATTTCGCTTTTAACCTTCCCGCCGCCGGACGCTGCCATCTAAGTGTTCCCGGCATAACGGAGGCCATGATGACGGGATGTTTTGACTATGTCTCCAAAGATATCGAAAAATGGGCGGCCTTTTCAACGGCAATTCTTGCCCGGGAACCCCATCTTGAAGACGTCATCACAGGCCTGGAGAACTTTAAACGCAATGTCAGAGATGTGTCCGTTATAGAAATTGACTGAAAAACCCGGATCTCGTCACTTAACGCAGATCCCAGCACTGACTGGACGGGAACAAAATAGAAATTAAAGAGTCGTCCCGCTCTCTTTAGGGGCGACTCTTTCTTTTAACCAATCTTCACTATTTCTCATATAGTTAGGGTCATTCTTTGGTTCTGTGGGCGCTTCCCTTCTTCCTGAAAGCGTTAGATCGCATAATTATAATGTATTAGTAGATTTCAAACGGATATCGTGATAGTCAAAATGCGAAGAAAGTATTTAAATAAGTTCCATCCCGTATAATCATTCATGAAGGACATATGGAATAGATATAACAACCCAGCATCTTTTGAAAAAGGTCGGGGTTTTTTATTGCAGCTCAATCTAATTGTTATAGACCTTACGAGGTGAGCACACGCAATGATCATCACGCCTTCAACCTTAAAGAAACGGCGCTCTCCACAAGCTTTGCGAAACTTTGTAATAGAGATAAAAGACTCTGTCCGTGCTAACTATGAAGAGTTGCGTCTTGGAATCCAGAAAAGGGGTTTGTACAAGGAGTTTCTCGAAGAGATTGTCCCATTGAGTCTCTTCGCCCCACTAATCTACCCAGAAAGTCACGAAATCCAACCGGTATTGGGAAACCAGGGTTATGATGCTCTGGTGTTCGACGAGATGGGGAAAGAGATTGATCGAATTGAAATGACTATTCCTCATGATGGTAACGCCGCGGTAAAAGATGTGAAACTTATTGTCGACCGAGGTTATGGACAGTTTAAGGTAGGAAATCCCGGCGATGATCTTAATGCTATTTTCCCATACGTACTCGATAACTGCCGAAAGAAAGCCATCAAAGACTATTATGACTGCACGTTGGTCGTAGCCATAGAACCGATGCCACCATTCAAATCGTTTGAGTCGCAGTACGAGAAGCAGATCAAGGTTCTCGTCTCAGAGATGACGAAGATTATATTCAAAGCGAAGAGAGTGTTTCTCTTCGCTTTGCCAGATAGGGTAATAAAACTTTAATAAATCAGAATCTTTCCCCCGACCTATGTTTAGTGGGCCAACAGATTAGGTAATAATCCATGTAAGATGTAAATCAACCGTTCGGACAGGAATTGGCTTAACAGGCTGCATGAAAGGGGTAAAAAAAGTGACGGATACATGGCTTGAACGTGCTGTAGTCCTCTCAGAGATGAGTGACTGGCAAGGGTTGATTGACTTGTGCAAAGATTGGACGAAAAACGATCCTGAGAATGCTAAAGCTTGGTTTTACCTTGGGGACGCTTACGGCACCCTCGATCGTGATGATGACGCCATGAAAGCTTATTGCGAAGTCGTTCGTATCGATCCGGATGATGTCGATGCTTGGAGCGATCTCGCAGTTTCTTATATCCTCTCAAACAACAGGGCAGAAGCCTTGGATGCCATCGGAGTGTTGCGACGACTTGATCCAGAACGTGCTGAAGTAGTTTTTAATCAGATCTCGCCGCGCTAACACAATTGAAGATAGATGGTCTGTGAAGGTACTCTATTAATAAGCAATGAAAGCATAAAAATCATTATGGGTGCCATTTCAAAGGAAAAATGAACAGAAAAGAAATAGACACTGCAGAATTACTGAAAGCGTTGAAGGATGGAAATCCAAGAATTCGTTTAAAAGCAATTATAGCTTTGGGTAAACTTAGAAATAATTCAGCTGCAGATAACTCAATTCAATTATCAGACGATAATAATAAAGCAATAATAGAAGCCGTAGTGGATGTCATAGCTAATGTAATAAACAGTAAAGCTAAAGTATTAACCTTTACTCCATCACATATAATAGAAGCTTCAAAAAAAATACCTAAGTACATCGGTTCATAAATTCGGTTACGTATTATGCGGCCAGCCGTTCGGAGATCAACTGTGCCAGTTTGATCTTATTGAGTAAAATATTCAGATCGTTTCGGGTGAATTTCCATTCAA
>Ga0116202_10001474_pt1 | contig 13759 bp, 13 predicted proteins | sample LakKivw325mmetaG_FD_94479 | JGI IMG/M metagenome (GOLD analysis project Ga0116202, IMG submission 94479) | Anoxic lake water microbial communities from Lake Kivu, Rwanda to study Microbial Dark Matter (Phase II) - Lake Kivu water 325m metaG | ecosystem: Environmental > Aquatic > Freshwater >...
CCTTCATCTCGTTGAAGATGGAATTGCATTGGCGGTCAACCCCTGTAGGGAAAGTGCGGAAGAACTTGCCGTTCTTCCAGGAGATGGCTCACAAACAATTTACACAAGAAAGTTGACAGTACCTCTAAGTCTGTCTAGGTCTATCTAGGTCTATCTAGGTCTATCTAGGTCTTGCTAATCACTCACCACTCATCACTGTCCACTCATCACTAATTATAGGGTGATGCCCATTTCGGCGGCGAGGGCTTTCTGCCGGTCGAAGGGGATGCCTTCCTTCAGTTTCTCTCTGCTGATTTCCAGGACCTCACAGAAGGCCATGACGAGGGATTCATAGACAAGGATGAGCTCATTAATGCCGGCGTCCTCTTTCCCGGCCATCAGGCCCTCCTCTATGCTTGCCCTGATGTACTCGTCCTCGGCGAGGCCGAGGGATGACTTCTTCAGGTAATCGAGATATTGAGGGGGACGGGCGCTGTAATTCCCGTCAAGCCAGTTCAGCTGGAGGCAGACGAGATAGCAGTATTCAGCCCTTTCCCAGATGTCTTTCTCCGTGAGCATTCAGCCCCCTTTTTCAACATCGCGCAGGAGCCGGTCACCCCTCCGCCCCCGATCGAAGCAGTACGTTTCCGTCCCCGGGATGATGACCTTTACGGTCGGGATACCCGTCTCTTTCCTGCTCAGGTCAACGACGATCGTCCTGTCGAGACCCCTCGCGCGAAGTTTTTTAAGAGCCGTATTAATGTCCTCTAAGATATCCTGGCTGTACCCCACCTCCATCTCAGCGAGGCCCTTCTCCTGAGAAGCATAGAACCGTGGGTCCTCCATCTCGAGATGACCGTCAAGGTAGGCGAGCGATGTTTCCCTGAGCCCCTCCTGTCCGTGCTTCATGATGAATAACGCCCTCGTGGTGGCAAGCTCCATGAGGGCCCGGGCCATGGCAACCTTCGGATCGAGATGCGAACCGAACCCGTCGATTACCATCATGTTCTCGTGGACCATGTCCCGCGAGAACGCCGCGATCACTGGCACGCCGATGTCGGAGGTGATGTCTTTGGCCACGACGTGGATTTCGGCCTGCTCGAATTTCTCGACGATGTCGAGCAAAAACCTGTTTTCAGGGACATCTTCGATGTACAGTGCGTCGCCGTCGAGGCGGTTGTATTTCGCGATACTCCAGGCGTCGCGCTCGATGACCTCGGTCATGGCGTGAAAGACGGCTTCCTCCATCGTATTGCCTGCGGCCAGGCCGTTCGTGTGCGTGTGAAGGACGGAGATATCGTCCAGGTGATAGGGATGGAAGACCTCGCAGGCGGGGACCAGTATTTCCTTGTCCCGGGCGATGTCGTGGCCCCAGATCCAGTGGATGGGGCTTTCCGGCATGTATTCACTGTAGGGCGAGAGGACAAGGTCGCGCGGATCGAGAACGTTAAATTGCTTCCTAAGGTCACTGAAACTCCCGTGTGTGATCTTTTCACGGTACTCATCACGATACTCCGATGAGTATCGCTCGATGGACTCTACCGTGAGGGATACCTGGGCCTGGATTTTTGAAGCGCCTTTTCCCGTGTGGAAGGTCTTCGAATTGTCCGGCCTGATGCGGTAGCAGGTGAAAACCGGGATGCCGGTGCGATCGATATGGGTGGAGTCCTGGAAGTCTCTCATCCCGAGGAGCTCCCTCATCCCCTCGACAAAGTGAAGCGTGGAATCGGGGGGCCGGTGACGGTGAGTTTCAAGGATGTAGGCCTTGGGGCAGGGCTTCAGAGTGATTTTCGACATCGCGTTCCTCGTTGAATTCGGGGACACATTATCCTCAAAGGCAATGTGAAAGTCAACAGAAGAGGGAGTCATTAATTCCACTGAAGACCCGCGCCGGAAAAATTTTCCGGATATTTTTTATACGGCTGACCACGCGAAACAATATTCTCCGGATTGATAAAAAAATATCCGGTGCGTAGAAAGTCCGAAATCAGATCATTTGACCTCAAGGTAACGCAAAGAGCCGCTCTAAAGGCTCTTCATGATTGACCTTTTTGAAAAAAAGTAAAATTTTTTGTTGACAAACGGTTTCAGATATGTAAATGGGCAGGGCGACGTGACTACCCCGGCGGCTGTTGCACTCTGTATGGCATCGTTTTCGCACTTGTCAGGATGCCCGTGACGGCTAAAGAGTTCAATCAACGCCTCAGCCACGAAGAGAGTCTTATCGATCATGTTTTTTTGTTCCAGAACAGAACAAGAAGGTCGGCGCCGTTCAGGCCTTCCTGTCATCGTTTTTCTCCTGACCATCCTTTCCGTATTGCCTTTTTTTGTGCCCACCGCTCAAGCCGCGCAGATAACCCTCGCCTGGAACCGTAACTCGGAGTCCGACATCGCGGGATACATCGTATACTATGGTTATCGAAGCCGGTACTACACCGAATCCATCGATGTGGGTAACTGGCCTTCTGCCACCATCTCGGGTCTCGTCAACGGTGAGACCTACTATCTTTGCGTCACCGCTTACGACTCCCAAGGAATCGAGAGCGACTTCTCGGGCGAGATCAGTTACACCGTCCCCGAGGGTGCGTCAACCGGAGATCCAGGAAGTTCCGGCGGTTCCGTCGACTCGGGGGGGTGCTTCATCGCTACGGCCGCCTACGGAAGCTTCATGGAGCCCGAGGTTCTTCTTCTCAGAAAATTTCGGAACGAGCATCTACTCACAAATGCCCCGGGGAGAATCTTTGTAAGCTTATACTACAGCCTCTCACCGCCCCTCGCCAATCTCATCCGCAAAGATGAAGGACTGAGAACGGCAACAAGGCTCCTCCTCGCGCCGGTCGTTTACGCCGTAAAATACCCCACTGTCGGCATCCTCGCCGTTTTACTAATCGGTGTGCGCGTTTTCCGCAGGGTGACCGGCAGATCAAGAAAATACTATTAGCCCCTGTTTCCCGCCAGGACACATCCGTCCTTTCGCTCATGCAAGCGATCATCCTTTTCCTGTATACGACTATTCTCCGGAAAAAAACCGCATAAAAAAAGTCCCGTGGTGGAGGAACCACGGGACTTCCAACAGGAGTTAAGAAAGGAGGAAACTATCCTACAGGTTTTTTGCCGCCCACAGCGCGGCCTGCAGGCGGTTGGGTACGTTAATCTTTTTAAAGATGTTGTATATGTGCGTCTTCACCGTGTGGGCGCTGATACACAGGTGATTGGCGATGTCCTCGTTTTTTGAGCCGCTGATGACCATGGTCAATATTTCGAGCTCCCTCTGCGTGAGGACAACGACATCCTTCTTGTTATTGTTGTTGTTGTCTTTCCTGGCAAGGATGTACTTGGCCATGACATCCCTCGGGTACCACATTTCTCCTTTAAACATGGATGAAATACCCTTTACAAACTGTTTGGGAGAGTCCTGCTCGTAGAAAAAGCCCCTGATCCCCCAGGAGATGGCCTTCTCTTCTATTCCCGACCCCGGTTTCACGTTAAAGAGGGCGACAATGTGCTCGGCCAAGGTCTTTTTACTCGCCGACTCGAGGCCCATAAAATACTTGTCGAGGTCCCTTTCCGGTGAGTCCAGAAGGACCAGGGCCTGGCACCCATTGGTTGTCGGCAGCCCCTGGTGGGCGTCCACCGAGACTGTGCATTTCGCCTCCATCTCTTTTTCGAGATAATCGGCCAGGATGTCGTTCTGCAATTTACGGGGCCCTATAATGTAGATGCTTTGCTTATTCGCTGATGTTCCCATGGCTTCTTCTCTTTCGTCTTTTTTGAGTTCCATTACGTTTCTAATAATGCCTATATACCAGATTAGATCGGCTTCTAATACTATTTCCTTAGGCACTTTTTGTGCCAGACCCTAAAAATTGTTTCAAGAAAAGTAAATTGATAAGTAATATTAATAATTTATGATCTAATCATTTTTTTTGCCGAGCTAAGATAAAAGTAGTATTTCTTCAGATTTGGAAAGGAAACGGAATTCAATCTACAAAATTTGAAGATATTAGAACGACCGGATCCAGCGGTTTACCAGGTGCAAAAAACGATAAAATGCTAATTATAACATTATATTATGAGTTTTTAGGAGTGCTTTTCAGGCGGGAGCAGGTGAGATCCCCTCATACGGGGCAATTTCATACTTTGAAGATATTACCACAATATGAGTAATAACAGGTATATAATACAACTACAAAATATTGTAATAATCGAATCTTTGTTGTTGAGTGCGATTTTGGTTAAGGCTGGAGAGAAGTTCACAACAGGGGCAGTGGGAAGGAATTTTTCAAGTTATTGATATGATGTGAATTTTAGCAGTGATGTTCAAATCATTTAAAAAGGCTATCCATTGGCACAAGGCGGGATAGACATGCAACTAGCTTGAATCATTAAGATGAAAATTTAAAGACCCATAAAGGAGGTTTATTTTGTTAACACTTTCAGTTCTTTTTCCGCCTCACCCCTGCCGGGGAACTGATCCTTGCTTTGCAGGGCCAGCTGAAGGTGATTTTTCGCCTTATCCTTGTCCCCAAGACGGAGGTATGTCATGCCAAGGTGGTACTGGATGGCCGGAAAACGGCTCGCGCTTTCATAGTTGGCGAGAATAAGGCTTCGTGCCTTTTCATAGTCTCCCTTCCGGTAATAAACCCAGGCACCGGTGTCGATAACGTGGGGCACATTGCCGTATTTTTCGAGAAGCGGGGCCATCAGCTTTTCCGCCTTCGCGATGTTATCCTTCGTGGGCTCGTACTCGGCATAATAGAAGGCGAGGTTGTTGGCCGCGGCCGCAGCACTGGGGTTTTTCTTGAGGACGTCCTCGTAAATGACCTTTGCTTTCGCAGGCTCTCCCTTTCGCTCGAGCAAAGAGGCCATTAAAAGTGCTATGCCCGTATTGTCGGGGTTTTTTGCCATGAGTTTTTCGTACCGGGCGAGGGCCTTGTCGATGGAGCCTTCCGACTGCTCGAGCTGGGCCATCCCGAGCATGGCTTCGAGGTTGTCGGGGTCCATGCTGACGGCCGTCTCGAGGTGTTTACGGGCGCTGGTGTTGTCTTTTTTAGCAATGTAGAGCCTTCCCAGCAACACCTGGTAACCGGGGTTTTTCGGGCTCTTCGAGACCTGTTGTTTGACGCGATTGATGGCGCCGTCAATGTTTCTTTCCCTCATATAAATGTCGGCAATTTCGGTCAGGGCCGGGACGAAATCGGGGTTCAGTGTGAGAGCCTTCTCAAACATGACGACGGCGTCCCTGTTTTTGTTCTGCGCCTTACGCACAACACCACTCTTGAAGTAGCCCGCAGGCTGTCGGGGTTCCAGTTCCGTGAACCGGGCATAGTATTTCACCGCCTCGTTGAAATCCCCTTTCGAAAGCGCAAGATCGCCCAGGGCGAGCAGGGCTTCCCTGTCTTTAGGGTTTGCCTCGAGGACTTTCCTGTAGGCCTCCTCGGCGAGCGACTTTTCGTTGTTCAGCATGTGAGCGCGAGCGAGGCCCTGCGTAGCCGGGATATTCCCGGAGTCCTCCTTGAGGATTGATCGGTACTCAGCAATAGCCCCCGTATAATCCCCCTTGCTCACCAGGATGCTTCCCTTCATGAGCCTTGCAGGCATGTCCTTTGCGTTTTCCTTCAGGACATCGTTTACGTATTTCATAGCTTCGTCGGTCTTGCGGTCCTGGAGGAGAAGCGTGGCGGCAAACATTTTCGCTTTCCGCGCGTCCGGGCCGGAGCCCGCTTTTGATATATACTGCTCCTGGAGCTTCAGGGCCTTGTCCTTTTCGTTCTTCGAGAGATAATACCTGGAAAGCACCTCGTAGGCCGCATACTGGTCGGGCAGATCGTTGATTGTTGACTGGAGCGTTTGCTCCATGGGGCCGTATTGCTTCTTCTCGCTGTACATGCTCGCGAGGAGGAGGCGGGGCTCCTGCTTCTTCGGGTGCGCGGCAATCAGGTCCTTAAGCACCTTCTCAGCCTCCAGACCCCTGTTTGTGCGGGCGTAAAACCTTGCGAGCAGCATCCCCGGCTCGTCGGCATCGGGTTCCTGCTTGACGAGGATGAGATACTCGTTTTCCGCTTCCTGGAACTTCTTTTCACTTTCCAGGATCTGGGCAACCAGCATTCGCGCCGTTCTGTTTTTCTCGTCCTGGGCAAGGAGGCTTCGCAGGACATTCTTCGCCTCCGCGGTGTTCCTGTTCTTGAGCATGATGTTGGCCAGCATAAAATAGGCCTCGGCGAGCTTCGGGTTCTTTTCGATGACGAACTTCAGGATCTGCTCGGCCTCGCGGTCCTTTTTGCTCACGACCAGGCAGGCCGCCTTGAGCATAAGGGCCTCCGCGTGATCCGGGTTTTTCGTCAGGACAAGCCTTGCCTTTTCCATCGCCTCGTCCTTCTTGCCCCCGAGGAGGAGGATTTTCCCCAGGCCGACCTGGGCGTCAAGCTGATCGGGGTTTGCCTCAACGGCCTGCTGGAATGATCCATAGGCCTGGCGGAAATCACGCTGTTTCAGGTAGGACATGCCGAGCATGTAGTGGGCGTCGGCAAATTTGGGGTCGATCTGGATGGCGTTTTTGAATTCGATGACCGCCTTGGCGTATTCGCCCTTTTCGTAATAGGTCTTCCCGCTTTCAAAGTACTTTGTTTTTTTCTGCTCGGGGCTCGCGCAGGCGGCGATTACCACAACAAGAATTATGATCAGCCAACGAAGGGATTCTCTATTCAGCTTCATGCTTTGCTCCTTGCATCGAGTCTTTCAGAAAGTTGGACGCACTATATCGAATTGAGGGCAATAATCAAGAGTTCATTTGTGCGTGTATGACAGTCGATAAAAAACCAGGGGAACCGTCAGCGGCACCCCTGGTCTGTTTCAGTTGCGGCGATTTCCGATCGCAGAATTTAAATCTGTTTCTTTCTCCTCAGGCCAGCCAGGCCGACGAGTCTGACGCCTAAAAGAAGTAGCGTTGCCGGTTCGGGGACGGGTGCAGGTGTGGGTGGCCCGCTCGGCGTTCCCACGTCACTGCCTTCGCCATCAATTCCGGTACGCTGGAAACGCGCGATGAAATATTGAGAAGAGGTATTCCCGGGTTCGTCGGCGGAGATTAGTTCCAGAAATCTCTCCTCAGTCAGTGTGCCTAAATTCGTTCCAGAAAGTACGATCTCGAAATGAAACTCAGAACCTGCTGGAATGCCAGAATTCGGAGAGCCTCCCTGAAAATCAGGGCCTGTGATGCCAGCAAGATCAAATCTGCCATAGTTGCCGGGAGTGTTGATATCGTCCGGCGAGTAAGAAATTGTCCACCCGTCAGGAAGTTGTGAAGAAGCCTCTAATACGCCGCTTACTTCTACCGGCGTATTGAAAGCGAAGGATGTGATTCTAGGATCCGTGTTCGGGGGGATCAGTGACAGATTTTCTATGGCGATACTGATGGTCCCGATTGTAGGATTATAACCAAAAGTGACACTCGCCATCAGAGACTGATCATTGACCCCGACGAGTTCGAAGGTCACGGGCTCCGCCCAGGCAATGCCGGTCACAAATGCCATGAGCATGAAGGCAAGCACGCAGTGTTTCATAATGTTCTTCAATTTGTGCGTCTCCGAGGTTGTCATCATTTGTCTCACCACATTTTTTTATGGATGGGTTGAATTCTTCAAAAGCACTATTTCGCTTTTACCAGAGATAGCCGTTTTGCATAGATAATCGCGATCCCGAAGAGCCCGACGCCGAGAAGGATTAGTGTAGAGGGTTCCGGTACAGCGGAGGGACCTGTATAGTCCACGCTAGGCGCGTATGAACCGGCCATGGATGAAAAATAATATTCACCGTTGGGCCCACAGCCATAGGGCACCGCCATTGCCAGGGCCAGTTTGCCATCGAGAAGCCCGCTGTAATATGGAGAATCCGGGGTTATCGTGAAATCGAAATAGACCCAGCCGGGATTTGCGGGATTGATCTCCTGAATGGCAAGGGCGTTTGAGGGCGACCAGTAACCGCCTGCGAGAGGGTAGTAAGCGGTCATGGGCTGGGGGTTGGTTAGTGCATCGTCCGAGACAATATATAATCCCACATAGGATGAATTTGAATTCGAGCCCCCCTTGAAGTAGACGCCGAAATGGAAGTCATAGTTCCCCCCGCTATTGGCTTCCGGTAGTGTGAATCCCACATAGGTCACATAGGCGGTATAAGGACTACCCACACCATTCCCGATGCGGAGTTCATCAGTGTTGAAGGTCGTACCTGGCCAGCCGGGCCTGTAATAAATATCTTCGGTAAGATCCGCGGGGATGGCGACCGCCGGCTGGGACGTGAACGGCAGTATCAAAACGATTATGAGGAGACCAATATACTTTTTCATGACAACCCCCTTTGTTTTCTCACTCGGGTTCGCGCCGAACAGGCGTGATCTCTTAAATTTGTGTTAAATTCTAAACATTTAAAGGGGGAAAACAATCAGGCGGGAGCATGATTTTAAGTATTAAATTTTTCGGCTGAATTTTAAGATGCAAGCATTAGATGAAGTAAACCGCGCGGTAATACTTTTTTACTACGAAGCATCGCCGTTTTGAATATATGTTAAATTTCAATAAGTTACAGTGATTAATTTATCGGTTTGTCATGCGGCTCGAGTCCTCATTCAGGCGGGTGAAATTCGTAAAAGATAGAAAAAAAGACTGCCTTTTTGAGGCAGTCTTTGTGATCGTAAGAGAGCTTTTCTTATAATCTCATCTATGTCTTATTGTCAGCCCTTTTCTATTTTTCTTTTGAGGCCTGCGAAAACAGCAAGACACGGGCCGGTGAGCAGGATCAGCATCAGCGTGTTGGGTTCGGGGACAGCAGGGGGATCGACATAATCCATGGTCGGCGTGAATGCGCCGCTCATGGATGAAAAGTAATAATAGTTGTTGACCGGCATGCCATAGGGGATCGCAAGCGCAAGGGTCAGAGTCCCGTCCTGGAGACCGCTGTAATAGGGGGAATCCACCGGGATGGTAAAGTCGAAATAAATAAATGTGCCGCGACTGGTAGATGAAATCGGCTGAACGGTCAGGGCGTTGGAGGGCGACCAGTAACCCGAGGAAGCAGGGAAATAGGTGCTTATCGGTAAACGGGCGGCGGCCGCATTATCCGGTACGACATAAACGCCTATGGCTGTGGAAGTCACGGATGTATATTGTGTACCCTGAAAAAACATACCAAAGTGAAATTCAAAGTTACCACCGCCTCCGACTTCAGGCAAAGTAAACTGCAGATAACTCGCGTACTCAGTTGCAGGGTTATTAAGGCCGTTACCAATGTAAAGAGTCGCGCCGGTCTGATCTACACCATAGGGCTTTATGGAAATATCATCTGTGAGAATAGCCGGGATAGCGTAAGCGGGCTGGGCAAGCAGCGGTACAGCAATGATTATTAAAAGAAGTAGAAAAATCTTTTTCATGGCACCCCCCCTTTTTTCCCCCACAAAATGTCAACAGATGCTTCCAATGATGAGTTTGTAACCTCATCGATGTATTTCTTTTTACAAACATATAGTTAAATAACAATACGGCAGGGGTATGATTTTGAGTATTAATTTTTATCCGGCGGGATATACGAAAAAAATATTAGATCGTTTAATCAGAGCGGAGATAAATCAAATAAATAAAAGGGGTTACCTTGATAGGTAACCCCTTTTTAGTGCAAGCAGATTTTGTGGAAAAACTTATATAACGTCCCTCTTAGCTCTTCCTTCTCAGGCCTGCCAGGCCGACAAGCCCCACGCCTAGAAGAAGAAGCGTTGCCGGTTCGGGGACTGCTGTCCCAAATTCTTGACTTAGTCGGGCGATTTGAAGGTCACCATTATTTCCTGCCCTATAGAAGCCGACTTGTGTGGGCAATATCGAAGATTCGACAAATGCCGGCTGGTCACCCATATCGACGGAGAAGCTCCATGAATATAGACCTCCTCCCCCAGATATGCCAGGACCAGCTGCATAGGTATCCGATGTAAGACCTATGAGGTGGTATCCGCTCCAAGTAGGTGTCGGAAAAGTTTCATTTCCAAATTGAGGAGGGTTATAACCAGCAGTCATGATTTCCCAATCAACACCGCCGGTATCATATATTACATTAGGCGATAAGGCAGCAGTGTAGCCACCATCAAATTTGATTTGAAACCAACCAACATGATATTGTTCATCTGGAGGCACAACCGGGAGTGTACCTGGTAGTGTAATAGTGAACGTTGCAGTCCATAAATTATCTGTGCCAGTTGATTCTAAATTGAGTGAATAGGCGATACCCTCATATGGTGAAGTGTCACCTGGAACAGAATTATACGTGTAGGTGAACGCTGATGCAGATAAGGGGAAAGCAAACAGGGCAATTGTTATCAGCCCTGTTATTCCAATGCAGGAAAATTTCTTTCTCATGGTCGCCTCCTTATTTTCCTCCCCCGGTCAATTTTGTCAGATGATTTCATGCCAATTTTAATTTCAAAATAATAGATCTTATGACCGGTTTGCAACAATAAATTTAATTTTTTATTCTTAGTGATATCAATATGTTACAAATAAAACTCTCAACTTCGTTGTGCCCCAACGATCTTCAGAGCTAATAATTTCAACACACCTGTGCGCAAATAAAAAATTTATGTACTTAATGCAACAATACAGCGCTGAGAGTTTAAAACAATCAGTAAAAAGTGGTATTTAGCGTCGTATTTTTTTGTTAGTTTCTGTACGAAAAAAGTATTAGGCGGGACTAATCCCAAAGGAAGGCGTTAATTTTAATAGGATATCAAATGCTTAGATTATAAGTGGCGCGGTCTTCCAGGCCCATTTTCGCTACTGGAGCTGCCGGATTTTGTAATCCCCCTCGAAGCCGATGGCCATTCCCGCCGACTCGGCGCGTAGCACCCTGCCTTCGCCTTCGATCAGCACCCGCTGGTTCCCGCCGAACCTTCGAAAGATCCGGTGCGGCAACACAATCTCGATCGAAACCGGGGTCCCTGTTGGACGCGGGTTGTGGGTCTCGAGATAGAAACCCCCGGCGCTGACGTTGGCCGTTGTCAGGTTGATCACGCTTTTTTGTCCGAAGCCGTTCAGCTCGAGCCTCGCGGGAGCGGAGATGGGGAATCTTTTCTCCTTGCGTCTTTCGTAGGATACCATGTGCGACACCCTCCGAGGTTTTGGATACGTCCTTATATACTGGTCTGGTTGAGTCTGGGGTTCGGAACGTCCTGTTCAGGCCGGCATTTTCTGTTCTTGAAATGATATCCGATGACGCGTTTTTCAAATTTGACTCTGTTACTCAGTTGACCGGCATGATGCTGCAATCGTCGTTGAACTGAACGGCAATGCCGGATGCCTCCGCTCTCACAACCTTCCCGGTGATCATCACGCAGGCATCTTTCTCGACCTTTACCTTCTTCAGGTTGTTGAAGGGCAGGATGATCTCCATCCGGACCTCCATGCCTTTCTGAAGTGGCTCGGGTGTTGCCAAATAGGTACCGCCGGCGCTGATGTTCGATGTCGTGAGCCCCTCCGGGATGTTTCCAACCCCGTCGCCCGATTCGAGGCGAGCGGGGAGGGCTAGGCTATACCTTTCAAACCTTCTTCTCTCTTTCATCATCTTCTTCGCCATAGTCGGGTGCATTTGATGCACTGAGTGTAAATATAATTTCAAGAAAATCAATACGAAAGTCGTATTATTTTTCTTCGTATTTTTCATTTTTGACGTATTAGGCGGATCGTATGAGCAATTCAGGCCTTTGGCTTTAAAATCGAAGGGTTCGAGCGATTTTCAGGGGGACCGGACGGCGCGGGGACCATTGGGGCTGAAGCGTCTTCAACAAGCTCTGCCTCAGGGACACCCGCACGGACCTCATCGAAGTTCTTCACCTTTTGGCTGTCTTGTGTTAGTCTTTCCCCGCTTCTTCAGAACTTTTTTGAAATCAAGGGAGGTTTCTATGCGGGTGAAGGTCCAGAAAGGAAAGCTATCGCAGTTCAAGTGCGATGCAGCCGTCGTCTGCCATTTCGAGGGGGCCAAAAAACTTACAGGGGCCGCCAGTCGGGTCGATCAGGCATCGGGGGGACTTATCCGCGAGGTCCTCCAAAGCGGCGACTTTGAAGGCAAAAAAGGGCAGATCGCGGTTGTGTACACGAGGGGGTCGATCCCGGCCCGGCGTGTCCTGCTCCTCGGTCTTGGAAAGAAGGCGGAATTCAACCTTGAAAAGTTGAGGAGGGCATTCTCCCGGGCCGCCCAGCGGGCCAGGGAGCTTAATCTCAAGGGTTTTGCCGCATCTGTGGACTTCGGGGATCTCGGTCAGGCCCCGGGACGCCTGGCGGAGGCGCTGGTGGAAGGGGTAATCCTGGGGCTCTACCATTTCCTGCCTCACAAGACGGCGGAAAAAGAGGGCAGGGGGAAAATGGGGGAGCTTGTGATCGTAGAAGAACGTGAAAAGGTCTTCGGGGAGGTCAGGGAAGCGGCAAAGCGCGGGCAGATCGTCTCCGGAGCCGTTTATTTCGCGCGCGACCTTGTGTCGACGCCGTCGAACGAGATGACACCGACTATCCTCACCCGGAAGGCGAAGGAGGCGGTGAGAAATAAAAAGATCCGGCTCAACGTTCTTAATATCAAGGGCATGAAAAAAGCCGGAATGAACGCCCTGCTCGGCGTTGCCAGGGGAAGCCACGAGCCCGCGAAATTCATGATCCTCCGCTATGAGGGCGCCCCAAAGAAGGGAAGGCCCGTGGTCATCGTGGGAAAGGGGATCACCTTCGACAGCGGCGGGATATCGCTCAAACCGGCCGAGAAGATGGACGAGATGAAGGCTGACATGTCCGGCGGCGCGGTGGTTCTCGGCGTCTTCAAGGCAGTCTCGGAACTCCGGTTGCCGGTGAATCTCGTGGGGCTCATCCCGGCCACGGAGAATCTTCCCGGGGGAGGGGCCTACAAACCGGGGGACGTCCTGAGATCACTTTCGGGCAAGACCATCGAGATTATCAGTACCGATGCCGAAGGGCGGCTTCTTCTGGCCGATGCCCTGACCTACGCCGGGCGCTTCAACCCCGCCGCCATCGTGGACATCGCGACATTGACGGGCGCGTGCGTGATTGCCCTCGGCGAGGACGTCATCGGCATGCTGGGGACCGACGAAAAACTAAAAAGCCGGATCAGAGCAGCCGCCGAAGAGACAGGGGAAAAGCTCTGGGAACTTCCCCTCTGGGAGGACTATGCCGAGCTGATCAAGAGCGATGTGGCGGACTTCAAGAACACGGGCGGCAGGGCAGGGGGCGCCATCACGGCGGCCGTGTTCCTGAGCAAGTTTGTCGGCAAGTACCCCTGGGTGCACCTGGACATCGCCGGACCGGCCTGGCGAAAGGCGGGGAAACCTTACATCCCGAAGGGCGCATCGGGGATCGGCGTAAGATTGCTGGTGCAGTTTCTCTCCAACAGGGCAACGGGCAATAAGAAATAGTGGCGAGTGGATAGAAATAGTTGTGAGTTGTGTGTTGTGAGATAGAGTTGAAGGACAAGAAAGACCAGATAGACCAAACAGACGCAATCGATGTCTACGCTACTCGAAGTAAAAAATTTGTGCACGTATTTTGAGACGGCACGGGGGACGGTCCGCGCCGTTGACGGGGTGGATTTCACACTCAATGAGGGGGACACCCTCGGCGTCGTCGGCGAGAGCGGCTGCGGAAAGACCGTCCTTGCCCTTTCCATCATGCGGCTTGTGCCCGTTCCGCCGGGGAAGATTGTTTCTGGCAGTGTCTCCTTCGAGGGGACCGACCTCATCCAGCTGAGCGAA
>Ga0116202_10001476_pt1 | contig 13753 bp, 3 predicted proteins | sample LakKivw325mmetaG_FD_94479 | JGI IMG/M metagenome (GOLD analysis project Ga0116202, IMG submission 94479) | Anoxic lake water microbial communities from Lake Kivu, Rwanda to study Microbial Dark Matter (Phase II) - Lake Kivu water 325m metaG | ecosystem: Environmental > Aquatic > Freshwater >...
CTGGCTGGCTTTGACGATATATAGCCCGGAGGCGGCTGCCCGGCCCTGATCATCCTGTCCATCCCATTCATAGAGGAAGGATTTGGGAGCCAGGCCGGAGTGGATGGTTCTGACCAGTTGTCCGCGCAGGTTGTAGATACCGATCTTCAGGGGATTGAGATTGTCCCTGGTTTCCACCCGGAAGGAGGTCTTTCCGCTGAAGGGATTGGGGCTGTTGGCAGAAATGCTCAATTGTGCTCCGGGAATGGCTCCGGGATCGTCCGCGGAGCTGGATTCCTCATTGAAATAGGTGGTCAGCACATGATCAATGAGCTGTTGCGCCTGGCTTTCATAGATATGGTAGAGTGGGACGCTGGTGGTGAGCAGTTTCCCGCTGTGGTTGAGATTGAGCACAGCCACGCAAGCGCCGTTCAGCGAGCCCTGGGGCGTGGAATTCTCATAATCTGAGGCGAACTGATACACGCCGATGCAGCTGTCCGTGGGCTCGATCCCCTCCACCCGCAGGATATGCCCGTTCAAGGCGCTTTGGGTTTTCAGAGGGTCCACTTCCAATGCTGGAAAACTGCCATACAGGGGCTCGGCATAGCGGAACCGGGCATTGATGTCATAGTTGGCGGAAGCGATCCCGATCACGCTGTTGATGAACTGCTGCTCCGTAAAATCCACCGGATAGGTCGCATTCAGTTCAAAGGCCTGGGACGGCACATAGATGCTGAACAGAATGTTTCCCCCCGCCTCCAGATATTGCTGCAGGGCGTCTCTGACCGTGTAGGGATAATCCATGGAGGAAAAATCGTTGCCATGCCAGATCAGGGTGGAATAGATGCCAATGTCCGCCAACCGCAGTTGGGTTCCCAATTCGTCCAGATCGAGGTGGCTGACACTGAAATGGGAGGTGATCAGGTCATAGAAGTCATCCACCTGTGCATCGGTGGGCTGGAAGGGCGTGGCTCCGCCCAGGTTGGCAGTCTCGTCCACGATCAGTATCCCATGATCCAGAGAGATGGGGCGGGTTTTCAACTCCTGGGTATAGGGACTGGCATTGCCATCCTGGTCCACGGCGCACAAGCGGTAGTAGTAATAGTTTGGAGAGCCGGTAACGGAATTGTCCTGGTAGAAATCGTCCGTGATCAAGCCGGCCTGCACCAGATCACCGAGCTCGGATTCGGATTGCGAGCGATATAGCCGGTATCCAGCCAGGTCGAGTTCCTGATTGGGCGTCCAACTCAGGTATATGCTCTGATAGAGGGGTTGATCGCTGAAATTCTGTGGGATGAGGGGAATCGAGAGGGGCACTCCGGCGGAATAGACCAGATAGCTTTCATTGCCAAAGGTATCCACGCTGCCAACGGCAAAGTAATAGAGCAGTCCCTCGGTCAGACCAGTTACCATATATGAGGTCTGGGTGGTGGTATGGGGATTTCCCCACTGTCCCAGGGTGAGGCTGTAATACACATTGTAATGGGATATGGAAGGATCGTTGTAGCCCTCCCAGGTAGCCAGCATGGAGCTTCCGTTGCCGGTGTCGATCACCTGGAGATTGGCTGGTGCCGCCGGCATATCGGCAAAGGTGGCTGCCACCGCTGCGGAGGCTTTGATCACTTCAGCGCAGTAGCTGGGATTGGTGTTTGCCACCACATCGTTCGATGAGTGGTAATAGGGGCAAAATTCCGCCTCAAAGAAATAGATCACATTATAGCCCCGCTGCCAGAAGGGATGGCTGTCGCTGCTGCCGCTGTTGTAGGAACCATAGAAGGTATCCAGTGAGGTATATTGCTCGGTGATCATGGCGGCATAGGCGCTGTGATCCAAAGAACCGTCATAGGGCATCAGGCGCACCTGCCAGGAGGTGGAATCGGCTGTGCAATGGGCGATCATGTCATGATTCATCATCAGGCGGATATTCATGTTGTTGGCCTGGGCATAGGCGGAATAGGCTTTGGAGCCCCAGAGCCCGAATTCCTCGGCGGCAAAGGTGATAAAGCGGATGGAGGTCTTGGGTTGATAGCCGCTTTGCATGATCACCCGCGCCATCTCCAAAGCCGCCACAGTACCGCTGGCATTGTCGTCCGCACCCGGTGCCAGCAACATGGGATCACTGTTGTTCGAGACCGAGTCATGATGCCCGCCCACGATGATATACTGATCGGGATAGACGGTTCCGGTGATGGTGGCCACCACATTGTATTGTTGCGTGTTGTTCCAGGTGAAGGGATGCAGTTGGGCATTGCCAACTCCGAAATTGATGAATTGCTGGCGGATCCAGTTCGCCACGGTCAGGCGGTTATCCGCCAGGGCATAACGGGTCTGGAAATCCTGCAGGCTCTGCAGCATGCTCTGCACCGAATTGGTATCCACATAGGAGATCAGTTGGCTGATGCTGGTGCGGGTCTCCTCACTGGCCTGAATACGCAACTGAGTATCCGGAAAGCGCATGGGGACCAGTTCCAGCAGGGTGAAGGGCTGGCGGATCAAAGCCCGCAGAGCCACCTCGTCCAAAGAGCTGCTGAGCAGCGATGCATCCTGCAGCTCCAGCAAAATCCTTCCCGCAAGAGATAGCGCTCGATCGTCCACACCTTCCAGTTTGCCCACCAGATACAGATTGGCGGCCGGAGGGCAATCCGAAAGGAATCGGGAGGAGGAATAGCGCTTCAGGGCATCCTCCCGTTGAATGGCGATCACATATTCCCGGTCATAGTGCAGCACATCATAGCCCTGCAGGGACAGCGCCTGCACTGCGGTGCGCAGATCGGACAGCTCCAGCTCGGATTGGAGTTCGGAACTGGGCACAGCCACGATCGCAGCCCTGGCGGAGATGAACGCCACCGCAGCCAGGAGAACAGCCAGCAACACATACTTTTTCATCTTTTTATCCTTGAGCCTGTCGTATTTTCTTACTTAAAGAGCAATATCCATTCCGCATTTGCCCGAAATCAATATCCCCCTGCCCGATCCGCTTCCCAAGCCCAATCACTCCTGTTGGGGATTCTGAACTGCTCTCCCGATGAGCTTCCAAACCCTAATATTATATCAGAGTTTCATATCAATTTGATATAGGCCGCCACAACGCAGGTGTCTAATGGGTTTGATAATCCCCATCTACACTTACAGTTACACTTTAAGGGACAAATTGGCTCCCGGCTTGCATTTATTGCATCCAAGAAAATTATCGAACATGGAGGTTCACAATGAAAAAGCTGATTGTCGCAAGCATATTGCTGCTGGTGTTGTTGCCTTTGCTCAACGCCCAGCCTCAGATCCGGGAGCTGGCACAGGTGAAAGAAGAGATCATCAAAGAGCTGCAGGAGGAATTTGAAAGTGATCCTGACCTTAAAAATATCAGGATCATGATGAAAACTCCCCCGCTGCCCAAGATTCCTGATCCCGATCCCAGTACAGTGTTCTTTGGCATTTACACGGAGGATATCACCTTCCCCAAGGCCCAGGCGCTGGGATACAAAGCCCTCTATGGCATTTTGATCACCGGTGTGGTGCCCAATTCCCCTGCCTGGAACTATCGCATGCAGGAGGATGATGTGATCATGGAGATCGGAGGCAAGATCATCTCCAACAAGGCGGAATTCGACAAGGTGCGCAAGCAGCTTCGCGTGGGAGACAAGGTGAACATCAAACTGTGGCGCGCCGGCGAGATCGTTAGCTTTGAGATGGAAATGTCCGGCCGGACTCCCCCTGCAGAATCACCCGCTGAGGTTGAGAAAATAACCAAGAAGAAAAAGCTGTCCACTGGTTATGGTGGAGGAACCTGGATCCCGATGTGGGTATCCACGGATATGGATGATTTAAATAACCTGCTGAAGGGATTAGGATTCGAAGACGGGGTGGGCGAAAATGGTATGATCATGCAAGGTTTGGGAGGAAAACTACCTGTAGGGAAAGGCTTCTTCGTTGGAGGATATGTAACATCTTATAATGACTATGGCAAAGCAGCAGCTGATACAGTGGGTAATCCTTCGAACATAGGTTTTCACAATTGGATGAACTACCACTCAGCCTTGCTTGGGTTTTCTCTTGATAAACGCATCCCTATCACTCGAGGCTTGATCGCCTCTCTCGGTGTGATGGTCGGTGGTGGAAACCATGAAGTGGAAATCCTGCACAGTAATGCCGATTACAATTGGCCGACAGCAACAACACCCTTCACCACAGGTAATTACAATGCCAAGATAGGCAAGGGCTACATGGTTGTACAACCACGTGTCGAATTCATGATCCGTTTACTGCCTTGGCTGGGATTGCGTGCCGAAGGTGGATATGTCTATGGTTACGCTCCGCGCAAGGGCTGGCGTGTTACAGCCATGGATAATGAGACCTTCTTTATAAATGGATCTCCCGACACCAAGTTCGAAGGAATAACAGTTTCCATCGGACCCTGGTTCGGATTCTGATACCCTTCTCTCTGACCACATATACAAAGCCCTGGAATTCAGCGATTCCAGGGCTCTTTTTTTTATGACAAGCAATGCTGCTTTGGAGTTTAAACGGCCAACCCAACCTATACATTGAGACCAGATTATAAGGCCGTTTAGACTTCAAACAGCCTATTTAGCCTACACGCTAACAACAGATTACATATCCGGACTTCAAACAGCGTGTTTTCATAGTCAGTGGCGGAAACCTGTTTCTGATAGGTTGGTGGATATGAATCCGGTTTAGATCAGGTTTGTATCCCTTTATATATGCTTGTTTAACCTCCTTGAAAGGGAAAAAGCTTGACAAATCTGAGGGGCAGAATATCAAAGTTTTAGCAATTAAAATGGTACTTAGAACATATCATAACAAGGGAGGAACAATGGCTAAAAAGCTGCTTACCGCGATGCTGGTGATGCTTGGTATCGCTTGCTGGGGTTTGAGTACGGACACCTATTCTGCCCTCTTTACCCTGGACACAATCGATCCCGAGATCACTCTGATTGCCCCCAATGGTGGTGAAGATTGGTACATCGGTGAAACCCAAAACATACTGTGGACGGTTACGGAAACCAACCTCACAACTAACTCCATCTATTTGTGGTATAGTTTGAACGCTGGGACAGACTACATCACCCTGGCAGAGGCGATCGCCAACAGCGGAAGTTATGCCTGGCAGATTCCGGATTACCAGAGCTTCAACGCCAAAGTGAAAGTGCAGGCAACTGATGATTTTGGCAATCAGGGTGAGATCAGCTCCGCTTCGGTCTTTTCCCTCATCTTCGCACCACCGGAGGCTCCCGGCAACGTGAATGTGGACATCTCCAACAACGTTAGTGCGATCATCACCTGGGACCCGGTGACCCAGACCATTCTTGGCACCCCCATCACTCCGGATGGCTATATTGTGCTCTACAACGAATCCCCCTACGAGGAGAACGAGCATTTTTTCTATTACCTGTGGGATGTAACCTCCGGCACCAGCTTCACCCATGTGGGTGTGGCGCAACACCGCGACCAGATGTATTACCGGGTGGTGGCCTACAAGGATTATGAGGGCAGAATGGCGGCCATTCTGGAAGCCGCCCGGAACAATCCGGAATCCAAACTCAGCTTAGCCGATCTCAAGGCAGGATTTCTCTCCGGCCTGGGAGGTGAAAAATGACCAGCACATATAGTAGTTTTCGTTGCACAGCATTCATCCAGCACCGGTTCCTCTTTCTGGCTCTTATGCTGCTGGTTGCCATCAACCTGTTCGCCGATCCCATCGCCCATCAGGGTTTTGAAAACAGCCCTGCCGACACCTGGAACTACTCTGCCTCCCCAGCCTCCACCGTGCCCTATTTCTGGGGCAGGACAAACCAGGTGCTGGGCGGTACCAGCGCTCAGAACGGATCCTGGTATTGGGCAAGCTGGCTGATGGAATCCAACGAATGCAGTGTCACCTTTGCCAATGTTGCCCTCACTTCCGGGATCCAGCATTTCATCAGCCTTTACTATTATGCCAGAAATCTGCAATCCGGCACCGATGCCTTCCAAATCTGTCTGGAATATGATGAAGGCACCCAGTGGGAGAATTGGGTCTCGTTTCCCAACAATCATACCGATGATTGGTCCTTGTTTTCCTGCGATCTGCCGATCGGATCAAGCACCGTGCGCCTGAAGATCAAAGTCCAGTATGCCAATCCTTATGCGGACAAATATGCCCATTGGGACAACATCTCGATCAGCGAGGGCTCGGCAGCCTATTCCGCCCCCTTTGTGTATAATGCCACCATCGCACAGCGGACTGACGGCAGCAAGCTGGTGGATATACATTATGACCTGTTCGATGGCAATGGTGACCTCTGCGAGGTCTCTCTGTCGCTGTCCGACAATGCCGGCACCAGCTTTGAGATCACACCTTCGGCGCAATTTTTGACTGGGGATATCGGCGGCAACATCGTCCCCGGAGTTGGCAAACACATTATCTGGGATGCCGGAGCGGAAAGCGTAAATTTCGACGGTAGCCAGTTTCAGGCGAAATTCACGGCAGATGATGGAACTTTGATCATGCCACCGTCATTCATCTTTGTTCAGGGCGGCACCATCTATCCCACCTACGGGATCTTTACCACGGGATTGACGGTTGAATCCTTCATTATGGACAAGTATGAGCTCACCAACGCCGAATGGAATGCTGTGATGGGCTCCGGCCCTGTGGATAGCTATCCCCATTCCGGAGTGTCCTGGTATGGCGCCATTGAGTATTGCAACCGGCGAAGCCTGCAGGAAGGATTAACTCCCTGCTACAGCTATCTGGATTATGGCACCGATCCCGATGACTGGCCTGCAGTTTTGAACCATAACAGTGTGGACTGTAATTGGTCTGCCGAGGGCTATCGCCTGCTCTCGGAAGCGGAATGGGAATACGTGGCCCGGGGCGGGCTCGAAACCCATGACTACATCTATAGCGGGAGCAACAACCTCCTCGAAGTAGGTTGGTACAATAGCAATAGCGGTGGCGCTGCTCAACCGGTGGGACAGCTTGCCTCCAATGAGATTGGCACCTTCGACTTGAGTGGAAACCTCTGGGAATGGTGCTGGGATTTGCATTCCTGGGATTTACGCGTGTTGCGGGGTGGCAGCTTTGTCAATGGTGCGATTGATTGCACGGTTTGGAATCGGCCTCCTTATGGCGTGCCCAGTGGCTCGAACCAATACATAGGCTTCCGCATCTGCAGGAATTCTCCCTGATCTTTCTAAAACCATGCCTGGCTGAGCTGGACTGGTATCGGGTTTGATATCGGGTGCAACCAGGCATGGCTCCCGTTAGCAATACGGAATCATTACGGAGTCATTACGGAGTTAATCCGTAATGACTCCGTAATGATTCCGTATTGCTAACGGGAGCCAAACAAGAAACCAGATGGAATCCAGAAACCCAGGAATCCCGCCTGGTGCGCCTTGGTGTCCTTGGTTGTTGTCCCTCGAACAGGCAACTGCGGAACCCCTGTTTTAACTCATAATTCCGCAGAGACAGGCCGATGCAAGTTACTGCCCCACAAGCAAAAGCGGAATTATAAGTCAAAACAGGGGGAGGGGATAAGTCAAAACAGGGGGAGGAGAAAGGCAGGGGTATAGGGGTGGCGAGCTCCTGATCGCCACAGCGGCCGACAGGCCGCTACTACAGTAGCCGAAAGGCTCGTAACATAGCTTGCCGAAGCTGTTGTAAGGCGGGGATGCCGATCCCCGCCTAAACCGGTTTCACTATCTCCCCCCCTGCTTCACCGCTGTTGGAGTTGGTGCCGCGCTGTGCCGCCGGATCGGCATCCGGCTGTTACAACACGATCTATGCTACGTTCACCCCCTGCGCAGCATTAACCATTGACCATTAACCCTCACCACTCACCACTCACCATTCACCACTCACTTCAAAAACAGCATCTTGCTGGATTTGTTGTATCCCGGGGTGCTGAGCGTGCAGAAATAGACGCCGGAAGCCACCAATCTGCCAAAATCGTCTTTCCCATCCCAAGGAATGGCATATTCCCCGGCCTCCAGATTGGCCTTGATGAGGCTGCGCACCAATTGCCCGCGTTGGTTATAGATCTCCAGCCGCACAGAGGTGCTGTTTTTCAGCCAGAACACCACCCGAGTGTGGGGATTGAAGGGATTGGGATAGTTTCCCAACAGCTTGGTAACCGTTGGTATCGGAGGCACATCCGGTTCGATGTGGATCAGGTTTGAAAAGGCCGGTTCAGAATTCAGCGAACCATACACCGCTACCACCGCCCACAGGAAATCGCCCTGCAGGTTGCCGTGGAAGTGGTCATACACGCTGAGGGAATCGGATACTTCGGCCGCCAGGATCCAGCTTTCGGGATCGTTCTGCTGGTTATCCTGCAAAAACCAGACCTGGTAGCCATCGGGCACGTTGCCGCTGGAAGGAGCCGACCAGGAGACCAGGACCTGCTGTTCCTGCAGGGTGGCCTGAACCTGCTCCGCCGCATCCGCCATCAGGATCTGAACCACAAGCTCCGGCGCGGGGTCTGATTCCAGCGAATCATAGACTGCCGTGATCTGGTAGGTGTAAACACCATTCAACAGAGGCCCATCGGTGGCGCCCAGGGGCAGGGTCCATAGCTCCACTATAAGTTCACCATCGCGATAGACCCGGTAGGCGCTCAGACCACCCGTATCGCTTGGCGCTTCCCATTGCAGCACAACGTTTTCCTCGCTTACAAAGTAACTGGGATTTTGCGGTGGATAGGCGATCAAGATGATTGCATCCACCGCAAACGTGCGGTCGGATTCACCAGATTGATAGAGCGCCGACACCTGGATCAGATAGAAGCCATTGGCTTGGTCGGTGAGGGTGTGGGTTGTGTCGAGGCTGGTGGCTACCTGGATATCGTTCACATAGATCAGATACTCCTCAAAGAAGCCCGGATCGGCAACGGCATTCCAGGTGAGCTGGATCGTGGTTCCGCTAACCACTGCCTGCAATCCGGTGGGCATGTGGATGATCTCCACATGCGCCGTTCCGGCAGGCGTGGGTTCGGATTCGAAATCGTAATCGGCGGTCACCTCATAGCTGTAATTCCCATTGGGCAGGTCCAGATCGGTCCAGCTCAAACCAATCGTGCTGGCGATCTGCTCTCCATCCCGATAGACATGATATTGCATCAGGAACAGGGTGTCCAGCGGGGGCGTCCACTGGATCAGGACGTCGTTGTCCTCCACGCTCACACTGGCAGTTTGAGGAGGATAGGCCAGATGGATCACCCAGGTGTATTCGTTCGAGGGTTCGGAACTGCCAAAGCTGTAATTGGCCACCACCCGGTAGAAATACTGGCCATTGGCCAGATCGCTGTCCGTGAAAGTGGTATAGGCTGTGGTGGCATAGGACACATTGTTGCGGAAGATGGTGAAGTCCTGCCAGCCGCCCAGGTCCACCGGGGCATTCCAGTTGAGCTGGATCGAGTTTTGATCCGGATAACCGGTCAGGTTTGTGGGTGGATAAGCCACTGCCACGGTGATCGTTGCTTCGTTCGAGGGCGCGGATTCCAGCGGATCGGGCAAGCTTCCGTAGAGAGCGGTAACCTGGAAATGGTAGTCCGCGTTGGTCAGGTCATAGAAAAAAGCCCAGTTGTTGACCGTTTCGATTGTGGTATAGGGATCGGAATTTCTGACCACATAGACCTTGTAGAGCAGGAATCCATTCAGATCGGCAGGGGCGGTCCAGTTCAGAATTGCCGTGGTGCCATCCACTGAGGCGGTGAGGCTTTGGGGACTGTAAGCCACCAGCACCGTCCCGGTGGCAGGATCGGAAAGCGGCGAAACCACCTGCAGCGGATAAACCGCAGCCACCTGATAGGAATAGGTGCCGTTGGCCAGATCACTGTCCAGATAGGTGGTGGTGAGTGGATAGCCGATTTCGGCGATCTGGGCTCCATTACGATAGACGCGGTAGGCGATCTCCATCTGGTCTGGTGCCGTCCAGGAGACCAGCAGACTGGTCGGGGTCTGGTTCGTAACCGTAACTCCAGTTGGCACATAAGGAACAAAGACCGGAGCGGTGACCGTGTTTGAGGGGCTGGAATTGCCGCTGTCGTAGTGGGCGATCAGATAGTAATTGTAGTTTCCATTGTTCAGATCGTTATCATCATAGCTCAAACCCGTCACAAACGCCAGTGGGGCGTCGTTGCGATAGATCTGATAGCCCAGCAAGCTGCGGTTGGAGATGGGAGGTGGATCCCAGGTGAGGGCCACATCGTCTCCGGTAACCTCATAATCCAGATTCTGGGGCGCATAGGGAATCTCGATCACAGCCTGGACGGTATTGGTCGGTAGCGATTCCCCGCTGGAGTACTGTGCCGAAACATAATATTCATAGCTGCCATTGGCCAGCGCCAGGTCGGTATAGCTGGTCTGGGTGGTGGTGGCGAGCAGGGCTCCATCCCGGTAAACCTTGTAATAGAGCAGGGTGGCTCCCGAAGGAGGCACGGCATCCCAATTCAGGATCACATCGTCTTCCACCACCTGGTGAACCAGATTGGCAGCGGGATAGAGGACTTCGATCAGAACGCTGACGGCAGGGGTGGGCTCGGAATCTCCACTGGAGTAAGTGGCCACCACATAATAGAGCCAGGTGCCGTTATCCCGGTCCGGATCGGTGTACTGCGTGGCTGTGGTTTGCCCGATCAGATCGCCATCCCGGTAGATTTTATAACCCAGCAGGGCTCTCAATCCACCCGAACTGGCGGCTGCCGTCCAGGATAGATAGACATCGTTGTCGATCACATTATAGCTTAGGCCGGTGGCGGGATACAGCACTTCCACCAAGGCCGTGGCAGTGTTCGAGGGCGCGGAGTTGCCAAAGCTGTATTCGGCGATGATCTGGTAATTATAGCTGCCATTGGCCAGGCCGGAATCGGTGTATTGGGTAGAAAGCGCGGTCCCGGTCTGAACCCCGTCCCGCCAGATCTGATAGAAGCTGAATCCCCCCAGATCGACCGGGGCGGTCCAGTTGAGGGTAACCTCATCCTCCCAGACGCTGGCGGTCAAAGCTGAAGGGGCATAGGCGATCCCGATCTCCTGGCTCAGCGTGGGGGTGGGAGTGGATTCCTCGCTGCCATAGCGGGCGGTCAGGTAATAGCTGTAGTTGCCGTTGGGCAGATTGTCATCGGTGTGGCTGAGGGCGGTTGTCTGCAGGTATAAGGAGTTGTTCCGGTAGAGGTTATATCCGGTCAAGCCACCTGGATCAAGAGGAATATTCCAGTTCAGGGTGATGGTGTTTCCGGCGCTCTGCAGGGAGAATTCCCGGGGCGGATAGGGCACCAGGATGTTTACGCTGCTGACCCCGCCTGGATTCGAGATCGCATTCAGATACACCGCCGCCACTTGATAGCCATAGCTGCCATTGGGCAGGTTGGGATCGGTGTATTGCGTGGTGAGGGGATTGGTCAGATAAGTGATCTCCAGGCCATTGCGATAGATGATGAAGCCGATCTCGCCCTGGCCGGGAGCAGTCCAATCCAACTGGACGCTGTTTCTCATAAACACTGTGGCACTCAGATTAGTGGGCGGATAGGCATACATGATATTGATGGTTACGGTTGCCGAAGCAGAGGATAATCCCTGCTCATAGGCAGCCTTCACATAGTAGTCGTAGGAACCATTGGGCAGGTTCAGATCGCTGTAGGTGGTGTCCGTGAGAGTGGCGATCTCCAGGGCGTTGCGATACAACTTGTAGGACAGCACAAAAGGCGAAGGAACGTTCCAGGAGAGGAGAACGTCCCTTTCGCCGGAAAGGACTGCAGTCAGTCCGGTGGGTGCCGGAAGCTCCGGCATCACATTGATGGTAACTTCCACCACATTCGAAGGGATGGACAACCCGGCATCATAAATAGCCACAATATAATAGGAATAGTTACCGTTGGCCAGGCCATAATCGGTCCAGGTGTTCAGGCTGGGATCATCCAAAACCTGATGCAGCGCGGAGTTGCGATAGATAAAATAGCCCAGAAAGGCGCGGGGAGGGCTGGTGGCGGGCAATTGCCAAGTGAGGGTTACCGCATCCTCCACCACCGTGGCTGTTAAAGCGGTGGCGGGATACGGTACCTCTATAGTGGCGATAACTGTGTTGCTGGGGACAGATTCCCCGCTGTCGTATAGGGCGGTAACCTGATAGCTGTAGCTTCCATTGGCCAGGTTCTGATCCAGATAGGTGGTCAGGCTGGTTTGAGCCAGGGGGATGGCATTGCGGTAGATTTGATAGCCGTTCAAACCACGGGCGGAAACAGCGGGAACCTCCCAGGACAGGTTTACATCATCGCCTTCCACAGCATAGCCTAGCCCCGTGGGGGGATATAACACCTCCACCACAGCGATGACGGTATTGGTGGGTTCGGACAGCCCGGTCTCATAGACTGCTTTCACATAATAGTGATAGATGCCATTGGCAAGGCCCAGGTCGTTGTAACTGGTACCGGTTACCTGGGCGATCTCACTATCATTGCGATAGACCTTGTAGCCCTGGATCGCCCGCAAGCCTCCTGAGGTGGCAGCGGCAGTCCAGGATAGGAAAACATCATCCTCCACCACTTGATAGGTAAGCTGAGTGGGAGGATAATAGACCTCCACTAAAACGGTTACCGTATTGGTTGGGGTGGAGGTACCGCTGCCATAGACTGCGGTTACATAGTATTGGTAGATTCCATTGGCAAGGTTGAGATCGGTGTAGCTGAGATCAGTGGTGCTGGCCAGGAAGGCGTCATCCCGGTAAATGTCGTAACCGATGAAGTCCCTTAGGCCACCGGAAACTGGCGCGGCAGTCCAGGACAGGGTCACATCGTCATCGAGGACGCTGTAGCTGAGATTGGCCGGCGGATAGAGAACCTCCACCAACGCGGTAACAGTATTAGTGGGGGTGGATTCACCCGTTCCGTAGAGGGCGGTTACATAGTATTGGTAGCTGCCATTGGCCAAGCCGCTATCGGTGTATTCGGTGGTGTTTACCAGAAGCAGCAGGCTCGAGTTGCGGTAAATGTTATAGCCCAGCAGTGCCCTGCCCGAGACCGGAGCCGGCGTCCAGGATAGCAGGACAGCGTCCTCGACCACCTGATGGCTGAGCCCGGAAGGCGCATAGAGCACTTCCACCAGCACCGAGACCACCGGAGTGGGTGTGGATTCTCCGCTGTCATATACCGCCACGATCTGGTAGCTATAGATGCCATTGGACAGATTGGCGTCCAGATAGCTGAGGGCAGTGGTCTGTCCTATTTCCGATCCATCCCGCAGCACCTTGTAACCCAAAAGAGACCTCAATCCCCCGGAATTAACAGCAGCGGTCCAGAACAGGGTAACATCATCGCCCTCCACCTGATAGGTCAGTCCGGTAGCAGGATAGAGCACTTCCAGAATCACGGTTATGGTGTTGGTAGGTGTGGATTCTCCTGTATCATACAGAGCTGTTACATAGTATTGATAGGTGCCATTGGCCAGGGAGGCATCGGTGTAGGTTGCCGTGGGTGCCAGTGCCAGGAAACATCCATCCCGGTAAACCCGGTAGCCCAGGAAACCCCTCAGCCCACCGGATACCGGAGCCTCATTCCAGGAAAGGATGATGTCGTCATCGTTGGTGATATAGACCAGTTCGGTGGGCGGATAGAGCAATTCCACCGTGGCTGTTACAGTGTTGGTGGGTTCGGACAGCCCGGTCTCATAGAATGCTTTAATATAATAGTGATAGATGCCATTGGCAAGGCCCAGGTCGTTGTAACTGGTACCGGTTACCTGGGCGATCTCACTATCATTGCGATAGACCTTGTAGCCCTGGATC
>Ga0116202_10001477_pt1 | contig 13750 bp, 6 predicted proteins | sample LakKivw325mmetaG_FD_94479 | JGI IMG/M metagenome (GOLD analysis project Ga0116202, IMG submission 94479) | Anoxic lake water microbial communities from Lake Kivu, Rwanda to study Microbial Dark Matter (Phase II) - Lake Kivu water 325m metaG | ecosystem: Environmental > Aquatic > Freshwater >...
GTACTCGCGACAGGCCGCGTCACTGTCAAAGCGTCGCTCGAACTCCAGCAGCGTCGTGGGGTAGTCTTCCATACCCCGCCAGCCTAGGCTGGATCTCAACATGAGTCAAGCAGATAGCCCAGATCCCTAATGCCCAACAGGAGACATGCACATGCGCAAGCCAATCATGGCCGGTAACTGGAAGATGAACTGCGACAACGCGGAGGCCTGCAAGCTCGCCTGCGGCGTCGTGGAGAACATGGGCTGCCCGGGGCAGGCCGAAGTCGTGCTGGGCGTGCCCGCCACGGCCCTGACGACCGTCGTCGGTTGCACCAAGGACTCACCGGTCGGGGTCGCCGCCCAGAACATGTTCTGGGCCGACAGCGGCGCGTACACCGGCGAAATCTCCGCCGCGATGATCCTGTCCACCGGCGCGCAATGGGTCATCATCGGCCACTCCGAGCGGCGCGGCCGGTTCGGCAAGCTCGAAGACGGCTGGACCGACGCCCATGTCGCGTACTTCGGCGACAGCGATGCGACCGTCAACGCCAAGACGAAGCAGGCGCTGAGGGCCGGGCTCAAGCCCATCGTGTGTTGCGGTGAGCTGCTCAGCGAGCGCCAGGCCGGCCAGGCCGATGCCGTCGTGGCCGCGCAGGTCAAGGCCATGCTCGACGGCCTCTCCGCTGAGGATGCGGCGAAGATGGTCATCGCCTATGAGCCCGTGTGGGCCATCGGCACGGGCGAGGTCTGTGACGCCGACGAAGCCGACCGCATCTGCGGCATCGTTCGCGCGACCGTGGCCGAGATGGTCGGCGCCGACGTGGCCGAGGGGATGCGCGTGCTGTACGGTGGCAGCGTGAAGGCGGACAACGTCGAGGGCCTGATGGCCAAGCCGAACATTGACGGCGGGCTGGTCGGCGGGGCGTCGCTGAAGGTGGACGGCTTCGTGCCGCTCATTCAGGCGGCGAAGGCGTCAGTCGAATAGGACGCGAAGCTGATGATCGGGTGAGGGCTCGCGGAGAACCGCGAGCCCTCTCTTTTTCTTGAGGTCCGGAAGGTTCCACTCTCCTGCGTCACGAAAGACCATCGCGCGTTTGCCTTGGGTATGTGACTGTGTTATACTTGCGCGTCGTACCCACTCCACGAACGGACGAGCTGCCATGGCCAGCAGAGGTTCCGGCGCCACCCGCATCCCCTTCAACAAGCTGTGCGACATCTTCGTCAACGTGATCGAGCGCGTGCTGACCGAGCGCGCCCTGGAGGGTGCGCCGTGCTGCGACCTCTCCGACTCGCAGTGGCAGGGGCTGCTGTTCGTGCAGCGTCACCGCAAGTGCTCGATCCGCCACCTCGCCGAAGGCCTCGGGGTCAGCCACCCGGCGGCGGTGAAGCTGGTCGAGCGGCTCGTGCGCAAGGAACTCCTCGAGCGGCATGAGAGCGAGACGGATCGCCGCGTGGTGGAGCTGCAACTCAGCGCCCATGGGCGGCGCTGCGCCGACTACGTGCGCGACCAACGCGCGCGCGGCCTCGAACGCATCATGGCCCAACTGGAGAGCGAGGATGCCGACCGGCTGCGGCGCGGGCTGCATGCCTTCGTGCAGGCGGCGCTGGATAGCGAGCAGACGGTGAATACGGTCTGCCTGCGCTGCGGCGTCGAGCATGTGGGCGAGTGCCTGGTCAGCCAGGCCAGAGAAGAGTACGCCCCGGCGGCAGCAGCCGACGTCTGATCGCTGCTCGCCAACCAGCAGGACTCCCCGCGCAGCCGGCGAACATGGACGCCGGCTTTTCCATCTGTGCAGGCCGAACTGGCCCGGAGGAGTACCGCATGGCACGCATCTACATCCCCTTCTACAGTCGTTACGGCAATGTCGAGCAGATGGCGCTGGCCGTGGCCGAGGGCGTGAGCGAGGCCGGCGGCGAGCCGCAGCTAGCCTTCACCGGCGATGTGATGACCCCGCCCGCGGTGATCGCGGCCGACGAACGCTGGCAGCAGACGCATGAGCGCCTGACCAGCAGCTATCCGGTGGTGAGTGCCGATGATCTGGCGGCCGCGGACGGTGCGTGCTTCGGCTCCCCCACGCGCTACGGCAACATGGCCGCGCAGATGAAGAACTTCTTCGACTCCCTCGCCGGGGTGTGGCTCGCCGGCACCACCATAGACAAGCCCGGCGGCTTCTTCACCTCGACCGCGACCCTCCACGGCGGGCAGGAGACCACCTGTCTGACCGGCTACTGCTGCCTGATTCATCTGGGCTTCGTCGTTGTGGGCGTGCCCTACTCCACCCAGGAGCTGTTCACCACTACCACCGGTGGCTCGCCCTACGGACCGGGCCATGTCGCCGGGGGCATGGCGGACGTGCCGGTGGACGAGACCGAGAAGACCGTCTGCCGCGTATTGGGCCGCCGCGTCGCCCGGCTGGCCGAGACCCTCAAGGGAGCGTGACACCCGTGCCTGAGATGACTGACGTGGCCGCGCCGCTGGTTCGCCTCTCCCCCGCCGACAAGCACTTCTTCTTCGGCTACTACGACTTGCCGGCCGCCGACGCGCAGGGCCGCCACCTGTGCCTGCAAGTGCCGTTCCGCGATCATTTCCCGGCGCCCGAGGACGTGGCGGTGCTCGGATGGCTGCCCATGCCACCGACTGGGTCGCCTGACCCCGCGGCCAGTCAGGAGTTCCACGCCTTCGGCGGCACGGTCGCCTGGAACTTCCAGCAAAGCTGCATGCTGCAGTGGCTGCCCGCGCCGGACACGTGCCTGTACAACACCTTCGCCGACGGGGCGTTCGGCTGCTGCATCCACAATGTCGCGACCGGGGCGCAACGGCGCCTGCCCCGCGCCGTCACCAACGTCTCGCAGGACGGCACGAGGGCCGTGTGCGTCAACATGCCGCGCATCTACGACTTCCGACCCGGCTACGGCTACGAGGAGATCAAGGACCCGTTCATCGATGTGGCCGCGCCGGCCGATGACGGCGTGTTCCTGATGGACCTGGCCACCGGCGACAGCCGCATGATCCTGTCGCTGGCCGAGGCGGTAGACTTCCTGGCCAGCCACGGCGAGGAGATCGTGGGGCGCAAGGTCGTCATCAACCACATCACGTTCAACCCGTCGGCCAACCGCTACCTGTTCCTGTTGCGCAACTTCCCCGAGCCGGGCGGGCGCTGGGACACGTGGCTCGTCACCGCCGACAGCAACGGCGGGGACCTGCGCCACCACAACTGCTGGGGCATGGCTTCCCATTACCACTGGCGCGACGACCGCACCATGCTCTTCTACATGATGGCCGGGCCGCAGGACCCACAGTTGGTGCTGGTGGATGACGAGACGGGGGAACTGCAGGCCATCAACAAGGAGCTGTTCAAGTCCGACGGCCACTGCTCGTACTCGCCGGACCTGCAGTGGATGCTCTACGACAGCTACCCGGGCCCGGCGCCGGACCACCTGCGGACGCTGTACGTGTACTCGGTGGATCGGGATGAACTGATCGTGCTCGGTCGCTTCCGGTCAGAGGCCCTGCCCCGCGAGAAGGTGGACTTGCGGTGTGACCTGCACCCGCGCTGGATGCCAGACGGCAAGTCGGTGAGCTTCGACAGCATCCACGAGGGGTACCGGGGGCTGTACTGGATGGATTTGAGCGAGATTGTGAAATAGCGCACAACGCCCCGCTGATTGGCCCGCGCGCACGCAGGTCCGTGACGGCAGGGCGACGAATGCCCGGCGTGTTTCGCTACCCAAACTAACAAGTAGGTGAGGATTGTCATGCTCAGTGACCTGGAGATCGCCCAGGCGGCAACGATGAAGCCGGTCGCCGAAGTCGCGGCCGGCATCGGCTTGCAGGACGACGAACTGGAGTTGCACGGACGGTACAAGGCGAAGGTGGAGCTGTCGGTTCTCGACCGTCTGGCGGATCGGCCGGACGGGAAGCTGGTGCTGGTGACGGCCGTCACACCCACGCCCCTGGGCGAGGGCAAGACGGTCACGACGCTCGGCCTGACCCAGGGCCTGCGGCACATCGGTGAGAAGGCGATCTCGACGATCCGGCAGCCCAGCATGGGGCCGGTGTTCGGGATCAAGGGCGGGGCCGCGGGCGGTGGCTATGCCCAGGTCATCCCCATGGAGGACCTGAACCTGCACTTCACGGGCGACATCCACGCCGTGGCGGCCGCGACGAACCTGCTGGCCGCGGGGATTGACGCCAGCATCTGGCACAAGAACCCGCTCAACATTGACCCGTACACGATCAGTTGGCGGCGGGTCATTGACATGAACGACAACTTCCTGCGCCACATCGTGGGCGGGCTGGGCACCAAGAACGACGGCCGCCCCCGCCAGACGGGCTTCGATATCGCCGTGGCCTCCGAAGTCATGGCGATCCTGGCGCTGTCGAGCGACGTGCAGGACCTGCGCCAGCGGCTGGGGCGCATCCAGGTCGCCTCCGACACGGACGGCAAGCCGGTGACGGCCGATGACCTGGGCTTCGGCGGGGCGATCACCGTCCTGATGAAGGACGCCCTGAAGCCGAACCTGATCCAGGGCCTCGACAACGGCGCGTGCTTCGTCCACGCGGGGCCGTTTGCCAACATCGCCATCGGCACGAACTCGATCGTGGCCGACCGGGTGGCGCTGAAGCTGGGCGACTATGTCATTACCGAGGCGGGCTTCGGGGCGGACATGGGCGCGGAGAAGTTCCTGGACATCAAGTGCCGCGTGGGGAAGATGCAGCCGAGTTGCGTGGTCATCGTGGCGACGATCAAGGCCATGAAGCTGCATGGCGGCGCGTTCCACTTCCCGCCCGGCAAGAAGCCGCCGAAGGCCGAGATCGAGGCCCCGAACGCCGCGGCTGTGAAAAAGGGCGTGCAAAACCTGGTCAAACATGTGGAGAACATGGTCGGGTTCGGCCTGCCCGTGGTGGTCGCCATCAACCGCTTCCCGTACGACACGCCCGAGGAGATCGAGATCGTGGCGAAGGCCGCCAGGGCCGCCGGGGCCGTGGCGGCGGTGGAGAGCCATGTGCATGCCCATGGTGGAGAAGGCGGAGCGGACCTGGCTCACGCCGTCAAGGATGCCTGTCAGGCCAAGTCCAACTTCAAGTACCTCTACGAATTGGAGGAGCCGATCAAGGCGAAGATCGAGAAGATCGCGACGAGGATCTACGGCGCCGACGGGGTGGACTATGAGCCCGAGGCCGAGAAGAAGATCAAGGCCTTCGAGGAGCAGGGGCTGGGCAACCTGCCCATCTGCATGGCCAAGACGCACCTGTCACTGAGCCATGACCCGACCCTCAAGGGCCGGCCGACGGGCTATCGGCTCCCGGTGCGCGACGTGCGGCCGTCGGTGGGCGCGGGGTTCCTGTACCCGCTGTGCGGGACGATGAGCACGATGCCGGGGCTGCCCACGCGCCCCGCGGCGGTGGACGTGGGGATTGACGACGAGGGGAACGTGGTGGGGTTGTTCTAGAGACCGTACCGTCGGGGGTGGGCGATGTCTAGCAAGGTCGTCAAGTTCTGGTTGACCGGCGTCACAGCGCAGCAGAAGCGCCTGTTCGCCGACGTGCGCAAGCAGTTGGGTGCGGCGCAGAGGGCGATGGTGTGTGAGTGGTTGCGGTTAGCGATGGCCGATGAGCCCTATGGCGAGAACGCAGGGAAACAGAGGGGCCGTGAGGTCTTCGCGCAGACGCCATACTCGAATGACCTCGTGAATACGTATGCGCACGGGGATGCCTTCGTGCGATTCAAGGCACAATGGAAGGCCATTCGCGGCGGGGAACGCAGCTCGGTGTCTTTCGCCGGAGACGCACCTTCAATCACATTCTCGGGCCCCAACATGGCCACGGTTGAGAAACGGGGTGACGCATGGTACCTGGTCTCGCCCCGCATGTACGGGGGCCGAACCAAAGCCGAGCGGGCACGCAACGACGAACTGGTCTGGCAACTTGATCCTGTAGACAATCGCCGGTCCGACTGGTGTCTCGGCGTGATGGACACCGCCACGCGCTTCTCCTGTGTCCGCCTTGTGCCGAGCGAGAAGCACGAAGGGAAGTGGATGGCTCAGATCACGTGTGAGGCGGAGGACGCGCCTGCTGCTGGAGACGTTTTCGGCGTGACTCTCTACGCAGGGATTGACCTGGGGGTCAATTGCCCTGCAGTGCTGTCCATCCCCGACAAGGGTTTCGTTCGCTTTCTGGGCCGCGAACGGGAAGAGTACCCCCGCCTCTACGGGAAGATCCACGACTACGAGGAGGCCAAGCGCACGCTGAACCGGGCCGGGCACAAGAGAGAGGCCCGCGACCTGCGCCCCAAGTTGACCGCGCTGCGTCAGTACGTCAACGAGTGTGTCTCCAAGCAGATCGTGGACCTGTGCCTCGCGCACCGAGTCACAGACGTACGCATGGAGAACCTCAAGGGGATGCCCAAGGCGCCGACGGGGCGGCTTAGGTATTGGCCTCGCTATCACTTGCAGCAACGGCTGGAGCAGAAGTTGACAGCGGCAGGCATCAGGGTAGAATATGTGAGGGCGGCAGGCACGAGTCAGACGTGCAGCGTCTGTGGACATCGCGACGCAAAGAACCGCAAAGGTACCTCATTCGTGTGTATTGGCTGCGGCTGGCGGCAGCATGCCGATCTGAACGCGGCCAATAACATCGCGCGGAAGCTCGAGACGTTTGGCCTCGCGGCCAAGGCGACCGCGCCAGACGACCTCGCCGGCTGCGGTCAGGCGAGTTGCGGTGAGAACCCACCGCGAGCAGCGAAAGCCCCCCGGAGGCTTGTGGGGACTAGCGAGTAGCTGAAGTCCCGGATTCGGCAGCAGAGGCCCTTTTCTCCAGGGTTCTGCCCACGCGCGCAGGGACGGTTCGATAGCGATGTTCAACACCACCAGCCCCACGGTGTTCTGCCCACGCGCGCGTGGGCAGAACACCGTGGGGCTGGTGGTGTTGAACATCGCTATCGAACCGTCCCTGCGCGCGTGGGCAGAACCCTGGAGAAAAGGGCCTCTGCTGCCGAATCCGGGACTTCAGCTACTCGCTAGTCCCCACAAGCCTCCGGGGGGCTTTCGCTGCTCGCGGTGGGTTCTCACCGCAACTCGCCTGACCGCAGCCGGCGAGGTCGTCTGGCGCGGTCGCCTTGGCCGCGAGGCCAAACGTCTCGAGCTTCCGCGCGATGTTATTGGCCGCGTTCAGATCGGCATGCTGCCGCCAGCCGCAGCCAATACACACGAATGAGGTACCTTTGCGGTTCTTTGCGTCGCGATGTCCACAGACGCTGCACGTCTGACTCGTGCCTGCCGCCCTCACATATTCTACCCTGATGCCTGCCGCTGTCAACTTCTGCTCCAGCCGTTGCTGCAAGTGATAGCGAGGCCAATACCTAAGCCGCCCCGTCGGCGCCTTGGGCATCCCCTTGAGGTTCTCCATGCGTACGTCTGTGACTCGGTGCGCGAGGCACAGGTCCACGATCTGCTTGGAGACACACTCGTTGACGTACTGACGCAGCGCGGTCAACTTGGGGCGCAGGTCGCGGGCCTCTCTCTTGTGCCCGGCCCGGTTCAGCGTGCGCTTGGCCTCCTCGTAGTCGTGGATCTTCCCGTAGAGGCGGGGGTACTCTTCCCGTTCGCGGCCCAGAAAGCGAACGAAACCCTTGTCGGGGATGGACAGCACTGCAGGGCAATTGACCCCCAGGTCAATCCCTGCGTAGAGAGTCACGCCGAAAACGTCTCCAGCAGCAGGCGCGTCCTCCGCCTCACACGTGATCTGAGCCATCCACTTCCCTTCGTGCTTCTCGCTCGGCACAAGGCGGACACAGGAGAAGCGCGTGGCGGTGTCCATCACGCCGAGACACCAGTCGGACCGGCGATTGTCTACAGGATCAAGTTGCCAGACCAGTTCGTCGTTGCGTGCCCGCTCGGCTTTGGTTCGGCCCCCGTACATGCGGGGCGAGACCAGGTACCATGCGTCACCCCGTTTCTCAACCGTGGCCATGTTGGGGCCCGAGAATGTGATTGAAGGTGCGTCTCCGGCGAAAGACACCGAGCTGCGTTCCCCGCCGCGAATGGCCTTCCATTGTGCCTTGAATCGCACGAAGGCATCCCCGTGCGCATACGTATTCACGAGGTCATTCGAGTATGGCGTCTGCGCGAAGACCTCACGGCCCCTCTGTTTCCCTGCGTTCTCGCCATAGGGCTCATCGGCCATCGCTAACCGCAACCACTCACACACCATCGCCCTCTGCGCCGCACCCAACTGCTTGCGCACGTCGGCGAACAGGCGCTTCTGCTGCGCTGTGACGCCGGTCAACCAGAACTTGACGACCTTGCTAGACATCGCCCACCCCCGACGGTACGGTCTCTAGAACAACCCCACCACGTTCCCCTCGTCGTCAATCCCCACGTCCACCGCCGCGGGGCGCGTGGGCAGCCCCGGCATCGTGCTCATCGTCCCGCACAGCGGGTACAGGAACCCCGCGCCCACCGACGGCCGCACGTCGCGCACCGGGAGCCGATAGCCCGTCGGCCGGCCCTTGAGGGTCGGGTCATGGCTCAGTGACAGGTGCGTCTTGGCCATGCAGATGGGCAGGTTGCCCAGCCCCTGCTCCTCGAAGGCCTTGATCTTCTTCTCGGCCTCGGGCTCATAGTCCACCCCGTCGGCGCCGTAGATCCTCGTCGCGATCTTCTCGATCTTCGCCTTGATCGGCTCCTCCAATTCGTAGAGGTACTTGAAGTTGGACTTGGCCTGACAGGCATCCTTGACGGCGTGAGCCAGGTCCGCTCCGCCTTCTCCACCATGGGCATGCACATGGCTCTCCACCGCCGCCACGGCCCCGGCGGCCCTGGCGGCCTTCGCCACGATCTCGATCTCCTCGGGCGTGTCGTACGGGAAGCGGTTGATGGCGACCACCACGGGCAGGCCGAACCCGACCATGTTCTCCACATGTTTGACCAGGTTTTGCACGCCCTTTTTCACAGCCGCGGCGTTCGGGGCCTCGATCTCGGCCTTCGGCGGCTTCTTGCCGGGCGGGAAGTGGAACGCGCCGCCATGCAGCTTCATGGCCTTGATCGTCGCCACGATGACCACGCAACTCGGCTGCATCTTCCCCACGCGGCACTTGATGTCCAGGAACTTCTCCGCGCCCATGTCCGCCCCGAAGCCCGCCTCGGTAATGACATAGTCGCCCAGCTTCAGCGCCACCCGGTCGGCCACGATCGAGTTCGTGCCGATGGCGATGTTGGCAAACGGCCCCGCGTGGACGAAGCACGCGCCGTTGTCGAGGCCCTGGATCAGGTTCGGCTTCAGGGCGTCCTTCATCAGGACGGTGATCGCCCCGCCGAAGCCCAGGTCATCGGCCGTCACCGGCTTGCCGTCCGTGTCGGAGGCGACCTGGATGCGCCCCAGCCGCTGGCGCAGGTCCTGCACGTCGCTCGACAGCGCCAGGATCGCCATGACTTCGGAGGCCACGGCGATATCGAAGCCCGTCTGGCGGGGGCGGCCGTCGTTCTTGGTGCCCAGCCCGCCCACGATGTGGCGCAGGAAGTTGTCGTTCATGTCAATGACCCGCCGCCAACTGATCGTGTACGGGTCAATGTTGAGCGGGTTCTTGTGCCAGATGCTGGCGTCAATCCCCGCGGCCAGCAGGTTCGTCGCGGCCGCCACGGCGTGGATGTCGCCCGTGAAGTGCAGGTTCAGGTCCTCCATGGGGATGACCTGGGCATAGCCACCGCCCGCGGCCCCGCCCTTGATCCCGAACACCGGCCCCATGCTGGGCTGCCGGATCGTCGAGATCGCCTTCTCACCGATGTGCCGCAGGCCCTGGGTCAGGCCGAGCGTCGTGACCGTCTTGCCCTCGCCCAGGGGCGTGGGTGTGACGGCCGTCACCAGCACCAGCTTCCCGTCCGGCCGATCCGCCAGACGGTCGAGAACCGACAGCTCCACCTTCGCCTTGTACCGTCCGTGCAACTCCAGTTCGTCGTCCTGCAAGCCGATGCCGGCCGCGACTTCGGCGACCGGCTTCATCGTTGCCGCCTGGGCGATCTCCAGGTCACTGAGCATGACAATCCTCACCTACTTGTTAGTTTGGGTAGCGAAACACGCCGGGCATTCGTCGCCCTGCCGTCACGGACCTGCGTGCGCGCGGGCCAATCAGCGGGGCGTTGTGCGCTATTTCACAATCTCGCTCAAATCCATCCAGTACAGCCCCCGGTACCCCTCGTGGATGCTGTCGAAGCTCACCGACTTGCCGTCTGGCATCCAGCGCGGGTGCAGGTCACACCGCAAGTCCACCTTCTCGCGGGGCAGGGCCTCTGACCGGAAGCGACCGAGCACGATCAGTTCATCCCGATCCACCGAGTACACGTACAGCGTCCGCAGGTGGTCCGGCGCCGGGCCCGGGTAGCTGTCGTAGAGCATCCACTGCAGGTCCGGCGAGTACGAGCAGTGGCCGTCGGACTTGAACAGCTCCTTGTTGATGGCCTGCAGTTCCCCCGTCTCGTCATCCACCAGCACCAACTGTGGGTCCTGCGGCCCGGCCATCATGTAGAAGAGCATGGTGCGGTCGTCGCGCCAGTGGTAATGGGAAGCCATGCCCCAGCAGTTGTGGTGGCGCAGGTCCCCGCCGTTGCTGTCGGCGGTGACGAGCCACGTGTCCCAGCGCCCGCCCGGCTCGGGGAAGTTGCGCAACAGGAACAGGTAGCGGTTGGCCGACGGGTTGAACGTGATGTGGTTGATGACGACCTTGCGCCCCACGATCTCCTCGCCGTGGCTGGCCAGGAAGTCTACCGCCTCGGCCAGCGACAGGATCATGCGGCTGTCGCCGGTGGCCAGGTCCATCAGGAACACGCCGTCATCGGCCGGCGCGGCCACATCGATGAACGGGTCCTTGATCTCCTCGTAGCCGTAGCCGGGTCGGAAGTCGTAGATGCGCGGCATGTTGACGCACACGGCCCTCGTGCCGTCCTGCGAGACGTTGGTGACGGCGCGGGGCAGGCGCCGTTGCGCCCCGGTCGCGACATTGTGGATGCAGCAGCCGAACGCCCCGTCGGCGAAGGTGTTGTACAGGCACGTGTCCGGCGCGGGCAGCCACTGCAGCATGCAGCTTTGCTGGAAGTTCCAGGCGACCGTGCCGCCGAAGGCGTGGAACTCCTGACTGGCCGCGGGGTCAGGCGACCCAGTCGGTGGCATGGGCAGCCATCCGAGCACCGCCACGTCCTCGGGCGCCGGGAAATGATCGCGGAACGGCACTTGCAGGCACAGGTGGCGGCCCTGCGCGTCGGCGGCCGGCAAGTCGTAGTAGCCGAAGAAGAAGTGCTTGTCGGCGGGGGAGAGGCGAACCAGCGGCGCGGCCACGTCAGTCATCTCAGGCACGGGTGTCACGCTCCCTTGAGGGTCTCGGCCAGCCGGGCGACGCGGCGGCCCAATACGCGGCAGACGGTCTTCTCGGTCTCGTCCACCGGCACGTCCGCCATGCCCCCGGCGACATGGCCCGGTCCGTAGGGCGAGCCACCGGTGGTAGTGGTGAACAGCTCCTGGGTGGAGTAGGGCACGCCCACAACGACGAAGCCCAGATGAATCAGGCAGCAGTAGCCGGTCAGACAGGTGGTCTCCTGCCCGCCGTGGAGGGTCGCGGTCGAGGTGAAGAAGCCGCCGGGCTTGTCTATGGTGGTGCCGGCGAGCCACACCCCGGCGAGGGAGTCGAAGAAGTTCTTCATCTGCGCGGCCATGTTGCCGTAGCGCGTGGGGGAGCCGAAGCACGCACCGTCCGCGGCCGCCAGATCATCGGCACTCACCACCGGATAGCTGCTGGTCAGGCGCTCATGCGTCTGCTGCCAGCGTTCGTCGGCCGCGATCACCGCGGGCGGGGTCATCACATCGCCGGTGAAGGCTAGCTGCGGCTCGCCGCCGGCCTCGCTCACGCCCTCGGCCACGGCCAGCGCCATCTGCTCGACATTGCCGTAACGACTGTAGAAGGGGATGTAGATGCGTGCCATGCGGTACTCCTCCGGGCCAGTTCGGCCTGCACAGATGGAAAAGCCGGCGTCCATGTTCGCCGGCTGCGCGGGGAGTCCTGCTGGTTGGCGAGCAGCGATCAGACGTCGGCTGCTGCCGCCGGGGCGTACTCTTCTCTGGCCTGGCTGACCAGGCACTCGCCCACATGCTCGACGCCGCAGCGCAGGCAGACCGTATTCACCGTCTGCTCGCTATCCAGCGCCGCCTGCACGAAGGCATGCAGCCCGCGCCGCAGCCGGTCGGCATCCTCGCTCTCCAGTTGGGCCATGATGCGTTCGAGGCCGCGCGCGCGTTGGTCGCGCACGTAGTCGGCGCAGCGCCGCCCATGGGCGCTGAGTTGCAGCTCCACCACGCGGCGATCCGTCTCGCTCTCATGCCGCTCGAGGAGTTCCTTGCGCACGAGCCGCTCGACCAGCTTCACCGCCGCCGGGTGGCTGACCCCGAGGCCTTCGGCGAGGTGGCGGATCGAGCACTTGCGGTGACGCTGCACGAACAGCAGCCCCTGCCACTGCGAGTCGGAGAGGTCGCAGCACGGCGCACCCTCCAGGGCGCGCTCGGTCAGCACGCGCTCGATCACGTTGACGAAGATGTCGCACAGCTTGTTGAAGGGGATGCGGGTGGCGCCGGAACCTCTGCTGGCCATGGCAGCTCGTCCGTTCGTGGAGTGGGTACGACGCGCAAGTATAACACAGTCACATACCCAAGGCAAACGCGCGATGGTCTTTCGTGACGCAGGAGAGTGGAACCTTCCGGACCTCAAGAAAAAGAGAGGGCTCGCGGTTCTCCGCGAGCCCTCACCCGATCATCAGCTTCGCGTCCTATTCGACTGACGCCTTCGCCGCCTGAATGAGCGGCACGAAGCCGTCCACCTTCAGCGACGCCCCGCCGACCAGCCCGCCGTCAATGTTCGGCTTGGCCATCAGGCCCTCGACGTTGTCCGCCTTCACGCTGCCACCGTACAGCACGCGCATCCCCTCGGCCACGTCGGCGCCGACCATCTCGGCCACGGTCGCGCGAACGATGCCGCAGATGCGGTCGGCTTCGTCGGCGTCACAGACCTCGCCCGTGCCGATGGCCCACACGGGCTCATAGGCGATGACCATCTTCGCCGCATCCTCAGCGGAGAGGCCGTCGAGCATGGCCTTGACCTGCGCGGCCACGACGGCATCGGCCTGGCCGGCCTGGCGCTCGCTGAGCAGCTCACCGCAACACACGATGGGCTTGAGCCCGGCCCTCAGCGCCTGCTTCGTCTTGGCGTTGACGGTCGCATCGCTGTCGCCGAAGTACGCGACATGGGCGTCGGTCCAGCCGTCTTCGAGCTTGCCGAACCGGCCGCGCCGCTCGGAGTGGCCGATGATGACCCATTGCGCGCCGGTGGACAGGATCATCGCGGCGGAGATTTCGCCGGTGTACGCGCCGCTGTCGGCCCAGAACATGTTCTGGGCGGCGACCCCGACCGGTGAGTCCTTGGTGCAACCGACGACGGTCGTCAGGGCCGTGGCGGGCACGCCCAGCACGACTTCGGCCTGCCCCGGGCAGCCCATGTTCTCCACGACGCCGCAGGCGAGCTTGCAGGCCTCCGCGTTGTCGCAGTTCATCTTCCAGTTACCGGCCATGATTGGCTTGCGCATGTGCATGTCTCCTGTTGGGCATTAGGGATCTGGGCTATCTGCTTGACTCATGTTGAGATCCAGCCTAGGCTGGCGGGGTATGGAAGACTACCCCACGACGCTGCTGGAGTTCGAGCGACGCTTTGACAGTGACGCGGCCTGTCGCGAGTAC
>Ga0116202_10001479_pt1 | contig 13748 bp, 7 predicted proteins | sample LakKivw325mmetaG_FD_94479 | JGI IMG/M metagenome (GOLD analysis project Ga0116202, IMG submission 94479) | Anoxic lake water microbial communities from Lake Kivu, Rwanda to study Microbial Dark Matter (Phase II) - Lake Kivu water 325m metaG | ecosystem: Environmental > Aquatic > Freshwater >...
ATCTGGAGACCGCCCGCCGGCAGGACGACGCCGAAGCCGTGCTCGATCTCTGGCAGCAGGCCGCGCTCCAGCCCCTGGGCCGTCTGGCCGCCTCCCATTCGCCGTACGCCTCCGCCGACCGGCGGGTGGCTGCGCAGCTCGCGGCCTACTGGCTCGACTTCCCCGAGCGTGGCGTGCGCCTGGACCGGCTCTGCCGCGCCCTGGCCTCCGGCGAGCCGTGGTCGCCCGCGCTCTTCGCCGAGACGTCCTCGGGGTCCGTGGATCTGGTCGAGGCGGACAAGGATTTCGACCGGTGGCTGCTTGTGCGCCGCCACTCCGTGCTGACTCCCGGCGTCACCCGCCGCGAATTCGTGGTGCGGGCGTGGCGGAGTCTGCTCCTCTTTCCCGGCGAGGACCGGGTGCCCTCGGAGATCCCCGCAGGCTCTCCTCCATCGCTGCTGCTGGAGCGCCAAGACGAGGCCTGGGTCCCCGACAGCGCGCGCGCCAAGGCGCAGAAGCTGATGGTCCTGGCCGCGGGCCGAGGTCCGGCCTTCCAGACGGCGGCCGCCGCCTGGGCCGCGTTCTTCGACGGCGTCGCCCGCGGCGAACGCCCCTCCAAGCTCGCATCCGCCCTCCTGCGCGCCGAGACGCTCCTGCACGACAGCGCCACGCCCGCCGAGGCCCCCTGATTGGAAGGCGGAAGTCGTTGAAGCGCGACCCGCTCCAGTGGTATAATGGAAGATCATGGCGCGCATCATACCAGACCGCATCCTCGAGGAGATCCGCAGCCGGACCAGCATCGTCGACGTGATCTCCTCCCGGATCACGTTGAAGCGGGCCGGTTCGGTCTTCAAGGCGTGCTGTCCGTTCCACCGGGAGAAGACGCCCTCTTTCACGGTCAACCCGGCGCGCGAGTCCTTCAAGTGCTTCGGCTGCGGCGAGGGGGGCGATGTCTTCTCGTTCCTCATGAAGCACGACGGCATGACGTTCTCCGACGCCGTGCGGATGCTGGGCGACCGCTGCGGGGTCGAGGTCGCGTTTGACGACGACGGCGGCAACGCCGCCGTCGCGAAGCGCATGCTCGCGCTCCACGCCGAGATCGCGGCGTTCTACCGCCGATGTCTCTCGCAGATGAAGTCCGCCGCCGTCGCGCGCGACTATCTGGCGTCGCGCGATCTGGGCGAAGACATCGCCGAGCGCTTCAAGATCGGCTACGCCCCGCTCCGGGCCGGCACGCTGGAGCAGTTCGCCGCGAAGGCCGGCTATTCCGTCGAGGAGATCGTCGCGGCCGGCCTCGCCACGCCGCTGGAGCGCCCGCGCGAAGGGCGAAACCTCCACGACCGCTTCGCCGGGCGGCTCATGTTCCCGATCTGCGATACGCAGGGCCGCGTCATCGCCTTCAGCGGGCGGGTCCTCGATCCCGCGCAGAGCCCCGCCAAGTACGTCAACAGCCCCGAAACGGAAATCTTCAAGAAGAGCCGCGTGCTCTACGCCCTCGACCAGGCGCAGCGCAAGATCGTCGCCGCGCCCCACCGCGAGGCGATCGTCTGCGAAGGCCAGATCGACGTGATCCGCTGCCACGCCTGCGGTTTCGACCGCGCAGTCGCCTCGCAGGGGACGGCGTTCACCGAAGAGCACGCCAGGCTGCTCAAGCGCTATGCGGACAGCGCCGTGCTGCTTTTCGACGGCGATGCCGCGGGACGCAAGGCCGCGATCCGCACGGGCGCCATCCTCCTCGCCGCCGGCATCCCGATTCGCGTGGCCAGCTTGGCCCAGGGCGAGGACCCCGACTCGTTCCTGCGCAAGAATCCCCCCGAGGCGTTCCAGAAGATTCTCGACGACGCCACCGGCCTGATCCCGTTTCACGTGGCGCATCTGCGCGAACAGGAGGCCGATCCGCGATCGGAGGGCGCGCTCGGACGCATCGCCGCCGCCGTCCTGCAGACGATCGCCGGCTGCCGCAACGAAGTCCACAAGGCGCGGATGCTGCAGGAGACGGCCGAGCTGCTCGCGATTCCGGAGTCCGCCCTCGTCGTCGAGCTCTCCGGCGTGGAGGAGGCGTTGCGGCGGCAGCAGGAGTCGCTGGAGCGCCGGGAGTCGGCCCGGGCCGAGGCCTCGGGCCGCGGCGCCGCGCGCGCTCCCGCGCCCGCGAGCGGATTCGACGAAGCGCCGCCCTTCGACGAACCGATGGTCGCGCTCGACGAGGCGGACGCCGCGGGGGTCGGCGTCTCCGGCGCAGGCGCCACCGCGTCGGGCCAGCAGGCCGCGCTGCCCGAGAAGCTCGACCTGTCGATCTGCGAGCTGCTCGTGCACAGCTTCGAGGAGCACGACGACGTGGCGGAGCTGCTGACGAAGACGCTTCCCGACTGGCTGGTGCTGGAGGGCGTGTGCCGGCGCGTCGTGGCGGCGTTCTACACCTCGCGCGCGACGGGCGTCGACGCGGTCGCGCAGCTCCTGGAGCGCGACGCGGAAGCGGCCGCGTTCCTGGGCGCGCTCGCGGTGCGTCCCGACCGCTCCGGCGCTCACGAGAATTTCATGGCCCTCGACGTGGCGCGCGATCTCGTGCTCTCCGCCTGGCGGCGCTGGTGCGCGAAGCGCCGCGCGGATCTGACGCCGGCCGATCCCGCGGCCGACACGTCCGAGGCCATGCGCCGGCGCGCGGACCTGATGGCCTGCTCGAAACGGCTCAAGAGCTGGACGACGGGCGAGGCGACGATTCGCATGCTCACGGGCGAAGCCGATCCCGTCGTGCTGACGTCGAAGGGCCCGTCGGCGCAGCCGCCCGCGGGCGCGCCGGTGGAAGCGCGATCCGCGGCGTCGCCCGTCCCGGAAGATGAAAAACCCGTCGTCGAGACCGACGACGGGGCAGGGGCGTTTGAAGCGTCGGAAGACTACCTGGAGCCGTTGGAGGACGACGACCCGGGGCCGTCCTGAAGCGGCTGCGGCACGTTGCCCTTGTGGCGGTAGATGATCCGGCCTTTTTCGAGGTCGTACGGGGACATCTCCAGGGTGACCTTGTCGCCCGTGGTGATCTTGATGAAGAACTTCCGCATCTTTCCGGAGATGTGGGCGAGCACTTCGTGCCCGTTGTCGAGCTTCACGCGGTACATGGTGGCCGGCAGAACCTTGACCACCGTGCCCAAAACCTCAATGGAATCGTCCTTTGGCATAGAAAACTGACTTGCTCCTGAAACAACAAAGATTTAAGGATTCTAGGGTTTTGCAGTCCATTGCGCAAGGAAAAACGTAATCGGGCGTGTAATCAAGGTGCGGTCAAAATAGTATGATGTTCATGCGGCAAGTCTGATCGCAGGGACTCCGGCGCGCACATGGCCTCGGCGTTGCGGGCAGCGGCCGGTCGTTTTCCCTTCGTGTCGCCGCCGCGCCGGATCCCCTGGGAACGCGGGGCTCCGCACCCGCCGTGTAGACAGATGCGAGTGCGGAGCCTCGCGATCCCAGCACGGGTGCAGGGGGCGGTCGTGGCTTGTTCCCGGAACCCTCGCGACAACCTGCCCGCCCTGGCGACGGATCGATGACGATCGAAAAATAGTTTTTGGTTGACTACTTTATCAGCAATGTGCAATGATGCCGCACATGGAAGTCAACCTGCCGAGTTCAAGTCAAGGAAAACATCAATGAAACGTCTGCGTCCCGGATTCAAAATCTCTCTGGCCGTCTTGACATTGTTCGCGCAAGCCGCCCGATCCAAACCCTTTTTCGTGGATCTTTCGAAGGCCGCAAACGTCTCACGGGAAGATGACGGTGTTGCGGGCAACCGTCAAGGCGGTTGGACGGACGAAGGCATCAATGACATGTATCTCTACCCTCCCATCCCCGTCGGCGAAGTGACCCGGAACGGCTATTCCTTCTCCATGCTCGATCCGGGGGATGGCTCGAAGCCTGTTGCCATCATGCTTCGGCCGGGGGCTGAGCAGGCCGACAAGCCGAAATCGGTCGACGTCGAGGTCCCGCAAGTCCGGGGCAACTACCTGGTCTTCATCCAACACGCCATCGGCGGTTCAGGCGCCCGTGACGGCGACGTCGCAGCCCGTTATACCGTCCACTACGCGGATGGACAGTCCGTCGAAATCCCCATGCTCAAGGGCGTACACCTGCGTGACTGGTGGTGCCGGCAGTGGTGGGACAACAGCGGCAGCGATTCTTGGCCCGTCTACATGGGGCGCAACGTCTACACGATGAAGTGGCACAGTCTGATCGGTCTTTGGGCCACGCAATGGAAGAACACGCGCCCGGACGTCCCGATCGCCGGAATAACCTTCTCTTCGGAAGACCGCGGGGGTCCCGTCATCTGGGCGGTCACGATCGACGATGACGATTCCCATGCGGACGAGTCCAGGCTGAAAGGCACCACCTGGTCGAATCCTCCGGGGGCCCCCGATGGCTACTTCGACAGGAAATATGCCGCCGAACGCGGCGCGATCTACGACGCCGCCGTGGCCGATGGACACATTGAAGGCGTCCGGTCCATCGAAATCATCCGCAACGACATCCTCGCCATAACGGTCGATCCGGCGCTGACACGCACCGCCTCGGGGTCGAATCCCGCTGTGGAGCAGGCGGCGCAGACCCCGAAGACGTTCACCGTGACGAGTCCGGACGATCCGGCGTTTTCGGCGGGGGTCAATCCCGTCAAGGTCGGCCGGAACAGTTTTGAATGCTGGAACGGAGATATCGGCCGGTATCAGCAGAACTGCATTTATTGGCACACCTTCTATCTCCAGATGAAAACGCCTCTGAAATCCGGGGCGCATTATGAGGTGAAAGTCGCCGGAGTCGATCCTTCCATGCGCAGCTCGATGTCGGTTGCCTACACCGACGCAGCGACGCCGACACGGGTCATCAAGGTGAACCAGGTCGCCTACGCCTCGCGCGCCGCGCGCCGGTATGCCTATCTGGGCTGGTGGGCGGCGGATCTCGGCGCTGTGGACTATTCGGGGTTGAGCGGTTTCGAGGTGGTGGACGAGGCGACGGGCAACGTGGTGCTCGAGGGTATCCTGCAGGACCGCGAGGACAAGAAAGGGAACTCCGGCGAGAAGGTGCGGGAGATGGATCTCTCGGACCTGAAGACGGGCCGATACCACATCCGCGTCCCGGGACTGGGCCGCTCGGCCAGCTTCGGCGTGGGCGGGAAGGGGATGCGCGATCTCTATTTCAACACCCAGCGCGCGTTCTATCATCAGCGCTGCGGTTTTGCGCTCGAGGAGCCCTTTACGGAATTCGTCAAACCGGCCTGCCACCTCGAAGTCTACGAGTCGGGCAGGATGGTCGAAGACAAAAGCTACAAACCGCTTCCCGGTGAACAGATCCACACGTACATCGGCGGATACCATGACGCGGCGGACTTCGACTGCTTCACGTATCATCTGCGGGCGACAGCGCAGAATCTCGACGCCTACGACATGGCTCCGCGGGTTTTCAAGGACGGCGATCTGAACATCCCGGAACGCGGCAATGGCATCCCAGATCTCCTTGACGAAGCGGAATGGGCGCTTCGATTCTGGCGCGAACAGCAGGCGGCAGACGGTGCCGTTCCGAAAGGACGTTGCAACGGCCAGGATTCACGGCGGCAGAACCACGTTCAGTGGGGCCCCTTTGGTATTTTTAAGCCGGATCCCACCTCAAACTTGGAGTATGCGGCAACAGCGGCTTCCTTCGCCCGTCTCTATTCAAAATGCGACAAGGCGTTAGCATCAGTCTATCTCACCTCTGCAGTCAAGGCCTTCGACTGGGCGGTGGCGCAGCCTCAAGATCCCAAGGACGAATCGCGCAACGCCTTCATGCTGTGGGCGGCCGGGGCCTTGTTCCGGGCGACGGGCGAGTCACGCTTCAACACGCTGTTCATCGAGAACCAGGGCAAGAACGGCTTCCGCACCCATTGGTCGATCGCGGGCCTGGGGCCGATGCTTCGGTGGCCCTACATCCGTTGCGAACAGCCGGGAACGGACAAGGCCCTCGTCGAAAAGCTGAAGCAGGACGTCATCACGTCGGCAAACTGGCAAGTTGAAAAAAGCATCGATGCCGAAGCCTACCGCTGGGGTGGCGACAGCTCGCGCGGTATGGGTTGGGGAAATGCCAACGGAGGCGGCCGCTACGCCGACGTGCAATTGCGCGCCTGGTGGTTGACCGGCGAGCAGAAGTATCTGGACACCGCCTGCCTGAACGCCGACTTCCAGCTCGGGTGCAATCCGCTTTCGAAGACGTTCATCACCGGCATGGGAGCCCGCCCGCCGCTCCATCCCCAGATTTCCGGCTTTCTCTACGAAAAACCCAACAAGCGAGGGGGAACGGTCGCCGGCATCACCATCTACGGCCTCACCGACCGCGATCCGCGCGGTTGGTATCCGTCCGAACGTCCGCGTCTGCGTCGCTGGCGCGATCTCGGCAACGGCGGCGCCGAAATCTCCAGCGAATTCACCATCACCGAAACCCTCGGTGCCTCTGCGTTCCTTTACGCTGCACTCTACAGCGCGGAGCAGGAATCAAGACAACCGTGATTTCGTCTTCCCGATTTTGAGGTACTTGTCCATCCAGACGAGCTCGTCCGTTCCTGTCATGATTTCCCCCGTTCCACTCATCGTGGGCCGTACACGCCGGATCCATCAACCCAAGGACAACGCAACATGAAGAACGTTCTCCGCAGTACGCTAAGCCTAAAAAGGCTGTAGGGGTTTTGACTGTAAGGGTTGCGAGAGAGCGACAGGGCTTCGCGTGCTCCTCGTCAATCCGTAGATCACGATCTGTTTATAAAAACTTCAACCTTATGAACCGTTCTCTTGGCATCCACACCCTGTTCAACCACGCGAGAATCGGGAGGGCGCTTCTTGCCCTCTGCGTACCAGCGGCATTCCTGCTCTCGTCCACCGTCGCCCGGAGCTACGGGATTGAGGAAAACGCCGGACTGCGGTGGGCGCAACAAGTCTCTCCGACGACGGTCCAGATGATCGTGGGACCGGGATTCAGCGACTATCAACTCAATCAAAAGGCGTTTGCCTTCCAAGTCGTCAGCGAAACCGACCGGCGGTTTGGCCATGGGGTTCCCGCCGAAAGCGTCCGCAAACTCGGAACCGAGCCCGACGGGGACCTTCCAGCAGGCTGGCAGGGTCCCCGCTTCGAGCGAACGACGCTGGAGCTGAAATTGCCCGCAGACCAGGCCATGACGTCCGGTCATCGCTACTGGATCCGCATCAACTCGGCTTGGGTCATGGCGAAAAACCGGCAAGCCGCGTGGATTGAACCCCCCGCAGCCAAACCGACACAGCGCGACCTCTCTCCGCGCTATGGCATACGCGAAGCCTACGTATTGTCCCCGCAGGCACTGCACCTGGTCCTCGGTCCGGGTCTTGACCTGAACCGTCTCGTAGAGCCGGGACACGTCACGGTCTCCTCTCCAGACGATCCAGCATTCGCCACGCCGGTTGTCCCCGAAAAGATCGGACGCCGATCCAACCTCGACTTCTACGAGCCGAAGGGCTGGCCGTGGAAGCCGCATCAACGGCACGAGCTGTTCCTGCTGCTGCCGAAATCCATGTCTCCCGGAAAGACCTACGTGGTCAACCTCAACACCGTCGCCGGCCAACCGGTGACGTGCGGGCAGGCGACCACCCGGCTCGTCGCCGACGACCGCACCGCCCTCAATCTCGCCATCAAGGTCAACCAGGTCGGCTATCTTCCCGACGCGGAGAAATACGCCTATCTCGGCATGTGGATGGGCGATGCCGGCGCATGCGATTTCACCGGCGCCGCAGCCGGATTCGAAGTCCGCGACGCCGCCACGCATGCGGTTGTGCTTCTCGGCACCCCCACGCTACGCCACCGGGCCGGATCGAAAACCGAAACGGTCTACAAACAGGATCTGAGCTACGAAGACACGTGGCAACTCGATTTGTCCCCGCTCCGGAAACCAGGACAGTACTATGTGGCGATCCCCGGCATGGGCCGCAGCTTCGCCTTCCGGATCGGATCGGACGTCTATGCCGACCCCACCCGGATCGCCATGAACGGCGTCTTCCATCAACGTTGCGGAATCGAGCTCAAGGCTCCGCATGCCACGCCCGGCGTCTACCGCCCCGCCTGCCATCGCACCAACACCGAGTACGGCACGATGTCGAGCGACCGGCTTCAGGCGAAGGAGCTGATCGACTGCGCCACGGACGGCGTCAAGCACGACCTCTATGGCGGCCATCACGACGCCGGCGATTGGGATCCGCGGACGCGCCTCGATTATGCCGAGAATCTTATCCTCCTCTACGAATTGAACTCGCGTGCCTTTGCCGACCGCCAGTTCAACATCCCCGAATCGGGCAATGGCGTTCCCGACATCCTTGACGAAGCGTGGTGGTCCCTTGACCTCTGGAACCGACTTCAAGACGAAGACGGCGGCGTTCACGCCAAGGTCGAAACCAACGGCGACCCCGAAGAGGGCGATGCGCCCGACACCGACCGCCTCCGCGAGTTCGCCTACCGCAAGGAACCCGGCGCTTCGTTCCGCTATGCCGCCAACGCCGCCTGGGCTTCGCCCTATTGGCGCCGTCTCGGCAAAACGCAAACCGCCGATGCCCTTCTCGCACGCGCCGTCAAGGCGTGGAATTGGGGCGAAGCGCATCTCGCCGAATTCGCCGATTTCAAAGGCGGCTCGAACGGCCGTTGCGTCGATCAACTCACCTTCGCCGCCGCGATGCTGCTTCAAGCTACGGGTGACACCCGCTACGACGAGGCTTTCCACAAGTACTCCGTCATCGCCGCTGATCCGACCAAGTTCGTGGAAGAATACGCCAGGCACGATCAGACCCTCGGTTCGTATGCCTATGCGCGGCTTCCCGCCGACGTAGGCGACCCCGCCCTGAAAAAGGCGATTGTCGCCAGCTTCGAACGTGAATTCGATGAGTGGCGCCGCGCCGCCGAAACGACGAACTATCGGTATATGCGCAGTCCCTACGCCCCCAACACCTGGGGTACGGGCGGTCTCCCCGCGTGGCTGATGCGCCCCGCCATGACGCAGGCACTGACGACGGATCCCGCCCGCAAGGCCGCTGCCCGGCAGTGGATGTTGTTTACGAACGACTTCAGCCTCGGATGCCACCCGATGAACCTTGTCTTCTCGGTCGGACAAGGACAGCGCTTCGTCACAGGCGCGTGGCATGGCCTTCAGGCCATGTGCCCGGCGGCCATCATCCCCGGGTTGCATTCGAACGGTCCCGGCGGACGTGGCGTGCCGGGTGAAAAACCCGGAAAAGGCGGCATGGGCGACTGGCCGAACCTTTCGCTCTACCCCACAGGCGAAGGCAGTTGGCCAGACCTTTACCGCTACTCCGAAAACGCCTCCCCCGGGCAGAATGAAGGATGCTGGCCGCACCGGATGGTGTTCGCCTACGGGCTCTTCCTTCCCCCGGCGAAATGACGAGAGGATTTCCATGCCCATCCGTCCCTTTCTGGATCTCGGTCGTTATCCCCAGTTCAGCTTCTCCGCTTCAGGCGACTGGTCCGCACCCATCGTCGGCGGAGTCGGTTGCAACTTCTTCCTCGGCCGGAAGGGCTGTCTGCCGCCCTTCGACGACAAGCCGGCCTGGAAGGCCATCGACGCGGCGATCCGCGATCTGAAGCCGGGGATGCTGCGCGTAGGGTTTCTGCCGCCGAATTCGGGCGATGTCGGCGGCGATGCCTTGTCGGTGTCGCCGTGGAACGACAAAACGCAGACCTACGATCTCCAAGGAGAGTTTTTCCGCGTCCTCAAACATCTCGACGACCTCGCCCAGGATCTCGCCTTCCCGCTCATGGTCGATCCTTGGTGGACGCCACGAAGCCTTCAGACCCCGACTCCCGAAGGCACGGGACGCGGAGCGCCCGCCGACCCGGCGGACTACGCCGTGCGCTACGTTCTGCCGTTGGTAAGGCATGCCGTGCGGGAACTGCAATGCCGGAACATCCGCTATCTCGGATTGTTCAACGAGCCCGTGTGGGGCGAGGACGACCGCAGCGCCTCGAATTTCTCCGTACCCCCGGGAACCGATCAACTTGCCGTGCTGACGGAAGCGTATCGCGCTGTGCGTCAAACCCTCGACGCGGAGGGTTTGGCTTCTGTTGCCGTGGTCGGCCCTTCCGCCCTCTGCGCCTATCAGTTCCCCATGGCCGATTTTCTCGCCAGCGGCGTGGATCCCACGCCCTATCTCGGCGCTCTTGACCACCACTACTATCTCTACCATGCCGACAGTCTCTCGGCCCCAAACGAATCATTTTTCAGCACCCATGAAATGATCGACGGCAGCGTCCGGCGCTGGTGCGATTTTGCGCGGCGCAAGCACCTGCCGTTCATGATTACGGAGATGGGGAGCTTTGCCTACGGACGTCTCTTCTGGGGCGAGCGCGATCTGGAAGGTCCGGCCAGCCATACCGCCGCTGTTTCGGATGCGCAGTTCATCGTGCGCGCCCTCGCCCGGGGTGCGCAGGCGTTCTTGCGGTGGACCTTCAGCGTGCCGGCGCACTACGACGGCCGCTGGAGCCTCGTCGAATGGGACGCCGCCGACGTGAGACCGACGCCCAACACCTATCCGCTCTACCGCGAACTGATGCGCGCCATACGTCCCGGATGCCGGGTGATGAACGTGCACGTGGGGTGCTCGGCCGGTCGGCGCTGCCCCGTCTTTGCCGTCGCCACGCAGATCGAAAACCGTATCAACCTGCTCATCGTCAACGATCAGCCCGGCATGAATCACGACGTCATCCTCGGTCCGGGCCCGTGGTCCGGCCTGACATTGGAGCGCACCGTCGTCGACGAGACGCGTAAGGGAATCCGGCTCGATCCCGTCAGCGTGCCCGCAGACACCTCGCAGGGGGCGGAGTTCATCCTCACGCCGTACAGCCTGACGATCTTGTCGGGGCCGCTTCCATCGGCCTGTTGATGCCGCTCCATTTTCAGGCTTGCTCCGGGAGGGCATTTCTGTATATAGTAACGCCCATGCCGCAGGCAAGGGACGTTCACGGCGTGCCGCGCGGTCTGGAAACGACGACAAGGGAAGGGGAGTCTGCCATGATCTGGGGAATCGAGGATCCTGTTGTGACGCTGGCGTATCTGCTGTCGATCGCCGGCATGGTGACCTGCGCCGTCTATGGATGGGCGCATTGGAACCCGGACGACGAACCGGCCAAGCCGGAGGATGTCGCGTGGGCGAAGGAAGAGAAGGAAGACATCGAGAAATCGCTCTGAGCCCCGAATCCAGATCCACAACAGGAGAATCCCCCTCATGGAAACTTTCACCTTTGTCGTCGTCATCGTCTATCTGCTCGCGATCGGCTATCTCGGCTATCTGGGGTACCGGCAGACGAAAACCGCCGCGGACTATCTCGTGGCCGGTCGCAACGCCAATCCCGTGGTCATGGCGCTCTCCTACGGCGCCACCTTCATCAGCACGTCGGCGATCGTCGGCTTCGGCGGCGTGGCCGCGAACTTCGGGATGGGCCTGCTCTGGCTGACCGTGTTCAACATCTGGGTCGGCGTCTTCATCGCGTTCGTCGTCTTCGGCAATCCGACGCGGCGGATGGGGCACCACCTCGACGCGCACACCTTCCCGGAGCTGATGGGCAAGCGCTACGGCAGCCGCGCGGTCCAGGTCCTCTGCGCGCTGATCATCTTCTGCTTCATGCCGCTCTACGCGATGGCGGTCATCATCGGCGGCGCGGAGTTCATCGGCCCGATCTTCCACATCTCCTACGACGCCGCGCTCTACCTCTTCGTGGCCATCGTGGCCGCCTACGTCATCGCGGGCGGGATCAAGGGCGTCATGCTCACGGACGCGCTCCAGGGCTCCATCATGCTCGTGGGGATGGTGGCGCTGATGATCATCACGTACGTCAAGCTCGGCGGCTTCACCGCCGCGCACCAGATGCTCGCCGGGATGTCGGACGCCGTGCCGGCGCCGCTGGCCGCGATCGGGCATCGGGGCTGGACGTCGATGCCCGTCTTCGGCTGGGCAAAGCCGGGCGCTGCACCCGCGGACGCGGCGCGCGTCAACCTCTGGTGGACGCTCGTCTCGACGATCGTCCTGGGCGTGGGCATCGGCGTGCTGGCTCAGCCGCAGCTCGTCGTGCGCTTCATGACCGTCAAATCCCGCCAGGCGCTGAGCCGCGGCGTGGCGGTCGGCGGCATCTTCATCTTCTTCATGACCGGCGTGGCCTTCGTCGTGGGGGCGCTCTCCAACGCCTACTTCGCCAAGCAGGAGGCGATCCGCTGCGAAATCGTCGAGGAGGCGGCGCTGTTCGATCCGGGCCCCGACGGCGCCGGCGCGCTCAGCCAGCTTCCCGCCAACGCCCCGCCCGAGGCGGTCGCCCGCGCCAAGAAGTTCATCGGCTACCGGCTGCCCGGCGACACCGCCGACCGGCCGCTGCACTACCTCCTGTCGACGCCGTCCGTGAAAATCGAACGGGATGTCGACGACGGGTTCGACGTGATCCGGCCGGGCATGATCGCCATCGCCCGCACCATCACCAAGGGCACGACGCTCAAAGGCAACAGCGACACGATCATCCCGATCTACCTCAACAGCGCCTTCCCGAAGTGGTTCGGCGTGATCTTCCTCATGACGCTGCTCTCGGCGGCCATGAGCACGCTCTCCAGCCAGTTCCACACCATGGGCACGGCCATCGGGCGAGACATCTTCGAGCCCATGCTGGGCGGCGACGCGGCGCGCTCCGTTCGCATCACGCGGACCGGCATCGTCATCGGCCTCGTCGCCGCGCTGATTCTGGGCAAGCTGGTTCGCGGCAACATCGTCGCGCTGGCCACGGCGATCTTCTTCGGCGTCTGCGCCGCGTCCTTCCTCCCGTCGTTCGTGGGCGGGCTCTTCTGGCGCCGCATGACGCGCCCCGGCGCGCTCGCCTCGATCATCGTCGGCCTGGGCAGCAGCGTCTTCTGGACCGTGTTCGTCAACGCCAAGACGGCGACGGGGCTGGGCGTCTGCCAGTCGCTCTTCGGCAAGGCGACGCTCATTCCGTCTTCCTTCAGCCCCACCTGGGCCGTGGTGGATCCCATCCTCGTGGCGCTGCCGCTCTCGGCGCTCGCGGCCGTCGTGGTCAGCCTGGCGACGAAGCCGATGCCGGCCGAGCACGTCGCGCACGTCTTCGCCAAGTAGCCTTCACCTCTTTTTCATGGACAGTTGCGGCGGATGCGGCTAACATTACGGCAGTTTCAGTCGTAAGGGGGACGAGCAGTCCCGCATGAGGTGACGCCGCCATCACGCAGTCCAAAAACAAGCTCCGAGCCGTCTTCATGGGCTCAGACACGTTGTCGTGCACGTTTCTCACGGCGCTCATCCATGCGCCGGATGTCGACGTGGCGGCCGTGGTCACCCAGCCGGACCGCGAACGCGGCCGCCGCATGCAGGTGCTGCCGGGCCCCGTCAAGGAGCTTGCCCTGATGCACTGCAAGCCGGTCTTCTCGCCGGTCAAGGTCAATGAGCCCGAGTTCCTCGACACCCTGCGCCATCTCGCTCCCGACGTCATCGTCGTCATGGCCTACGGCCAGTTCCTCGGCAAGACGCTCCTCGCGCTGCCGCGGCTGGGCTGCGTGAACCTCCACGTCTCCATCCTGCCGCGCCATCGCGGCGCCGCGCCGATCCAATACGCCATCCTCCAGGGCGATCGCGAAACCGGCGTCACCGCGATGATGATGGACTCCGGCATGGACACCGGCGACATCCTCGGCATCGTCCGCCGCGAGATCCGCCCGGACGACACGACCGGCTCCCTCGGCCTCGAAC
>Ga0116202_10001481_pt1 | contig 13735 bp, 9 predicted proteins | sample LakKivw325mmetaG_FD_94479 | JGI IMG/M metagenome (GOLD analysis project Ga0116202, IMG submission 94479) | Anoxic lake water microbial communities from Lake Kivu, Rwanda to study Microbial Dark Matter (Phase II) - Lake Kivu water 325m metaG | ecosystem: Environmental > Aquatic > Freshwater >...
ATTACGTGTTTCCTCGGTGGTATAAACATTATTTGGTTTTATTTCTTGCATATATTAATTATATCAAGGTGTCAAAAGGTGTCAACCCCGTTGGGGAATATCCTTGTTTATTTATTTTAAAATTGATATAATTTTAACCATGTCTTTAAGGATTGAAAAATTTTTATTATGGTTTATTAGGGTCGGTGTGGTTATTATTTTATTTTTACCCCTTTTGGTTTATAAACCGGTTTTTTATCCTTATATTTTCAGTAAGATGGTGGCTTTTCAGGCCATAGTTGAAATTATTTTTGTCGCCTGGCTGTTTTTGGCCATTTACGGCGGTAAAAAATATAGACCCGACTGGAGGAATCCCTTAGTGGCGGCCCTGACGTTATTCACAGCCGCTTTGATTTTAACTGCCTTAACCGGCGTCGATATTTTCAGAAGTTTTTGGAGTACCCAACAACGGATGAATGGCATTTTGGTCATTGTTCATTTTTACATTTGTTTTTTGATTCTGATTAGCGGTTTTCGGACTTGGAAGGACTGGCGAGAATTGGTTTGGGCCAGTTTATTAAGCAGTTTTTTGGTTTGTCTTTATGGCGTAGGACAAAAAATGGAATTATGGTTTTTGTTGCCCGGAGAAAAAATGGCGAGGGGATATTGGGCAATTAGGCCGTCCGGCCCCTTGGGTAATTCTATTTTTTTTGCTGTTTATACCGCCCTTCACTTTTTTTTAGCTATATTCCTGTGTCTAAAAGAGAATAAGTTAGTAAGGAAGATTTTGGTTATTATTTTTGCCTTTTTCAACTTGGCTATGGCGTTAATTGCCGCTTCTCGGGGAGTGATTTTAGCCCTGGGGGTGGCCATTTTTTTCTTTCTTTGTTTTTTGGCGTTTTATAATTTTAAACAAACCAAAACTCGTTTCGTTAAAATGGGGAAAATAGGAGCGCGATTAACGCTTATTTTATTGATAATTATTGCCGTGGTTATAGTGGCGTTTTTGCCCACTCAAAAAGATAAGGACTGGGTTAAGGGCGCGCCAGATTTTGTTTACCGTTTAGTTGATTTGACGGGCGGCATTAAAGACCGCATAACGGCCTGGCAAGCGGGTTGGAAAGGGTTTAAAGACCGCCCAATTTTTGGCCAGGGATGGGAAAATTACAATGTGATTTTTAACCAGAATTATCAGCCGTTTTATTTCCGTGGAGGCGAAGAAAATACTTGGTTTGACCGCTCGCATAATCAAATTGTTGATTTGATGGCCTTAACCGGAATTGTGGGGACTCTGTCTTATTTGGCTGTTTGGATTGCGGTTTTTTGGCTATTACTCTATAAACGCGCTACTGCCGATTGCTCAAATGCCCAGTTGCCCAAGTCGGAAATTGCCCAAATAATTGCCGTTGACAAATGGGCTCCGGCCACTCGCGTTTTAATAAGTTGTCTTTTTTTATTTTATTTTATTCAAAATCTTTTTGTTTTTGATAATCCGGCGTCACTGATTGTTTTTTATTTTTGTTTGGGATTAGTTTATTTTATAACTCAAAGCGACTCTAATACCCGAATGCGTCAGAATGATCCAAACAAAGAGAAATTTAAAACTAGTAGAAAAATACCTCTACCGATTTTAATTTTTTTGATTGCTGTCTTTTTGCCTTGGGCGATATATAAATTCAACATTGAACCGTTTCAGCAATCTCGTTTGGGTGTCAGGGCGCTTCATACCTCGGAAGTCGACTTAAGATCAGGTCTTTATTGGTATGAAAAAGCCCTAGCCAAGCCGGCTTTTACCAATCAGGAAATCAGAGTTTATCTAGCCCAAACAATAGCTGAAGAATATCAAAAAATCGCCAATGAGACCGACTTTAATCTTTTGAGGCAAGGCACGGAAATGGCCATTGCCGAATATCAGAAAAGTGTCCAAGAACATCCTTTGGATGCACGCCAGTGGCTATATTTAGGCCAATTATATAATTTAGCCGTCCATTATAATCGCGATTATATTAAAGAAGCGCAACAGGCATTGGAAAAAGCCCTGGAACTTTCTCCTCGGCGTCAGCAAATTTATTTTGAATTAGCTAAAACCTATCTTTATCAAGAGGATTATGTTCGAGCAATTGATATTTTGCAAAAAGCAGTTATGCTAGATGATCAAGTTGAGAAATCGCGGCAAAATCTAAAAAATGTCTTAGAAGTAATTGAAAAAGAGAATCCAGAGGTAGTTAAGGAGGCAAAACAATTTTTACAAGAGTTGGAAAATAATGACTTATGAAACTAAAGTCAATCAAAAATGTAAAAAATTTGAAAAATAAAAAAATCCTGCTTAGGGTCAATTTTGATTGTCCAGTAAAAAATGGGCGACTGCTTGATGAAACGCGAATTCAAGCCGTTTTGCCAACTATTAAATACTTGATGAACAAGGGAGCCAAAGTAATTTTAATCAGTCATTTGGGAAGGCCGTTGGGAAATAAAAAATTAAATATAAAAAATGAAAAATACAAATCAGAGACACAAAAACAATATACTCTAAAACCTTTATATAATCATCTCAAGAAAATTTTAAAGCATAAAGCCAGGGTTATAAATTTAAAATTTGTCAATGATTGCATTGGCTCCAAGGTTGAGGGGGCCCTTGGAAAGATGAATAGCGGAGACGTCGTTTTATTGGAGAACCTTCGGTTTTACGCCGGCGAAGAAACAAATAACCCTAAGTTTGCTGAACAATTGGCGTCTTTGGCAGATATTTATGTCAACGACGCTTTTCCAGTTTGTCATCGGCGGCACGCTTCAGTTAACGCCATCACCAGGTATTTGCCGAGTTATGCCGGCTTTAATCTGGAAGAAGAGATTAAAAATTTAAGTGATTTTTTGCGAAAGCCAAGCCGTCCTTTTGTAGCGCTTATCGGTGGGGCGAAAATTTCCACCAAAATCGGCCTTATTAGAAATCTGGCGAAAGTCGCTGATTATGTTTTACTTGGCGGCGCTTTGGCGAATAATTTTTTGGTCGCCGGCGGTTATAATGTCGGTGAATCGACTTACGAACCCAAAATGCTCGGTCTGAGCAAAAAATTGATAAAAAATAAAAAAATTATTTTACCAGCAGACGTTAGAGTAAAGTTAAAAGTTAAAAATCAAAAGTTAAAAGCGCAGATTAAAAATATAAAGATTAATAAACTCGCCGAATTGGCGGACAATTTTAGGATTTTGGATATTGGAGAGGGAACGATTAGGTTATTTTCTCAATATGTTAAAAATGCTAAAATGATAATCTGGAATGGCCCGCTGGGATATTTTGAAGACAAAAATTTTAATCAGGGGACGATGGCTATGGCGCGGAGGATTTCTAAAAACAGAGAAGCCCGAATAGCGATCGGCGGCGGAGAGACCATTGCCGCTCTTACCCAATTAACCAGTTATCCAATTAATCGGTTATCCAATTTATTTATTTCCACCGGCGGTGGGGCTATGTTGGAATTTTTGGAAGGAAAAATTTTGCCGGGAATTAAACCTTTGATAACCAGCAATAAGCGATAAATTGTAAATAATAAGTAATAATAATGTTAATATGAAAATTAAAAACGTATTCGCTCGAGAAATTTTGGATTCACGGGGCAACCCGACAGTCGAAGCCAATGTGGTTTTAGAAAATGGAAACGAAGCTAAAGCGGCTGTTCCTTCCGGCGCTTCGACTGGCAAATATGAGGCCTTGGAGTTACGCGATAATGATTTTAAAAATTATGCCGGCAAAGGAGTGTTAAGGGCAATTGAGAATATTAAAAAGATAATCGCACCGGCGATAATCGGACAAGAAGCTGACCCAAAACAAATTGACCAAACAATAATTGATTTAGATGGAACGAAAAATAAAAGCCGATTAGGGGCCAATGCGGCGTTGGCCGTTTCTTTGGCCGTTGCTCGAGTCACGGCTAAAACGGAAGCCTTGCCTTTATATCGATATATAGCCAATATCTACCAGTTTAGAAATGATTATAAACTCCCGACGCCTTTATTCAATTCTGTTAATGGAGGCAAACATTCTGATTCGGGATTGGATATTCAAGAATTTATGGTTATTCCCATGAAACAAGGAGATTTTAAAGAAAAAGTAAAAACGGGGACAGAGGTCTTTTGGGCATTAAGAGATGTTTTAAAAAAGAGGGGACAGACTTTTGCTGTTGGCGACGAAGGCGGATTCGCTCCCAAGTTAAAAAATACGGAAAAAGTTTTTGAATTATTGGTTAGTATTTCCGAGTTTACTCGCCATTCATTGGGCGACGAAGTGTGTTTCGGTTTGGATGTCGCCGCTTCGTCTTTTTATAATGAAGAAAAAGGAAAATATTTTTTTGAGAGAAAAAAACGTTCCAATAAAGAGATGATGGATATTTATCTGCGTTGGTTTAAAAAATATCCTTTATGTTTGATTGAAGATCCGTTTTCCGAAGATGACTGGGGTTTGTGGCCTGAATTGACAAAGAAAATTGTTTCTTTAAACAACAATTTTCTGGTCGTTGGCGATGATTTGTTTACCACTAATGTCAGTCGTCTGAAAATGGGAATTGAGAATAGGGCCGCTAATGCGGTTTTGATTAAACTCAACCAAATCGGAACTTTGACTGAAACGATAGACTGTATTAACTTGGCCCAAAATAATAAGTATCGAATCGTTATTTCTCATCGTTCCGGTGAGACTAATGATGATTTTATCGCCGATTTAGCCGTGGCGGTTGGCGCTGATTTTATTAAGGCCGGTGCGCCTAATAGGGGAGAAAGAGTGGCCAAATACAATCGATTGATGGAGATAGAAGAAGAATTAAAAAGTAAAAAATAAAAATGTAAAATGACCAATCAAAAGTCAAAATCGGTCAAGTGTCAGAATTGCCACCAAGAGTTTATTATTGAACCCGAGGACTTTGATTTTTACGAGAAAATACAAGTCCCAGCGCCGACTTAGTGTCCGGGATGTCTATTTGTCCGACGAACGTCGTGGTGGAGTAAAGGGGTTCTCTATAAAATAAATCTATAAAGTAGAATGCAATTTTACAGAGGCCCTTACAGAGGTCAGTTCTTTTATCTCGTTATAATTTTTAATTTGTGATTTCAGCAAAATTGGATTTAATACCAATTTTAAAAAGTATTTATATGGTAAATATTTCTGGTAAAATTCAGCCGGTCATCCTCGTTATTTTAGACGGTTGGGGTATAGCGCCGCCGAGCCAAGGAAATGCCATAACATTGGCGAAAACTCCCTTTTTTAATTTTTTAAAAAATAAATATCCATATACCGAACTTTGCGCTTATGGTCGTTGTGTCGGCCTGCCGAAAGATCAACCGGGCAATTCAGAGGCCGGGCATTTGAATTTAGGGGTCGGCCGAATTGTTAAAGATGACGCTGTTTATATTTCCGAAAGTATTAAAGATGGAACCTTTTTTAAAAATCCGGCTTTCTTGGAGGGGATAAATTATTTAAAAAAGAACAAATCAAAAGTTCATTTGATAGGTTTGGTTACGGAAGAAAATAGTGCGCATTCTTCGCCCGAACATTGGTTGGCCGCCCTTCAACTGTTCGAAAGACGGGGGATTGAAGAAATTTTTCTTCATCTCTTTACCGATGGCCGAGATTCTCCTCAACATGCGGCGATAAACATTTTAAAGAGATTTGAAATTCAAATTAAGAATAATCACCAATCTCATATTAAGGTGAGGGTGGCAAGTTTATGCGGGCGTTTTTACGCTATGGATCGGACTAAAAAATGGGACAGAACAGAAAAAGTTTATAATCTTTTAACACTAGGCAGCGGTTTAAAAGTTATGAGCGCTGAAGAAGCGATTATTCGGGCGTATAATCGCAAAGAAACAGATGAGTTTCTGACTCCAAGCGTCATTGTAGACAAGGATCAAAGACCGATTGCCACCATCAATGACGGCGATTTAATCGTTTTTATGAATTTGCGGTCGGATCGCGCTCGTCAATTGACCAAAGTTTTTGTTCAAAAGGATTTTAACAGAAAGAATCGTGGGTCTTTTGAAAGGAAAAAATGGCCTAATGCGTTTTTTATTGCTTTGACCGATTTTGGCCCCGATTTAGACAGGGTTAGAACCGCTTATCCCAGTCGGGAGATTAGGAATAGCTTGCCGGTACTTTTAAAAAATTTTAATCAGCTTTATATTGCTGAAACAGAAAAGTACGCCCATATTACTTTCTTTTTTAACGGCGGGTACGACGAAGCCGTTGCTGGCGAACAAAGAATTCGTATCCCTTCTCCCAGTGTTTTAAACTATGATATGAAGCCGGAAATGGCTACCGCTGAGATCTGTCAAAAAATTCTAAGCGAGATAAAAAATAGCCATCCGGATTTTATCACGGTTAATTTTTGCAATCCGGATATGCTCGGCCATACGGGAAACATTCAAGCGGCTATTCAGGGTATAGAATTTCTTGACAAAACTTTGGAGCGTTTAGTTGATTTTGGCCAGAAAGAAAAATACGTTTTTATAGTTACCGCCGATCACGGCAACGCGGAAGAAATGATTGATTTAAAAACAAATGAGATAGTGACCAGCCACACCATCAATCCGGTGCCGTTTATTTTGGTTGGTGATTTTTTATTAAAGAATTGGTCGCGGTCAAACAAGGCGGGGTTATTGGAGGGAAATGGTCAGTTATCTGATGTCGCGCCGACAATTTTGGATTTAATGGGTGTCAGAGAGCCAAAGGAAATGACGGGCAATTCGCTGATAATAAAAGACAAGGTAAAAATTTTATAGAAATTATAGAAATCGGACGCTAATAAATCAAACAGAGATTTAAACTACGGGGGCCTGATCTCTGTGATCTTTGTCAATCTATAAGTTAATAAATTAATAATAAAAAAAATAAATATGAAAAAGTTTTTATTCACCTCTGAATCAGTTACTGAAGGTCATCCGGACAAAGTAGCTGATCAAATTTCAGACGCTATTTTGGATGTGGCTATAAAAGGCGATAAATATAGCCGAGTGGCTTGCGAGGTTGCCGTGGGAACCGGCTACGCGATTGTCGGAGGAGAGATTACCACTAACGCTTGGGTCGACATAAACAATTTAGTCAGAGAGGTGGTTAGGGATATTGGTTATGATAAACCGGAATACGGATTTGATTACCATACTTTGGCGGTTTTTAACGCCATTCATCCTCAGTCACCGGATATTGCTTTGGGGGTGAGAAAAACCGCAACCGAAGAACAGGGAGCCGGTGATCAAGGAATGATGATTGGTTTTGCCTGTAAAGAAACGCCGGAATTAATGCCTCTTCCCATAGCTCTCAGTCATAAGATAGTCCGCCGACTGGCTGAAGTAAGAAAAAAGAAAATTTTACCCTGGCTGAGGCCGGACGGCAAAAGTCAAGTAACGGTTCAATATCAAGATTCAAAACCTGTTTGTTTGCATTCCGTCGTCATCGCCGCTCAGCATGATCCCGACATAAAACTCAAAGAATTAAGAGAAGCAATAATTAGAGAGGTAATAAAGCCGGTCTGCAAAAAGTATTTAACTAAAAAGACGAAGTTCTATATAAATAATACCGGTCGATTTGTGGTTGGCGGTCCGGTGGGAGATTGCGGTGCCACGGGCAGAAAAATAATAGTTGACACTTATGGAGGAATCGGCCACGCCGGCGGCGGAGCTTTTTCCGGCAAGGATCCGACAAAAGTCGACAGGTCGGGCGCTTATATGGCGCGCTACATTGCTAAAAATATCGTAGCGTCCGGAATTTGCGATAAATGTGAAATCCAATTGGCCTATGTAATAGGCGGAACAAAGCCGCTCTCAATCAATCTTGATACTTTCGGAACAATTAATGGGAAAAAATATCCCAAACTTACTGAAAAGAAACTGATAGAAATTATTCCCGAAGTTTTTGATTTAAGGCCGGGAATGATTATTCGCGAACTGAATCTTTTACGGCCGATTTATCAAAAAACCGCTTGCTACGGCCATTTTGGAAGGCAAGAAAAGGAATTTACCTGGGAGAAGAAAGACAAAGTAAAAAAAATACTTTCCTTAATTTAATTTTCTGTCCAAAAATCTATGGAAAAAAGATTTTCACAGATAAATAATTAGTAATCGGCAAAGAATATGCCTAAATCGGAAACACGAATTTGTCAGAATTGCCAACAAGAGTTTATCGTCGAACCCGAGGACTTTTTGTTTTACGAAAAAATGAAAGTCCCGCCGCCGACTTGATGTCCGGGATGTCGAGAACAGCGACGAATAGCTTTTCGCAATGAAAGGGCTTTGTTCAAAAGAAAATACTATTTATGCGGGAAAGAAATTATTTGAAATGATTTAACAGTCGTTTAGGGTTTGTAAGCCACGGGATTTAGATATTGTTTGTAATTTGTGATTTAAATAAGATTAAACTCAACACCAATTTTAAAAAGTATTTATATGGTAAACATTTCTGGTAAAATTCAGCCGGTTATCCTCGTTATTTTAGACGGTTGGGGTATAGCGCCGCCGAGCCAAGGAAATGCCATAACATTGGCGAAATTGCCAGTTTTTAATAAATTAATTGCTTTGTATCCGACGATGGTTCTTCAATCTGCCGGAGAAGCGGTGGGATTGTCATGGGGCGAATCCGGCAATTCCGAGGTTGGTCATCTTAATCTTGGCGCCGGTCAAATTGTTTGGCAAAGTTTGCCCCTAATCAATAGATCGATTATGGACGGCAGTTTTTTTAATAATCAGGCCTTTATTCAAGCCATTGAACATGCCAAACAAAATAAATCAAACCTTCATTTAATAGGTTTGACTTCCAATGGAGGCATTCATTCTTCAATTGATCATTTATACGCCTTAATGGAGTTGGCGGCAAGAAATAATTTTTCCAGGATTTATCTTCATGTTATTTTAGATGGACGCGATACGGCCAAAGATGAGGGTAAAGGGTTTATTAAAGATATTTTGTCCAAAATTAAAAGTATTGGTTTGGGGCAAATTGCCACTTTAGCTGGCCGTTTTTGGGCGATGGATAGGGATAATCACTGGGAGAGAATTGAAACGGTTTATTTGGCTATGACTAAAGGGCTGTCGGAAAAAGAGTTTTCAAATCCGATTAAAGCGGTTGAATCTTCTTACAAAAACGGAATTTATGATGAAGAGTTTAGTCCGGTAGTTATTACTTCCGACACAAAGCCGACAGGCATAATAAAAGATAACGATGCTATTATTTTTTATAATTTTAGAGCCGACCGCACTCGTGAATTGGCAAAAGCGTTTGTTTCAGAAGAATTTAACGGTTTTAAAAGGGATAAGTTTAAAAATTTGTTTTTTGTCGCCATGACGGAGTACGAAAAAAATTTGCCCGTGGTAATCGCTTTTCCGCCAGTAGTGATAAAAAATCCTTTAGCTAGGGTAATTAGTGAAATGGGCCTGAATCAACTTCATCTTGCTGAAACGGAAAAGTATGCCCATATTACTTTCTTTTTCAACGGCGGTAGAGAGGATCCTTTTGAAGGAGAGGAGAGAATTTTAATTCCTTCCCCCCGTATTCCAAGTTATGATCAAAAGCCGGAAATGTCGGCTCAAGAAGTAACTCACCAAATTCTTTGGGCAATTGACGATAGTCGTTATAAATATAAATTTATTGCCGTTAACTACGCTAACCCCGATATGGTTGCTCATACCGGAGATTTGGCGGCAACAGTTAAGGCTCTGGAGGTTTTGGACGGAGAACTTGGGCGAGTGGTGGATTTGGCCTTAAAACGAGATTGGGTTGTGGTTATTACCGCCGACCACGGCAATGCCGAAGCATTGGTCAATTTACGAAATGGGGAAATAGACAAGGAACACAACGCCAATCCCGTTCCGTTTATTATTGTTGACAAGAAACTGGAAAATAAGATACCCCCCGATCAAAGCCCTGATTTGAGCTTAATGACGCCAATGGGAGTTCTTTCCGACGTCGCGCCGACAATTTTAAAAATTATGGGAATAGAAAAACCGGAAGAAATGACCGGCACTTCATTAATTTAAAATTACTCCGTTAAAAGAAAAAGTTTGGTGGCCGAGCCACCAAACTTTTTATGAATACAAGTATGAATTAGACACAGGTGCGACCTGTAATACAGGTCGCACCTGTATCTAGCCGTATTGAATAATTAAAAATTTCTACCAGAAAATTATTTTTCTCGCCAACCGCCAATAAGTCCCTAAAATCGGATTGACGATTTTTTTTATTATCTGATTTTCAAAACCAGCAAAACTGAATTCCGCTTCCAAAAATTCCGCCAACTGCCGGTCTTTTATTTTTCTTATCTTTTGCAATTTTTTTCTTTTAATCAGGGTTTTGGGAATTTGCCAAAGGCAAGTAAAATAACTTTTAAGTTTTAAATGAAACCAGCCGGTCATTAAACTAAAACTCAAAACCCCGCCTTCCATAAACAGCCAGGCGGGAAAAACCAAAATCAGGGTTTGCCATTTATAAAATTTGAGTAGGGTCAACAGGCGGTTCCTCTCCGACCAATACCAGCGGTGTTTGGGAATGCCTTCGGTATATTTATGATAAATAATTGCCGCCGGCGCTAATTTTATTTCATAACCCAAAAATCTGGCTCTCAGACACAAATCTAAATCCTCGTGGTACAAAAACAAATCCCGGTCTAAAAGCCCGACTTCACTCAAAAGTCCCGCATTAATAAACATCGCCGCGCCGGAAGCGTAAGTTATATCAGATAATTGATTATTGATTATTGATAATTGATTAATTGGTTTTTTGTAATCGCCGCAAAAACCGAACCCCAGATAATGGATTTTGTCTCCGGCGGTCTGTATTAAATCTTTTTGCGGCCAGCAAAGAATCATCGGCTGCCAGGCAAAAACATTTTTTTTCTCTCTCTCTGCCCATTCAACTAATTTTTCCAGACAATCAGGCCGGCAAACCGTATCCTGATTTAAAAGAAAAATATAGTCCGATTTGTTCCGCAAAGCTATTTCTATGCCCTGATTATTGGCTCGGGCAAAACCAGAATTTTTATTATTAAAAATAACCTTAACCCTTAAAATTTCCATCCCGTCAAGTTCCGCGTGGGGTTCAATAAGGCGAACCTTAAACTTTGATAAAAATTCCTGACTACCGTCGGTTGAAGCGTTATCAATAACGATAATTTCTTCAGGTAAAAGAGTTTGCTTGCCTAAACTATTAAAACAATCGGGAAGATATTTCCGTCCGTTATAACTGACGATAACAATTGTTATCTTAGAACTGCTCCCCATAATTAGTAACTGTTAGACAACGCCTTCATCGCTAGAGCCGCCTTTTTCAAATCGCCGTAATTGGGAATACCCGCCTTATTCAGTAAGTTAACGGCTTTTTGGATAAATTTTCCGCCCATAAAAACGCAAATAACCGGCTTGGTTGGGTATTTTTTCCTCGCCTTAATCACCGCCAGCGCGTCTTTTTCCGACTCTGTGTTTGATTGCAAGGTCTGAACGACGATCAACCCGCCGACGTATTTTTCCGAAAGTAAAACGTTGATAGCGGTCTTATACCTCTCAGCCAGAGCGTCACCGACGATATCCAAAGGATTTGCCCGGGAATAAGCCGGGTGCATTTTGCCCGAGCAGTCCAACTTTTTCAGAGTCGATTTTTTTATTTTTACCAAAGGCACACCCAACTCAGAACAATAATCCGCCGCTAAAACACCGCAACCGCCTCCATTGGTAATAATGCCCACGCCGCCTTTCAATTTGGGCAAACAAGCCAAGGACTTGGCGTTGTTAAATAATTCCTCAACCGTATCGGCGAGCAAAACGCCGCTTTGTTTAAAAGCCGCCTTATAAATTTCATATTGTCCGGCCAAAGTCCCGGTATGCGAACCAATGGCCTTAATCCCCTGCTCGCTCCGTCCCGCTTTTAAGGCAATAATCGGTTTTTTTATTTTCTTTGCTGCCTTAATGAATTTTCCGCCGTCATTTACACCTTCTATATACAAGGCGATAACCTTTGTGTTTTTATCCTTGTCAAGGTAATCAAAAAAATCATCGACATCCAACATCGCCTTATTGCCGTAACTGACAACGACGCTAAAACCGTAACGAGCGCCGACAGACCAATCAACAACCGAATCAATCAAGGCGCCGGATTGAGAAATAAAGGCGACGCTTCCCGCCGGCGGCATTACCGGAGCAAAACTGGCGTTCAAATTATTAGCCGTCCTGATAATTCCCAAACAATTAGGGCCAAGCATCGGTATACCGGCCCGACGCAAAACGCCAGACATCTCGTCTTCCATTTTTTTCCCTCGGACGCTAAGTTCGCCAAAACCAGCCGAAATGATAATTATCGCCCCAACCTTCTTTTTAACGCACTGATTAACAATTTCCGGAACAATTGCCGCGCGAACGGCTATAACCGCCAAATCAACATTATCTTTAACATCCAAAATCGTTCTATAACATTTCAAGCCGAGAATTGAAATGGCATTCGGATTAACTGGAAAAACCCTTCCCTTAAAAGGACGGCTGCCAAAAACCAAATTTCTAAAAAGACCGTGGCCGACGGTGTTTCTTTTTCGCGAAGCGCCGATGACGGCAACGCTTTTCGGATTGAACAATTTTTCCAAATTCAAAGTCATACGATTATCCTCGCGTCAACGACAAAAGCGCCTCGATTGTTGACTATTACCGGATTAAAATCAACCTCCTCGACCCTCTCCTCTAAAGAAAGGTTTGACGTTTTGACAATAATATCGATTAAATCGCTTATCTTAACCGGTTTTTGTCCTCGCCAATCCCGCAAAATCCGATAAGATTTAATTTCTTTTATCATCTCCCCGGCTTGCTTTTTGCCGACCGGACAGATCCTAAAACTAATATCTTTGATAACTTCGGTAAAAACGCCGCCTAAACCGAACATAATCACCGGACCGAATTGCGGGTCCCTTTTCATCCCAATAATAATTTCTCTCCCTTTAACCATTTTCTGCATCAAAACGTTTTTACTTATCTCTCTTAATTTTTTAAAGGCCCCGACCGCCTCCTGTTTATTTCTTAAATTTAAAACTACTCCACCTTTCTCGGTCTTGTGTATTATCTCCGGCGAAAAAATCTTTAAAACGACCGGATATCCCGCCCGGTCGAAATCATTTTCTGCTCTAATAATCTTAGATTTAATAAATCCAATTTTGTACTTCTTAAGCAGAGTTACCATTTTCTCGAATTCTAACAGCTGCATATTTGCTTTTTATTTAAAAGACCTCTTTGAGCGCCTATCTTTTTTATAACCGAGGTACTGTTAGCCACGCCCCAATGGAGGGCCCGTTGAATATCGCTCGGCTTATAGATCAAGCTGGCGATAAACCCGGATGAGAAAGCGTCGCCCGCCCCGGTAGTATTAATTACTTTCGCCGGCATTTCCTTTTGATAACAAATTCTCAGTCCGTCATAAGCATAAGCCCCTTTAGCCCCGACGGTAATCGCTGGGATTTTCACGCCCATCTGGCGAATCTCTCTTAACAACCTCCTGATAACAAAACTGCCGGTTTCCTTTTTTTCCGACAAGACTAACTCCCTAGCTTCGTCCTCATTGAGAATGAAAACGTCGGTCAATTTCAAATACTTGGATAATTTTTTATAACCGGCTTTCAAATGAATATTGCTCGGATTCCAGGCAAGCAACGTCTTATTTCTAACTTTAAATTCGAAAATCTTATCAAAAACAGCGGGCCAGTCTAAACAGCCCAACGAGGATAGATATAACCACCTGGTCGACAATAAA
>Ga0116202_10001482_pt1 | contig 13727 bp, 11 predicted proteins | sample LakKivw325mmetaG_FD_94479 | JGI IMG/M metagenome (GOLD analysis project Ga0116202, IMG submission 94479) | Anoxic lake water microbial communities from Lake Kivu, Rwanda to study Microbial Dark Matter (Phase II) - Lake Kivu water 325m metaG | ecosystem: Environmental > Aquatic > Freshwater >...
CCGTCACCTGTCCGGAAAAGCGCCCCGCGGCATAGAGAAAGCCCATATAGTGGCAGAGATCGAATGCTTCGTTGTTAGCATAGCTGTTCGAACCGAGGTCCGCCACCCACAGCCAGTCCCCGCCGGAGGACAGTTTGGCGGCAAAAGCTGCGCTGGTGGCAGGATTCAGGCTCAGGCTGCCAAAGACCGAGGAGGCGGTGCACTTTCCCGCCAGATACACATTGCCCAAGGCATCGCAGACCACGGAATTTCCGCTGTCGCCAGCGTTTCCGCCGGCCTGGCGCGCCCACTGGGTTTCCAGGCTGCCATTGAGTCTGGCGATGAATAGATCCGTGTTGGCGCTGCTGAGCGGGTGGCCGTCCAGGCTGAAGGAACCGTTGAAGGAGCCGCACAGATAGATGTTTCCGGAAGCGTCGGCGCAGATGCCGTTCGCCTGGTCGTCATTGGCGGCGCCATAGCGCTTTGCCGCCTGCCAGGTACCATTGGCATCGATCTGAGCAACAAAGATGTCCACTTCGTCCCCGCCACTGAGACCAATGGTGCCAAAGACCGCCGCGATCCCGATCCTGCCACAGAGAAAGATATCGTCATTAGCAGAGCAGGCGATGGAGAGCCCATTATCGATTCCGCCTCCCCCGGCTTTGCGCGCCCATTGAAAGACGCCATCGCAATCGAGCTTGGCCACAAAGATATCCTGGCTGCTGGAAGTGGTGGTAAGGCTGTATTTACCGAAAGTGGCAGTGCCGGTGAAGTAACCGGTGATGTAAAGGTAATCCTGGGAATCGGCACAGATGTCCGCAACACTCACCACTCCCGTGCTGTAAGCCCGGACGGCGGAGAGGACAGTTCCGGCGGGATCGAGCCTGACCACGAAGGTGGAGGTTCTGGTATTGCCTTCCAGAAGATAGATGCCGAAATTGATGTTCTGGCGGTAGTTGCCGCAGACGTGAAGGTTCCCGTCCGAATCCGGGACAACACCAGTGGCCAGATCGAGAGCGGTGGAGCCATATCCCTGCGCCCAGTCCCAGGTGGGTTCGGCGGTCAGGGCCAGGCTGATGAAAGCCATGAAGAGGCAGAGTAAAACTATTTTGGGCATGATCCCTCCCTTGTGGATCAGTAATGGTTTATCTTCTTATAATTTATATTCCGTCAGCGGTTTACCGGTATTCATAGATCATCCAGCCATCCCTGCCCAGGGCGAGAAAGATGAGATCGCCGCTGATGGCGATATCATAAACGGCGCCCGGAGGATAGATGGTGTTGAGGTCTTCGATCCTCAGCGGATTCTGGATGCCCAGGATCTTCACTCCGCCCTTGCCCTGGGCGATGAAGAGGCGGTTGTTGTGGATTTCCAGGTCGAGGATGTCGTTGGCCAGGCGGAACTGGTTGATCAGGCGGGGGTTGGAAAGGTCGCTGATGTTGATCGCCAAAAGGTTTTTCCCGGCTCCGATCCAGATGGTGTCCGCATATTTGGCCAGGACCCTGGCATCGTTGATCTGGTAATTCACGCCCAGGCTGAGGGGAAACTGCTGGTCAGAAACATCCACCGTAACCAGTCCAAAATCGTTCAGGGCATACAGATAGGGATATTGGGCGATGAAGTCCCGCACCCCCCATTTTTCGGAAAAGGTGCTTCTGATCTCGCGCAGGCCGCCGCGGCCGATATCGATGATGTCGATGCCCCGGAAGCGATCTGCCACATAGAGGATGGAGCCTTCGCGGGTGATCTTGTCGCCCAGGATGATATTGGTGAAGTAGATGCGGGTCCAGGTGTCCAGGGTATCCACCGGAACCACCGTGTTCGAGGGTTCCTGGCTGCAGAAATAGAGGTAGTTTCCGCCCATCACGTTCACATCCTCGATCTGGGCGGCGGAGAGGAACACGGCTTCCAGCTTGGGCGACCAGGGATTGAAGATGGAATAGATCCAGAGATAGTTCTGGTTGCGGGGGAGCACCTGGTCTTCACTGCTGTCGATATTGAAGGCAGTGATGTTCTTTATGTGGGCAAGCTGATAGAGATATTTGTCATCGATCGCGCCCAGCAGAGCGCAGACCAGGAGCAGGAGAACGATCAGAGAGTGTTTCATCTTTCACTCCAGAAGTTGCCGGACGATGTCTTTCACTTTGATGCCTTCGGCTTCGGCAGCAAAGGAGATCAGAACCCGGTGGCTGAGCACGGGTTCCGCCACGGCACGGACATCCTCTTCAGCAGGGGAAAGCCTGCCATCCAGGGCGGCACGGGCTTTGGCGGCCAACACCAGATACTGGCTGGCACGCGGGCCGGCACCCCAGGAAACCCATTTCTGGATCTGGGGGCTGGCTTCCGGATTGGCGGGACGGGTGCTGCGGGCAAGCCGGACGGCAAATTCCAGCACATGCTGGCTGAGGGGAAGATTGCGGATGGCGGTCTGGTATTCGATGATGGAGGTTGCGGATAGCAGGGGACGGGGCAGATCCGTTGGCGCGCCGGTGGTGCTTTTCACGATCTGCAGCTCTTCCTCGTGGGAGGGATAGTCGATGTCGATATAGAGCATGAAACGGTCGAGCTGGGCTTCCGGCAGGGGATAGGTGCCCTCCTGTTCGATGGGATTCTGGGTGGCCATCACGATGAAGGGAAGGTCCAGCGGCCGGGTCACATTGCCGCTGCTGACCTGATATTCCTGCATCGCCTGCAATAGGGCAGCCTGGGTTTTGGGCGGGGTGCGGTTGATCTCGTCCGCCAGGATCACGTTGGCGAAGATGGGGCCCTTGATATACTTGAATTCGCGCCCCTCCCCCCCGCTGGCGGAAACCAGAATGTCGCTGCCGGTGATGTCCGAAGGCATGAGGTCGGGCGTGAACTGGATCCGGCCAAAGCTGAGATCCAAAGCCCGGGCGATGGTGGAGATCAGCAGCGTCTTGGCCAGCCCGGGCACGCCTTCGATCAGCATGTGCCCGTTTGCAAAGAGTCCGGTCAGCACCTTTTCCACCACGGCATCCTGTCCGATGATGCTTTTCCTGATCTCGGCCAGGAGGTCCTGTTTCACCGTTTTCAGTTCAGTTATCTTTTGAACCATCTGTTCACTGTTCATATAAACTATCTCCACAAAATACCGATTTTAGAATCTGATGTCCGCTCAGGGCGATGGCAAAACTGCCGGTTGCGCTCATCAGAATCGCCGTGAGCAGATGAGCGAATGCCATGATTGCGGAGGCGTCCTCTCTTGTCAACCCAAATCCCAGCGAAAAGATGATGATCATCATCCATTCATTGCTGCCAAGCTGCGCCGGAGGCTGGGGCAGGGCATAGGAAAGATTGATCAGCGTGTAGCCGAACAGAACCAGGGCGAAGGGATAGACCACTCCGAAGGCTTCGAACAGCAAAAAGAAATAGAGCCCGTCCAGCAGCACTCCCGCCGCGGTCAAAACCAAGGCTCCGGTCAGCCGGGACCAGTGATGTTCAAACAGGTTCAGCCCCTGCACGAACATTTCGATGTAGCCATCCAGCTTGCGTTTGACCTTGCCAGGCAGCCAGGCGAAGAAAACCTGCAGGGCTTTGACCACGCTGTGCTTACGTTTTGCCGAGAACAGGATCACCCCCAGCGAGAACAGAAAGACCAGCAGCAGCAACACCAGAAGCACCAGGAAGCCGGTGGAGAGCCTGATCCGCAAAAAGGGCAGCAGCAGGATCACGAAGAAGATGGCCAGGGTGTCAAAACTCTTGTCGATGAAGATGGTGGGCAACACCTTCAGCATGGGAAGGCCGTGGTTGCGTTTCACAAACCAGGCTTTGACCACCTCACCCAGCCGGATGGGGATCATGTAGTTAACCCAGTTCCCGCCCATGCTGTAAAGCCAGGTGCGGAAGACCGGAAGCCTCTGCTGCTGCGCCATCAGCAGGTTCCAGCGCCAACTGCGCAGGAAATAGGCGCCCAGATAGACCAGCGCCGCCGTCAGCACATAGTTCAGCCTCACCTCCCGGAGGCGAAGCAGCAGCAGCCCCACATCCACAAAACGCAGCCAGAGCAGCAGCAGCACGATGCCCAGAATGGCACCCAGGACAATGGAGATCAGACGCTTGCGGGGCATCGGAACCTGGCCTTGACAGCGCTACCGGTCAGGAACCAACCCGCCGAAACAGCAGATAGTAATGATGAGCCCAACGGCGTTTCAGGGCTGGCGGGGCAAGGCGTTCGAACCAGTGATGGCGCAGCATGCGGCGGGCAAAATCCGGATCCTCTCCGGTATAGAAGTCCAGAATGCTCAGGGGGTGTGCCTGCCGGGCAGTTTTAAAACTGGCCATGCCCAATACTCTGCGGGGCAGCCACTTCTGCAGGAAATCCTCCTTGGCCATGCCGATATCGGGCCAGGGCGGGCAATCGATGTAATCCGCCTCCAGAAGCTGCCAACCTGCCCTCACCAGCAATGTGATGATGGAGGGGGGATCGATCTGTTCCGGTTTCAGAGAGGGATAGCGTTGCGGGCTGTAGTCCCTGAACTGCAGTTTATAGCCCAGGCCGTCCCGGTTGGGAACGCTGATGAAGATCAGTTTGGCGGTGATGCGGGCCAGTTCATTCATAAAATCCCTGAGCCCGTCAACGAACCAGAGGGCTGAAAAGGAAAAGCTGAGGTCAAAGCTGGCATCAGGATAGTCCAACTGCCGAAAGCCGGGATTGAGCCTGGTCTGCAAATGCCGGCCCAGCCGCTGCCAGAGAGCCTCGATCAGCTCCAGGCGCTGGGGATCATCGTCCTCCAGGGAGATGGCGATCCCCTTGTCCGCCAGAGCCATCAGGTTAATGCCGCTGATGCCGGTGAAACCGAAACAGGGGGTCTCGATCGCGGTGGCGATGCCATGCTCTTCCGCCAGTTGAAGCAGTTTGCGGTTGAGCACGATCCGCTCATAGGAAGAACCCATCCCCTCATGGGGATACTCAAAATACTTCTCCCAGTCCGTGATGATCGGGATCGCCATCAGTGCTCCAGATAGTCGGCGATGGTGATCTGGATGCCGGGAATGGTGTAGGTCTCCGGTATCTGCATCAGCTGGTAGGTATCCGCCACGTAATAGAACCAGGATCGGGAGATCAGCTCGAAGCGGCTGACCCACAGCTCGCTTTTGAGCAGTTTGGCAATGTGTTCCCCCAGCCGGAAGAACTTGCGGTCGAAATAGAGCAGCGGATGGTAGCTTTTGCCATGCACCTGCCGGGAGATAAAATTCACCAGATCATTGAGCTGCACCGGCTCCCGGTCGGCCACATTGAGGGCGAGCCCTGGCTTGAACTCATTGGTGAGCAGCCAGATGAAGGCATTGGTGATGGTATCGATGTGGCAGAGATGGATCCAGACGCGTTTGTTGATCATGGGAAACTCATGGGCCTTCACCAGCCTCACCAATTGATAGGGAAAGCCCTGATCCCCCCTGCCATAAGTGATGGAGGGACGCAGGATCGCAGCCTTGAGCCCGTTCAGGACGGCGTGGTTGATCAGCTTCTCGCTTTCGATCTTGGTGTAATGGTAGTAATTGTCGGGATTGCGCTCGCTTTCGTTATTGGCGGGAAGCTCACGCGGAATGGCGCCGAACACCCCCACGGAGGAACAATACAAGAGGATAGCCTCCCGCTGCTGGCAATACTCCACCAGAAGCTGGGTGCAGATCAGATTGGTGCGCAGATACTGCTCCCGGGGAAACTTCCTGCCCCCCCGCAAAGCGCCGATATGCGCCACCAGCTCAAATTCCCTGCCCTTGAGGAAACCCTTCAGCCCCTCGGTATCGGCAAGATCGAGCTGCACGATCTCCACCTCGGTTTCAAACCCAGCATAGCGCTCGAAACTGGTTCCCGGGCGCACCAGTGCTGTGATCTGAAAATCGAGCTGGCGGTGCAGGATGGCTTTGAGGACTGAGGCACCGATCAGACCGGTGACCCCGGTGATCAGAAGGCGCGCCATATCTTGCGGGCGATCCGTCTGAGCAAACTTCTCCTACGGTGGTGATGGTGGTGGGGTCGGGGCACAAAGACGTAGGAATAGGGGATGTCCCTGCCCTGCAGCAGCATACGGGGAAAGGTCTCGGTAAGCAGTTCCACAGTGTGGTGGTCAAGCTCCTGCTCGATCAGCTTGATCGCTTCAAAATAGGCATGGAAAGTGCCGCGCACATGGTCGTCCGAAGCCAGCAGATGAGCCCAGCCATTGCGCAACAGCGACCAGGCGGTCTGGCGTACCTTTTCCCCATACATGCCCAGCAGGCTGCCGGCATTGACCTGCATATAGATGTTGCGCTCGATCATGTGTTTGGCATCCTTGATATGTTTCATGATGCTCACATACCGTTCGGCATGGGCCAGGATCGGTTTGTAACCCTTGCGCAGCAGCGGGAACACCTGGGTGTAGAAATCGTTGGGCAGCCCGTTGAGGTCGGATTCGATCAGCACATAATGGGAATCGCCCATCACCAGGTTCAGTGCCTGGATGTCTTCCACCACATTGGGCTGCAGATAAACCTCGAAACCGGGGTGCAACTGAAGTTCGATCTGGTTGGCAGCCGCCTGTTCGCGCAGGATTTGCAGGCGGCGGTCATAATCTTCACGGGTATATTGATAATGCCCACGGAAAAAGTGGGAGGTCAGAAAGGCATGCCTGATCCCGCCCTCCGCCATCAGACGCATCTGGGCGACCGATTTCTCCAGTGAATCGGAGCCATCGTCAAGATTGGGGATCAGATGGCAATGGACATCGATCATCGGTCTAAGGCAGGCGCTCCTGGATCATTTGGATGAATTCCATCAGGACATCGTTGTTCGGGAAGGGCTTGATCAGGCGTTCCGATTCCTCCAGCATTTTCTCCACTGTGGAACGGGCCCGGTCATAACCCAGGATGCCGGTGTAGCTGTTGCGGGAAGTGGGGACATATTCCTGGTCAAAATCCAGGCCGGCGCTGCCCCGGTTGTAATCCTCCACGATATCCTCGATCATCTGGTAGGCCAGGCCCAGGTTCAGGGCATAGGTGTTCATGATCTGGCGGGTGTTTTCCTCCGCCTCGGCCAGCACACAGGCGATGTCGGCAGCGGCTTGCAGCAGGGAGCCCACCTTCTTCATATCGATGAATCTGAGTGTGTTGATCTTCATCACTTTGCGCTTGCTTTCCAAATCCACCATCTGCCCGCCGATCATCCCATAGGACTTGGTGTGGCTGGCCAGCAGGCGCACCGCCTCCAAAGCTTGCTCGGGACGGGAAAGGCCGCCCAAAACCTCGTAGGCAAGGGTGTGAAGCGCATCACCGGTGAGAATGGCGATGGTGTTGTCAAACTTCTGGTGCACAGCGGGATTGGAACGGCGCAAGGGGGAATTCATCACCATCGGCAGGTCGTCGTGCACGATCGAGGCATTGTGAACCAGCTCAATGGCCACCCCGGCCAGCACGGCATCGTTGATCCCCTTCTTTTTCCTGAAGCCGGTCAGCATCTCATAGATGGATATCAACAGGAGAGGGCGCCAGCGTTTGCCCCCGGAAAAAACGGCATAGCGCATGGCCTTCTTCAAGTTTTGGGCAGGGGCCGCGGCTGTCCCCACGTAGTGTTTCAAGCTGGTCTCGATCAGTTCCAGCCTGGTCTCAAAATACTTCTGTAGCAGCAATTTGAACTCCACATCTCAGTTTAAACCAGTATCTCACCAGTTTGGTTTACTGTACTTGGCGACTGCTAATATTGTCAAGATTTTTGTTCAGCTTCTCAGTTTTTTACACAGATCCCGCTTTCTGCCAATGAGCACAAAGCAGTCAGTGGATAACAACGGAAGGCTTGTGGAACCAGTTCCAACTGGCTATAATTGTTAATAAAATCCTTTACAAAAAAAGGGGTAAAGAAAATGTGGTTTTTCTAACAGTCCATTAGGAGTTTATTTATGTCTGACAAGGTGCGTGAAGCCGGCAGCAAAGCTGCTATGAGAGAAATGAAGGAAGAGTATCTTCGCATGCTCGAAGAATCCTTCCAAAACACAGCTGAATTCAAAAAGGGCGATGTCGTGGAAGCCCCCATCGTCTCCATTGACGACAATTACATCATCGTCAACCTGGGCGGAAAATTCGATGCCTATGCCGAGGTGGGCGAGTTTTCTAACGACAAGGGTAAACTGGCTTTGAAAGTGGGCGACATCCTGCGGGGTTACATCGTGGAATCCAACGATCAGGGCTTCGTGATCGGAAAAAGCCTCACCAAACAGTATGTGGACAAGCAATCCCTGCTGGATGCCTATGAGCGCAAGATCCCCGTATCCGGCAAGGTCTATGCCGTCACCAAAGGCGGATACAATGTTGATGTCCTGGGTGCCCGGGCGTTTTGTCCCGGTTCGCAGATCTCGCTGCGCAATCAGGAAGATTCCGCCCAGTTGATCGGTCGTACTATGGATTTCAGGGTGATCGAGTGCACCGAAAGCTGCCGCCGGGTGGTGGTTTCCCACCGCATCCTGGAAGAGGAGGAGGAGCAGCAACGCAAGGATGCCGCGCTTGAGAAGCTCAGCGTGGGCGCTGTGGTAACCGGCACCGTGATGCGTTTGACCAATTTCGGCGCTTTCATCGATCTGGACGGCATCGAAGGCTTGATGCATGTGTCCGAGATCTCCTGGCAGCATGTGGGCAAGCCCCAGGACCTGCTTCAGGTGGGGCAGCAGTTGGAGGTGAAAATCCTGGAGATCAAAGGTGACAAGATCGCCCTCTCCCTGAAAGCCCTGCAGGAAAATCCTTTCGAATCCGCCCTCAAGGAGCTGAAGGAAGGCGACATCATCAATTGCCGCATTCTCAGGCTGCACAATTTCGGCGCTTTTGCCGAGATCAAACCCGGCGTGGAAGGGCTGATCCCGATCTCGGAAATGAGCCGCAACCGCAACATCTCCCACCCCCGTGAACTCCTCAAGGACGGGGATTATGTGGAGGTCCAGATCCTACGCATCGATCCGGACACCCATAAGATCTCACTCTCCCTCAAAGCTTTGCAGGCTGATCCCTGGGACGAGATCGACTCCCTGGTCCAGATCGGCAGTCCCTTTGAAGGCAGTGTGGAAAGCTCCACTAATTTCGGCGTGTTCGTTACCATCAGCACGGGCATCACCGGGCTCCTGCCCCGTTCCCGCATCCGCAAAACCGATGTCTTTAAATCCGGCGACCTCGTTACCATGCTGATCACCGCCATAGACAAGGAAAACCGCAGAATCACGCTGGATTATACCGACCGCGCTCCGGGTGAGCTGGTGGAAATCCACCACCGTGCGGACGAGCACCATGACCAACGCGATCATGCCTCCCGTCCTCCACGCCGTGGCGTTAAAAGCCGTTCTGACGAGGAATGGCGGCGTTATGCCAATCAAAAGGTAAGCCCCCCGGACGATAATCCCTTCAAAGACCTGTAACCCATAATGCCTGGCCAGGACAACCAATTCCTCCGGCTGCGCAAACAGAAGCTCGAAAAGCTGTTGGCAGCCGGGATCGACCCTTATCCCGTAAAATCCTCCCGCACTCACAAGATCGCCCAGATCATGCAAGACCGGGAAACCTGGATCTCCTCCGGGCAGCAGGTCTGCCTGGCAGGCAGGTTGGTGGCGATGCGCCGCCAGGGCAGGCTGGGCTTTGGTAATGTCGAGGACGACAGCGGACGCATTCAGATCTATGTGGCACAGAACCTTGTTGGCGAAGAGAACTATGAGCTGTTCAAGCTCTGCGATCCCGGCGATTTCGTCCAGGTGGAAGGCACCCTGTTCCACACCCAGGCTGGTGAGTATTCCCTCAAAGCCAGCCGCATCGGGTTGTTGGGCAAGAACCTCCGCCCCCTGCCCGCCGTGAAGGAAAAGCTGGTGGAGGGCAAGCTCATCCGCTATGATGAATTCTCGGACATTGAGCTGCGCTACCGCAAGCGTTATCTGGACCTGCTGCTCAATCCCAACCATCGCAAGGTGTTTGCCCTGCGGGCCAGGATCGTCTCCGCCATCCGCTCCTTTCTGGACGAATTGGGCTTCCTCGAGGTGGAAACCCCTGTATTGCAGCCGCTTTATGGCGGTGCCAACGCCCGTCCCTTCATCACCCATCACAACACATTGGACACCGACCTTTACCTGCGCATTGCCACCGAGCTCTATCTCAAACGCCTGATCGTGGGCGGATTTGAACGGGTTTATGAACTGGGCAAGGACTTCCGCAACGAAGGCATGGACCGCACCCACAACCCCGAATTCACCATGCTGGAGCTCTATCAGGCCTATTCCGACCTGGACGGCATGATGGATCTCACCGAAGGCCTGATCCGCCACCTGGCTCTGAACGTCCTGAACCAAAGCGAATACCAATTCCGCGGCCACCAGGTGGATCTGGGGCAGCCCTTCACCCGTGCCTCGATGACCGATCTGATCTTCAAATACACCGGAACCGACCTTTCCGACCTGGACCTGGACACGGCCACGGTGGTTTGCCGCAAGCACAATTTGGAGATCCCCCCCGCCGCTGGGGTGGGCAGATTGGTCGCCCTGATGTTCGAGCATTTTGTGGAGGACAAGCTGATCCAACCCACTTTCGTTACCGATTTCCCCAAGGAGATCTCCCCCCTGGCGAAAGCCAAACCAGACAATCCCCTGCTCGCAGAAAGGTTCGAGCTCATCATCGCCGGACAGGAATTTGCCAATGCCTTCAGCGAGTTGAACGACCCCCTCGATCAGCGCGCCCGGCTGGAAGAACAGGCCAGGTTGCGCGCCCTGGGCGACGAAGAGGCGAATGTGGTGGACGAGGATTTCCTGGAAGCCCTGGAGTATGGCATGCCGCCCATGGGCGGACTGGGGGTGGGCATCGACCGTTTGACCATGTTGCTCACCGAAAACGACTCCATCAAGGAAGTGATCCTCTTCCCCCAGATGAAGCCCGAATAGCCTGCGCCATCCTCCCTGCCCGGAAATATCCCTCTATTTTCAAGATCCCGGCCTTCTCCAAACACCCCTATACACCCTAAACTCTCTCAGGGAATCGCTTCCTGGTCTTTATCCTCCTGATCCGTATCCAGAAGGTATTCCTCATCTGGACCGGTGCCAAATTGATAGGTGAAATCGTGGGTGCCGGCCTTAACCAGGTTCTTCATCTTATCCGCGATCATTTCCACCTCGTCCAGATAGTCGATCGTGTTCAATCCTCCCACCGGGTCGCATTCCGCGGATTGGATCTTTAGCATGATCTGTTCCCTCAGATTGTGGTGCTGTTCGTTGATCCGCCCCTCCATTTCGATGATCTTGTAGGTATAGACCGGTTTCAGCTCCTCCAGATACTCGATGCTGAGGTCCAGCATATAGATGATCTTGGCATGCAGGTCGTCGATCATTTGAACAAAGTCGCTGCAGAGCGGATTCTTCTGGGCCTGGATCTGGTAATTCAGGATGCGGTTGACCTCTTCCGAGAAATCCCCGATCTTCTCGATGTCATTCACCGTATGCAGCAGGGCGGGGATCTTTTGGATGATCGCATCCGCATTGGTGCGTTCATTGACCGCCACCAGATAGCGCGTGATCTCCCGCTGTAAATGGTCGATGGCAGCCTCGATGCGGTTCACCCGTGTCTGTTTGCGGTAATTGCGGTTTTTAAAAGCGTCATAGGACAGGTTCAGAGCCATGCGCACCAGACGCAGCATCTCCCGCATCTCCTTGATGGATTGGTCGATCGCCAGAAAGGAATCGCCGATCAAGTGGTAATTCAGATGCTTGGGTTCACCCAGGGAAATGGTGTCCTCAGGGTCGTCCGGAATGATGCGGCGGGCCAGATAGGCCAGGAAACCGGCGAAGGGAAGAAAGACCAGCGTGTTCAGCACATTGAAGAAGGTGTGCGCATTGGCGATGTGCCGGGCGATATAGCGGGGTACATTCTCCACGATGGTGATGTCGCCCGGGGTGATGCGGTTTACAAATAAAGTGTATATCCCATAGTAGGTTAGCAGCGTGAAGAGGATCGTGCCCAGCAGGTTGAACAGTGTGTGCACCATGGCCACCCGCTTGGCGGTGTTGTTGCCGCCCAGACCGGCCAGCCAGGCCGTGATCGTTGTGCCAATGTTATCCCCGAAAACCAGATACAAAGCCCCCTCAAATCCGATCAAACCGTTGTTTGCCAGCACAATCACGATCCCGATGGAAGCCGAGGAACTCTGGATCAGCATGGTGAAGATCATGCCTGTGAGCACTGCCAGGATGGGATTGGTGGAAAAATCCTGCATCAGTTGCAGCGCGGTCTCGGATGACCGCAGATGCTGCACGGCGTGGGACATTACGTTCAATCCGATGAACAGCAGGCCAAAGCCCAGTATGATCGCGCTCCAGCGTTCCATCACCCGGCTGCGGCGCATGAATAGCAACAACGCCCCCACGATCACAAACAGAAAGGCAAAGTCCCCGATCTTGAAAGCGATCAGCTGCGCTGTGATGGTGGTGCCGATATTGGCGCCCATCACCACCCCCACGGCCTGATTCAGGGTCATGATGCCCGCATTCACCAATCCGATCATCATCACCGTGGTGGCGGAGCTGCTCTGCACCATCGCGGTTACGCCCATCCCCACCAAAACCCCCTTGATGGGCGTGTTGGTAAGTTTCTTCAGGATGCGGCGCATCTCGGTTCCGGCCACAGCCTGCAGATTGTCGCTCATCTTGTTCATGCCGAACAAAAACAGCGCCAAACCACCAATCAGATTGAGAACATCTAACACAGTCATCTTATTGCCAGTACTTTTTACCTGAAGTTTTTTATTACTTTTTTTCAGAGCCTGTTTTGGTCAAGATTTTTATGAGGAGGGGACAGAAAGTATAGAGACAAGAGGGCTTAACAACGAGAAACGAGAAAAATGGGAGATAGTACAATCTTGCGTTAGCTTGCCCCTTTGCCCTCTTGACCTCTTGCCCCTTTGCTATCGGCTAATACCGCCCAACTTCCTCTCCATCAGCCAATTACTTGCCGGCAGACGGTGTGGAAACAATCAGGAAGGGAACCGGAGAGTACCCACCACAGATAGTGGCTTAACCTCTCGCATTGGCAGGGATAAGATGGAAAAAAATATCATTAATACACAAAACCACGCCTGGACTTGTGAATCAATGGATCACTTCATATCTCTCTTGGAATCCCACTCCTGCGATGAGTTGATAATGGTGGTTCGCAGCCAGAAATTCGCACCGCCATCCAACCAGGAATTCTCCTGCGCATTCTTTTCAATTGACAAGAAACAAGCCTTGAGATTTTATTGTATTAACTTCAAGATAGGGGTAAAGCTTTATAAATGAAACTGTTTGAGACTCATGCCCATTTGGACCTGCCGGATTTTGAACCAGACCGGGAAATTCTGATCCAGAAGTGCTTCGACAGCGGGATCGAATATATCATAAACATCGGTTTCAACAAGGAAACCTCACTCAGCTCGCTGGCGCTGGCGAAGAAAAACCTGCATATCTTCGCCACGACGGGCTTCCATCCCCACGAGGCCACTGAATTCGATGCCGAACTGATCAAACGCCTGGCTCGGGAAAAGAAGGTGTTGGCGATCGGTGAGATCGGGTTGGATTTTTTCCGCAACCTCTCGCCCTATTCGGTGCAGCGGGAGGTTTTTACCAATCAGGCCCTGCTGGCGGTGGATTATGATTTGCCCATCGTGGTGCATAACCGTGATGCGCATCAGGAATGCTATAAGATCCTGAAAAGTGTGAAAGCCCGGGATGTGGTGTTCCATTGTTTCTCGGGGGATATCATC
>Ga0116202_10001483_pt1 | contig 13719 bp, 24 predicted proteins | sample LakKivw325mmetaG_FD_94479 | JGI IMG/M metagenome (GOLD analysis project Ga0116202, IMG submission 94479) | Anoxic lake water microbial communities from Lake Kivu, Rwanda to study Microbial Dark Matter (Phase II) - Lake Kivu water 325m metaG | ecosystem: Environmental > Aquatic > Freshwater >...
AGAGCGGGGTGGGACGACGCCGTCCCGGCGTGCCGAGTCGACTGTACGGCGCACGGTGGGGGGCTTCGGAGGACGGCATTCCCCTGCCTGGGAGGCACGCGAAAATCGAATGTCTGGAATTCGTGCTTTTGACCTGCGATTTTTTTAAAAGATTTCCTCTTGCATTCCTCCGGGGGACTATGCTACATTCTCTCTTCCTTGCAAAGATCAGGATAATCAAATCTATGCCCACCATCAACCAGCTTGTGAGAAAAGGGAGGACGCAGCTCAAGGACAAGAGCAAGTCCCCCGCTCTGAAGAACTGCCCGCAGCGCCGGGGCGTGTGCCTGCTCGTGAAGACGCAGACGCCGAAGAAGCCGAACTCGGCGTTGCGCAAAGTCTGCCGCGTGCATCTGACCACCGGCTACGAAGTGACCGCCTACATCGGCGGCGAAGGCCACAACCTGCAGGAGCACAGCGTCGTGCTGGTTCGCGGCGGGCGCGTTGCCGACCTTCCTGGCGTCCGCTACCACGTGGTGCGCGGCACGCTGGACTGCCTGGGCGTCAACAACCGCAAGAAGAGCCGTTCGAAGTACGGCGTGAAGCGTCCCAAGGCCGCGGCCGCGAAGTAACCGGAGTTTTCATCCATGTCAAGAAGACGCAAGACAGTCAAGCGCCCCAAGCAGATCGACCCGAAGTACGGGAGCGAGATGGTGGCGCACATGATCAACTATCTCATGCGGATGGGCAAGAAGACGGTCGCCGAGACGATCGTCTACGGGGCGATCGAGGAGATCGGCCGCAAGGTCGAGGGCGAGGATCCCCTGGAGGTCGTGAACAAGGCCGTGAACAACATGAAACCGCGCGTGGAGGTGAAGAGCCGCCGCGTGGGCGGTTCCACCTATCAGGTTCCGGTCGAGATCAAGCCGAACCGGCAGCTTGCGCTGGCGCTCCGCTGGCTGACGCAGTATGCCTCGGGCCGTCGTGGCGTGGGCATGCCGAAGGCGGTGGCGCTGGAGATCCTGGATGCTTACAACAACCAGGGCAACATCGTGAAGAAGCGCGACGACACGCATAAGATGGCTCAGGCCAACAAGGCCTTTGCGCATTACGCGTGGTAGTTTGGCGCTGACGTGTCTCTTTTTCTCCGGACGCCTTCGTGGCGCCGGGGCGGGTTGCTTCGGCAGCCCTCGGTTTCAGGTTCTTTGACAATCTCAGACTCGTAGCAGGGTTTTTCCCGGAAGGTCTTTCGTGGGCAGTGATGTTTCATCCAAGGGCAAGAGCAGGGACGGTGCGCAGGACGCGAGCCGTTCGCATGCGATTGCGGATGTGAGGAACATCGGCATCATCGCGCACATCGACGCCGGGAAGACGACGGTTTCCGAAAGGATCCTGTACTATGCCGGGGTCGTCCACAAGCTCGGGGAGGTGCATGAAGGCACCGCCACGATGGACTGGATGATCCAGGAGCGCGAGAGGGGCATCACGATCACGTCCGCCGCGACGACCTGCGAATGGCAGGGCCGCCAGGTGAACTTGATTGACACCCCGGGGCACGTCGATTTCACCGTGGAGGTGGAGCGTTCCCTGCGCGTTCTCGACGGCGCGGTCGGGGTGTTCTGCGCGGTTGGCGGCGTCCAGCCGCAGTCGGAGACCGTCTGGAGGCAGGCCAACCGCTATCACGTCCCGCGCATCGCGTTCGTCAACAAGATGGACCGGATGGGCGCGGACTTCGGGCGGGTGGTCGGCGAGATCCGCGAGCGGCTTCGGTCGAACGCGGTGCCGCTGCAACTTCCGATGGGCGCCTCGGAGACATTCGAAGGCGCGATCGACTTGATCGCGATGAAGGCCGTCACGTACAAGGCGGACGATCTGGGCGAGCATCCCGTCGCCTCGGAGATTCCGGCCGGTCTGCTGGACGCGGCGCTTGCGGCGCGCGAGGCGATGATCGAAGCGGTGGCGGAGGCCGACGAGGCCGCGGGCGACGCGTATCTCTCCGGCGAACCGCTGGACGAGGCGCTGCTGCACGCGGCGATCCGCCGGGCGGTCGTGTCCAACAAGCTGGTTCCCGTGCTTTGCGGCACGGCGCTTCGCAACAAGGGCGTCCAGCCGCTGCTGGACGCGGTGGTGCGGTATCTGCCGTCGCCGCTGGACGTGCCGCCGGTGTCGGGCCTCGAGGTCCGGACGGGGGCGACGGTCGAGCGCAAGGCGTCGGACGACGAACCGCTGTCCGGGTTGATCTTCAAAGTGGCGGCGGATGCGTATCTGGGCCGCCTGCTGTACGTCCGGGTGTATTCGGGCAAGCTCCGCAAGGGGATGAACATCTACAATCCCAGGACGAAGACGCGCGAACGCGTCGGTCGGCTGATCCGCATGCATGCGAACAGCCAGACGGACGCGGAGGCCATTTTCAGCGGGGAGATCGGGGCGTTGGCCGGTGTCGGGAAGCTCACGACGGGCGACACGATTTGCGCCGAGCAGGCACAGATCGCGCTAGACCGGATCGAATTCCCGGAGCCCGTGATGTTCATGGCGATCGAGCCCAAGAGCCGGGCCGACAAGGAGAAACTCGAGGAGGCGCTTCAGCTGCTCTCCGACGAGGATCCCACCTGCCGGATCCGGATCGACGGCGAGACCGGCCAGACCATCATGAGCGGCATGGGCGAGCTGCATCTGGAGATTCTGCGGGACAGGCTCCTGCGGGAGTTCAAGGTGCCGGCGAGCGTCGGCAAGCCGATGGTATCCTACTACGAGACGGTCACCGGGAGCGCGGACGGGCATTGCACGTTCGACCGCGAGTTCGGTGGCAAACGCCAGGCGGCGACCGTGGATCTCCACGTGTCCGCGGGGGCGCGGGGGAAAGGTAACCGCATCGAGGTTAAACCACCCCGGAACACCGTGCCGCCGGAGTTCTGGACGTCCATCGAGCAGGGCGTTCAGGATGCGCTTCAAACGGGCGTGCTGGCCCGCTATCCGATGCAGGACGTCGAAGTCCGCATCACCGGCGGTGGAATCGTCGACCACGATTCCGCAACCGAGATGGCGTTCCGCACCGCTGCGATCATGGCGTTTCGGGAGGCCGCCTCGGCGGCCGCGCCGGAACTGCTCGAGCCAATCATGTCCGTCGAACTTGTGGCACCGCCGGAATCCACCGGCGACCTCATGGGCGACATGAACGGGCGCCGTGGCCAGGTTCGCGAGATGCACATGCGTGGAGACATGCAGGTCGTCGAGGCGGACGTGCCGCTGGCGGAGCTGTTCGGGTACTCTACGGCGATCCGTTCGCTTTCGCGGGGTAGGGCGTCCTACTCCATGGAGCCCGAACAGTTCGCGGTAGTCCCCCGGGCTGTCAAAGAGACAATATTGAACAGGTAACGATGTCATGCAGAGTCAACGCATAAGAATCCGGATGCAGGCTTACGATCACAGGGTCTTGGACCAGGCTGTGACGGAGATCATCGAAACGGCGCGCGGGACGGGATCCCAGGTTGTGGGCCCGATCCCCCTTCCCACGCGCATCGAGCGGTTCACGGTGAACCGCAGCCCCAATGTGGACAAGAAGTCCATGGACCAGTTCGAGATGCGCACCCACAAGCGTCTTCTCGACATCGTGGGACCCACGGCGAAGACGGTGGACGAGCTCAAGAAGCTCAACCTCCCGGCCGGCGTGGACATCACCATCAAGATCTGAGGTACCCGTCATGGAAGGCTTGATTGGCAAGAAAATCGGTATGACGCAGATTTGGGACAAGGACGGCGTCCGCGTCTCGGTCACGGTCATCGAGGCGGGACCCTGTCCCGTCGTCCAGGTGAAGACGGCGGAGCGCGACGGCTACGAGTCCGTCCAGCTCGGCTGGGCGCCTCAGAAGGCGTCGCGGCTGTCGAAGGCGGAGGTCGCGCATTGCGCGAAGGCCGGCCTTGAGACGCCGGTTCGCGTGCTGCGCGAGTTCAAGGCGGACGCCGGCGAGGCGGTCAAGGCGGGCGACGTGTTCGACGTCTCGATGTTCTCGGACGTCGGGCACGTGGACGTGATCGGCACCGGCAAGGGCCGCGGGTTCCAGGGCGTCATGAAGCGCCACGGCTTCCGTTGCGGTCCGATGACGCATGGCGGCCACGTCAAGCGCCGCCCGGGCTCCATCGGCATGCGCCAGGATCCGGGTCTGGTCGAGAAGGGCCACCCGATGCCCGGCCACATGGGCGCGCGTCGCGTCACCACGCAGAATCTCGCGGTGGTGCAGGTGCGTCCCGAGCAGAACCTCATTCTGGTCCGGGGCGCCGTCCCGGGGCCGAACGGGGGCGTGGTCATCGTCCGCAAGGCGATCAAGAAGGCGGTGAAGGCATAATGGCAACGATCAAGATGTACGGCCGCGACGGCCGCGATTCCGGCGAAGTCGAAGTCGCCGACGACATGCTGATTCTGGACCGGGGCGAGCAGTCCGTCCGCGACGCCATCGTGGCGCGCAACGCGTCGCTTCGCGCCGGCACGGCGTCCACCCTGCGCAAGGGCGAGGTCGCCGGTTCGAACAAGAAGCCGTGGAAGCAGAAGGGCACGGGCCGCGCCCGCGCGGGCCTCCGGCAGTCGCCGGTGTGGCGCGGCGGCGGCGTGGCGTTCGGGCCCCATCCCCGCGACTTCTCCATCAAGGTCAACAAGAAGGTCGTGCGTCTGGCGTTCCGCCGCGCGCTGAGCGAGCGCATCGCCGCCGGCGCGGTGAAGCTCGTCGAGGACCTGAGCCTGGCGGCCCCGAAGACGAAGGAGCTGCGCGGCGTCCTCGAGGCGCTCGGCGCCCCCTCGGCGCTGATCGTGGTGCCCGCGTGGGACGACAACCTGCTGCTGAGCGCCCGCAACCTCCAGGGCGTCGAGGTGACGACGGCGCGCAACTGCAGCGTCTACCAGGTGCTGCGCTATCCGGCCATCGTGATGACCCGCGCCGCATGGGAGGAGCTCAAGCCCCGGTTCATCGGGGAGAACACCGAGGAGACTGTGGCATGAAGCACGTCAACGACATCATCAAGGCCGTCATGACGACCGAGAAGGGCACCACGCTGCAGGAGCGGCAGAACCGCTACATGGTCCGCGTGGCGCCGGCCGCCAACAAGATCGAGATCCGCAAGGCGGTCGAAGACCTCTTCAACGTCACGGTGCTGGCGGTGAACACCCAGAACTACGAGGGCCGGACGAAGGTGCTTCGCAACCGCCGCACCGCGAAGGCGCAGGACTGGAAGCGCGCCATCGTCACCCTGAAGGCGGGCGACAAGATCGACCTGCTCTAAGCGGCGGGACGTCAAGCTACGGAGACCATCCATGGGAATCAAATCTTACAAGCCCTACACGCCGAGCCGCCGCACCGCGAAGGTTTCGACGTTCGAGGAGATCACGAAGGACAAGCCCGAGCGCGGCCTCACGAAGGCCACGAAGCGCAAGGCCGGTCGCGACAGCGCGGGGCGCATCGCGGTGCGCCATCGCGGCGGCGGCCACAAGCGCCGCTACCGCATGATCGACTACATCCGCGACAAGATCGGCATCCCCGCCGTCGTCCAGGCGATCGAATACGATCCCAACCGCACCGCGAACATCGCGCTGCTGGCGTACGCGGACGGCGAGAAGCGCTACATCATCGCCCCTGAAGGCCTGAAGCCGGGCATGAAGGTGGTGTCCGGGCCCGAGGCCGAGCCGCAGGTGGGCAACTGCATGCCCCTGGGCGGCATTCCGCTGGGCCTGATGGTGCATAACCTCGAGCTCGTTCCGGGCCGCGGCGCCAAGCTCGTGCGCTCCGCCGGCATCGGCGCGCAGGTCATGTCGCGCGACGCCTCCATGGTCACGCTCCGGATGCCCTCGGGCGAGGAGCGCCGCTTCCATGCCGAGTGCATGGCGACGATCGGCCAGGTCGGCAACGCCGACGCCGGCAGCATCGATCTGGGCAAGGCGGGCCGCAAGCGCTGGCTGGGCTTCCGCCCGACGGTGCGCGGCGTCGCGATGAACCCGGTCGATCATCCGATGGGCGGCGGCGAAGGCCGCACCTCCGGCGGCGGCCCGGCCGTTTCGCCCTGGGGCCAGCTCGCGAAGGGCGGCAAGACGCGCAAGCCGCGCAAGTCCTCATCCCGTTTCATCGTCAAGCGCAGAAAGTAACGCCACATGTCACGCTCAATCAAAAAGGGGCCGTACGTCGAAGACTGCCTTTACAAGAAGGTGGAGGCCATGAACAACTCCGGGCGCAAGCTGCCGATCAAGACCTGGTCGCGCCGCTCGATGATCGTCCCCGAGTTCGTGGGGCACACGTTCGCGATCCACAACGGCAAGCAGCATCTGCCGATCTTCATCACGGAGAACATGGTGGGGCATCGCCTCGGCGAGTTCGCCCCGACCCGCACGTTCAGGAAGCATGGCTCGACGACCGACAAGGTGGTCAAGTAAGCGACCGGAAGGAAAATCCATGGAAGTCAAAGCCATCAGCAAAAACGTCCGCATCTCGGCCTCGAAGGGCCGCGATCTGGCTCGGGCCGTCGTCGGCAAGCGCGTCGGCGACGCGCTCAAGATCACGGAGTTCAGCCCGCGCAAGGCGGCATTCCTGCTCGGCAGGACCATCAAGTCGGCGGCCGCGAACGCGAGCCACAACGACGGCCTGGACGTCGACGCGCTCGTCGTCTCCAAGGCGGTCTTCGACGAGGGCGCGAGCCAGCGTCGCTTCTGGCCCCGCGCGCGCGGTTCGGCCAGCCCGATTGAAAAACAGTCGAGCCACATCACCGTGGTTCTCAGCGACGGAAGAGAATAAGGAGTAGCCCGTGGGACAGAAAGTCAATCCTATCGGATTCCGCATTGCAGTCGACAAGAACTGGCGCTCGCGCTGGTTTGCGGACAAGCGCGCCTTCGGCGACCTGCTCGACGAGGACTGCAAGATCCGCAAGTACATCCAGCAGAAGTTCGCGAACTCCGCCGTGGCGGAGGTGCGCATCGAGCGCTACGCGAACCGCGTGCGCATCAACATCCACTCCGCCCGCCCGGGCGTGATCATGGGCCACAAGGGCGAGGACATCGCGAAGTTGCGCGAGGATCTCTCGAAGAAGACGGGCAAGGAGATCTACGTCGAGGTCACCGAGGTGCGCGATCCGGATGCGAACGCGCAGCTCGTGGCCGAGGGGATCGCCCAGCAGATCGTCCGCCACATCGCGCTCAAGCGCGCGATGAAGCGTGCGCAGAAGGTCGCGATGGACCTGGGCGTGGACGGCATCAAGATCTTCGCGGCGGGCCGCATCAACGGCGCCGAGATCGCGCGCGCCGAGTGGATGAAGGAGGGCAAGGTGCCGCTCCACACGCTGTGCGCCAACATCGGCTACGGGTTCGCCGAGGCGAACACCACGGCCGGCCTGATCGGCGTCAAGGTCTGGATTTGCAAGAAGGACGACTACCAGCCGATGAAGTCCAACAGAGGGAGAAGATCACATGCCCCTAATGCCTAAACGCGTCAAGTATCGCAAGCAGCAGCGCGGAAGCCGCTCCGGCCTTGCGATGACGAACACCGAACTTTCGCAGGGCGACTTTGGCCTCAAGGCCATGGGCCGCGCCTGGATCACGAACATCCAGATCGAGGCGTGCCGCGTCTGCATCAACCGCCATCTCAAGCGCCACGGCAAGCTCTGGATCCGCATCTTCCCCGACAAGCCGGTCTCCAAGAAGCCGATCGAAGTGCGCATGGGCAAGGGCAAGGGCAACCCGGAGTTCTGGGTGGCCGTCGTCCGCCCCGGCACGATCCTCTTCGAGCTGGCGGGCGTCTCCGACACCCTGGCGCGCGAGGCGATGCGCCTGGCGGCGGCCAAGGTCGGCATCCGGACCGTCATGGTCAGCAGAAACGCCAAGGCCTAAGGAGACCGACACCATGAAAATCAAGCAGATCCGCGAGAATTCGACGGAGGAGCTCGTCTCCCAGATCAAGGAGAACGAGAGGAAGATGCTGGAGATGAAGGTCCGCAAGGCGGCGGCCGACGGCACGAAGGTCCGCCTGCTGCGCAGGGACGTGGCCCGGATGCACACGGTGGTCCGCGAACGGGAGACGAAGAAAAATGACTGAGCAAGCTAGCAACGCCGCCCCGCGCGGCATCCGCAAGACCCGGAAGGGCAAGGTCGTCAGCAAGAGCGGCGACAAGACCATCGTGGTCCTTGTCGAGCGCCGGTACCATCATCCGATCTACGGCAAGCAGATGGTCGACGCGAAGAAGATGCATGCGCACGACGAGAAGAACGAGGCCGCCGTGGGCGACGTCGTCGAGATCCAGGAGTGCCGTCCGCTCAGCCGCATGAAGCGCTGGCGCCTGGTTTGCGTCGAGAAGGCCGCGACCGTCGCGGCAGAGGGGGAGGCGAAATGATCCAGGAAGGCACCGAACTGGCGGTGGCGGACAACAGCGGCGCCCGGCGCGTCGCCTGCTTCCGCGTCCTCGGCCAGAGGAAGAAGTACGCCCATCTGGGGGATCTCATCCGCGTCGCCGTCAAGGAGGCGCAGCCCACCGGCATGGTCAAGAAGGGGCAGGTCTGCCTCGCCGTCATCATCCGCACGGGATACACCATCCGGCGGGACGACGGCTCCTACATCAAGTTCGACGGCAACGCCTGCGTGATCGTGGACGCGAAGAAGGCCCCCATCGGGTCGCGCATCTTCGGGCCCGTGGCGCGCGAGCTGCGCGACATGAACCACACCAAGATCATTTCCCTCGCTCCGGAGGTGCTTTGACATGAGCGTGAGCAGAATCAGGAAGGACGATGTGGTCATCGTCAACACGGGCCGCAACCGCGGCAAGACCGGCAAGGTGCTCGCGATCGACCCCAAGCGCGAACGCGCCGTGGTCGAAGGCGTGAACCTCGTCAAGAAGACGGTCCGCAAGTCGCAGCAGTTCCCCGAGGGGAATATCCCCGACGTCCCGGCGTCGATCCACCTCTCGAACCTGATGCCGTACGATCCCCAGGCGAAGAAGGGCGTGCGCATCTCGAGAGTCCGCGAGGACGGCAAGGGCGTCAGAGTCGCCAAGGGCACCGGACACCGGTTTGAATAAGGACACGAAGCGCAATGGCTAATCTCAAGCAAAAGTACCAGGAGGCGGTCGTCCCGGCCCTCAGCGAGAAGTTCGGGTTCAAGAACCCGATGCTCGTCCCCAAGGTAGACAAGGTCGTCATCAACATGGCCTTCGGCATCGTCGACAAGGACACGCAGAAGTCGGTCGTGGACGATCTGACGAAGATCACGGGCCAGAAGCCGGCTCTCTGCAAGGCGCGCAAGAGCGTGTCGAACTTCAAGCTCCGCGAGGGCATGGTCATCGGCGCCAAGGTGACGCTTCGCGGCAAGCGGATGTACGACTTCCTCGACCGCTTCATCAACATCGCGCTGCCGCGCATCCGCGACTTCCGCGGCGTCCCCACCCGGGGCTTCGACGGCAGGGGCAACTACACGATGGGTCTCAAGGAGCAGACGATCTTCCCGGAGATCGACTTGAGCCGGCACGGCGCCCCCGAGCAGGGCATGGACATCACCGTGGTCACGACGGCCACGAACAACCAGCAGGCGCGGGAGTTGCTCTCGCTGCTTGGAATGCCCTTCATGGGCCGCTAAGGGGAGCATCTTCACATGGCTAAGAAATCGCTGATCGCCAAGGCGAAACGCACGCCGAAGTTCAAGGTTCGCGCCTATCATCGCTGCATCCGCTGCGGCCGCCGCCACGCCTACATGAACAAGTTCAAAGTCTGCCGCATCTGCTTCCGCGAACTCGCGGTCAACGGGCAGATCCCGGGCGTAACCAAGGCGTCGTGGTAGAGAAAAGGAGACACAGGAACTATGAGTTGGTCAGATCCCATCGCGGACATGCTCACCCGAATCCGCAACGCACAGGGCGCCGGCCTTGAAATCATCGAGATGCCCGCGTCCCGCATGAAGGCGGATGTCGCCAAGGTGCTCAAGGACGAAGGTTACGTCGTCGACTTCGAGGTCGAGGGCGACGCGCGCAAGATCCTGCGCATCGCCTTGAAATACAACGAGGACGCCAAGCCCGTCATCCGCGGCATCCGGCGCGACTCCAAGCCCGGACTCCGCAAGTTCTGCGGGTGGAAGGACATTCCCCGCGTCCTCGGCGGCCTCGGCATCGCCGTCATCTCCACCTCCAGCGGGGTGATGTCGGGCGTCGAAGCCCGCCGCCGCAAGCTGGGCGGTGAACTCGTCTGCAGCGTCTGGTAGGAGGGCAAGTCAAATGTCAAGAATCGGCAAGAACCCCATTGAGGTCAAGGCGGGCGTGACCGTCGCGATCCAGGGCCAGGACGTCACCGTCAAGGGCAAGCTCGGCGAACTCGCCTACCGCCTGCCCGACGGCATCTCCGCCTCACTCGAGAACGGCGTGCTCACCGTGGCCCGCGCCAGCGACGCCCGCGAACACAAGGCCTTCCACGGCCTCGCGCGCGCCCTCGTCCAGAACATGGTCGTCGGCGTCTCCACCGGCTACGCGAAGACGCTCGACATCGAGGGCGTCGGCTTCAAGGCCGAGGCCAAGGGCTCGTCCATCTTCCTGAGCCTCGGCTTCGCCAACGCCAAGGAATACAAGATCCCCCAAGGCGCGAAGGTCACCATCCAGAACCAGGGCCTGCGCATCCTCGTCGAGAGCATCGACAAGCAGCTCGTCGGCCGCGTCGCGGCGGACATCCGCTCCTACTATCCGGCCGAGCCCTACAAGGGCAAGGGCATCCGCTACACCGACGAGAAGGTGCGCCGCAAGGAAGGCAAGACCGTCGCTTAACAGGAACGCTAGACTATGAAGCTCGAAAATCGCAAAGACTACCGCGCGCGCCGCCACATGCGGCTGCGCCAGAAGGTGAAGGGCACCGCCGCGCGCCCGCGCCTGGCTGTCTTCATCTCCAACTCGCACATGTACGTGCAGTTCGTGGATGACGACGCCGGCAGCACCCTGGCCTCCGCCAGCACCCTGGGCACCGGCGCCACGGTCAACCTCGCCGCCGCCAAGGCGCTCGGCGAAAAGGCCGCCGAGGCCGCCAAGGCCAAGGGCATCTCGCTCGTGGTCGTCGACCGCGGCGGATTCAAATTCCATGGACGCGTCAAGCAGATCGTCGACGCCGCGCTCGCCGCCGGCCTCAAGGTCCGCGAAGAAGAGGAGGCCCGGTAATGGCTTACGAGGATAGAAAACAGGAAGCGCCCGAGTTCGAGGAGGACGTCGTCTTCGTCAACCGCTGCGCCAAGGTCGTCAAGGGCGGCCGCCGCTTCAGCTTCAGCGCCGTCGTCGTGATCGGCGACCGCAAGGGCCGCGTCGGCCTCGGCTTCGGCAAGGCCAACGAGGTCAGCGAAGCGATCCGCAAGGGCACCGACGCCGCGAAGCGCCACCTCGTCACCGTGACGATGAAGGGCAAGTCCATCCCGCACACCGTCACCGGCCAGTGCGACGGCGGGCGCGTCCTGCTCATGCCCGCCTCCGAAGGCACCGGCGTCATCGTCGGCGGCGGCATGCGCGCCGTGCTCGAATTGGCCGGCTACCAGGACATCCTCGGCAAGAGCCAGGGTTCCAAGAACCGGCTCAACGTCGTCAAGGCGACGTTCGACGCCCTCAGCAAGCTCCGCACCGAGGAGCAGATCCGCGCCGAACGCGCCAACGCATAAGGACCAGCCATGGATCTTTCCAATCTCTACTCGACTCCCGGCTCCAACAAGCGCGCCAAGCGCCTCGGCCGCGGCGATTCCTCCGGCAAGGGCGGAACCTCCGGCAAAGGCCACAAGGGCCAGATGGCGCGCAAGGGCCACAAGCGCAAGGTCAACTTCGAAGGCGGCCAGATGCCCCTCCTGCGCCGACTGCCCAAGCGCGGCTTCACGAACCCCGCCCGCATCGCCTACTCGCCCGTCAACCTCGCGGCCCTCAACGGCTTCGAGGACGGCAGCACGGTCGACGCCGCGGCGCTCATCACCCTCGGCCTCGTCCGCAACTGCGAAAAGGGCGGCGTCAAGATCCTCGCCAAGGGAGAGCTGACGGCCAAGAACCTCGCCGTCAAGGCCAACGCCTTCAGCGAGGCGGCCAAGGCCAAGATCGAAGCGCTCGGCGGCACCTGCGAAGTCGTCGCCTGATCCCCCGGGCGCCCGCGCCGCCCCTCCGGCGGCCCGGGCGCCACCCCCTTTCCACCCCAGCAACGGGAACGTCCATCATGTCCGCATTCAGCAACATTTGGAAGATCAAGGAGCTCAGGTCGCGGATCCTCTTCACGCTCGGGCTCGTGTTCATCTGCCGCATGCTCTCGATCGTCCCGACCCCGGGCGTCGACGCCGCGGCCCTGAAGGCGCTCATCGCCCGGACGAGCGACTCCGCCACTGGCGGCGTGATGGGCACGTTCGATCTGTTCACCGGCGGCGCGCTCTCCAACCTCGCCGTCGGCACGCTGAGCATCTGGCCCTACATCTCCGCCTCGATCATCATCCAGCTCATGACCGCCATCATCCCCTCCCTCGAGCGGATGGCGCGCGAGGGCGAGACCGGGCGGCAGAAGCTCAACCAGACCACGCGCTACCTCACGCTCGCGCTCTGCGCCGGCCAGGCCTTCGGCCTCGCGAAGCTCTTCGAGAATCCCGCTGCGCTCGGCGTCGACCGCCTCGTGCTGTTCCCCGGACTTCCCTTTGAGATCCTCACCGTCCTCACGATGACCGCCGCCACCATGCTCACCATGTGGCTCGGCGAGCAGATCACCGAGCGCGGAATCGGCAACGGCACCTCCGTCATCATCATGGTCAACATCATCGCCCGGCTCCCCGGCGCGCTGTACGCGACCGTGCTCAAGTTCATCCCCATGGGCGGCCAGTCCGCGGAGTTCAACGTCTTCCACCTCGCGCTGCTGCTCGGCCTCGCGTTCTTCGTCTTCGCCGGCACCATCGCGCTCACCCAGGGCGTCCGCCGCGTCCCGATCCACACCGCGCGCCGATCGGTGGGCAATCGCGCCGTCGGAGGCCAGAACACCTACATGCCGCTGCGCGTCAACTACGCCGGCGTCATGCCGATCATCTTCGCCGGCCCCATCCTGCAGGCCCTCGGCTGGGTCTTCAGCCGCATCGACAAGGACGTCGCCTGGCTTGCCTGGCTGCGAAGCTTCGGCTTCCAGCTCAAGGAGGGCGCCGGGCTCTTCATGCTCTTCTACGCGGCGCTGATCCTCTTCTTCTCGTTCTTCTGGGTCGCCACCCAGTTCCACGCCGTGCGCATCGCGGACGAGCTCAAGAGCGGCAACAGCTACATCCCCGGCATCCGCCCCGGCATGCCCACCGCGGAGTACCTGGACATGACCATGACGCGCGTCACCCTCATCGGCGCCGTCGGCCTGATCGTCATCGCGGTCATCCCCACCGTCCTCTCCCAGTTGATCGGCATCCCGCCCCTGCTCGCCGGCTTCTTCGGCGGCACCTCGCTGCTCATCATCGTCGGCGTCGCCCTCGACACCCTGCGCCAGGTCGAGTCCTACCTCGTCATGCGCAACTACGAGGGCTTCCTCAAGCACGGCCGCCTCCGCGGACGCCGGTAGCCTACCGAGGCGAGTCGCTTGACTCGCCGACGGAGCGTTACGCAAAAAGGCACCTGTGAAAAGCAGGTGCCTTTTTCGTGTGACGCTGGGTCTGTGAGTCTGGTCTGTGAGTCTGGTCTGTGAGTCTGGTCTGTGAGTCTGGTCTGTGAGTGTTGGCAGTGAGTCTTGTCAGCATGCCCCCTGTGGCATGCTGGGCGCAAGTACTGTAA
>Ga0116202_10001484_pt1 | contig 13716 bp, 9 predicted proteins | sample LakKivw325mmetaG_FD_94479 | JGI IMG/M metagenome (GOLD analysis project Ga0116202, IMG submission 94479) | Anoxic lake water microbial communities from Lake Kivu, Rwanda to study Microbial Dark Matter (Phase II) - Lake Kivu water 325m metaG | ecosystem: Environmental > Aquatic > Freshwater >...
AGCTCTGCGTCCACGCCCAGGCCCAGGATGACCCGCGCCTCGGTCTCGTTGGGTGAGAGCACGTCGGCGGCGGCGACGAGGCGCGCCGGCAGGGCCTGGGGCGGCCCGGCGTCGAGCACGGTCAGCGCCCCCTTCTCGCGTCCGGCCTGCATCGCCGCCTCGACGGTCTCCAGCGGCACCTCGAGCTGGCACAGCACGGCGTCGAAGCCCAGGGCCTCCGCCGCAGCCGCCACGTGGTCGGGCGTCAGGGCCCTGTTCGCGCCGGGCGCCACGACGATGCTGTTCTCGCCCCTCTCGTCCAGCAGAATCATCGCCACGCCGGAGGGCTCCGCGTCGTCGCGGCCGACGTGGTCGCAGTGGACGCCGTCGCCCGTCAGGCCCGCGAGCAGCTCATCGCCGAAGGAATCCCGTCCCACGCGCCCCAGCATCCACGTGTCGGCGCCCAGACGGGCGCAGGCCACGGCCTGATTGGCACCCTTCCCCCCACGGACGGTGCTGAACCTGCCCCCGATGATGGTCTCGCCCGCGATGGGCATCCGCGGGCACTGCACCACCAGGTCCATGTTGGCGCTGCCCACGACGAGGACACGGGGCTGGGGCATGGCGGACTCTCCCTGTTCGTGTCGGCGCGGCGACCCGGCGCGGCCGGGTCGCTGGCGCAGCTCGGCGAAGCTGTTCCACGCCGGGATGGGGCAACCTGCCGGGAGGTTACGGGACGACCGCGCGCGGCGCGCCGACGGCTAGCGCCAGCCCCCTGACGCCCGTGCGCAAGGCTGGAGGAATCGAGCGCCGGGCCGTTGAACTAGCGGCTCGGCTTCCCCTGCCCGGGAACCGCGGCCTCGATGCTGGGGCCGCCAGAGGTCACGCAGCAACCTCCAGGAGGGCTCGCCATGGCTGATGTGAGACCTACGGTTGGCGATACAAGCTGGTTCGTGAAGGCCCGCTTCGGGCTGTTCATCCACTGGGGCCTGTACGCTCTGCCGGCCCGGCACGAGTGGGTGAAGCACATCGAGCAGATTCCCGACGAGGTGTACGACAGCAAGTACTTCCCGCGCTTCGACCCGGACCTGTACGACCCGGACCAGTGGGCGGAAGCGGCGGCCGGGGCCGGGATGAGGTACTTCGTGGTGACGACCAAGCACCACGAGGGCTTCTGCCTGTGGGACTCGAAGCTGACGGACTACAAGGCGCCGAACACGCCGGCGGGGCGAGACCTGCTGCGGCCGATGGCCGAGGCCTTCCGCGCACAGGGCCTGGGCGTGGGCTTCTACCACTCGGTCATTGACTGGCACCACCCCCACTTCGTCATTGATGACACCCACTCCATGCGCAACCACCCAGACAGGGCCAAGCTCAACGAGCAACGCGACCAGCGCCTCTACATCGAGTACCTCCACGGCCAGGTCCGCGAGCTGCTGACCGAGTACGGCAAGGTGGACATCATCTTCTACGACTTCAGCTACCCCAGGCGCAACGAGGACGGCGAGCTGGACAACCGCCTCGGCAAAAGCCGCTGCGACTGGGACAGCGAGCGGCTCCTCGCCATGACCCGCGAGCTGCAGCCGGGGATCGTCGTCAACGACCGGCTGGACCTGATAGATGTCGAGGGTGGCTGGGACGTGCGCACGCCCGAGCAGTTCATGCCGCGGGAGTGGGTGCAGGTGGACGGCCAGCCCGTGGTGTGGGAGACCTGCCAGACCTTCTCCGGCTCCTGGGGCTATCACCGCGATGAGGCCACGTGGAAGAGTGTGGACCAGTTGCTGCGGATGCTGATCGAGGTCGTGAGCAAGGGCGGCAACCTGCTGCTGAACGTCGGGCCCACCGGCCGCGGGGAGTTCGATCAGCGGGCGATGGACCGGCTGCGGGGCATGGGCGAGTGGATGAAGCGGCACGGGCGGGCGATCTATGGCTGCACGGCCGCGCCCGCGGGGTTCCTGCCGCCCCAGGACTGCCGGCTGACCTACAACCCGGAGACGAAGCGGATGTACGTGCACGTCCTCGCGTGGCCCTTCCGCCACCTGCACCTGGACGGGTTCGCGGGCAAGGTGGAGTACGCGCAGCTTCTGAACGACGCTTCGGAGATCAAGATGGTGCAATTGCCGGCGCACCAGACGGAGATCGAGGGCGAGCCCAGGGACACGCTGACACTCGAGCTGCCGGTGGTAAAGCCGGACGTGGCTATACCGGTTATCGAGCTGTTCATGAAGTAGCCGACATGTAGTCGCAGGTCGCGGCGGGGGCCGCGCAGCAGCTTCCGCCGCGTGCCTGCCGAGGTGGAAGGGCTGTGGTCGGCACGGGCCAGCCTTCGGCCGACCCGCGACTGCAACGGCAGTGTCGCGGTGTCGCAGCCCCCGGCTCAAAGCTCGTGGTCTTCCGCGTCCACCGGCAGGTGGGCGATGCGCCGGTCGCCCCTGAAGAACTCGATGTTCCCCTCGTAGTACCGCATCCTGACCTGGCCCTCAGCATCCAGCTCTACCCAGGCGCCCTCGTCCAGGCGCAGAGAGCTCTGGTGCAGGTTGATTCCCACCTCGGTCCGGCCGGTGAGGTCCAGGCCCGTCTGCGCGTCCGCCCGCAGCCGCACCAGGGTCTCGTAGCCGCCCTTGCCCTCGATCTGCAGCCCCGCCAGGGCCCGGCGCGGGCCCAGGGACTGCATCTCGATGCCGATCACGCCGTTGAAGCCCTCGTCGCCCTCGTACTGGTTCGCCACCTCGATGTTGACGCCGATGCCCACGCCCCAGTTCTTGGCGAAGACCTCCGAGTGCAGGCCGCAGCTCCACCCCGGGCCGTCCTTGTACAGCCGCGAGTAGAACACCACCCCGTCGCCCCCGCGGTGCTTCGTACGGAGCTGGGCATACAGCGTCCAGGGGAACGAGTTCTCGCCGTCCTCCTGCTGGATCAGCGATACGACCTCGTGCGTCTTCCCGTCGTTGCTTTCGTCCTGGCGGCCGAAGACGATGGGCGAGTCCAGCGGCGGTATGTCCGGCTTGCGGAGGACGAAGCGCCTCGCCAGGGCGTCGGACGGCTGGTCCTGAGCCTGGGCCTTCCCCTCCCCCAACGCGCCGCCCAGCAACGCAGCGAAGAGGGGTAGCAGCGCCCTGCGGACGAATCCGCGGCGCGCCGGCTCATCCTGCGGGTCGCTATCGGTGCTCATGAGTGTCCTCCCGGGCAAGGCCGTCCGCCCGCGCGGCGTGTCGTCTCACTCCCCCACCACGGCCCGCAGGCTCAGGTCCCGTATCTGCAGCTCGACGTTGAGGATTCCCGGCACTTCCCACCCCAGGTTGATGCCCCCCAGCCGGTAGTCCGCCAGGTCCCGCGAGTCCTGCAGGAGTCCCTTGTCCCAAGCGGTCTGCAGCGCCTCCAGCACCAGGGGGAGCAGGTCCCGCTCGATCGTGATCCACTGGCGGTCGTGGGCGCTCTCGGTCGTGTAGACCTCGCCGGGGGGCGTGTAGATGAGCTTCTGGAGGGCCGCGTCGGGCGCCTGGAAGCTGCGCGGGATGCGCCAGCGGTCGTCGTACATCGGAACCCCCAGCCACAGGAAATCGCCGTACCCCGGCGACTCGCGGTTCAGATTCTGCACCGTCACGAAGGCCTGGTAGTGGGCAGCGTGCTTGTGGGGGTCGTAGTCGGGTGTCTTGAGGGCCTCTTCGTCCCTGAGCCGGAAGCTCACGCGGAAGTCCAGGGCCTTCATCTCCGCCACCGTCGGCGAATCGGGCAGCCCCTGCGAGGCCAGCAGGTGCGGCCACATCTCGCCCTGCCGGCGCGCTCGGTCGCCGTACTCCTCGCGAGCGTTCACCCTGAGCACCAGGTCCGCGTCGGGCGAGCCGACCGGCGCGATGATGACGGCCTTGGCGGCGTTGGCCCAGCGCGTGCCGCCCGTCGCGAGGTCCTCGGCCTGCGCGCCGGCGATGGAGAACCTGCTGTGCCACTGCGCCAGGCCCCAGATCGGCTCGTCGGTGCAGCCCTCGCACTGCAGCTTGCCGGTGACGACGTGCTTGCCGGGCTTGGGGTCGTACACCTGGAAGCCGAGGCGGAAATGGGGGTCGCGGATCAGCTCCCGGCCGCGCGGGGTCGAGGGAGTGGGAGCGGGCTGCTCACCATCGGCCGCACACCAGCGGCCGCCCAGCGCCAGCAGCAGGCCGACGGCCACTGGGAGCAGACTCGCGCGGGCACAGGCTTCGGGCGGCATCACGGGTGTCTCCTGGGCCGCGGCGATCGAGGGCGGCGGTGGGAGCCGCCGGGCAAGCGGCCGGCCGCAGCGGCCAGCGGCACGCCGATCGGTTTCCCCGAGGCGATGGAGCTTCCTTCCGTGGGTTGCGCGCGCCATCCCAGGGGTGAGCGGGAACCACCACGTGCCACCACCGCGGGCTGAAGCCTGCGACTACGGCGCGCAGGTTGCCGTGAGGGGCGAGGGGGGATGGATGCTTCCTGTGGGAGGGCAGCCGGCTGTCTCTGCCGGCTCCGCGACTGCGGTGCGACTCGTGCTGCGGAGGTTGCAGTCGCGCTGGCGCAGAAACCGCCCCAGGCCGCAGAGGGGACCCGCGGCCGATCTAGAGGACCCGCCGATGAGCCACCCCAACATCCTGCTCATCACCACCGACCAGCAGAACGCCGAGACCCTGGGTTGCCTGGGCAACCCCGTCATCCGCACGCCCAATCTCGACGGCCTCGCCGCCAAGGGCACGGTCTTCTCGAACGCCTTCACCTCGCTGCCCCTGTGCACGCCCGCACGCACGAGCATCTTCACGGGCCTGTACGCCAGGAGCCACGGCGTGCGCCACAACGTGAACATGGGCTTCAAGCCCGGCCCGCCGGCCCTGCCGCCCGAGACGGTGGCTTTCCCCGAGGTCCTGGCCGCGGCCGGCTACGAGACCTCCTTCTTCGGCAAGCTGCACGCGCGCCACGAGGGCGGCAAGACCTTCGGTCTGCAACGCCTATGCCTGGCCGAGGGCAAGGGGCATTTCGTCGGCTCGCCCGACGAGGAAGACGACTACCGTCGCTACCTGCGCGAGCGCGGCTACGCGCCCGACGCCTGGAAGTCCTGGGAGCTGCCCGAGTATGCCGAGAGGGGCTGGGTGACCTGGCCCCTGCCCGAGGAGGACTACATTGACACCTGGGTGACGACGCGGGCCATCGAGGGTCTCGCCCGGGCCGGAAGGCCCTTCTTCTCCTGGGTATCCTTCTCGACGCCACACACGCCCCTGGACCCTCCCCGGCCGTGGGACACAATGTACGACCCGGCCGAGATCCCACCGCCCCACCGCCGCGAGGGCGAGCTCGAGGAGAAGCCCCGGCAGTGGGTGGACCAACTGGCCCGCACGATCCATGCCCTGCCGCCCACCTCCACCGACCCGTCGCTCCCCGGCGGCGTCGAGAACGCCTACCGGCGCTTCCCGCTGGGCAAGACCCAGCGGATGCGGGCGGCCTACTACGGCGAGGTCAGCCACATGGACGCGCAGGTGGGCAGGCTGCTCGACCTGCTGAGGGACGAGGGCCTGTACGAGGACACCGTCATCCTCTTCGCCTCCGACCACGGCGACTACTGCGGCAACAACTGGGCCTTCTACAAGTACGGCGGGCTCTACGACTCGGTCATCCGCGTGCCCCTCATCGTGCGCTGGCCGGGGGTGGGCACGGCCGGCGCGACGTGCGACGACCTTGTGTCCCTCGTGGACCTCATGCCCACGATCCTGGATGCCACGGGCCTGACCGCGCCCGACCCGGTGGACGGCCGGTCGCTGCGGCCGGTGCTCGAGGGCAAGGCGGGCGACTGGCGGCAGGAGCTCGTGGTCGAGGGCGGGCCGAGCGATGCCCTGCTCACCCAGCAGTGGAAGCTCGTGCGGTGGCGCGACGGCACCGAGGAGCTGTACAACCGCGTGGACGACCCTCACGACCTGTACAACCTCGGGGGGGACCCGGCGCTGGCCGGCCTGCGCGCGGAGCTGGGCGCGCGGCTCGAGCGATGGCCCTAAGTGGTTTCTCGTGATGACATAGAGCGGACGTAGGGGCAAGCAAAGCCTTATGACTGCAAACACCCTGAGGTCGCTACGCGACCTCGGGCTCTGCCCCAGACCCCGCTGGGGACACGGTCCCCAGACCCCATTATCCGCGCAGCTACGTCTGCGCCGTGCCAGGGCCCCGGCCGCGGATGACACGGTAGGCCCGCTTGCCCCTGCACGCCTCGCTCTGTGTCAACGTGCCCGGCCACTTAGCCTGGCCCAGGCAGCCTCGGTTGGCGCGCGACCTTGCGGGATGGGCCCGCGCCCGGCCTCAGGCGATCTCCACCGCCCTGCCGCTCTGGGCCGACCCGTAGATGGCGTCGGTGATCTGCTGCACGACGAGCGCGTGCTCCAGGCTCGTCATTGGCGAGCGGCCCTCGCGGATCGCGGCGGCGAAGTCCTCCACCGGGCCGCTGCTGGTCGCCGCGCCGCCGTCATCGCCCTCCCACACCGTGTGCTCGACCGTGCCGCGGTCTGTTGTGCCCTCGTGGAAGACCAGCCGCTTGCCGCTCCCGGCGAGCATGTGCAGCGTGAGCGATCCCTTCTCGCCGATGATCTCCCAGGCGCCGTGGGCCTCGGCGGGGCAGTACTCCGCGCGCTCGAAGGTGATGGCCGTCCCGCCCTCGCAGAGCACGAGCGCCGCGAAGTGGGTCTCGGCATCGGAGCCGGGCGCGATCCACGGCTCGAAGGCCCGGGGCACGGTCCAGCACTGGGCAAGGACGGTGCGCGGCTTCAGTCGCCAGCCCGTCAGGCCCAGGAGGTAGTCCAGGTCGTAGCAGCCCCAGTTGACCAGGATGCCGCCACCGTTGAGCGCGCGGGTGAGACGCCAGTCCGGGGGCGTGGTCGCCGGGGGCTCGACGGCCCGCACCACCGCCCGGCAGCGCACGACCCGCAGGTCGCCCAGCGCGCCGCCGGCGATGAAGTCCGTCGCCGCGCGGGCGCTGTCCATGAAGCGGAATCGCGCCGAGCAGCAGCCGCTCACCAGGTCCCCGCGGGCCTCGATCATCCGCCGAACGTCGCCGGCGTTCATGGCCACGGGCTTCTCGGTGAGCACGTGCTTGCCCGCTGCGAAGGCGAGCAGCGCCAGGCGCAGGCGGTGGCAGGTGGGCATGGCAAGCACGACGGCCTCGACCGTGGGATCGTCCAGCAGCTCCGCGCCTTCGCCGTGAACCCTCTCGATGCCGAACTTCCCCGCCGCGGGGCCAGAGGCTTCCGCGCGGATGTCCGCGATGGCGGCGATCTCCACCAGAGGCGACGCGGCCGCCGCGGCGAGGTGAACGTTGCCTATCACACCGCACCCGATCACACCGAGCTTCACTGGCTGCATTGTGGATTCTCCTGGAGGTTGCGGGGCGACCTCTCCGGGCAAGCGTTGGCGGGCAACCTCCGGGGGGTGCGATTCGCGAGGCGGGACGGATGACCTTCCGTCTCCCGACCCGTGTGTCCGGTCGCCCCCTTGCCTCGCGCATCACACCCAGAAGATCTGGTTCCCCGTATGGCCCGTGAGGTAATCGAGGAACAGCCACACGGCGTTGCACGTGTACTGGCCCAGGATGAGGCCCAGGAAGAAGGGCCTGAGCATCCGCAGCGACTTCGGCCCGCCATAGTGCAGGGTCACGGCCTTGGACAGCCACGCCAGCAGGCAGGTGAACCAGATCGTGTCCATCAGCCACACGCCCCCCACCACCAGCCCGATCGGGTGGAAGGGCCAGTTCGCATACCGGAACCGCGCGGCGGTGAGCAGCAGGTACAGGCCCGTGCCCAGGCCCGTCAGCGCCCAGCCCCACAGATTGGGCCCGGCGGGGTTGTACAGCTTGTCCTGCACCCACCGATAGCACGCCAGCGGCGAGCCGTTGAAGAACCAGCTATTCATCGTCGTCCCGCCGATGGCGTAGGCGTTGCGCAGCGTGATCCAGCCCGACGAGACGATGGCCACGACCAGGGCGATCCATAGGCCCGCGAAGAGCCGCGGGCGATGCTCGTCCAGGTGCTCGCTCATCTTCAGCGCGTGAGCCGTGGAGGTCATGACGAGGGTGCGCAGGTCGCTGCACCACACGTAGGTCATGCCCAGGGCCACCAGGCCGCGCTTGCCCACCAGCGACGTGCCCAGGCCGGAGACGGTGATCCCCGGGGCGATGCTGGGGGCCACGGCCTCGGCCAGGCCGCTCTCGACCACCACGCGCGTGAGTCCGATGAAGATGAGCAGGGCCGAGAAGAGGAAGAAGACAGCCACCAGCGCGGGCAGGCCGGCCAGGTTGAGCCACGCGCCCATGACCACCAGGCCCGCGACCAGGCCGGCGAAGGCGAAGCGGTAGGACGTGATCTCGCCCGCGTCCGGCGGCGCGCCTCCGGCTTCGACATCGGCGCGGACGTCGCCCACGATGGACTGCCAGACGACGGCAAGGAATCGGCGCGCGGCCCACAGGTTGGACAGGAACAGGGCCAGCAGAGCCCCCATGCCCAGGTGCGCGAAGGTGGGTGTCTGCGCGCCGTAGACGCCCAGGTTCTCCTGCAGGCCCACACCCAGAACGTTCATGATGCCCCGGGTGATGAAGAAGAGGCGGTTGAGGAACCACAGGCTGAAGCTGCTCTCCAGGTTGACCAGGTAGAAGAAACCCAGCATGGGGAAGCTGATGCGCAGTTGCATTGAGAGGCTGTTGCGGAAGACGGGGAAGCTCCAGACCATCGGCACGTGGGGGATGGCCGGGAAGTAGTGGTGCAGGCCCGTGAGAGAGCCGAAGATGAAGGGCACGCCGAAGCCGATCCAGAACACGGGCGCCGACAGCAGCGCCGGGCGGCCCCCGGTGGTCGCTCCCGACAACTCGACCGGGAGCTGGGTGAGCGGGTAGACCAGCCGCTCGTGCTCGACCCACTGGCGGCGCAGGAGGACCATGCTGCACATCATGACTAGATGCAGGGCGAGGAGGAGCAGCATCCAGGCGGCGATGGCGGGGACCCAGGCCAGCCAGGGAACAGTCTGGCCGGGCGGCAGGCCCTCGTAGAAGTGCTTAATCACCGGCGCGCCTAGCTCCGCGCCGCGCGGCATGGCCCATTCCGGGATGTGGGGCAGGATGAGCTGCTCCCACTTGTTCTCCGGGCTGCCGTAATAGACAGGCGCGCTGATCAGGGGGTAGAGCTGCCCGCTCAGGCCCATGGTCGGTACCGCCGAGGCGACGATCATCATGCAGTAGACCGTCAGGATCTCGGCGGGTAGAAGGGCCCTGCGCGGGGACAGGCGGCGCAGGAGCGCATTGGGGCCGACGACGAGGAAGAAGAGGAGGAACAGGGCGCCCGGGGTGCTGAAGTCCAGGTCCATGTAAGAGCCGCGCAGGACGTGGGTGGCGTAGGGAGCGCCCAGGCCGAGGGCCAGGCTGCCGATTGCGCCGACCGCGATGGCGCGCCAGGTGACGGCGCGGGGCTCCAGGGCGGGCCGGTCGTCGGCCGAGGCCCTCGCGGCTGTCGCGGGCGATCTCAAGGCGCTGGTCGCTCCTCCAGGACAGGGCAGCGGTGGGACAGAAGGACGCCCAGGTGCCCGCCGGAGGTCACCCCGCAAGCTCGCCGGTGCCGGCGGACGCCGGGAGGGTGTTCCACGCGGCGAGCCCCGGACCTTGCGGGGGGAGCGGCCTGTGCGCGCCTGTGGGTGGAGAGGGAGTCGTGCCACGGAAGGCTTTGTGGGAGGCAAGCAACCCGCCCGGGAGGGTCTTGTGGGAGGCGAGCTCGCGGGGTTTGCGAGCTCGGCGATGGGTGAGGTAATCCCCTGAGCCGAGTCCACAGCAAAGCAGCCTGCCCAGTCCGTCGCGCTGGCGCTTACACCGCGCCAGCCCTCCCACAACAGACGGAACCGCACCAGCCGTCCCACAACAGAGGGACCCCGGCCAGGGCTCCCACAGTAGACGGACCCACGCCAGCTCTCCCACAACAGATGGGGACCGTGACAGGCCTCCGGCAAGAGGAAGACCGCGCCGGCCCCGCCACTGAGGGCAAGCCCTACCGGGCCCCCCTACTCGAACCGCACGTCACACAGGTAGATATCCGCCGGGTGCTCGTGGGAGTTGACCCGCGGGTTGTGCGCATGGCTCGAGTAGTAGGTCAGCCAGAATCGCCCTTCGTCCGGCACCGCTGCGCGACCGCGGGCCTGTTCACACCAAGGGGAACCGCGAACACCGGGCCTGACGCCTCCCGGGGACGCCAGCGCGCCAGGTCGGACGCGCCATCATACCGCGTGCCCCCGAGGGTTACCAGGCAACCTGAAGTTGCGGAGCAACTTCGGGCGCGGGGCCTACTCTTCCCCCGGACGAGCGAGGCTGACAGGCGGCCTCCGCTGCTCTTACCCGCCTCCGCCTGGACCCGAAGGGGGCACGCCAGCCGGGCCGGGGGGCGTCACGGGGCTAGGCCCCCCGCCACCGGGCATCTGCCCGGACTGCATGCCCGCCCCGTAGCCACCAGGCCCCGGTACTGCGCCCTCGGGCGCCTTGGCGGGCTTGCCGATCGTGAACCGATAGACGAGGAACACGACAACCACGAGCACGACGACGGCGATCACGATAACTGCCGGTGATGCCTTCTGTTGCACCGTGTGATCCCTCCCTCGCAATCCGCTCTGCGGGAGCGGCGCGGTGGTTACCTGGGCCGGATGTAGATGGGCTGTGCGTCGTCGTCTTCGTTGGGGATGGCCTGTATCTTCATCCACTTAACGTGGCCGTCGGCGAAGCAGATGTTCGCGCCCTCATTGTGCGGCCCGTCCATCCCCTCCCGCTCGACGCACGTGCCGATGCGGTGATGCTCGGCCTGCCCACCGAAGCAGCACCCCGCAGCTATGGAGTAGGGGAACCACCGGATGCCGCCCGAGTCGGCGAACAGCACGATCTGCACCGACCGCTCCAGCTCAGCATCCTTGTGCCGGGCAAGCAGCTTGTTGTACCCGTAGGCGGGGTCATAGCCCCACCCCAGGTTGCTCACGCTGGGGCAGTCCCAAAGCTGGGTGTTCTTGATGTAGGGCATGATGAAACCGTTGTTGCTGAAGTAACGCATGTAGATGTCCCAGCACATGTTCGGGAAGCCGGGCGCGTTGCAGTAGACTTCGAAGGGGAACATCCCGTCGTAGTCACTGATGTACATCAGCATCCCGAGGCCAAGCTGCTTGAGGTTGCTCTGACAACTGGCCTGCCGCGCCTTCTCGCGGGCCTTGGCGAAGACCGGAAAGAGGATCGCCGCCAGGATCGCGATGATCGCGATGACCACCAGCAACTCGATCAAGGTGAAGCCTCTGCGCATGGCCAAGCACCTCCTCCAAGGTGGTTGTGTGCACACCTCCGAGCCTTTTTGGCAATACCGACCTACGAACCGGAACGTCCCCCGCCAAAACTCCACCCTGTTATATGATACCACATTCCGGCACCGGCCACCACTGAGTGCCTAGTGCCCTGGCGTGCGCCGTTGCCTAGGGACCAATCTGTCACAGGTGCAGGCGGGTAACGAAGACGTCCCCACCGGCCGGGGGACGTGTCCGGGGCAGGGAGCAGGGCTTGCCGTAGGAGCCGGCTATTGCTGGCGACCTCTTCTGACGACCCGGGCGCACAGCCGCCGCCGCCGAGGGTGGCCGTCCCTGCTCGCGGACCCCACGGCGAGGAGGAACCGCGCGACCGGGCCTGGAATCCTGCCCTGCAGCCGTCCGCCGGCTGACGCCCGTGGGTGCCCGGGCGCTGACCGGGCTTGCCCGGGGAGGCAGTGAGCAATGCCGACACTACTGGCTATGGCTGGAATCCTCGTCGCCGGCGTTGGCGCTCAGGAGGGACCCCCTTTCCCTCGCATCGCCAACTGCTACGGCGTGGGCCTGAAGCCGGACAGCACGCCCGAGGACCTCGACGCGATCGCGCGCTTCGATCTGCTGATCGGCGGCGTGTGGGCCAACTGGGGCGACGAGGGCAGTCGGCGCCTGATCGCGGAGAAGATCGCGGCCGTTCGCGAGAGGAATCCGCACATCATCGTCCTGGACTTCTCGTCCTCCGCGCCCTACGCCCACCCCGGCGATCGCACCTTCCCCGAGGACGGCTGGCTGCTCCAGCCCGACGGCTCGCACATCCAGGGCTGGCCGGGCACCGAGATGATCACCCTCACCAGGCCCGCGGTACTGGACTGGCTCGTGGCCCGCTCGGTGGCCAGTGTGCGCGAGAAGGGCTTCGACGGCACCTTCATTGACTGCATGGGCGGCGGCTTCGATTGGTGGGCCTGTAACATCGCGACTCGCGAGCCCTACCAGGTGGACGCCGACGGCGACGGCAAGCCCGACGACCGCGAGGAGCTCAATCGCCGGTGGATCGAGGCCAAGACCGAGCTGTCGCGGCGCGTGCGCGAGGCCCTGGGCGCCGACGGGCTCTTCATGACCAACCAGGCCGGCGACTGGGGCTATCCTCACATGAACGGCATCCTGCTGGAGGACTGGCTCGACTACGTGCTGGACGGCAGGATGGACTGGGACCACGTGCTGCAGACCTACCTGCGCTGGACCCAGGCCCCTCATCAGCCTACCCTGGCGGCGATCGTCAGCAGCTCGGGCCTCGAGCCGCCCTTCAACCCGTGGCAGACGATGTCCCAGGAAGAGCGCACGGCGCTGCTCGACCGGGGCCGCGGCCTGCTGGACCGTATGCGCTTCGGGCTGACGACGACCCTGATGGGCGACGGTTACTTCGCCTACGACCTGCACACACGGTGGCGTGGCCAGCGGTGGTGGTATCCCGAGTACGACGCGCCGCTGGGCTACCCCAAGGGTCCAGCCCAGCGGCAGCCCGACGGCACCTGGCGTAGGGAGTTCGACGGCGGGTCGGTGGTGGTCAACCCGACCGTCTTCGACGCCGTGGTGCGCCTGGACGGCGGTCACCGGGACGTGAGCGCCGGGAAGGTGGACACGCAGTTCCTGGTGCCGGCGCGGGACGGGCGGATCTTCCTGCCCACCGACGCCGCCGCGACGCCGGGCAGCCTGCCCGACCCGACCCCGCGCCTGACCCTCGACGGCCCGGAGCCTGTCGTCGAGCGCGATGGCAGGATTCTCGTGCGCCTGCAGGGCCTGGCCGCGCTGTTCGATGCCCAGGGCCGGATGCTACAGATCACCGACGGCAGCCGCGCTTTCGTGGAGGGCGCCCGAGCCTCCATCGTGAGCGACGACCAGTGGCGGGAGTTCGCCTACCAGGACTGCGCGCACCGGGTCGGCCCCGACGGCGTGCTGGAGTTCACCGGCCGCCGCACGGAGGGCGCCGCCGAGCTAGCCTTCACCCAGCGAGTGAAGGCCGAGGGTCGGGCCCTGGAGATCAGCTACTCCTGGCGGGCGCTCAGCGACCTCCACGTCCATATGTGGCGCCAGCAGATGGACTTCCCGGTCGGCGTCTTCGCGGGCGGCGCCTTCCAGACCGGGGACGCGACCGGGGAGCTTCCCGTCGAACGCTCGCCCCAGCCCAATCTGGCGAGCGGCTTCAGCCGCATTGCTTTCACCGCGCCCGACGGCAGGGGCGTGACCGTAGCGGTGTCGGGTGAGGCGGGACTGGTGGACGAGCGGCACTACGGCGTCCAGGCCTATCGCCTGGGACATTACCCGGCCAGGGGCGACCTGAAGGCCGGCCAGCAGTGGCAGGCGACCTTCCGCATCGAGGCCGCCGCGCCCCGCTAGCATCGCGAGTGGACAGGGCTCTGGGGGAGCGGGGTCCCGGCGGACCTGACGGTCCGCAAG
>Ga0116202_10001485_pt1 | contig 13709 bp, 11 predicted proteins | sample LakKivw325mmetaG_FD_94479 | JGI IMG/M metagenome (GOLD analysis project Ga0116202, IMG submission 94479) | Anoxic lake water microbial communities from Lake Kivu, Rwanda to study Microbial Dark Matter (Phase II) - Lake Kivu water 325m metaG | ecosystem: Environmental > Aquatic > Freshwater >...
ATGATCCCTCCAAGAATCGTGTCTTTCTTTATCTTTGCTATAATAGAGTTCCTCCCAGTATCCATCCGGTAAATAACAGGCATTTTTCAGAGATATTTTTAGTGTTTTATTAATATTGTTCGGTGTCACTTTCACCCCTTGATCTAACACATTCTGAGTAAACGAGGCAGACCCGGGGGAGGTCATGTCGTAGAAATGCCGGGAGTTGACCACAGGTGTATGGGAAAGAACCAGCGGTGTGTCAGTGTCAACAGTGTATTTAATAAAAGAGGTGTTTTTCCCATGTTGCATGAAAAAGGTTTTTTTCAAGCGCACCTCATTGAACGTATAAGCCAGTGAGGGAAAGAAATCAAATGAGAATTTGCATTTCTGATCTTTCAATGAGTAGACTGTATCTTTGATCTGAATCCTGTCAATGACATTGGAAACAAACATCCATCTCTTTGTCGGTGGTTCTAAACTAGCAATTAGTAACCCGTGAAACTTGCTTGTGGATTCCCCTGTATGAGTTAAAGAAGCATAACTACCGAGCCCGTTTGTGACAATCCACTCTCTCATGAATATCTCCTGACCGAAAAACCATATATGTTATCGTTGAAAAAACTTATCGCAGAAACTCTTTGTAAATATTAATAGTTCGTTTCGTGACTGCATCCCAGCTGAACTCCGCCAACACCCGTTCCCTTCCATTCTTCCCCCATTGCACGCCTTTATCAGGTGATTGAAGAACCTGGATGATCCCCCAGGCGATATCCTTTGGCTCAAAGGGGTTCACATGGATACCACATTGCTTCTCACCGGAGGGGATGATCTGTTCTCGCATCCCGTTAGTACCACGTGCGCCCACGACAGTTGGTTTTTCCATGGACATCGCCTCTGTGCAGACAATACCAAAGGGTTCATATAACGAAGGGAGAACAACGACGTCTGCCGCAGCATAATGACGGATTCTTTCTCCCTCACTTACAAACTCGTTCCTCATGATGACCTTATCATGGATTCCCAGTTCATTGGCGATAGATTGAAGTTCGTTTTGCATATCACCGATGCCAAGAATCAGAAGTTTCGTGTTAGGGAACTCTTGTAGGACGAGAGGCATGGCTCTTACTAATTTATCAATCCCTTTGACAGTGACCAGCCGGCCAACAAAAAAAAGAAGGGATTCATGGTCCTGTACCCCGTATCTGCGACGTAACGTGAGTCGTTCTGTCTCTGAAACCTTTTTGGGGTCATATTTCGATTGGTCGACTCCGTTCCAACATGGTCGGATCTTATCCTGGGGAAAACCAAGTTTCAATAGCTCATCTGCCATGGCGTTGGACACGGTAATCACACAGTCAGCCACCTGACCTCCTTCGTATTCGATATCTTTTATCGTATGAGATCCTCGGCCGACTGATCGTCCGACCTCGGTGGAGTGCACGTGGAAAATCAAGGGAAGAGCTAGCTCTTTTTTTGCTACCATCCCAGCCATGATTCCAAGCCAGTCGTGTGCATCGATAATATCAAATGTCCGTCCGTTCTTCCGAACAAGCACGTTCACAAGTTTTGATGCAGACATAATATTGTAACTGAGCACATCAGCAAAAAACTTGAAGTACGGCCCCCATGAACGCAGTTCATGGTCTGCGCACAGATAAAACGGTTTACTCATATCAAGTGTTTTGGGTCGATAGACCTCGACGCCATTAATCTGATCCGAGGTCTCAAGAGCGTTGTCTCTGTTCAGGGAGAAAACCGTCACGTCATGGTCAAATTCAACTTGTTTTTTTGTAATCTCAATGGCAAAGGTACCAAGTCCCCCGTAGATTACTGGTGGATACTCCCACGAAAAATGCACAATCTTCATGGACTGTTCTGTCTCCTCACCGGTGTTCTGCTTTTTCCTTTAGGTCTTGAAGGATGTTCATGTAGTTAATAAACCCATCATAGGGGATGTCATAGGGACTAAAATAGGCATGGACATTTCCATCCTCAAAACCCTTTGTAGATATATAATACAAATGATCTGATGTTTGCAGAAGCCTCCAGATATACAGGAGGTCTCTGTCTCCCTTTCGCTTCAGTTTTTTACCAATGTCTTTTAACTCGTTAAAACAAGCAATCTGCATGTTATTCCCAAGCCACGTGGACACATTCCTGTCCTCATCAGCCCAGGAGATAGCCCAGGGTGCATCAATGTCACCAACCGGGTTGTACCGTTCCACCGCTTCACTGACAGTCGCAAAATCAAGGTTATCATGTTTCAGCACCTCACCAGGGAGATGTCTTAGGAATTCGAAAATACCGGTTTCCACCCACTGATGCTCCCCAAAGGTCTCATAATCCATGAACAGGTTGATAACATCCCCGTAGGAATTGGACATCCAGTTCGCATACTTATCCGCTGTAAGAGGGAACCCCGGCCAGTTACGGGCTGAGAACCGGAACCCGACATCATCACTAAGTTTATAGTTCCGTAAAAGGACTTTGATGTTGGCGTTGATTGGTTTATAGACGAAATTCGGTGAACGCCACCCAAGAATCCTTTCTGCACCTTCCGTGATAATCCCCTTATACCCAAGGTCAGCGATTTTCCGGGCGATTCGATTATCATAGATGGCCTCTGTGTTCCGGAACACCTTTGGTTTGTAGTTGAAGATCCTGCGAATCATCTGCCGATGCATCTTGACCTGATCCTCAAACTCATCAAGCTCATCATACAAACCAGAGAGAGAATGAAAATAGGTTTCCTCTATGAGATCCACCGCCCCGGTTTTAAACAGCTCCTTAAAGCTATCGATAAGCTCAGGGAGGTAATTCTCACAATACTCAATAAATGTACCCGTAAGACTATAGGAGATACGGAATCGCCCATCGTACTGGCGAATCAGGTCAAGCAACAGATTATTAGTCGGAAGGTAACATTTGTTGGCCACTTTTTCAAAGATCTTCTTGTTGAGATGCTGGTTAAAATACGTGGAATGGACATCTCTCGTGTTACCTATGTTAAAGACAGAAAAATGATTCAATCTAAATGGTTGGTGCACCTCGAAATAGAAACATATGGATGGCATATTAGGCAAGACCCCTGTAGACCTGAAGCGTTCGTTCAGCGACGCGGTCCCAGGTAAATAATTGTATTTCCCTTTTTGAACTTTGCCTCATAGCATCGCGTAAAGAATCATAGCGTAAAAGTGCGATAATCTTGTTTGCCATCTCATCGGTATCCCAAAAGTCGACTTTAAAGCAATTTTTCAGTACCTCGGAGACACCTGCGCTTTTTGATACAATCGTTGGTGTTCCGGCGGAAATCGCCTCAAGGGCGGTGATACCGAACGGCTCACTGACCGACGGCATGACATAGATGCTTGAAATCTTGTAAATGTGTTTGACTTCCTCTTCAGTAAGCTTGCCGGTAAATATCACCTTATTTGAGATGCCAAGGTGGACTGCCTGCTCGATTAACCGCGGCATCATATCACCAATACCAGCTATCACAAACCGGGCGTCCTCGTAATCAAGGACTTTTTTTGCTGTTTTAAGGAAAAACTCCGGGCCTTTCTGTATCGTCAGTCTCCCGAGGAACAGGACCAGGTTGCGTTTCTCCCCTTCCCCGATGGGATAGACAGCATTGTGAACAACTGTAATTTTATCGGGGGTTATCCCGTATTTTTCAACAACGACGCGTTTGGTGAACTCACTAACAGCGATGATGCGATCAGCCTTTTGCATGCCTTCCCGCTCAATATCGATGAACCACTGGTTCGGATAAATCCACCCAGATCGGTCGTATTCGGTCGAATGTACTGTTAAAACAAGGGGAACCCCTAATTTCTCCTTCAAAGTGACCGCAGCCTTCATGGTAAGCCAATCATGACAGTGTATCAAATCGTATTTACCTTTCACCCGTTGGACCAGCAGATCATTATAGCGATAGACGGCATCGAAGAACTTGCCGCCAAGCTCCTTATCATCAGGTCGGTCGTAGGGGTATACCTCTGCTTCACCAACCTCGATGATTTTTATGTTCTTGTTATCACTCTTTACTTTCTTTCTCAGCTTCGGCATGAAGAAATCTATGTGAACATTCTTATCGGCAAGACCATGGGTCAACCCATAGCAGTGGGTGCCTAATCCTCCCACTTTGAATGGCGGGTATTCCCAGCCGATCATTGCAATTTTCATTCCTCTTGTCCTCACCAATAGTGCCTTTCGTTTTTATTGATAAGTTCTACTCCCAAATACGTTATCATGCTCCTCGAGAGCATCCGGTAATTGGACTTTTGTTGATGTGTTACGTGATTTTTAACCGTAAAACCTACCTCGTTATTATAAGCTTTTCGTTTTTATTTGAGTTTTATTTTTTCTTAAACATCGTTGAGAATCTTCCTCCGAAGTCAAAAATGACTTTTATAGTTTTTGCCTGCCAATGATATGCTTTAGCAGGATATAATAGTATCTATACAAACCTGTAAAAAAATCTTTACAGCCGCAGAGAAAACAAGCTAGGATGCATTCAAGCAGCATGAATTCGAAAAATGTTGTCGCTGTCACCCAACACAAAACATACAGGGATTGCATTGGGTGTGGTGACGCAGCATCCTCCACAGTAAGCAGCAGCGGGAGAATCCTGCAGCGCTTCTCGCGACAGTTCTATGATATCGTGGTTATCCTCAGTTTCATCTCTTGACATGACGTCTGTTTGATCGAAGAGGGACCCTAATCGATATCAACTGTTACCTTGAACTTGCTTCTCCAATCATGCTCTCATGGAGATCTTCGTATCAAGGATAAAAAAAACATACCACTTTCGGTTATTTAATTCTTCGCCTGAGCATCGTTATCGATATCTATTGATTTGACTCCGGACCGATTCTGCTTTGCTGCGTGCATGCTCCGCGAAATCCTCACCAGATCCTGCGAACAGAATCTCCCGAGACGAGTTGATAAGCGCCATGTCCTTTTTTTTACTCGTTCCGTTCTGAACCGTTTTTTCAACATCACCACCTTGCTTGCCGATCCCGGGGATCAAAATAGGAATCTCTTCCCCCAGGATGGTTCGAACGGTTTTAAGCTCCTCAGGGTACGTTGCACCGACGACCGCCCCACAGTTATTATTCACATTCCATTGCTGAATCTTCTGTGCAACGATTTGATACAGGGGTGTCGACGAGACCATGAGATCCTGTAAATCACCAGCCGAGGGATTTGAGGTCCGACACAGGATAAAACAGCACTTGTCCTTATAGTCCAAGAAGGGACTGACACCATCCTTCCCAAGATACGGATTGATAGTGACAGCATCAGCCTTCAGAGTCTCAAAAAGGGAAAAAGCATATTTCTGTGCAGTATTGCCGATGTCATTGCGTTTCCCATCAAGAATGATAAAGATATTACGTGGGATGTACTGGATGGTTTTTTCCAAACACTCCAGTCCTTTTTTTCCAACAGCCTCATAAAAAGCCAAATTTAACTTATATGCACAGACAAGGTCCTTGGTCGCATCAATGATTGCTTTGTTGAAATCAAACTGCGGATCCCTGCTTGTCTCAATTATGAATTTTGGAATTTCCCCAAGATCAGTATCAAGTCCGACGCACAACAAACTATTATTCTCAGAAGTAACCGCTGTAAGTTTCTCTCTCCAGTTCATACAAGCCCCAACTGAAATACCTAATCCTCTATAAATACCCGTGTTTTCGGTAGCTATTTAACATCCTGCAAAATACAATCCAGTATATGGAAATCATTTACGGAATATGCTCCTGGGGCCTTGGTCATGCGACACGATCCCTACCAGTTCTCCGAAGATTTCTTAGCGAACATCACAACATCACCGTGATATCAAACGGAAGAAGCCTTGAGGTACTTAAAAAGGAACTCGGAGAGCAGGCCACCTATGTCGACATCCCTGATTACCCCATGCTGCTTTCTGAAAACACCAGACAGTTCCTTGCAAAAAGCATGGTGTACTGGCCGGTGTTCATTAAAAGAATCGAGGATGGACTCGCGCAACTACAGAAGATCCTTGATAAAAAACACTACGACTGCATCATCTCTGATGCCAGATATGACATGTACAGCAAGACGATACCTTCGTTTTTCATCTCTCATCAGATGCGGATCATGAACCCACTCCAGATAAAGATGTTTGAGAATGCGATGGAGCGATTCAACATGTTCTTCTTCAAACGCTACAGAGGCATCATAGTCCCAGATTACAAAGAAAATAACCTCTCGGGCGATCTGTCACATAATCTAAAAAGGATCAATGAAGACACCATCCATTATGTCGGGGTCTTGTCTGATTTCACCAGAAAGCCCATGAAGAGGGATATCGATTATCTGATTTCGATATCAGGCCCGGAGCCACAACGCAGCTTCCTAGAAGAAAAACTCGCTTCACAAGCAAAGGAGCTGAAGGGAAACGTCGTCATGACCCTGGGAAAAGCAGAGAAATATTCTGTTACAAAAAAGAAACATCTCACAACCTATTCCTTCGTAACAAAAGGACTACGAGAGGAACTCCTAAACAAAGCAAAATTGGTAGTGTCACGATCCGGGTATTCAACACTAATGGATGTCGCTGTGGTCGGAACCAAAGCCTTGTTCATCCCAACACCCGGCCAGATCGAACAAGAATACCTCTCAAAATATCACAACGAACTAGGAACGTTTTATTCAGTCACTCAGGACACAGTGAACTTGAAAAACGATGTCAGCATAGCCGAACAAAGAACAGGTTTTACACGGGAATGCGACGTAAAAACAACAGTAGAAAACATCCTTACCATCGTCAATGAAAGAATATAAACCTTTACCATAATAGCTTTAAATCAGAGGAGTATTACCTGTGAGGAAGGCGCAATTCTTCATGAAACACTGGGATTTTCTTAAATCATGGTACTTCTGGCTCATCCTGATTACTGTGATTGCTATCGCCGTTCGATCTATCCCGGCTTGGATGAACGCCGCATGGGGCGGTGATTTTGGTATTTACTATGGACTCACGTCACGGATGGTCGAAAACCAACAGATCTTCAACGAATATGATGGGTGGGGTGGGATGTATAACTATTTCCCGGTGTTGTATATCTTCTCGGCAGCCGGTCACTGGATAACAGGGGTCGACCTGCTCTGGGTAATGCCTAAAATCGCACCGATTTTCGGCGGGCTGACCGTTTTTATCCTATATTTCATGATCTACGATCTGACGAAACGACGTGACCTTGCCCTCTTATCATCCCTATTTCTTGCAGTGATCCCCTTCCATGTTTATCAGACCAGCCACGCGGCACCCTTGACCATGGGGCATTTCTTCATGATCCTCTGCTTGTATCTCTTCATCAAATACATGAATGAAAAAAAATACCTTATCCCCCTGCTCATCTCGACGATGTTTCTCATCATGTCCCATCATCTCACCACCTATTTCTTTCTCATGACCATCCTCTTTGTTGTCGTCATAAAAAGCACCCGAGTGAATCTCAGAGAGATGTACCGGGATGTCTTCTACGTCACGGTTGCATCAGCCTTTGCCTTTGGCTATTGGATCTGTATCGCCACACCGGTCTTTAGTACGTTCATGAACGAAGGACTCTCCATATCCTCCTATCTGGTGATATCCTTTTTTTATGTGAGTTTGTTTGGCTTACTACTCGGTATCGCAGCATTGAAGAAAAACACACCAGTCTGGATTCAGAGACTTCAGAAGGCTTTTTCCTTTAACCCAGCAGCCTCCCGGAGACGCGCGTCTCTGTATTTCACCGCAGGGTTTGTGTTTATCCTCTGCGCGGAGATCCTGTTTTTATTTGTGAATTTCCCGGTCAGTGGCATGCGGATGAGACCTCTTTCCATTGTCTATTCGATTCCCATGCTGTTGTTCATCGGGTTTGGATGTGTTGGTGTCGAATATCTGAAAAAAGTGCAGAATCGCTGGTTCTTCCAAGCCTGGTTGCTTGCCATCCTCTGCTCCTTCATTTATTCACTTGTCACCATAAACACGACCTTGTTTCCCGATCGTCATGTTGAATACCTCACAGTCCCTGCCTGTCTCTTCACTGCAGTTGGTGTACTTCATTTCTTCAGGAACCGGGAAGGTAACGTTACCTCATCACTGAAAAAACCATTCTCCTATCCATCGCTGCAGATGGTGTTTGCACTGGTCGTCTTTGGATTAGTTTTTTCAAACGCAGTCGCAGTCTATCCTGTGTATACCTCCTTGGAATGGATGGATGAAAGCATCCCGAATGAGACTGCAAATGCCATTGTGTGGATAAAGGACAATATCGACAAAAATACCACGATGGTCGCAACAGACCTGCGGCTCTCAAAGATGATGTGGGCTGAAGGCATCAATGCGACCTACGAACAGACAAACGAGACATGGACGTGCGACACTTGGGTGGGATGTATCGCTGATTTTACTGCTGGGGAAAACCATCCTCTCGTGACGCATGTGCTCATCGACGATGTCATGCGGTACACCTCAGTTAATATCCATGTGCTGGAGAGCGTGTATATGACCAATGAGTCCTATCAAAAGTTTTTATCAGAGCCGTTCCAACTCCTCTATCGGAATGCGACCGTCAACCAGGACAATGAAGAGATACACTGGGCTGAGGTGTACAGCGTCAACTGGACATTCATTGACCAGTATTTGATAGTGAAAAAATGAAACCATTACCTCTTTTTTAAACGTAAAAGGGCTTTCTCGTAGACCTGCTCATACTGGGACCCAACATAACTCATCGAATGCTGTTCACTGAGCAACAGAGACTTCTGCTTCATGGTGTCCTGTAGTGTTTTATCAGAAAGGATGGTGATGATGTTTGTTGCTAGCCGGTTGCTGTCCTTTGGCTCAAAGACCAACCCATTACCTGCACTGACCAGTTCCGGGACCGCACCCTTGTTGACGACGATTGGTGGTACTCCAGAAGCGATCGCCTCAAGGGTGACGATGCTTTGCAGCTCTGATTCTGCAGGCATGACAAACACATCAGCAAGCGTGTAGATGTTCGGGTAATCAGCCCAGTCCAGAAAATCGATAAACGTCGTATGCGAATCGATGCCTAGATCCTTAGTTAATTTCATGATCTCTGGTTTCAGACCACCTGACCCGCAGAACAGGAAATGCGCATCCACCTCCTTCAACACCAAGGGGATCGCTTTGACGAGCACGTCAACGTTTTTCTCCTGGTTGATCCGACCGGTGTACAACACCAATGGTTTTTCCGGTAGATTGAATCGTTCTCGCAGATACTCCCCGTCATTAGTCGGTTTGAACATCGCGGTGTTCACCCCATTTGAGATAGGAGCCAGTGGTGTTTTCAATCCTTTTTCCTGGTACATCACCGCACCGGTCTGTGTTGGTACTGTCGCCCAGTCGACGCGGTTATAGAAATAAATGAGATAGGACCAGGTGTATTTCACCATCATTGGGTACAGCGCAGATGAGAAGAACGGGGCTAGGATGTTCTCTGGGAGGATATGGATAGAGCCAACCAGGGGAATGTGTTTCTTCTTTGCAAGGGTCATGGCACAGAGGCTAATCGGGTATGGAGAGCAGACATCGATCACATCTGGTTTGAACTGGTCAATGATTTTTTTTACAGAGAAGAACGGGAACGGGGTGAAATGGTATTTATTGTTCATATAGAAAGGAAGGACAAACGCCCGTGGCCGGTAGATTGTTGAACCATTATCAGGATCCACTGTATTTTTGAACGACAAACTCGGGGCAATCACCCGGACGTCATGGCCTTTGTTAATGAGCTCATGGACGATGCGGTGTTGTGCGATCGCCCCACCATCGATGATCGGGTAGTATGATTCTGTGGTGAAGAGTATTTTCATGACAACCGAATCCCGTCTTGGGAGATAACCATGGATGGATACATAAGAGTTACCAACACAGCACCACGGTGGTTATTTGAGGAGGTAGGGGCTCAACGACGAGTAGAGCGAACGGGGCGAGGCAAACACATCGGTAGCAAAATACTGGTACCAACCGCATCTGCGGTCGCAGCGCTGCATCGCAACCCGTGCGTCTTTTGCTTCCGGAGTCTGAAGGAACTCCATAAAAGAGCCTCCCGTGAAGTTATAGAGATGTTGCCCGACGGTCCGACAGGGGTAGAACAGACCACCATCTGAGTCGATGATGACAGAAGATGTAGAACACCCGTGGGGTTTGTTGATATTGTCCAGGAAACCATTCGGCGTGGTGATGGTGTTTGGGTATTTCTGTTTCAACCGAATCAGTTCTTCTCTGAACTTTTGCGGATCAGGGTAGAAATCATCTGTATCGTCTAAATGACATGCCGGCATCACGACGGTGCGAGCGTTGACCTCGTAGACGCGTTTTACTTTTTCTTCTAGTGCTGAGAGTGTATCTTTTGTCACAACGATTTGAATACAGATCTCAGGCCCATAGCTTTGGAACTCCTCAAGCCGGTCAAAGAACGCAAGATTGTCATGACCCTCGTCGATGCTGATGTGCAGATAATCGATAAGCTTCCCATATTCCTTCATAGGTCGTTTATCGAGAAGATGACCGTTTGTGGTGAAAAAAAGGTAGAATGGTTTTTGATGGGCGTACTGCAGGATCTCACCAAGGTCCTTTCGAACGAGAGGGTCGCCTCCTTCAAGACTTAGGACGACGATGCTTGAGTTTGCGATATTATCGATGACCTTGAAAACCTCTTGTTTTGGAAGATCAGGGGTTTTTTCTTTCCAGACGTTACAGAAGCTGCATTGCAGACTGCAGATATGGGTGACTTTAAACGACGCGTAAAACGGGTAGATGCATTCCTTGGAGAGGTAGTTTGTCGCAGCATATCGGATAGTTTGCAGATACTTGCTGAGCGGGAGTTTTTTCATAGCCTCACAATGAGAAAGGAGTAAGAAGCTGCAGGACATAAGGTTTTTTATTCTTCTGTGAAAGGAACCACAAGAGACTTATAGCGTCGTTGAAATAACCGGTTCCATTGACAAACGAACAAAAGAAATTAACCAAAACTAAAATCTCAATTCTTCTCAGCATCGCCCTGAGTGTGTCTATCATTTTCCTTATCATGTATTTTACGATTGATGCACAGACCATGCAGTATCTGTCACAGGTGTCGTTTCGTCCTGCGTTTTTCTTTTTCTTTGGTGTTGCGATTCTGTTGAATGTATTGTACTGGTTCATCTGGGGTGCTCGGATAAAGGTTCTTAGTGGCATCATTGACCAGAAAATTCATCTCCGTCTTTGGGAGTCAACAAAGATAGTAATCACAAACCAGTTCCTTGCAGGTATCACCCCTTCGCTTGCCGGGGGAGAACCGGTTAGGATCTATTTATTGAATAAAGACGGGTTAAGCACAGGGGGTGCGACCGCTACGGTTTTTGGTGAACGATTGATTGATACAATCTTTATTCTATTTCTCGTCCCGCTTGGTTTTTTTGTTTTTAAGGACCGGATTGACATAAAGCTTATCAGCTATGGACTGACCATAGGGATCATTGTGTTTGTCACAGGGATTATCTTGTTTGCCTTAGCGTTGAAATACCCACGTAAAACAAAAGATTTCTTGATGTGGATTAGTGTGCGTGTCAGTCGGGTGTCAAAAAAGGAAGAGAGGAACACGAAGGTGGTGGACCGAATAGGTCAAGAGATCGATAACTTCCATAACAGCATGGTTCTTTTTTTGACGAAGGGGAAAAAATCATTTCTTGTAGCTGGTGGTCTGACGATACTGACGTGGTGCACTGGTTTTATGATTCCTTCGATGATTCTTCTTGGTCTTGGTCTTCCCCCGTTCTTTGTCGAGTCGTATGCTGTCCAGGCATTATTGCTTATTATCGTGATGTTGCCGACGACACCGGGTAGCTCCGGGGTGACCGAGCTAGGGATGGCTGGCCTCTACGGTGTTCTGCTTGGAGCCTCGAACCAGTATCTGCTTGGTGTGTTTGTGTTATTGTTCAGGTTCATCACGTATCATATGAACGTGCTCTGCGGGGCGGTTTTCCAGTATCGGATTTTTAAGTCGATTACCTCGTTTTCACTTGAAACTATCAGGAAAAAAGAAGGATGATGCGTCGTACGTTCCTCTGATTACGTAACTTTGAACGAGGGATTTTCAGTAATCAGTCTACGCCTAATGGTATAATAAAAAGAACCAATCCTAACATAATCAGAAACACACCTGCTATGCTTGTCAACGAGGGGATTGTTGTGAAGAGAAAATAGAGACCGGCGGTCATCAAGAGCACACCGAGGCTATGGACGAATATTTTGATAAAAATATTCTTACAAGCATTCCTTATTTTATTATAGACTATTGCCTCAAACCACACAATGAATCCTTTCGTCCCGACGGTCATTACATAAATGAATACCTTTCAATTTATTGTATTTTCCCATCGACTCTGGAAGAACTGCAGGGGAAAGACATACGTTCAGATGGCTTCTCGTTAATCTGTAGATTCCGAACCTATTCTTCAGTATATACTTTTAATAACCATAAGTTCATTGTTTTGAACAAAACCCTTCTATATCCAACGATAATGAATCCTCCATCTGATGTTTCTTGTACGGAAGAAGCTAGACAATGACCAAACCAACTAAAATGGACAGAACTCCATTCATATTCGCCCTCACCATCGGTTTTAATGATGAGAGCCCGATAACGAGTATATTTGTTATAGGTGAACCCGACAACGATGTAACCACCATCGCTGGTTTGTTGTATTGATTCGCCTCGTGCCATACCGATGCCTGGATATTTTTGCTCCCAAAGAATCTCTCCGTTTTCATCAGTTTTTAGGATCCATACTGCCTCATTTGTGTTGCTGTATGAATCAACGCCAGCCATGACATACCCGCCGTCGTCTGTTTGTATGACAGAAGAGATATACTCAGCATCGGTTCCCCCGATTTTCTTATCCCAGATCGTGTTTCCGTTTTCATCGATTTTAATCAACCAAACATTGTACCCATATGTATCTTGAGCGGTGTATGTCGCAGCGGTGAGGATGTAGCCTCCATCTGAGGTAAGTGCGATAGAAGTCCCATAGTCATGGCTGAGAGGTTTTCCTTCTCCATCAAATGTTCTATTCCATACCATTTCGCCATTTAGATCGGTTTTTATGACCCAGACGTCACTGACCCCACCACCGTTATTATTCACTTCCCCAACAAGGATGTAGCCGCCGTCAGGCGTCTGTCGAACCTGAGATGCTGAATCATATTTATCATAGCCGAAAGTCTTATCCCACATTTTATTGCCCTCTGAATCGGTTTTGATGAGCCAGATATCATCCAGACCCTGGCTATATGACCTTGTTTTCCCGGCGATGATGTAACCACCATCGTTTGTTTGTTGCACTGAATTGCCAAAATCATGATTTGTCCCACCGAAGGTTTTATCCCAGCTTTTGTTTCCCGAAGAGTCCGTTTTAATCAACCAGACATCGTTTTTTCCAGCACCATACGATTCTGTGACCCCCACAATGACGAACCCGCCATCTGTTGTCTGTTGAATTGAAAAACCGGCATCCATTCTCCAACCACCGAATGTTTTTGTCCAGGATTCAATTGCAACCGGACCTGCGGGGTCGTGTACATTTTTCACAAATCTGTTATCACGAAAGATGACAGTTGGATTTGCGACAGCAGTGAGAACCGGCATAATCACCAGCACACAAATACAAACTATTACCATTGTTTTCTTCATCATATCTTCCTC
>Ga0116202_10001486_pt1 | contig 13707 bp, 12 predicted proteins | sample LakKivw325mmetaG_FD_94479 | JGI IMG/M metagenome (GOLD analysis project Ga0116202, IMG submission 94479) | Anoxic lake water microbial communities from Lake Kivu, Rwanda to study Microbial Dark Matter (Phase II) - Lake Kivu water 325m metaG | ecosystem: Environmental > Aquatic > Freshwater >...
CCTCGATCCTGCGGTCCAGCGCTCCGGGGTCCTCGGGCCAGGGGAAGACGATGCTGTCGTCGGGCGGGTGCAGAGCCGGGTCGAGGGGCCGCAGCATCTCGCGCCGCAGGTGCGCCCGGAAGCTCAGCGGATGCTCCTGGGGGATCCACTGCAGGTCGTCAGTCAGGTACTCGTCCATCCCGAAGAACACGCCCCTCGCCAGGCTCACGCGCAGGTCGTTGCACAGCCTCGCCAGCCGCTCGTACTGCCCGACCGGCCCAACGGGCACTATGAACACCGCCGTCGCGTTCTCGGCCTCGGCCCGCTGCAGCTCCCGCAGCATCCGCCAGGCGATGTCCCAGTAGAGATCCTCGGCGGTGGGCAGGATGCCCACGGTCACGCTTGTGCCTTCTCCCAGGCGCTCGGGGGGAAGGTTCATGATGTCCTGCACGGTGGTTCTCCTCCCTTGCGATGGCGGGCACGAGGCCTGCCGTGGAGCCCTGCCGAGGCTTGCCGGTGCGCGCTCCCTGGGTGAGGAAGGGCGTCCGCGGCCTAGTCGCCACCCTTGGGCGGTCGGCGATAGAGGTGAGTCTCGCGCGCGTGGTCCCTGGCGCCCCGCGCCGCGTCCCAGATCGAGTAGATGTACACGGCGAGGCCGAAGATGCCTCCCAGCGAGGTATACAGAGCGGCGTAGGGACTGCTGGCCTCCGCCGACAGCAGGCTGAAGACGCCCTGGCTCAGGAAGCCGATGCAGACCAGCCCCAGGATGGCCAGCACGCTTCCCTTTTCATACTCGCCGTTGTAGAGCTGCCCCAGCCCGGGGAACAGCCCGGACCGGAAAGCCGCGGCCTCGGGCTCGGGATCGGAGAACCCACGCAGCGCGCGCTCCTGGAGGTGGCCCTCGAGAAGCTCACGCTGAAGCTGGCCGTCCCTGATGCGGAGCACGACCTCGCCCAGCTTGCGCTGAGCGTCCACGTTGGCCGGCTCCAGCTCCATGGCCCGCCGGTAGGCCTGCTCCGCCTCGGCCAGCTTGTTCAGCGCCACGCAGGCGTCGCCGTGCAGCTCGTGGGCCGTGGTGCTGTCCGGGCGTGCGGCCATCATCCGCTCGGCGATCCCCAACGCCTCGGTGGCCCGGTCCAGATGCAGAGCCATCCGCGCCTTGTCGTACAGCCCCTGAAACTCCTCGTCGCTGATGGGCAAGGTCTCGTCGGCACTCATCGCCGCGCCTTCCTCTTGGCTCGCCTGTAACTGGCGGCCCCGCCTACCCCGCCTCTTCCGTTCCGGTGCTACTCTCCGGCGCCGGCAGGCCCGGCTCGTCCAACACGGCCTCGCGCGGGGCGTCGGCCCACAGATGCTCCAGGCCGTAGTACTCACGCGCTTCCGGCGTGAAGATGTGCACGACCACACTCAGGTAGTCCATGAGCACCCATCGGCCCTCCGGCACACCCTCCATGTGCACCGCCCTGGCCCCCTGCTCCCTCAGCCGCTCGTCTATCTCCTCGGCGATCGCCTTCACATGGACCGGCGACCTGCCCGAGCATATCACGAAGAAGTCGCACACCGGCGTCAGATCCTGCATCTCCATGATCAGTACCTGCTCCGCCCGCCTGCCGATGGCTGCCCGCGCGATGGCCTGGGCTGTCTCTCTCGGCTGCAAGAGTCAAGCTCACTCCTCGCTGTCGGCCGTGGCCGAGGCGTCGCTCCGGCCTATTATGACGCGGAGCCCCTCCACACCGTTCGGATTCTCGGCCAGGCTGGACGGGTCGAGGCCCAGGTCCTCCGCCAGATGCTCCGCCGACTCCCCTGCCCCGGGCGGGTACTCGATGCGCGACCCCTCGTCGTCATAGCTCTCCGCGTTGCCGGTGCTCTCGACTGTCCACCCCTTGTTCTCGAGCTTCGTCGCCGTGCGCGCCGCGGCCCCCGCGATCCCGGACCCGTTCAGCACCGTGACCGCGAGCTGGGCCGTCTCGCCCCCGCGCAGATGCGCACGGATGCCCGCCATCATCTCCTGGAAGGCACTCTCGCGCAGCGACGCGTAGTAGATCCCGCCGATCATCGTGTCCGTGATCGGCACTGTCTCGGTCTTCAGGTCGGCCGGCGACACGGCCTTCGTGATCCGCAGCAGGTCCACCACTTCCCGCCAGGACAAGTTCGTGTCCAGGTTCTTCAGCACGTAGCTCGCCGCCCGGAGCAGCGACGGCAGATTCCCCACCTTCAGCTTCTGCGACAGCAGCGCCCGGATGAACTCCTGCTGGCGCTTCGTCCGGCACACGTCACTGTCCCCGTGCCGGTACCGCACGAAGCCCATGGCCTCATAGCCGTTGAGATGGTGCATGCCCGGGGTGAGGTGGATGTGCAGGTTGCCCCAATTATCGTCGTAGTTCATCCCCCGGCCCCCGCCCTCTACGTCCGCCACCTCCACGTCCACGCCGCCCAGCAGGTCCACCGCCTTCACGAAGGTGTCGAAGTCGCACCGCACGTAGTAGGGCACGTCGAAGTCGAACAGCTCCTCGACCGTCTGCCTGGTCAGCTCCACTCCACCGAAGGCGTAGGAGTGGTTGATCTTGTCCAGGTGATGGCCCGGGATGCTCACGCGCAGGTCGCGCGGGATCGAAACGATGGCCGCCCGGGCCAGCGGCGGGTTGATCAGGAGCACCATGAGGGTGTCGGCGCGGCCCACGTCGTGGGGCCGCGTGTCCGACCCCAGGAGCACGACCCGCACCACGCTACGTCCCGCGAAGGGCTCCGGCAAGGGTCGCGTCAGCGTCGGGTGGTAGTCACCGCCGAACTGCCTGCTGCCCGCCGAGGGGTGCGAGATGCTGTCGTGGCACCCCACAGCGCCTACGAGCAGCACCATGACCGCAAGCCCGATGACCAGGCCGTCCGCCGTACCTGTCGGTTCGGCCGCTCTGGGCGCCGACCTCGATGCCCCTGGCCGCCGACCGGGCGCCCCGCGGCCGCGGGTTCTAGACTCTGGCATGCTTGTCAACCCTTCTCTTGCTCTTCAGCGCGGTACAGCCCCATCTTCCCCAGGTATCCCTCGACCGCCGGCATCGTCAGGTAACGCACAGACCGCCCCTCGACCACCCGCTGCCGGATGTCCGTGGACGATATATCGAGGGCCGGAAGGGCCATCGCCTGCACCTTCCTTGCTCTGTCGGGTCCCAGGACGGGCTCGAGCCGTGCCAGGTCGAAGCCCGGGCGATGGGCTGCCACCACGTGACACTCGCTGAGTATCGCATCCGGCGACCGCCAGGTCAGGATCTCCAGCACCGCGTCGGCTCCCGTGATGAAGTACAGCTCGACGTCGGGGCCGAGCTGCGCCCGGAAGGCGTGGATGGTGTCTATGGTGTACGAGGGCCCCTCGCGGTCAGTCTCGACGCGAGTCACGGCGAAGGCCGGATTGTCGGCCGTGGCCAACAGGCACATGGTGTACCGGTGCTCGGCCGCGGCAACCTTGCGGCCCTGCTTGTGGGGGGGTTGTCCGTTGGGCACGAACAGCACGCGGTCCAGCCCGAAGCGCTCCCGCGCTTCCTCAGCAACCACGAGGTGACCGAGGTGAATCGGGTCGAAGGTGCCACCCATCAAACCCAGCCGTCGCCACTTCCGACCGTTCTCAAGTGCGAGGTCCATGGCAGGTTGCGGCAATCCTATCACCGGGCAGAGAAGGCCGTCAACGCTACGGGCCTTCAGCCCGAGAGCCGCTCCCGCAGTGGGTTCCCTGGGCGCTCACCCGGTCGGCGCCCTTCCGGTCGCCGGCCTCCGCGCCTCCGCCTCAGCGGGCGCGCAGGGCCCCTCACTTCGTCCCGGCGTCCGCGGGCGTCGCGGCGGGTGTGGACCCCCGTTGCCCGGCGGATGCAGCGCCCGGATCACTCGCCCTGGGGGTCGCCGAGGACGCCTCGCCGCCGCCGGCCGGCGCGGCTTCCGTCTCGCCCTGGGCGGCCTCCTTCGTCCCCTCGCCCTCGGTAGCAGTCGCTTCCGTGGCCGTGGCCGCCTCCTCCTCGCTCTTGCCCGTGACCCAGGCGGGCGGTCCGGCGAGGAGGTCCTTGAGGGCCGCCAGGCACAGGTCCGCCGTATCGGGCCCCAGGGACATGGACATCTCGTACTCGTACTTGTCCCGCCCCCAGAAGGCCCTCGGCAGGATGTATCCCAGCTCGCTGTTGGCCAGCGTGACGAGGAACTTGTAGTCCGCCTCGGCCAAAGCCTTGGCCTGCTCGCCCACCGCCGGGAGGGGCTCGCCCGGCATGGTGACCCACACGCTCGGGCCCAGCCACATAACGGATAGGTCCACCTCTACTTCGTGACCCTTGTGGCCTCGATAGGACACGATCAGGCCCGCCGCCAGCGCCTGCGCCAGCCGGTCCGTCTTCAGCGGGATCGTCACGCGCTGTGTGCGGAAGGCCAGATCGGGCCGCAGTGGGCCCTCGGCCTCCTTCAGCGCCTCCGCCGCAGTCTTTCCTACCGCCGTCCCGATCCTCTCGGCCTCGGCGAAGCAGTGATCCTCGAGGTCAGGGCTGACCATGCCGCCGAGCGCGCCGTTGAAGAACAGGCAGGGAGCGCCGGTCTCGGCCTCCACGACCTGGCGGAGCCAGTGGACGTAGTCCGACGTCAGCTCCAGGTTCTTGCTGTCCAGACACTCGGGGTGACAGGCCCAGTTCACCACCGTCGCCACCGGCTCGTCCGCCGGATTCACCACCTGCAGGAGGCTGATCTCGGTGTCAATCATCTCCGGATCGTTGTGATTCACGGCGCAGTTGGGCGGCGCCTGGGCCTTGGCGAGCTTGATGCGGGCCACGCGCGTCCCGCGCTGAGCCTGCTTGATCGCCTCGGCGATCCGCGCGCGGACGAATTCCATGTAGTCGGGATCGGCGCCGGGAGTCGTCTCGTCCGGGCCCCAGAGGCCGATGGTATCGGGCGCGGAGTGGACGTGGGAACAGGCGATCACGATGTTCTCGGGCGGGATATCCTTGACCTGAGCCCGGATCTTGTCCACGTCCGGGGCCATTAGGCCCACCAGGTCAACAGCCACCCACGCCACCTTGGTCGAGCCACGCTCGAACACCAGGGCGCGGGCGTAGATGTCGTCGTGGACCTTGGTGAAGACCCGATTCTCCCCCCAGCCCCCCAGGTAGAGCCCTTCCGTCTCGGGGGTGATCTTGACGGATGCCACGCCGGCCTTGAAGGGCTTCCGGTCCTCTTCGTCGCTGCCACCACAGCCCGCAAGCCCCAGCCAGGCCACGGCAGTGATGCCCAGCAGCATCGCCAGCCTCATCGTGAATCCCCCTCCGTCAGGTCCACGGCGATGTGGTCCCAGAGCTGAATCCCTCGAGCCGACACCCTACACCGGTAAGCCACGACTACCACCCCGGCCCGAGCGGCAGCGCGAAGCGCTACACCGAAGTCCGGGTCCATGAGATCGTGAGGTCGGAAGGAGTATACATCAGAGCGTTGGCACACGAAAGCAACGGCGGGCCGACGCCCGTCCAGGGCACCCGCGTGGGCGAGCTCCGCCAGCTCGCGCATGTGTCGGGCGCCTCTGGGCGTTGGGGCGTCCGGGAACCGCGCCGTGCCGCCCACGGCCAGCGTGATGCACTTCGTCTCGACGAGCCACAGCCGGTCCTCATCGCAGGGCAGCAGTAGGTCGGCCCGCCCGGCGCCGAGGGGCGGCTCGAAGACGGGCTCGCGACACCTGCCGAAGGGCTCCAGGCCCCCGCAAGCCACGGCCGCCTCCGCCAGTAGCCGCGGTGGCAGGCGCGAATCCACCGCCACCCATCGCCGGCCTCTGCGCACCAGCAGCAGGTCACCACAGGTCCTGCGCTCCCGCGAGGCCGTCGGACGCCAGAGCACCTGCGCCCCGGGCACGAGCAGCTCCGCCAGCCGCCCGGAGTTGGGCACGTACACGTACAGCCGCTTCCGCCCCACTCGTACCCAGGCCCCGAAGCGATTGGGGCGCCTCATGAACTCGCCTTCGCGCAGGTCGGAGAACCTCATTGCCGCTGTGCTGTGCCCGCCGGGCGGAAGGACCAGGATTGCTGCAGCGCGAGGAAGCCCACCCGGTCGGGCCTGAACCCGTCGGGGAAAGAATGGGAGCCGAACCTGGCCGAGACGCCCTCGAAGCAGTCCATCCGCGAGCAGGCGGGCAGCAGCGGCCCCGGCGCCACGGACACCGACTCCGGCTTCTTGCGTCTCGCTAGGCCTCGAAGGGCCCTCATGGCAGCCAGCAGGAACGGCCCCGGTGCAACGGCGAGGGAGCCGTACCTGAGCGCGTGGGGCACCCGGCGCAGCTCCGACACGTCGGCTTCGGCCGCACGAACCATGGCCGCCAGGTCCGCCCAGGCAAGGGTGAAGGGCTTCTCCGGCGCGGCCACGGGGTACTCGTACGTCGGCCCGAGGATGCGTCGCACGGGCACCGTCTCCGGCAGCGTGCCGTCCACGCGGTGCCGCTCGAGCGCCCAGACGACCGCCGCGAAGACGCCCGCGGCTGAGAGCGTTGTCCCGCCGCAGGTCGCCCAGTCGAACTCACCCTTGGGCCAGGCCCGGCAGGCCGTCAGGAGCTCGGCCAGCGCCAGCCACTGCGGCTGCGGCTCACTGCAGTCCCTCGCGAGCTGCGCGTAGGTGTAGGGCTCGACGCCCTCCAGGCCCAGCACCCAGTCCAGGCAGAGACGCGTCTGCTCGAAGTGGTGCTCCACCTCGGCAGGCGAGTATGGCTCGATGGCTGTGAAGCTCACCTGGCTCGGGCGCTCGACCAGCCGGCCGCGCACCAGGCCCAGGTCCGGCAGCAGGTGCCAGGTCGGGAAGACCCAGCGCGTCGGGTGGCCGAAGACTATCATCCAGCCCTGGCCCCGCTTGCGCTCCATCCGGCCCAGGAATTCCCTCTGGAAGCTCTGGAAGAGGTCCGGGCAGCCCGGCTCAGGCTGGACGCTCACTATGTGGGGTGCGCGCCTGAGCACCAATTGGCCGCAGTACCAGGCGGGATTCTCGTTGTCGGCGCCCACCGTCGCGCCGCTCCAGGACGCCAGCCCCAGCGCCCGCAACGCCGCCACCGCCTGCGGCGACCAGTTGGCCTCGCCCTGACACCAGCTCACGGGAAGCCGGCCGAACACCTCGGCCACGTCCGCCACGCCCGCGCTCTCCACGGCGCAGCAGCGCGCGAAGGCCTCGTCCCACCCCAGCCGGTTGCTGTAGACGGCGATGGGCTCGGGGAAGATACCGTGCGTGTTGCCGTGGTAGCAGACCTCGTGACGGGCCATCGCCTCGACGACGTCGCGTCGGCCGCGATCGCGCAGCACTCTGGCCTTTGCTCCCACGGTGAAGTGACTCCACTGCGCGCGGTCGGGGTCCAGGATCCGGCACAGCCGCAGCACGGCGTCGTCAGCCGCCGGGTCAATCCAGTCCTCCACGTCCAGGGCGAAGAACAGCTTGATCGGCATGGCCCCTCTGCCCCCTTGGCGCGCGGCCGTGTCTCAGGGCAGCCGGTCAGCCACAAACCCCAGCTCGGCCTCGATCCGCCCCACCTCGTACACGGAGTCGTACTCGTGGCCGGGCTGGTCGAAGTAGGACACGTCCACGTCGTCGCCCCACCAGTGGCGCAGGATGTCGGCCACCGGATCGGCCACCCAGGCCTTGGGCCCAGCCGCGTTCATGATCCTCACGCCCGGCTTGTGGGGAGACTCCGCCGCCAGAGTGAAGGCCCGCACGGCGTCGCTGCGCGCCATGATCGTGATGCTGCCCAGACACCACTCACCCAGCGGCCCCACCTTCCGCGGCGGCGGCAGGCTCTCGTCCGGGCACACCGTGGACAGCCGCAGGTTGATGACGTCCACCTCCGGCTCCTGGCGCTGGCAGTACTTCGTGATCTCCTCCATCAGGTACTTCGAGAGCCCGTACCCGTTGCGGTCCAGGCACGGGTGCTCATCGGGCAGCGGCACCCGCAGCGGCCGGAACTTCGGGCTCTGGAAACCCACGGCGGCGATAGAGCTGGCCATCACGAACTTGCGGCACCCGTGGTCAATCACGTAGCGCATCAGGCACCGCGTACCCTCGACGTTCACCAGGATCTGCTCGCGCTCCGTCCCGCCGCCCGTGACCGCCGCCAGGTGTACCACGGCGTCAATCCGCCGCGAGTCTAGCTGCCGCAGGTCCTCGAAGGCCCAGAAGCTTCCCCTTACCCAGGGCGCGTCCACCTCCGGCTTGCTGCGGCTCATGCACACCACGTCGTGCCTGGCGCTCATGGCCTGGGCCAGGGCCCTGCCGATGAACCCGCTGGCCCCCGTGATCAGGATGCTGCTCATCGTTCTCACTCCTCCTGAGCTTCGGGCCGGACAGTGCTTGCGTCGGCTCGCGTCGGGCCTTCGGACGCCTGGGCGCCTCAGGCACGCCAGTCTATCACGGCACCCACCACGTCCGCGGCTTCACCCCTGTTGATCCGCTCGTACAGCTCCGGCGCCTGGGTGTAGTCCAACCGGTGCGTAATGGCCTTCTCCCACTGGAGCGTGCCCAGGGCCATGTTCCTCACCACCGCTCGCCGACACGGCTGCAGGCCGTCGTCGCAGGGGAAGAACATCCGCAGCCGCCTGCCGTGGGCCGGCAGGAAGTGCAGCGAGACGGGGGCCGCGCCGTAGTTGCCCTGCCACACGAAGGAGCCGTGCGGTCGGCACAGCTCGATGGCCGGGTCCAGACACTGCGCCAGGCCCGTGCACTCGAACACCACGTCCGCGCCCTCGGGCGCGATCTTGCGCACCTCCGCCGAAACGTCGGCCCGCGTGCCGTTGATTGTGTGGTCCGCCCCCATCTGGCGCGCGATCTCCAGGTGCTTGTCCACGATGTCCACCGCAATCACCACGCACCCGCGGTGCACGCAGGCCGCCACGACCCCCAGCCCGATCTGCCCCGCGCCGTACACCAGCACCGTCTGCCCCATGCGCGGGTTGGCCATGTCCGTGCCGTACAGCCCCACGGCCGGCATCACGAACATGCTGGCCACGTCCATGGCCGCGCCCTCGATGAGGTGGGCCGCTCCGTGGCTGGTGTGAGGCCGCAGCACCGCGTGCGAGCAGTGGGCCCCCTGCACGCACGACACCCGCGTCCCGTCGTCCAGGGCCATGTTGTCGTTGCCCCGGTAGTAGACCTTGTCTCCCACGTGGTAGTCCTCGATGTCGCTACCCACGGCCTCGACGACGCCCGTGCCCATGTAGCCCGTGCACAGCGGGTACGGCCCCCAGGAGATCTTGCCGCGTATCAGGGCGAACTCGGTCCCGATGCTCACGCCCGTGTAGTGAGCGCGCACGGCGATCTGGTCGGCCGCGGGTTCGCCCAGCTCGACCTCCTGCAGCGTGAACGCCTGCTGCTCGTCGCAGATGAGTGCTGTGGCCTTCATCCTGTCATCGCCTGCCTTGCCCGGCCCGCTCGAAAACAGTGGGCCAGGTCGTTGAGTGCCGGGTGGCTCAGGGAGCTCGGGGGCAATTCGGTCCTTGGGCGGCTTGCCCTTCCCCGCGCGGCGGCGGGAGTTCTCCCTTCAATCGGCGCGCGTCGGCAAGTGGGTTTATCAGGCGAGCGATTGCTGCTATTGTTACGGATTGTAGTGATGACCGATGTGGAAGAGCCGACTGCCCAGCCTGACGGAAACGGTCTTCGTGGCCCTCGACACCGAGACGACCGGCCTCAACCCGGCCACGGGGAAGCTCGTCGAGGTGGGCGCGGTTAGGTTCGACTGGACGGCCACGGCTGCGGGCACCCTCTCAGAGCTCATCAACCCGGGCGAACCCATGCCCCCCGAGGCCCTGCAGGTGCACGGGATCTCCGACGCGATGGTCGCTGCGGCGCCCGGCCCCGAGGAGGTGCTGCCCAGGCTGCTGCAGTTCGTGGACGGGCCGAATGTCGTGCTCGTGGCCCACAACGCGCCCTTCGACCTGGCCTTCCTCTCCATGGCTCTGGCCAGGCTGCGCCTCCGGCCCCCGGACCTGCCCGTTCTCGACACGCGGCTGCTGGCGCGGCGCGTCCTGCCCCGGATGCCGAGCTACGCGCTGGAGAGCCTCGCGGCCCACTATGACCTGGCCCTGCCGGACCACCATCGCGCCCTGCCCGACGCGGATGCCGTCCGCATCCTGTTCTGCCACATGCTGGACGATCTGGAGGAGGAGGAGTTCGTCGGGTTGGCCAAGCGGATGCGGGTGCTTACCTTCGACGACGCCGCGATGGCGCCCGCCAGTGCCCCCTCGGGGTTCGAGCCGCTGGCCCGCGCGCTCGAGGAGGGGCGCGACCTCGTGATCCGCTACACGGGCGGGTCGCGCGGCGATAGAGAACGCCGGGTGACGCCCCTGGCCCTCTACCGCCAGCGCGGCGGCATCTACCTGGCTGCCGTGTGCCACCTGGACGGTGCGGAGAAGACCTTCCGGCTTGACCGCATCGCGGCCCTGCGCATAATAGAGTGACTCGACTCCGGCACGGCACGGGAGTGGTAGTTGCTGCCGCTGCAAGAGACCGCCGGCCGGGCTGATGCCCGGTCACTGGAAGGCCACGATCCCAAGTCACCGAACGCCACGACCTGGCTTCTGGCTATGGTTTGTGTTATCGCCGTCGCCGTCGGGGGGGCCTTCTCGGCCCTTGTGCGCTACGATCTGGTGGGCTTCGGGCACCTGCCGCGGGCGGCCATATACCCGATCTTCTGGATGCTGCTCCTCAACGCCCTCACCTTCTGGCTGGGGAAGAGGCGCTGGTTCGGGTCCCGCCGTCTCCTGTACATTTACCTCGCCGTGCTGGTCATGGCCGGCTTCCCCGGCCAGCAGCTCGTCACCTATCTGTACCTCATCATGATCGGCGCCCAGGGCTACGCCACTCCAGAGAACAAGTACCTGGAGACCTTCCTGCCCCAGGTGCCGCACTGGATGGTCCCGTCGGGCGACCCCGACTCCCCGGCCATCCGCTGGGCCTTCTACGGAATGCCCGCCGGCCAGACGATGCCCTGGCATGCCTGGGTCATCCCCCTGCTCGCCTGGACACCCTTTCTGATCGCCGCCCTCACCATGCAGATGACCCTGGCGGCCTGGTTCCGCCGTCGCTGGGCCGACCAGGAGCGGGTGCTCTTCCCTCTGGTTCAGATCCCCGTGGAGTTCGTACGCTACGACAGCCGGTTCCCCTTCTTCCCCGCCTGCTTCCGCAGCCCGCTGTTCTGGATCGCCTTCGCCATCCCCGTGCTCATCTACACCAAGAACGCCCTGCACTTCTACTTCCCCACGATCCCCGAGACGAAGATGATCCGCGACATCGGCTGGGTCTTCCTCGACCGGCCCTGGACCGTGCTCAACGGCTGGCAGTACAACATCTACTTCGAGATGGTAGGGGTCACGTACCTGGTCCAGGACGACATGGGCTTCAGCCTGTGGTTCACCTGGGTCCTGCGCAAGTTCATCATGGTCTTCCGCGAGGGCTACGGGCTGGCCAGTCACGGGGACTTCTTCACCCACCACGGCCTGGGCGCGTACGTCTTCCTCGTCCTCATCTACCTCTGGCTCGCGCGCCACGCCCTGGGCGACCTGTGGCGCAAGGCCGTCTTCAACGATCCCACCGTGGACGACAGCCAGGAGCCCATCCCCTACCGCGTGGCCTTCTGGGGCTTCTGGCTATCGCTGGCGGTCGTGGTCGGCTGGGCCCGAGTGGCCGGCGCCGCCGTCGGCTACACCCTCCTCGCTATCCTGCTGTACCTGGTGTGCATCCTCGTGCTGTCCCGGCTTGTGGCGGAGGGCGGGCTCTTCGCCGTCTGGACGCCGGTGGCCCGGCCCCACGTGCACATCGTGGATATCTTCGGCCCGAAGGCCCTGGGCCTGCGCACCACCACGATCCTGCACTACATGGGCTGGAAGCTGGGCGACCAAGCCTCGAACACCATGGGCAACGTCCTCCAGGCCTACAAGGTCGCCGAGATGGGCGACCTCAACCCCCGAGCCGCGGCTTGGATGATGCTCGTCGCGCTGGTTGTCGCTCTCTTCGCCTCCCACCCGACGGCCCTGTACGCCATCTACTCGCGCTCCGTACCCGGGCTGGGCTGGTGGCCGCGGAGCGCCTACGGGGGCTTCGGCACGGAGCTGACGCAACTGCTGGAGGCGCCCAGGCTGTTCACGGCGGGCAACTACGGCAACATGGCCCTGGGGGCGCTGGTGACCCTGGCCCTCCAGGCCTGCCGGCAGAGGTACATGTGGTGGCCGCTGCACCCGCTGGCCTACGTGGCCATGATCGGCGGCCCGCCGTGGATGAGCGAGCGCTACGGCTTCTCGATCCTCGTGGGATGGACGATCCGGAAGATCGTGCAGCGCTTCGGCGGCTACACGGCCTACAGCAGCTTCCGCCCGGCGGCGATCGGGGTGGTGGCCGGCAACGCCGTGGTGCTCCTGAGCTGGAGCATCGTCCACTACTTCCACCCCATCAGCGGGGTGCTGATCATCGAGTAGCGCCGCACCGCTCCCCGCGCGGCCACGGGCCTAATCGCCAGCGGCCCCGCGCAGGTCCAGGAGCTGCTGGCGCAGGCGCAGCAGGTCCTCGTGCTGCCGCTCCACCGCCAGCCCGCGCTCCAACGCCTCCCAGGCTTCCTCGATCTCCCCCAGCGCCGCGCGACAGATCACCAGGCGCGCATAGGCATCCGCGAAGTCCGGCATCAGGGCGATCACGCGCTCCAGGTGCACCACTGCCTCCGCCCACCGCTCGTTGTAGAGCAGAGCCAGCCCCAGCGAGTAGTGGGCGTCGGGATCGTCGGGGTGATCCGCCACTACCTTGCGGTATTCCTCCGCCAGAGCGTCCATCGTGGCCGAGGGCTGACGGCCGTGCAGCTTCGTCCCGCATCGCCGGCAGAACCGGTCCTCAGGGTGGGTCTGCGCGCCGCACTTGGGGCACTCGGCCATGTCGCTCGTCCCCGCTGGTTCCCCGCGGTCCTCGGGCGCTAGGCGCGCTCCTCCAGTTCCTCCAGCAGCCGCCGCAGCCACTCGACGGCGAAGCTGGCCTGCGTCAGGTCGTCCTCCGGCCCTTCCGCCTCGATCGCCAGCGACCCCTTGTAGCCTGCCCGGGCGAAGATCGGCAGGATCGTCCGGTAGTCCAGATCACCCTTGCCGGGCGTACAGGCCTGCCACTTCTCGGAGCCGTCGTCCGCCACCACGCGCTTGAGGTCCTTGATGTGAGCGTGCGCCGCGTATCCCACGACCCGTGTCGTCGCCTCGACGGGGTCGTCGCCCGGGCCCAGGAAGTTGCCCACGTCCACGCAGGCGAGCACCCACGGGGAGTCCAGCTCGGTCAGAAGCTGTACCGCCTCTTCGCCGGTGCCGGGGACGCCGCCGTGGTTCTCGACCGCCAGGACCACGCCGGCTTCCTCGGCCTCGTCCATCACCGCGCCTAGTCCCTCGACCGCCAGCTTCACCGCCTCCTCCTGAGGCAGGCCCGGCGCGTGGCCACCGAAGACCCGCATCGCCGGCGCCCCGAGCCGGTGGGACATCTCGATCCCGCGCCGCACCAGGTCCACCTGCTCCTGCATCTTGACCTTGTCCGGCTGCACGAAGTTGTTCCCCACCGCGTAGGCCGCCAGCTCCAGGCCCAGGTCATCAATCAGCTCGCGCGCCTGCTCAGGCTCCTCGCTCTCGTTCCGCCAGTAGTAGGCCAGCAGGTCCACCGAATCCAGCCCGTGGTCTGCCGCCCAGCGGACGAAGCCTAGCGTGTCCATCTTCCCCTCGCGCGCGTAGGTGTTGAAGG
>Ga0116202_10001488_pt1 | contig 13693 bp, 15 predicted proteins | sample LakKivw325mmetaG_FD_94479 | JGI IMG/M metagenome (GOLD analysis project Ga0116202, IMG submission 94479) | Anoxic lake water microbial communities from Lake Kivu, Rwanda to study Microbial Dark Matter (Phase II) - Lake Kivu water 325m metaG | ecosystem: Environmental > Aquatic > Freshwater >...
CCAATCAGGAGCCCCCACCCCGTGACCTTGCCGGATGACACCGAAAGCCGGGACTGGACGGTGAAGCCGATCCTGGAGCACCTCGACGACCTGCGTCGCGCGTGCTTCTGGGCATTGGCGGCCCTTCTGGCCGGCATGGCCGTTGCCTTGCGTTTCGCGCCAGCCCTCTTCCGCCTGATCAAGGCGCCGCTGTACGGCGTTGTCGAGAACCCGGACACCTTTCTCCGCAACATTGATGTCACGGGCGGAATGTCGGTGGCCATGCAGACGATCTTCTGGGGCGGACTGCTGTTCAGCGCGCCGGCGATCCTGGCCGCCGTTGCGTGGTTTGTATTCCCCGGCCTGACAGGCCGGGAACGGCGCGCCGTGCTGGGCGGCATGCTGTTTGCCCTGGTCCTGTTCGTTTGCGGCGTCCTGATGTGCTATTTCGCCGCACTCAAGCCCGCTCTCCGGATCATGCTCTGGTTCAACGAATGGCTCGGCTTCAAGGTGGAGTATTTCCTTGTCACCAGCTATGTGGGCTTTGTGCTCAAGCTGCTGTTGAGCTTCGGGCTGACGTTTGAATTGCCCGTGGTCCTGCTGATCCTGGGCCATCTGGGCATTATCACCTCCGCCCAGCTCCGGCGCACGCGTCGTCACGCCATCGTTCTGATCCTGGTTCTGGCCATGGTGATCACTCCCACCCAGGACCCCTTCAGCCAGCTCCTGCTGGCGATTCCCCTGATCATGCTGCACGAGATCTGCATCTGGCTGGTCTGGGCCCGCGAACGCCGCGCCATATCCGAATCCGATTCCCTCAACGCGCGGGAGTGAACCCAAATGGAGCAGTTGGAGTCACTACGAAACACACGAAAGTCACGAAAAGTTCTGAGAATCAACACGATGCAGCATTGCCTTTCCTCGCTGATATTTGCCTTAATTGCCATTGCTGGGTGACACTATTTCAAAAGCAGACCACAATATATTGTGGGTTCAGACGATTCACGGCAATACAACCACAATTTAGCCATCACTATGTGCAGCGCTAATCCGTGCGCTCTCATCAATCACGTCCTGCCACTGCCGCTCCAGAACATAGTTATGAATCCGCGTCACCCCTTCCCGAGCGGTCCGGATAAGTCCTGCATCCCGCCATGCCCTCAACCATTCTCTTGCTGTCGTAGCGCCAATGCCAAACCATTCGACAATATCCCCCACCCCAAACTCACCGACGTCTGTCGCCTCAGCCAATCGGCGCGACAAGATCTGACTCAATAATTGCTGCTGCACCCGATCCAATGGCTCCCATGGCGCGGTCCTGTGCTCCGTCGGGAAAATAGTTTCGGCTCGCTTCCGGAGTGAATCAGCCGCCTCGGCCATCGTTCCCGTAAAATATTCAAGCCACTGGGTATGGTCGGGATCATGCCGCCCGTCATAGTAACTGACAGGCAAGCCCATCTGGAGATTCCCGTAATACGCACCCAGATTGGCGGTGTAATATTCTTCCAGCGACAGGAAACCTCGCATGTCATACCCCGCCCGCCACAATTCCGTTGTCGCCAATGCCCGCGCTGTCCTGCCGTTGCCATCCATGAACGGATGAACACTCACGAAACGATGTGCCAGCAACCCCGCCCGTAACGGGGCCGGGATCTCTCCGGAAGCCGGACTCCTCATCCATCCAACCAGATCGCTCATTAACCCAGAGACGTCCCGCGGTTCCGGTGGACCATAATCAATCGCCCCTGTCACCTCGTCGACCACCGGACATTCCCCCGTCCGGTATTCACTCTGGCTCCCCCGCCGCCCATGCCCACGCACAATAATGATCGCATGGAGTTCTCGCACATAGTCTTCGGTCAAAGGACGATTCGCCTCAACCTGCTCTTCAATCCAATCAAGAGCCCGCCAGTAGTTCCGGACTTCCTGCTCCATGTCGGTCCTGGATCGCTCCGGATGCGCGACCACACGCACCACTTCACGACTGTTGAGCGTGTTCCCTTCTATGGCCGTGGAATTCCGGGTCGCCCTCTGCCGTGCCTGATGTCGCAGTAGCAAGACCTGATCCGGCGGCAAAGGCAGCACATCCACCACACTCCGGGCGGCCTCAATCCGGCCCAGTGCCTTGACCATGGAATGCGTATATCTGAATCTGGCCGCAAAGTTCATACCGCACCCCACCTAGACCGTCACCTTCACCGTAATACTCGTGTCACACCCAAACGTGTCCAACACCTTGACGCATGCCGTATACGTCCCCCTCCTCGGATACACATACCCGGCCTCGCTGACCGTTTTGAGCGACCGGTCCTTCCGCGTCCGGCAATCCTGCTGACTGCCTGAAGCAAGTGGCCGCCGGTTTGGGCTCGCACCTAGTCGTTCCGAGTATTGCAAACCGCTGCAACAACGACAAGTTCCCGGCACAAGGCGCAATCCACGTTGCGATGCCACCTCGCTGCAACCTCCGCACCCCACCATCCAACGGTCACCCCATTTGCTCCAACTGCTGCCGAGCCTCCGCCACGGCGCAGAGATTGCGATCAGTGATGACTTCAATGCCAAGGTCTTGGCATATCCCACCCATGACCATCGGAACCCAGGACGCCCGTAGCGCCACCCTCTTGGGCCGCATCCCATTCTTGACCAGCAAGCGCAGAAATTTGTCCGGCACCTGGGCCCACATATCCTCAACGTCTTTATCGACCGTCAGCATCTCCACTCCCAACACAAACCCGGATTCGGAATCGGCGGCCAGCATCAGGTACGGCACCTGCGGTCGCTCCCCCTTCTCCCCCACCCGGAAAGGCGACGGCGACACATCCATTTCTATCGTCAAATCCGCCGTCTTCAATGCCCGCACGGACTCCACCAGCGTCTGTGGAATCGAAATCCGGAAGGAGGTCGGCGGCGGCGGACATTCTCGCCGCTCGTCATGCCATTCAATCACTCCATCCTTCTTCTCAGGCACCCTGACAAGATACGTACAGGTACCGGGCTTCCGGGCTGTCAATCGGCGGTCTTCCTTGATCCGCGGCGCCATCACAAGCAACTGTTCGAGGGCAAGAACAAGCAGGCGGGCCTCTTCAGCGTCAACCCCCCACGGAAAATAGCCGGGCCGATACCCGCGGAAATATGGCCATGTGTTGGCGCCTTTGAAGTTCAACCCCAACTCCTTGACAACACGTTTCTCACTGGCGTCCAACTCGCTCTTCTTGCCGAACGCGGCATGGATCTGCCGGATGTCGCACAACATGGCGGCCACATCTTCTTCCCCCGCCTTGTGCTGCATCTGCCAGAATTGGGACAAGGCCTTCACGCCACAGTACAAGGCCACAGCATGGTATTCGCCCAGCAACCCCATCACACTGACGAAAACAACATTGTCGCTTTCAGGATCCTTGACCCCGAAAATGTCTGTCTCCTCCACCCACAACCACGGTTCCATCTCCCGCACCTTGGCCGCCAGAGTAAAAAGCCTTCGCCACATATCGCCAGTCACGGGTTCATCTTGTTGTAGACTTGCTTTCACTGTCGTACTACTGCTCATGTATTGTCATCCTTCCTTCATCCACCAGCATTCTTGACCGCCCCCACGCATGCCCCCCCTCACGATCCTGCCTCCGGCCCAATGGCGTCACTTCTCAACCGCGTGAAGCTCCTTTGCACGGTCCTTGGATAGGTCAACCGAGGAGAAACCGGAGACCCCGCGCGGCAACCTCAGATGGAACTGGTCCAGCACATCCACCCCGCACCGGCCTCCCGCCAGCTCAAAACCCAGGACATGCCCGCCGCAGGATTGATCCGACGAAAGGAAATGCAGGTGGTACCCCGGCACGTTCACTCCCTTGACATAGGCGGGACAACGGAATCCCACGATCGTGCCCCGGACATTTCCCATGGCAAACTCAGGCTGCTGGCGCGTGGCTTCCTTCAGCGTCGGATAGGGCTTGCCCTGCCGCGCAACACTCCGTGTGCGCATCGTCCTGAAATCCCCGTCAATCCGGATGGCGCAAAAGACGTTCTGGTCCGACACCACACCGTCCAGCCACCGGCCCAGCGAATCGAAATCCATGGGCCCCGATACCGGGAGCAGCGTGTCCGGCTGAAAACGGCACACCGTGGCAAAGGGCGTCCTGGTGCCGGGATCGGGCGTGTACACCCGGCCATCCGCCTTGACCTGTCTCAGGCGGCCGTCCAGCAGGATCATCTCGCCATCCAGCCCGTCAAACGTACCGATCCCGAAATCCCCATGTTCCAATAATTCGCCACAGGCCAGATCACCATCAAACACGCCCGCCAGCAGGGCATCGATCGTCGAATTCTGGAAGACCACATCGCGCGGGGGCGCCACGCATCCCGCCACCAGGACCATCCACCCCGCCAGACAACAACACAAGGCTCTGATGCCTGAAATCTTGGGTCTTGTTTCTGAATACATTCGTAACTCGTTCAAATTGAACATCCAACATCCAACAAGGAATTTCCAATTTCCAAGGGAGAGAAAAAGGCGGAGGCAGGGCCTGTTGTCCATTGATTCGCACAACTCTCACCCACTTGGATGTTGGACATTCCGTGTTGGATATTGGACATTCAGTTCCTCGAAAAACCTGAGCATCGCTCAGAGTCTGATGTCTGTGGTCTGACGTCTGATGTCTGCGGTCTCATCCTCACCTACTCTCCCGTATCCACAATTCCCGCGATCCGGAAGCCCGCCATCTCGATCATCCTGCAGTCCGCCTCGTTACCCTGTCCGCCCGTGGTCAGATAACCCTGCGTGAAGAGCGAATTGGCCGGATACAGACTCAAGACCTGCAACGCCCCCAGACAGGCTTCCCGGCCACCCGCAATCCGGATCTCGCGGTCGGGATTCACAAACCGGAACATCGCCAGCGTCCGCAAGGCATCCATGGCGCTGATCCGGGGGATCGACGCCAAGGCCGTCCCGGGCCTGGGATCCAGGAAATTCACGGGAATCGAATCGGCGCCCGTTTCGCGCAGGGCGAATGCCAGGTCCACCCGGTCCTCCAGCGTCTCCCCCATCCCGATCAAACCCCCACTGCACAGTTCCAGCCCCGCCTCCTTGACCACCCGCGCGGTTCCCACCCGGTCGCCGTAGTCATGCGTCGTGCAGATCCTCCCGTAATGACGCTCGGAGGTCTCGAGGTTGTGATTGTAGCGGTCAACCCCGGCCTGCTTGAGTTGGCGCGCCTGGCCGGACGTCAGCAAGCCCAGGGACGTGCAGAGTTGGATCGGCACCTCGCTCTTGATCCTGCGGGCCGCCTCGCAGATCGTCTCCAGTTCCTTCGCCGCCGGCGCCCGTCCGCTCGTAACCACGCAATAGCGGTACGCGCCCAACGCCCTGGCCGCCCGCGCCCCTTCCACAATGCGTTCCACCGTCTGCATCGGGTAGCAGTCCACGCTGGGTTCGGCCGAAGCCGACTGGCTGCAGTACGCGCAATCCTCGCTGCAGGCCCCGCTCTTGGCGTTGCGAATGACGTGAAGCGTCACATCCCGTCCGAAATGCCGTTGCCGGATCTCAAACGCCGCATGCAGGACCGCCAGCAACTCGTCTTCGCCGGACTCCAGCACCACCAGCGCCTGTTCCTTCCCAATCCGGCCCCCCGCCAGCACATGGCGGCTCAGTTCATCCCATTTCATCCTAAGCCCCCGGTACTGTTCATGCCTCACCCGGCAAAGCTTCTTCCAGATCCTCCGACGGCATCGGGAAATCATCGCCCTGGGACGGCGCTCCGCCGCCGCCGACACCCTTGGGTGCGCCAAGAAACTGCACGCGGTCGGCGCGGACCCGCAGCTTGCTGCGTTTCTGCCCCTCCTGCGTGGTCCACTCATCCAGTTGCAGGCGCCCTTCCACATAGACGGTGCTGCCCTTGCTCAAGTACTTCTTGCACGTCTCGGCCTGTTTGTCCCACACCACCACATCGACAAAACAGGTCCGTTTGACCATCTGGCCGTTCTTGTCCTTGTAGTCGTCGTTCACCGCCAACCGCAGGTCGCCCACGCTGAGGCCGGAGGGTATGGTGCGCACCTCGGGGTCGCGGGTCAGGTTCCCTATCAACATCGCTCGATTGAACGTAGCCATGGTGTCTTCTTCCTGTCGTGTTCCTTCGGAATTCGTGCCACGGGATGGATCCGGCGCCGGTCGCCGGCCCTGCCATCTTTTTGCCCTTCTCTTGCGGCAACTTTGTCCTTATAACCGCCGCTGTACGGATTCGCAAGGAGCATCTGCCCATGAAACTGATCCTGGCCTCCCATTCCCGCGGCCGCGCCGCCCTGCTGACAGCCGCCGGTTATGTATTCGAACAGATCCCCTCGAACATCGAGGAGCCTGCGCCGCACAACGGCGCCCCTCTGGAAGGGCATGTACGGCAACTGGCTGTGGCGAAAGCCGAGGCGGTGGCGCGCCTCCATCCGCATGCCGTTGTCATCGGCGCCGACACCGCCCTCATTCTCGGGCGCCGCATTTTCGGCAAGCCCGCGAGCCTTGCCGATGCCACCCGGATGCTGGCTTGCCTCGGCGGACGGACCCACAGGATCAGCAGCGCGGCCTGCGTGATCTTCCCGGCCGCCGGCCGCCACCCGCAGCGGAGAACCGTCACAATGATTGACACCGCGTGGGTCACCCTGCGCCGCTGGCCGCTGGAGCGCCTCCGCCGCCACGTTCGCTTGACCCGCCCGCTGGCATGGGCCGGCGCCTACGCCGTGCAGGACCCGCATTCCGCCGCCCTCGTCTCCCGGATCCGCGGCGACCTCGCCACGGTCATCGGACTTCCCCTGCGGGCATTGGACCGCCGGTTGCGCGAGGGCGGAATATAGGCGCACAAAGAAAAAGGCATGGGGTGTTTCCGCCCCATGCCGTCTTGCCGGCCAACCGATGGCCGCACCGGATCAGACCCGCTTCAGCAGCAGCGCGCAATTGTGCCCGCCAAAGCCCAGCAAGTTGTTCAAACACGCGCGAATCTTGAACTCGCGCGCCGCATTGGGCACGTAATCCAGATCGCAGTCCGGATCGGGCGTCGTGTAGTTCATCGTCCCGGGAACCACGCCCTTCTGGATCGCCAGCGCGCAGATCACCGTCTCGATGCCGCCCGCCGCACCCAGCAGGTGGCCGGTCATGGACTTGGTGGAACTGACCATGACCTTCTTCGCCTGTTCGCCCAGCGCGGCCTTGACTGCCGCCGTCTCGTTCTTATCGTTCAGCGGCGTGCTGGTGCCGTGGGCGTTCACATAGTCAATCATATCGGGCGTAAGGCCGGCATCGCGGATGGCGTTGCTCATGGCGCGGGCCGCGCCCTCGCCGCCCGGCGCCGGCGCCGTGATGTGGCTGGCGTCGCAGGTGGCTCCGTATCCAGCCGCCTCGCAGTAAATCCGCGCGCCGCGCTTGACGGCGTGTTCGTACTCTTCCAGGACGATGATCCCCGCGCCCTCGCCCATGACAAAGCCGTCGCGATCCTTGTCGAACGGGCGGCTCGCCCGGGTGGGATCGTCATTGCGGGTGCTCATCGCGCGCATCGCGGAAAAGCCCGCGATGCCGAGGGGACAGATCACCGCTTCGGCGCCGCCCGCCACCATCACATCCGCGTCGCCGTGCTGGATCTGGCGGACCGCCTCGCCAATCGAATGGGCGCCGCTGGCGCATGCCGACACCACGCAGTAGTTCGGCCCCTTCATCCCGTGCTCGATGGCGATCAACCCCGAGGCCATGTTCACAATCATCTGCGGGATCATGAACGGCGAACAGCGGTCCGGCCCCTTCTGCAGGAGAACCGAATGCTGGTCCTCCATCGTCACCAGGCCGCCAACGCCGGAACCAACCATGCAGCCGACCCGCGCCGGATCCTCGGCGCTCATCTGCAGCCCGGCATCCTGCACGGCCAGCTTGCCCGCCGCCATGGCATAGTGGCAGAACGGGTCCATGCGCCTCTGTTCCTTCTTGGGAATATACTTGTCGATCTCGAATTCCCGGACTTCCGCGGCGATCTGCGTCGCCATGGCCGAGGCGTCGAACTTGGTGATCTTGCCGATCCCCGATGTCCCCGCGCACAGACGCTGCCAGAAAACGTTGATGTCGCACCCAAGGGGCGAAATCACCCCCAGACCGGTGACTACTACTCTGCGTGTACTCATGCTGGTTTCCTCGTTTTCAGGTTATGGCGCCACGGCCGACACAAACACGGGGAGATGTCGCCATCTCCCCGCTCTCACGAACCTTGAGAACTCAGGCGTCGAAGCCTTTGCCCTTGAGGTAATCGATCACCGCGCCGACGTTCGTCAGCTTCTCGGCATCCTCGTCCGGAATCTCGGCCCCGAATTCCTCTTCGAACGCCATGACAAGTTCCACCGTATCCAGCGAGTCGGCGCCCAAGTCCTCGATAAAAGACGCCTCACGGGTCACCTGTTCCGCGTTCACGCCCAACTGCTCGACAATGATATCCCTGACTTTATCTTCCAATGCCATATGCTTCTCCTTCTTTACGTTGTTCTACTGCATTACCATGCCACCGCAGACCGTCAGCACCTGCCCTGTCATGTACGAGGAGGCATTGCCCGCCAGGAACAACACCACATCCGCCACGTCATCAGGCTGACCAAACCGCCCCATCGGAATGGCATCCAACATCTTCTTGCGCACTTCCTCGGGCAACGCATCGGTCATCCGGGTCTGTATGAAACCCGGCGCCACCGCGTTGACCCGAACGTTACGCGAGGCCAGTTCCTTCGCCGCCGACTTCGTCAGGGCTATCACCCCGGCCTTTGAGGCAGCGTAATTACACTGGCCGGCGTTCCCGATCAAGCCAATAATTGAGGCCACGTTCACGATGGCCCCCGTCCGCTGCTTCATCATCGGGCGGGCCGCCGCCTTGGTGAACAGGAACGTTCCCTTCAGGTTCACATCCAGAACGGCATCCCAGTCCTGCTCGGACATGCGGATCATGAGGGTATCCTTGGTGATACCCGCGTTATTGACCAGAATATCCAGTTTCCCGAAGGTCTCCATCACGCCGGACACCACGGCATCCGCGGCCGCCGCGTTGCTGACATCCGCTTCCAGGCACTTGACCTTGCGGCCCGCGGCTTCGATCAGGCCGGCGGTTTCGGCCAGCCATTCGGCCTTCAGGTCGCACAGGGCCACATCACAACCTTCCGCAGCCAGTTTCTTCGCAATCGCCTGCCCGATCCCGCGCGCCGCGCCGGTAACCAGAGCCACTTTTCCGTCCATCTGTCCCATCTTGTCCTCCTTACACCTTGAGAGCCGCCACGGCCTTGTCGAGCGTCGGGACATCCCCGATGTTCAGCGCCGCCGCATCCTTGTCAATCCGCTTGATCAATCCCGAAAGCACCTTGCCGGGCCCGCATTCGACGTATTCCGTCACGCCGTTCTGCTTGAACCATTCGATGCTCCCGACCCACTGTACCGAGGAAGTCAACTGCCGCACCATCAGCGCCTTGATTTCCTCCGGCGTGCCGTGCGGCTTGCCCGTCACGTTCGAAACCACCGGAACGGCCGGCGCCCGGACGGTGACTCCCTTCAGCACCTGTTCCAGCTTGGCGGCCGCCGAGGCCATCAACGGCGAATGAAAGGCGCCTGCCACCGGCAGCACAACGGTCTTCTTGGCACCCGCCGCCTGGGCCCGTTTCTCGGCTTCCGCGATTTTCGCCTTCTCCCCTGAAAGGACAATCTGCTCCGGCGAGTTGATGTTCGCCATCTGGACCCCGGCCGCGGCACAAACCTTCTCCAGTTCCGCCAGCGCCAGCCCCATCACGCTGACCATGCCTCCCTGCCGTTCCTCGCAGGCTTCCTGCATGGCCTTCCCGCGCACCTTCAGCACCTTGACGGCGTCTTCAAAGGAAAGAACGCCTCCGGCATACAGGGCCGTCCATTCCCCCAGGCTCAGTCCCGCGAAACCGGAAACCTGCAAGCCGGGATGCAACTTGCGGAGGGCCGCAAAACAGGCCGCGCTGGTCACAAAAATCGCCGGCTGGCAGTTGTCGGACCGGGTAATCTCCTCAATGGGCCCCTCGGCGCAAAGCCGCGCCAGGTCAAACCCGAGCACCGCACTCGCGCGGTCAAACAGATCCTTGCACTCGGGATGGGCCGCCACAAGATCCTTACCCATCCCCACCGCCTGCGCGCCCTGACCCGCATATACAACGGCTGTCTTCTTCATCGCTTGCTCCTCCTTACATCCGAATCACGGAAGCCCCCCAGGTGAAACCACCTCCGAAGGCCACCATCACCACCACGTCGCCTGCCTTGATCCGCCCGTTCCGCACGGCTTCATCCAAGGCCACCGGAATGGAGGCCGCCGACATGTTGCCGAACCGGTCCAGATTGACATAGAATTTCTCCGGAGCCACCCCCAGCCGCTCGCGGATGGCATTCACAATCCGGATGTTCGCCTGATGCGGCACAACGCACGCCACGTCATCCAGGGTCAAGCCGCTCTGCTCCAAGGCATTGCGCGCCGCATCCCCCATGCTCCGGACCGCGTTCTTGAAGACTTCCTTGCCGACCATCTGCATGCAGTGCATGCGTTTCTGGACCGTTTCGGTGGAGGTGGGATTGCGGCTGCCGCCGCCGGGGATCTTCAGGAGATCCGCCAGTGCCCCATCCGAACCCGTCACCGTCGCCAGGAAACCGCGGGGCGCGTCGCATGCCTGCAGAACCACGGCGCCGGCGCCATCGCCGAACAGCACGCACGTGGCGCGATCTTCCCAATCCGTCACCGTGCTCAGTTTTTCGGCCCCGATGACCAGCGCCGTCTTCACCGCGCCGGTCCGGATGAACTGGCTGGCCACGTTCATGGCGTAGAGGAATCCGGAACAAGCCGCTTCCAAGTCGAAACACGTGGCATTCCTGGCCCCGATCAGGTTCTGAACGAAACAAGCCGTGTTCGGGAGCATCATGTCCGGCGTCACCGTGGCGACAATGATCAGATCGACGTCCTCCGCCGCCACACCCGCCTGCGCCAGCGCGCGCCGCGAAGCTTCCGCGGCCATGTCCGACGTGGCCTCATCCGGCCGGGCGATGTGCCGCTCCCGGATGCCGCTCCGGCTGACAATCCACTCGTCGGTGGTATCTACCATCTTCTCGAGATCGGCATTGGTCAACACCCGTTCGGGAACATAGGAACCCGTCCCGGTAATGGTCACGGATTTCGCCTTGCCGGAACTCCCTGCGACGTAATTTTGGGTGTTGGTGTTCATGCGTTCCTGTTGAGTTTTCTGGCTTCTTCCACAATATGTTCATCCACGTGGTGCCCCACGGCCTCGCAGGCCACCCGGACGGCATGGAAGATCGCCGTCCGGGAGGAGGATCCGTGCGAGATGATGCAAACGCCGTTGACGCCCAGCAGGGGCGCCCCGCCAAACATCTCCGGATCCATCTTCCGCTTCATCGACTTCAGCGCGCCCTTGAGCAACAAGGCACCCACCAGGCGGATCGGGTTGGCCTTGAACTCCTTCTTCAGCCAGGATCCGATGGCATGTGCCACGCTCTCGCTGGTCTTGAGCACCACATTGCCCACAAACCCGTCACAGACAATGACATCCGTATCCCCGCGGAAGATGTCGTACCCCTCCACGTTACCCCGGAAATTCACCGGCGACGCCTTCAGCAGCCGGAACGTTTCCTTGGTAGTCTCGTTGCCCTTGGAGTCCTCCCCGCCAATGCTCAACAACCCGACAACGGGATCCTTGGCGCCGAGAATCTCCCGGGCATACACGCTGCCCATGACCGCGAAATCCACCAGCAGTTCGGGGGTACAGTCGGTATTGGCGCCCGCATCAATCAGAACCACCGGCCGACCCGTTGTGGGCATCACCGTCGCGATCGCCGGACGGCCAATCCCTTCCAGCGTCCGCAGCTTGAGCGTCGCCCCGACCACCATCGCGCCGGTATTGCCGGCCGAAACCACCGCATCCGCCTCGCCAGCCTTGACCATATCCATGGACCGGCTGATGGAATTGTCCTTCTTATTGCGGATGGCCAGCGCCGGCGTCTCCTCCATGCCGACCGCCTCCGACGCATGCCGGATCTCGATCTTCGAAGGCACCGTCCCGTGCCCGGCCAACTCCTTGCGGATGGCTTCCTCCTGGCCGACGAGGAAAAGGGTGGTAAGTCCCGGGATCCCACGGGCGGCATCCACCGCCCCAGCCACTATCTCCCGGGGGGCAAAATCACCCCCCATCGCATCCACAGCGATTCGCATGGGAACCCGCGGATCAGTCGGCCTGCACGGTCAACACCTGCCGCCCCTTGTAGTATCCGCAGGACGGACACACACGATGCGACTGCTGCGACGCCCCGCACTGCGGACAAGCCTTGACTGTCGTCAACCGCGCCTTACTGACGCTTCTCCTCCGCATGCGGGTTCGACTTTTTGACTTTTTCCTTTTGGGTACTGCCATTTTTCACCTCAATCTTCTCCAGCCCGCTGAAAGCAGACCAGTGTTCTTCCCTTGGCTCCTTGCAGCCGCACTTCTCCTTGTTCAAGTTCACCCCGCACTGGGGACACAGGCCCCGGCAGGTTTCCCGGCAAACCGGGAAATTGGCAAAGGCGAGGATAATAGTTTCACGTAGCTCATCCGTCAAGTCCACCGTCGCATGAACGTCTTCCACCGGATGCTCACAGAAAAAACCGTCATCCTCGACATTGCGGACGAACCGGTCCGCGCACCGGGAGCAGGTGAAGCGCACCCTGGCGCTGACCGTTCCCTGGATCAGCAGTTCATGCGTAACCAGGTTGATTTCCAGCGAGTACTTGACCGGACCGGCCGGGACAATTTCCCCGGCTCCGCCCAGGTCAAGGATATCGCCGGGCTCCTCGCCTTCGATCTTCTTCCCTTCGGGAGGAATTAGCCAGGGCTCGATAATAACCGCCATCTCCTGCCTCCCTTTCCCCTATTTCCGGATGCGGACCACACTTCTCCGCACGGGCTTGCCCAGCTTGCGGGTAATGAGTCGCTGGACCGCCGGAGGAACGAACTTGCTGATATCCCCACCACGCTCCACCACTTCCCGGACCGTACTGGAATTGATGTAACTGTAGGTTTCCTTGGGCATCAGAAAGATCGTTTCAATGTCCGGCGCCATCGTGCGGTTGGTCAACGCCATCTGAAACTCGTATTCAAAGTCCGAAAACGCCCGCAAGCCCCGCAACAGGACGTGAATCCCTTTGCGCCTGGCATAGGTCACCAGCAGCCCGTCAAAGGCCTCGACCTTGACGTTCTTCAAGTTCCGGATGGAAGCCCGGACCATTGCCACACGTTCCTCCGCTGTATACACCGTGTTTTTCCGGGAATTGACCACCACGGCCACCACCACGCGGTCGAAAATGTGGGCCGCCCGTTCAATAAGGTCCAGATGTCCCAATGTTAACGGATCAAACGTCCCGGGATATATGGCCGAATGTCTCATACCGCCTCCTCTCTCGCTTCGCTGTCCGCCCTCCGCGGTCCGCCCTTTTTCCTGTACCCGACCAACCGCGTGCCCCCGTACTCCTTCTCCATCACCACATCCCATGCCGGGCTCCGGGCGATCACCTCATCCGACGCCTGCTCCATAATGAACAGACCGTCTTGCGACAATCTTCCGTCGGCCGAGAGGGCCGCCAGCAAGTCGCGACCCCACCCCTTCTCGCCTGTGCGATCATAGGGCGGATCGGCAAACACAATATCGTAAGGCTCGTCATGC
>Ga0116202_10001489_pt1 | contig 13688 bp, 9 predicted proteins | sample LakKivw325mmetaG_FD_94479 | JGI IMG/M metagenome (GOLD analysis project Ga0116202, IMG submission 94479) | Anoxic lake water microbial communities from Lake Kivu, Rwanda to study Microbial Dark Matter (Phase II) - Lake Kivu water 325m metaG | ecosystem: Environmental > Aquatic > Freshwater >...
AACATCACTGGCGGTCCGGGTGGGTAGAGGAAGGATTGAACGTATTGCTCGGAAAAACAGACTGAACAGACTTTTTCTAACTACCGCGGGATATTTCACGGAGGTAACGGTTCATGAAACACCCTATTGTCACACGGGATAAATTTCCGTTAAGCTGGAAGACCCGGAATCTTGTGAAATTCTGCCGGCGTCCGGATTACGAAGTACACAAATCGTGCTTCATCGCCAACTACGCGTTTCGCGATGCGGGCAGCAGGTTCTCGGTGCTCAAGAATCACGGCAGTCTTCCGGGCCCGGATGAGTGCTTCTCGCTCAAGTTCGGAAACGCATATCCGCTTTTCAAAAAGTTGCTCGGGATGAAAGTCTTCTATCCGAATATGACCAACGGTCAGGTAAATGAACAGACATTCTACAGTTCAGCCAGTCATTACCGGTCTCACATTGAGGAGGTGTTCTATTGCAATTCCACCAGGCCTCTGCCGCCTGTAGAAGGATACTGTACCATCTTCTTTCCTGAACGGGACGTGATTCGTATAACATATGAGTTGCTTAACAAATCCGCCGCAACGGTTACAGTAAATCTTTGCTGGTATTCTCTGCCCGATCCGGGCGTCAGCCGGTATGGAGCGGTGGAAAAACATGGATTCATATTCAGGAATGTTCAGCGGGAAGTTGAGATCTATGAGGCATGGGCACTGCTTTCCTGTTCGGATAAGAAGGTTGTGTTCTGCTGGGACGGCAGGAGATTTACGTCGGACCTGATGATGAAGGAGATCCTGCCAAACGGCAGTATCACCGTAGAGTTTGAAATTTTTTTCGGGTTTGGAGATATACGGGAGAAGCTCAAACGCCCCCTTTTCTCCCGGGTTAACGGAAAGACGGTTTCAGGAGCAGTCCGCAGGCTGGAAGGTATTTACAACAGTCTCCCGCATGTTTCTGATGATTTTCGTGAGTTTGAGAAACTTGCGCTTAACGCGGCCGGAACGCTGAACTCCCTGAAATGTTACGAGGACATGCCCGATGGAAGACGGATAAACACCATTCACCCCGGGAAGGGAGCCCTGGCCCATACGTATTTCTGGGACGGCGCTTTCACTCTCCCCGCTCTGGACCTGCTCGGCGAATATGACACGGCCCTGGGCCTTACCGGCATCCTGATCGGCGGTATAAATGCTTCAGGGGTTCCGTCTTCGTATTTCGGCAACGGGAAGTACAGCCGCGGTTATCAGCAACCCATCCTGTCCCTGGGTATCAGTCAGCTGAAACCTGCATGCCTTCCCGGGAAAATACTGAAACGATGGTACCCGGTTCTCTCACGGTATGTAAGAAGCTGGATCAAAAACGGCGGCCGTCTGGGAGAACACCTGGGATGGGACGACGCTTTACGCTGGCAGGACAGGTTTCCCATTGCGTCCGGGCGGACAAGGTCATGGGGGGATGAAGACTGGGGTGTCAGCGTGCCGTCAAAGTTTGAAAAGCCGGATACCCACGCCTACCTCTACATGGAATGTCTGGCTCTGGCACGGATGGCCGAACGGCTGGGATTAAACGGTGAAGCGTCCGACTGGAAACGCCGGTCTGAGATTCTGCGGGATCATATCAATGAAAATCTGTTTAACGAGAAAGACGGTTTTTACCAGGATCGCCGCATTGACGACGGGAATTTCAACGGCATGAACACGGCAGCCGGATTCCTGCCTCTGTACGCCGGGGTTGTGCCGCACGAGAGAGGAGCACGAATCTGCAGGGAGTTTCTTCTGGACCGCTCTCGCTTCCATTCTCCGATGCCGTTTGCAACGCTGGATATGCGCCACCCGGCTTTCCGCAGCGGAGGCGGGCTTAAAAGCATACCCGGACATCCGGAATGGTATATCCAGCAATCGTACTGGATTGGACGTACGTGGCCTCATGTCAGTTTCTGGCTGCTGGGCGCGCTTTGCAGGTATGGATTCAGGAAAGAAGCCGAGGACGCCGCTTACGGGATACTGGATGCGATGTCCCGAAGCGACGCCATTTTTGAATGTTACGATTCGCTGACCGGTTACGGCAACGGACAGCCGGAATTCATGTGGAGTTCGGCGGCAGCTCTGCTGATTTTATGCCGCCGGTATGCCTGCGACATGCCGGATGCGGGAAAAGGAGAGTGAGGCACTTCATCTCATGTCCCGGAAGAAAAGGCGAGGGCGACTGCTTCTTCCGGGGTGCCTGCGACGAGGGGTTTTTTCTTGAAAACCTTAAGGACTTCTTTTTGAGACAGCAGTTCCGATATCCCGCCGCTGGCGTCAAGAACTATGGTTCTCTTGCCCAGTCCCATTGCCATCGCAACTTCGTTTAACGTGCCCCACCGTCCGCAGATGCTTATGACGCTGTCCGCGCAGTTCACGATAACGTTGTTCCTGAAAAATCCAAGACCTGTGGCTATGGGAATGTCAATGTAGGGATTTGCCGCTTCTTTCTTCCACGGGAGTATGCCGACAGTTATCCCTTCCGCTTTTCTGGCGCCCTTAGCCGCTGCCTCCATGATGCCTCCGAGGCCCCCGCAGACCAGGATCCCGCCCTTTTCCGCTATCAGATAACCCACTCTCTCAGCGAGCTTAAGAATGTCCCCGGTAAGGTTTGCATCGTTTCCGTTGCTGCCCGAGACTGCTATCATCTTTCTCATTTTCAGTCCTGTCCTTTCATTGCCGTATATGATAACCTGTGGTAAAATAAAAGGCAAAAATCAGAGAGAATATTCTATGATAGCGGAGAAGGTGAAGCGGTTGAAACCGTCTGCAACGCTTGAGATAAACAGGAAGGCGAAAGAACTTAAGGCAAAGGGAGTTGACGTGATAAACCTTTCCGTGGGTGAACCTGATTTTGACACTCCCGATCCTGTAAAGGAATCCGCCATACAGGCGATAAGAGACGGTTTTACCAAGTACACGGAAGTCAACGGTATCCCGGAGCTGAAGAAAGTAATAAGCGAGAAACTGGAAAAAGAGAACGGCCTGTCCTATTCTCCGGAGCAGGTTGTCGTGTCAAACGGCGCCAAGCACTCTCTGTACAACATAATGCTTGCAATCCTTGAGCCCGGGGATGAGGTAATAGTTCCTGCGCCTTACTGGGTGAGTTTCCCGGAGATGGTAAGAATTGCGGGGGGAGTTCCTGTCTTTTGCAGGTGGAGAGAGGACTTCAAGATGGATCTGGGCCATTTGAAGAGCCTGATAAGCAAAAAGACAAAAGCGTTGATACTTAACAGCCCGTCAAATCCTACCGGTATTGTCTATGAAAAAAAAGAGATAGACGGGGTTGCCGAAATACTTTTGAAGAACAATATACTCTGTATCTCCGACGAGACATACGAAAAAATCCTGTATGACGGAATATCTCACACAAGCGTCGCATCACATTCTCCCGAAATGAAAAAACTGACGGTTGTGGTCAACGCCGTATCAAAGACGTTTTCAATGACCGGCTGGAGGATAGGATATACAGCCGCGGAGAAAGAGATAGCGGATGCGATTGGAAAGATACAGGGACAGACCACGTCCGCTCCCTGCTCAATATCCCAGAAGGCGGCCTGTTTTGCCATAAAAGAAGGGAAAAAACTCTATTCCGGAATGATAAGGGAGTTCCAGAGAAGAAGGGATTTCCTCATAAACAACCTTCCGGATGATTTCGTGTATCCGATGCCGATGGGTGCATTTTACCTTTTTTTCAACTTCAGGGACATGGACTCAATGGTGCTGGGGAAACGTTTGCTTGAGGAGAAATTTCTTGCCGTAGTGCCCGGGGCGGAATTCGGGGCGGACAGATTTATCAGGATTTCCTATGCTACGAGCATGGATAATCTTCGGATAACGGTCGCAAGACTGAAAGAATTTGCGGAGGAAAACAGATGAGGAGAATCTTTCTGATCTTGAACGCATTTGCACTCTTTTCGGGTATTGTCTCCGGACAGGATGTCCAGTATAAATTCTCACAGGAAAAACCTCTGGCATACAGCTTCAAAATGGAAGGAGACGTCTCCTATCAGTACGAAGGCGCACCGGAAGAAGATTTCAAGGTTCTGGCGAAGGGCGGCATAACTCTTGATACACTCGGGATCAAGGAAGACTCATACAATGTAAGACTGACGCCCTCCAGGACGCTCATGCAACTCAACAATATGGTGCTGGAAGATATAACGGCGCAGGAGACCGCCGTATCCCAGGTAATATCAACCGCCGTGCTGGAGATAAGGAAGAACGGAGAAATCTCAAGCACGCAGGAGGTCAAACCCGGCATCCTCAATCTTTCGCAGATCCTGATGATCATGCCTGTCTTCCCGCATGATATTCGTTCAGGGAAAAGCTGGAAGCAGGTTCTTCCTGCGTTCAGTTTGCCCGGAGTTCCCATGTGCAATCTTGAATTTACATATCTCTATACGAGAGGGACGGGTGATGCGTCCAGGATAGGGCTGATTTCAAACCAGCGGATAAATGAAAAGCGGAAAGATGGAGAGATGGAGGTTGATTTTACAGGCTTGAATTTTTCAAAGGGAGAATTTATTTTTGACGAGGTCAAAGGCGAGATAAGAAATTTCAAGGGGGCCATCAATCTGGATCTGCAGACTGTCTTCAAAGTGCCTCCGGGCGCAGGGAAGGAATTTTCAACCAGACAGAGCCCGCCGTTGAGGATGAGAATCAGGATTAACGTGACGCTCTCTGCACCAGACAGGTTACAATCTCAAAAGGCTTCAAAGGAATAGATATCTGCTTACCTGCCGGCTTTACCGTTCCTTTCTTGCGATATTTCAGGTCAACGATATCGCATGATTTGATTCCGGACGAAAATGACAGGATTGCCTTTCCTGCGGTTCCTGCTGTCTCGTATATCCTGATTTCAATCCTGTCCCCGTGCCTTCTTATGCAGGAAACCTCGGCATTGCCGCTTTTCATCTGGATAAAGCCCGCACTTCCCGGCACATATCCTGCACCTTTGGGATAAACAGCGTAAAAAGGATGGTTGAAAATCTCTCCCGTTCTTGCAGGATTGTAGAACCTGTCCTTTCTCCCGAACGGCCGCAAAGCATATTCAAAGGTATGTTCAATACCTTCCTCAAACCACTCTCCGTTCTTCCCCGTATCTTCCATCGCCACGGCTCTGAAAAGGGACAACATCATTACTCCGCCGGTCACGTTATTGCCCGGGATGCCTTTATTGAGCAGGCATAGTCCCTTCTCCCCGTCAGAATACTCCATCCAGTTCTGGGCCGAATATTCGCCCTCTTTTCTTTGAACGAATCCGAATGGTATGGAATGAACGATTTTTCCATTTCTTATTGAAGTGGGAAAGGCAACTCTCATTCTATAACGTTTGCCTTGCGGAACAAGGGTTGTCTTGAACCGCAGCATCTTCTCGCCCCGGGCAAGGTATATCCTTGTTGTGAACTTCAGAGACGGGTTACCCACTTCTATGCAGGCACGCACAGGTCCGCGTTCCATCACCCTGATTTCCGGCAGACACGTGGCGTTTGCATCCGCGGCATGGGTTCTTACCAATCCTTCTCTCTGCGGGATTATGCCGGAATCAGGCATTGGATCGTTGATCTCCTGTGAATATAGCATGCTTCCGTTTATGGGACCTGAATAGTAACTCCACAGATCTCCGTAATCCGCCTGCATCATAATGTTGTTCATTCCCATGGGGGTCAATTCGGAGAGCGGCGGCACGAACTCAATACCGTTTTCCTTGTCATACAAGCTTGTCATAAGTCCGTTATCAGCGAGCTTGACCTTTAAGAATCTGTTTTCCAGAAGCCGTTCCTCAATTTTCAGAGAACAATCGTCTTTTTTCTTTTCCTTCCCTGCCAGGTGTATGCTGAATGTTTTTATGCCTGCGGCAGGCATCGGGATCTCCGCTGCCAGACAGAGGTTATAAATTCCTGATTTCACTTTCTTCGTATCCACGGTCTCTTTCCCCGTTATGTCCAGTGTTTGCGCCTCTTCGTTTGCCGCCTCTTCTCTAATCTGGACCGGATAGGCTGTTCCTTCACAATCAGTTATTGAAATTTCACCACTGCCATCAGGGGTCTTCAGAGGGATTTCCACAATCTCCGTTCTCGGATATGGAAGCGGGTTAAACAGGGTTACGGAAAAATTGCTGTTTGCCGGATATTCCCTATCCCCGGGAATACCTGTGATTCTCCTGCGTATTGCAGTCAAAGCATCGGTCTCCGCCTGCCGGCAGGCACCCAGTGCTTCCCTGTAAGCGGTGTCCACAAGCGAGCCGCATATAATGTCGTGAAACGAATTTACGGCTATCTTCTCCCAGAGGTTTCTCCCGTCACTGCTCTCCCTGCCGGCAATGGCGTCAAGCAGTTCAATTGCGAATGCCATGTTTTCAAGCCTGCGGTTATACTGCTTGAGCCGTATACGCGAAGAGTAACATCCCTGTATGAGAGGGTTAAAGTCTGACCTCAATACCGGCAGGCCTACGGAGTATTTTCTGGAAATTTCGGTAAATGCTTTCTCCGGAGAGTCAAAAACTATCTTGTAATTCTTACTTTTTGTGTTGAACTGTCGTATTACGGAGATGAAATTTTCTTCGGGTACCCTGAAGTCACCTCCCATCGGACTTATTATGAAAGACTTGACCGCGGAATTTTTCTTGAGCGGATCCAGAATCATCTTCTCAATGTACCCGGACAGCCAGTCAATCCCTCTTTTCAGAAAATCAGACGCGAAGGGAATCGCCACGCCGTAGTAAGTGTCTATCTCCCACTGGGTCAGTATCCTGCTGCCGTCTATTCCCTCCCACAGGAAGACCGTATCGTTTCCGTCGTTTTTCCCTCTTTCGAAAAGGTATGCCGTATAACCGCAGAGTTTGGCTATTTGCGGCATCTGGGGATGATGGCCGAAAATGTCGGCCATCCAGCAGATTTTTGGCTCCGCCTGCAGATTTGCCGCCAGCCACTCCCGGCCTATCTGGAAATTTCTCAAAAAATTCTCTCCCGAGGGCATGTTCACGTCGGGCATGGTGAACGTTCCGGGTGCGAATATGAGCCTTCCTTCCTGCACGAATTTCCTCACGGAATTCTTCATTGAAGGAAATTTATCAAGATATTCCTTAATTAGAATAACCTGCTCCACCGCAAAAATGAATTCGGGATGCTTCTCAAGAAGTGCCAGACCTGCATCCAGAATACTGAATCCTGTCTCAAGGTATTCGCTGCAGGTTTTCCGGTATGCGACATCGTAGTGAAAAGCAGAGAAAGTTCTTGCTTCCGTCTTGCTTCTTTTCATATTATCCGGAAACGGGGAAAAGTTCGGGAGAGATATAATCTCCGTGTTTTTCTTTCGCTTTTGCAATCAGTTCTTCCTGCCTGTCAAGAACGTCAAAGATTGCGCGGGGAGCGTCTGAAACCTTATTCTTCCAGAAATCCCTCACACGTCTGATCTTCAGGAGGTTTTCCGGTACGCGGATTGTGAACTGTCTGACGTAATCTTCTCTTGCGTATTCCTTGTTTCTTACCTGTTTGAAAAGCTTCTTGAGATCCTCGTAGAGAGGAATTAAACCGGTAGGGGTCTCTCTTGTTTTTACGTCATTGTGTACACGCAGTTCCATCCATTTTGCCCAGATGTGCTTGTCCCTGCGGTCATTGAGAAAATTCCCGGTTTTGAGGTCCTTCAGAAAATAGTTGATACCGAACACTATCGGTTTTTCCTGAAGTTTCGCACCGAATTCCAGGTAATTCCTGATGTAATCTCCGAGCGGAATGGAAACGAAGTCCTGTATACTCATAACGTTTATCTCGTATTTCCCTTCTGCCTCAACGGTTGCAAAAGTCGTTTCAGTTTCAAGGGCTGCCCCGTAGGCTATTATTCCGTGTTCCCACGAGAAGGACTGCTGTACCGGAACGTACGCCCTGTAGTCGCGGCCGCCGTACATTATTCCGTCCAGTTTTACGCCGGCGGGATTGTCAATCTCCAAGTCGCAGTTCGGGAGTGCGCTTAGAGCGACAGTGTAACGCGCGTTCTTGTGAGCCGGCAGGATCTTTTCGCCCTTTTCGTCGGTCTTGCCTTCAGACCAGCATCCTGAATAGTTCCTGCCTTCTTTCGGGATCGGGTATTCCATGCCGAGCCACCAGGGCCTTGCATCCTTGATCAGGACGTTGGAGAATATTATCTCCCCGGGGTTTGTCAGCGTGTGGTATATCAACGGATCGTCTTTTGAGTTGACATCCTGTATTATCCCGAATATGCCTGATTCAACGTTTACCGCGCGGCAATTTCCATCAATGTTCCTCACGTAGGCAAGGTCGTCGGAGACTATTTTCTCTCCCGGAAGCATGGCGGTTGACGTCTTTCCGCAGGCGCTCGGAAAGGCTCCGGCAAAGTACGTTTCCCTGTCGCCCGGGCCTTTAAGTCCGACTATCATGAAATGTTCTGCCAGCCAGCCGTTTCTATTGGATTCGCGGATGGCAAGCCTCAATGCAAGTTTCTTGAACCCGATTGAATTGCCCGCATACTGGTTGTTCACGCTGTAAACCGAATTTGTCTTGTAATCTATGTAGATTCTTTTCCTGTCAGAATCCACGCTCATCATGTTTTCGTCCAGGTTTCCGGCTGAATGCAGGATTTTGAAGATAATGCTGTCGTTTGAGATTCCGCAAAATGTTTCGTATCCTTTTCTGTAGAGAAGATCAACGGAATGTGCAACGTACCAGGAATCCGTGCATTCCATGCAAGGGACCGTGAATACAGAGTTGGCAGGACCGAGGGTCAGGAACCTCACGATCATCGTCCTGCCTTTCATGGAATCCTTCAACAGAGAACGTATTTCATCAAGACCTCTCTTTCTGTCTATCTGGTTAATACCGGGGCTCAATGAATCCCCTTCGGGAACCATGAATTTCGTCACTTCCCTGTCTCTGCCCTGGTCGTTAATTCCGTCAAAATGGAAGGTGTGTCCCGGGATTGCAAGCGCTGCGGACTCCTCTCCGGAGACTATCGCCATATTCTTTATCCGCGACACTTCATCGGGAGTATCACTGCATATGAATATTTCAGAAGGATTGCAGATCTTTGCCGATTCGGCTATGAACCTGTGCACCTCAACGTTTTTTATTCGTTCAAGTTTTGCCCGGTCTTCTTCGCTTATTCCGGCACCAAGCTCTTTGATATACCGACTCAATGATTGCCTCCCGCGTTCATGCAGAAAAATGAATGAAAAAAATGAACGAAAAAAAAGTTTGCCTATTATAATAACATCAAGAGGGGTGTCCGTCAAAATAATTCAGGTGTCACTGTAAGGTGAACGGGAAATCAGTGTCAGATTCTTTCCATGTCATCAAAATCATCGGGAGATTCTTCAAAGCATACACGTCTTGCAATGTTGAGCAGTACTCCGAGCGCGAGGACGTTTATGAGAAAAGAGGAGCCTCCCACGCTGAAAAAGGGGAGGGTGGTTCCTTTAGACGGGACAATTTTAAGGACCACGCTGGCATGCAGGAGAAACTGAAAGCCGAAAAGACCTCCAATACCTGCCGCAAGCAATTTCAGGTAGGGGTCCGGTGTAATATTTGCGATTGTGAAACAGGAAAAAACTATGACTGCAAACAGTGCGAGTACGAATGTCGTACCCAGGAATCCCAGCTCTTCGCCAACGACCGCGTAAATGTAGTCCTTGTGCGCCTCCGGCAGGAATTTCAGTTTTCTTTCTCCCGAGCCCAGTCCCTTGCCCGTGATTCCGCCGGAACCCATTGCGATCAGTGATTGCATCGGCTGGTATCCTGCTCCCTGGACATCCGTATTGGGGCTGAAATGCGCTTTGATTCGCTGCATTCTATAGGGGAACATCAGGATTAACCCTCCGAAAAGCAGGATGCCGGAGAGCGTGAAAATGCCTATATGCTTTATTCTTGCTCCCGCAAGGAATATCAGCAGAAGGAACGTGGCGAATATGACCGCGAAGGTTCCTATGTCCTTCTGCATCTGCAGGATGCCTGTGATAAGCGCCAGAAAGAACAGCGGCACGATAAGGGTCTTCAAGTTCTCTACATCCGTTTTCTTTCTTCTCAAGTAATCCGCCAGATAGATGATAAACGTGAACTTTATGAGTTCGGCGGGCTGGAAACTCAAAGGCCCAAGTCTTATCCATCGCAGGCTTCCGAAAAATTTGGGAAGGGGCAGTATGAGCAATGACAGGGCGAAAATTATGAAACTGCTCTTCTCCAGAGACCGGATGTTTATTCTGTTCAGCAGGTACAACCCCGCGCCGCCGAGCGCAAGCCAGACCAGGTGTTTCTCAAAGTAATATGCGGGATTGCCGGTTCTCACAATGCCATAGATTGAACTGGAACTCAACACAAAAACACTGCCCAGAATGATGAGTGCGGCTCCCGAGAGCCATATCCTAAAGTAAAGACTGTACCTCTTTTTTAAAAACATTCCCTCTATCCTTATAATCTCTGAACATATCAAATGAAGAACAACCCGGAGAAAAGAGAACTATGTCTCCGGCCTGCGCGTTTTCCAGCCCGGTTTTGACGGCTGCCGCCATTGTATCCACGATTCTATACGGTATCCCTGTATCTTTAAATTCGTTCTCAAGGATCCTCTTTGTTTCTCCCATGAGGATAAGCATTTTCACTCGCTTACTCATGTGGGATATGACTCCGGAGAAAGGCGTTCCCTTGTTCTTTCCTCCCATAATCAGTATGACGTTGCCGTTTTCTTCCATGCTTTCAAGAGCATTTATCACGGAGTGCGGGTTCGTTGATTTTGAATCGTTGATGAATACTACCCCTTTTATTTCCGCAACCTTTTCAAGCCGGTGGGGAAGGGGGGTGAAATCGTGTAGTGTTCTGTCCATGACGTCCTTGTCGCTTATACCGCACAGGAGTCCCATGAGAACCGATGCCATTATGTTCTCTTCGTTGCCTTTTCCCCACAGCCTGGTTCCGGATATTTCAGTTATTTCCTCTCTGGTTCCGGAGAGGTTTGAGATTATTGTTTTTCCCTTCAGGTATACGCCTCTTTCAAGTGTCTCCATGTGGCTGAAAAAGAATCTTCTTGCTTTCGCCTTTCCGGCCATTTCGCGGCAGTATGCATCGTCGTAGTCAAATACGGCAAAGTCATCTTCGTCCTGGTTGACAAAGAGGCGTCTCTTTGCTGCAACGTACTCCTTCATTGACGAGTGCCTGTCAAAATGGTCTTCGGCTATATTCATCAGACAACCGACAAAGGGCCTGAAATTCAGCGTTTTCTCCAGCTGGAAACTGCTCAATTCCACTATCACCCAGGTTTCAGGAGATATCCAGTCCAGTTCGCCTACGAACGTGTTGCCAATGTTTCCGCAGACGACACAGGGAAGGCTTGCATTACTGAAAAGCGCGCCCGTAAGGGACGTGGTTGTCGTCTTCCCGTTGGTTCCGGTTATTGCAATGATTTTCCTGCTTCTTGAAAAAGAAAATGCCAGTTCAATCTCGCTGATTACCGGAATCTTCTTCTCAATCGCGTATCTCACCGGCAGGGACTCATCCGGAATGCCGGGGCTCACTACAACGAGATCCGCATTTCTGAGGAATCTTTCAGTGTGTCCGCCGGTCTCTGTCTTGATCGATCTGTCTTTCAGCAAAAGCGAGTTTTTTCTGACAGCTTCGCTGACGGTGCTTTCTGTGACGAAGACATCGGCCCCTCTGCCTGCAAGGAATAATGCCGTATCAAGACCGGTCTTCCCCAGTCCTGCCACAACCACTTTCTTGTTTTTTATTTCCATTGTTCTACCGTATTTTCAGTGTTACCATGGTGAATAGAGCAAATATAATCCCGACTATCCAGAACCGTACTATAACTTTTGACTCCGGAATTCCCTTCAGTTCAAAGTGGTGGTGAAGGGGCGTCATAAGGAATACCCTCTTGCCTCTGGTCTTGAAGGAAGCAACCTGTATGATTACCGAAACGGCTTCAAAGAAGAAGATACCCCCGACTATTATAAGCGAAAGTTCCTGCTTTACAATTATCGCGAGGAGACCCGTTATACCGCCCAGCATCAGCGCGCCCGTATCTCCCATGAAAATCTCGGCAGGATAACAGTTATACCACAAGAAGCCGAGTGACGAGCCTATCAGAGCGCCTGCAAAAACCGTTATCTCTTCGGCTCCACGTATGTACGGAATGTTCAGGTATTCGGCGAGTTTAATGTTACCGGCAATGTAGGATATTGCCCCGTATGCCAGGGCAACCATAAGGACGCATCCTATCGCAAGTCCGTCCATTCCGTCGGTAAGGTTTACCGCGTTTGAAGTGGCCACTATTACAAGCGTCGCGAAAAGAATGTAGTATGCACCGAGCGGAATGACCACCTTCTTGAAAAAGGGAAGGTAGATGTCCGTATTGAAGTGCAGCCCTGAATGATAGTACAGCACACAGCCCACGATGAACCCGATGCCGAGCTGCCCGAGTATCTTTACCATGGGCCGCAATCCTTTATGACTTTGATCCCGCAGCTTTATGTAGTCATCCCAGAAGCCGAAGAATGCAAGCCAGAGGGAAAGCAGTACAAGGAGAAGGATGTAGACGTTTTTCATGTCAGTCCAGCAGACGACGGAAATAAGAAGACTGCCCAGTATGAGCAGTCCGCCCATGGTGGGAGTTTTTTCCTTGCTGTCCTGTCTGAAGTTGAGCATGTTCGGATGGCAGAGGTGTTTCAGGGCGGAGATTATCCTGGAACCGAAGATGATAAGAATGAACAGCGACGTAAGGGTAGCGAACACCGTTCTCACGGTCACGTATCTGAATACATTGAATCCGAACCAGTACTGTGTAAAATGGTACAGCAGTTTATACAGCATTCCGCCCCCCTTATCAACTGCAGAGATGGTTGACGATACGTTCCATCCGCATTATCCTTGAACCCTTAACGAGGAAGACATCACCCCTCTTCGCTATGCCCGACAGGTACCGGTTAATCCTGTCAACATCCTTGAAGTGCCTGTATTCTTTTCCTGATGTTTCGGATATGAGCCTGCTTTCTGAACCGAAAGTTACCAGTATGTCTACGTCAAGATTTCTGGCAGACAGTCCCGTATTACGGTGGAACAGGGAAGAGAATCTTCCGAGTTCAGCCATATCGCCCAGGACAGCTATTTTACGCCTGAATCTCTTTCTGCTCAAGTTTTGCAGGGCTGCCTTCATGGAATTGGGGTTGGCGTTGTATGTCTCGTCTATGACGGTAATGCCGCCTGCTTTGCGAACCAGCCCTCTTCCCGGCAGGGGGCTAATTCCTGCAAAGACATCCGCAATTTTTTCAGGGCCGATCCTGAACCTGTTTCCGAATGCAAATGCAACGAGCGCAGGATATATCATTGAAATGTTCCAGAAGTTTATCCTGAAAACATGGTGCGTGCCCTCTATCCCGAAGTTGAAAAAATCATTGCCTTCTTCCATCAGGATACCCCTTGTCTCCGCTCCTTTCCGCAGCCCGAAACTCAATGTTTTGCAGCGGTGTGCTTTCTTCTTCAGAAAGGGAAAGAATTTATTGTCATAGTTGAGCAGGCAGAGCTTTTCACCGGCAAGGGTCTCTATGAGTTCCGATTTTGCCTCTGCTATTTCCAAGCCGCTTCTAAAAAAACCGAGGTGGGCTGATGCGACGTTTGTGATAACCCCGGCATGCGGCCGCGCTATCTTTCCCAAAAAACGAAGCTCGTTCCTTCTGTTCAT
>Ga0116202_10001490_pt1 | contig 13675 bp, 5 predicted proteins | sample LakKivw325mmetaG_FD_94479 | JGI IMG/M metagenome (GOLD analysis project Ga0116202, IMG submission 94479) | Anoxic lake water microbial communities from Lake Kivu, Rwanda to study Microbial Dark Matter (Phase II) - Lake Kivu water 325m metaG | ecosystem: Environmental > Aquatic > Freshwater >...
CCTTTAATTCAATCATGAATGAGAAAAAGGACATACACCAGAGTTTTAATATATGGCGAAATTATGTGTTAAACTTCGGTTTCGGCCATACCTTCGAGAGTGATATTTTCAATGAAGGAACGGGATTTATTCCGAAATGCGACTATTTCGATAAATATTTCGGTGTCAAGGGCTGGCGTGCCATGACCATCCGTTCACTTTCGATCGGGCAGGGTGAGATCCTCGTCACACCGCTGCAGCTGGCCAATTATGTGACCATCATTGCCAACAGGGGTTATTATTATGTGCCCCACCTGCTTAAATCCATTGAAGGACAGGGAGGCATTGGATGGATAAAAAAGAACACCACCATCGATCCAAAATATTTTAACCTTATTGTACAGGGTATGTACAATGTATTTGAAGGCAGCATGGGCACGGCACGGGCCTATAAAGTAGACAGCCTGGATATCTGCGGCAAGACAGGCACGGCCGAAAACCCACATGGAAAAGGCCATTCCATCTTCATTGCCTTTGCACCCAAGGACCATCCCAAAATAGCGCTGGCGGTGGTCGTTGAGAATGCCGGTTTCGGGGCGACATGGGCAGCACCCATCACCACCCTGATGATTGAGAAATACCTTAACGGAGCCACCAGGCGTCCCTGGGTGGAAGAACGTATCATGAACGGCAATCTCATTGAGAGCCCATGAAAAGAGAGAACGACATATTTTACAAGGTCGACTGGCCCCTGGTGGTCATGTTCCTCGTTCTCATTGTCATCGGATGGGTGAACATTTACGCCGCCGTATACAGCGAGGAACACAAAAGCATCTTTGATCTGAGCCAGAATTACGGGCGCCAGATGATATGGATGCTCACCTCATTGCTATTGGCCCTGATCATACTTCTTTTCGACTCAAAATTCTTCACGGCCTTTTCATTCCCCATATACCTTTTCATGATCTTCCTGTTGGTACTGGTCTTGTTTGCCGGTAAAGTGGTGGCCGGATCACACTCCTGGTTTCAGATAGGTGCCTTCGGGTTTCAGCCCTCCGAGTTCGCCAAAGTAGGCACCACTCTGGCATTGGCCCGGTACCTCAGTTCCATGGATCTCGATCTCCGGAAATTGAAGACCAAGATCTTTGCCTTACTAATCATGCTTTGCCCGACACTTCTGATCCTGCTGGAACATGATACCGGATCGGCCATCACCTATGTCGCCTTTTTCCTTGTTTTCTTCAGGGAAGGCATGCCGGGACGGTTACTCATCATCGGTGCCGCAGTGGTTGCGTTATTTGTCATGACGCTGCTCATCGATAAATTCATTTTGTTAGGTATCGTGACCGGCATCGCCCTGTTATCGATATTCTTCAGGCGTATCACCCGGCGCCGTATCCTGACGACCCTCGGCCTATTCGTGCTGGCGGCAGGGCTGATCCTGTCGGTGAACTATGCCTTCGGTCATTTGCTGAAACCTTACCAGCAGAGCCGTGTCTACGCCATGCTCAGCGCTAATTTCGATCCCAGGGGGGCAGGTTATAACCTCAACCAGTCGAAAATTGCCATCGGATCAGGAGGCCTTTTCGGGAAAGGATTTTTAAAAGGAACACAAACCAAATTCGATTTTGTACCCGAGCAAAGCACCGATTTCATATTTTGCACCGTCGGCGAAGAGTGGGGTTTCACGGGCTGCCTCATTGTGATAGCCCTGTACACCGGATTGCTCATACGCATCATACAGCTCTCGGAACGCCAACGGTCCGTTTACAGCCGAATTTACGGCTACAGCCTGGCCTCTATCCTGTTTTTTCATTTTATGGTGAACATCGGCATGACCATAGGTCTGGCACCCGTCATCGGCATCCCACTGCCGTTCCTGAGCTACGGCGGATCGTCCCTGTGGGCTTTTACGGCCTTGCTCTTTATTTTTATCAAACTCGATACGAACCGACTCGATCTGATATGAAATGATACGGGTCAAAAGCTGGTGTAACACTTCCTGTCGTAGTGAAAAAAAATAAATACAAGTTGCCATTCACGTCGCGGGATAAGTGCATACCATTTAATTTTTTATTTGGATTAAATTTAAATTATTTGATATGAGTTAAAAAAACAAAGAATATCATTTTTTTCATTAAATTTGACATATAAATTTGAGTATCAAATCATAACAAACTAAAAAAGAGAAAACCATGAAACGATTACTTTTACTTTTAACCATACTGATACCGGGCCTGTTAACCATGGCGCAAGTCCCAAGGGATAAGGTCATCCTTGAAATAGCCACCGGCACATGGTGCCAATATTGCCCCGGAGCCGCCGCTGCTGCCGATCAGATGGTTGAGGAAGGAAAATCCGTTGCGGTGATTGAAAACCATAACGGGGATACCTATGCCAATCAATATTCCAATGCCCGAAACAGTTATTACGGTGTAGGGGGTTATCCAACGGCCCATTTCGATGGCATCCTGGAGTACGAAGGGGGTTATGCCTGCCCCAACATTCCGGGACCCGTCTATCCTGCTTATCTCGATCTGTACAATCAGCGCATAGCTGTTCCGTCAGCATTTACACTCGAAATGGAAGGATGTCATACCGGCGACGATTACTTTGTCACCCTCACCGTAACCAAAGTATCCAGTTCGAATACGTCCAACTGCAAGGTTCACTTTGTCCTGACGGAATCACACATACAGGTTACCTGGTTTTGCCTGACCGAATGCAACTGGGTGAACAGGCTTATGTTACCGGATGAAAACGGAACCACCCTGAACCTGACCAATAACCAGCAGGTCATCAATTATTCGTTCACATTGAACAGCGGATGGGATCCCGATGAATGTGAGCTGGTCGCCTTCATCCAGTACAACTCAAACAAGGAAATCTACCAGGGCATGAAAGTCAAGCTGAACCAGTTAACGCCACCGCCTGTCGAGGCTGATTTTACAGCCGATGAAACGGTTATCTGCCAGGGCAGCACCGTCCACTTCACCGATAACTCGCTGGGATGCAACATACAATATCAATGGACTTTTCCCGGAGGCACCCCGCCGACGTCGACGCAGCAGAATCCGGTCGTTGTTTATGACACGCCCGGCACTTACGATGTCTCCCTTCACATCACCGACGGATACACGTCCGATGATCTCACCAAAGCCGGTTATATCTTTGTGGGCAGTGAAGCCCCCGGCACCCCTTCGCAGCCCGAGGGCAACACACAACTGTGCAAAAATCCGCCCAACACCGAGTACAGTGTCACACCCGTGCCCCAGGCCGCTTATTATGTCTGGGCTCTCACCCCTTCAACAGCAGGCCTTATCATGGGCAATGGCTCCACCATCACCGTGAACTGGGTGAATGCATTTACGGGCGTTGCCGGATTGAATGCTAAAGCGGTTAACGGCTGCGGTGAGAGTGATTTCTCCGACACGTTGTTTGTAACGGTCTCAGCACCTCCTGCACCCTACGACCTGACCGGCGGCGGTACCTTCTGTGAAGGTGGTGACGGTGTTAACATAGGACTAAGCAATTCGGAAGAAGGTGTCGAGTATGAGCTTTACCTTGATGATGTGGCTACGGGTATTGTCGTTTCCGGAACCGGTGCCCCTGTCGATTTCGGACTTATCAATGAACCGGGACTTTACACCGCCATGGGAACGGATCCCGAAACCACCTGTTCTACGGCTATGAATGGCTCAGCCGAGGTGTCGACGGTCGCCAATCCAACCATATACAATATTTCCGGTGGCGGATTGTATTGCGAGGGAACGCAGGGCATCGAAATCAGCCTCGAAGGATCACAACAGGATTGTGAATATGAGCTTTACCTTGACGGGACGGCTACGGGAGTCATCGTCCAGGGGACAGGCGAGCCCATCAGCTTCGGTGACCAGACCGGCGTGGGTGATTATACCGCTGTCGGCACCAATATCGAGTATGGCTGTATAAATGAGATGGCAGGGACCTCAACGGTAGGCATTATTTATCTGCCTGAAGTGCCGGGCACTCCCACAGGACCTGATTATGTCGACCTTTATTACACGCAGATCACCGACTATACCACCACTGGAAGCGCCAATTCGACCAACTATGAATGGAGCCTGGAACCGGCCAATGCAGGAGAGCTGGTGACCATCAGCCTGCTCGAAAGCCAGGTCACCTGGAATGAAAATTTCCTGGGCACGGCTACCGTCAAAGTTAAAGGCATGAATCAGTGTGGCGAAAGTGAGTGGTCCGACGGATTCGATGTGACGGTCGTTAACACCGTTGGCATCGATGAACATGCCGGGGACCCGGTCATCAGAATATCACCCAATCCAAATACCGGTAACTTCAGGATTGACATCAACACCACCGGAAATGAGATGATCTCCTTCAGCATCCTGAATACGCTGAATTCCGTTGTATACAGGCAGGCTGACCTGCCGGTGAACGGTCATTACAGCACCGTTGTGGATCTGAGCCGTGCCACCAACGGCATCTATTTCCTCAACGTCAGGACCGGTGAGAAAAACCTGATGAAAAAAATCGTTATCCAGCATTAAATTATCTTTCCCGTATAAATGACAGGAGGCTGATGCCGTGCAGGCACAGCCTCTTTTTTTATAATTTTATTCTTTTAAACGGTATATCATCACCAATTCATAACCAGGTAAAAAAGTATTGCATATGTCAGACAAAATAAAAAAAACAGCTCCAACCGTTAAATGCGGTATTTGCGGCAAAAAGATAAACCTCAATGAGGCCATTCCTGCCCCCAGTATACGACGGAATATCAGGGAACTGATCATCAAGGAACATCCCGACTGGGACGATGACCATTATTTATGCAAAGAGGACCATGACCGGTTCAGGCTGGCATACATCACCAACCTGTTGAAGGATGAAAAAGGAAAGGTTAAAAAGCTTGAATCGGAGGTCATTAAAAGCATACAAGCAAGCGAACTGTTATCGGATGATACCAGTGCCAAGTATGAAAAAGGATTGACGCTCGGTGAGAGGGTGGCAGATGCCATGGCTGATTTTGGCGGTAGCTGGACCTTCATTTTCATCTTCTTCATCATACTGGCCTTCTGGATCATCATCAACTCCGTCCATTTCCTGGCCCGGCCTATGGATCCCTATCCGTACATATTGCTCAATCTGATATTGTCGTGCCTGGCAGCCATTCAGGCCCCCATCATCATGATGAGCCAGAACCGCCAGGAAGCCAAAGACAGGCTGCGTTCGACAAACGACTACAAGATCAACCTGAAATCGGAAATCGAAATCAAAACACTGCATGAAAAAATTGATCATCTGCTCGGTCATCAGTGGGAAAAAATGGCCGATATTCAGGATCTTCAGATAGAAATGCTCGAAGAGATATCTAATAACCTGAAGGAGCTCCAAAAACAAACCGATAAAAAATAAATCACAGACTTCTGCGGATTCGCATGGCATTGATTGGACTGAACGGCTGTGATTTTTATTTCACAGTAGATACTATATTAAAATAAATTAATCTTTTTATTACTTTTGGGCAGTAAACAGCTTGTGTGTTCTCACATATCCCTGCAATCTTGATAAATTAACCATATCATTACAAATATTACCTGATCACATTATGAAAAAAGTTCTATTCACTCTGTTCATCATTCTTTCCGTTTCACTGCTTCGTGCCGGAACGGTCGAAAAAACCTATTATTTTTCAAATGCAAAAATCACCGCCGCGGGTCAATACGAGTTCATCGGTTTTGATAACACGCTGATCACGGGTGTTGCGGGTGAGCCGGCGTTACCCTATTATGCCGTCCAATTGTTGCTGCCCCCGGGGCAAATAGCCACCGCCATCGAATTCACCGGTGCCGAGGAAACGGTAGTACCCGGTGTGTTCCATCTTTATCCCCAGCAGTACTCACAACCCCTGTCAAAGGGCCAATCAGGACAATTTGTTGTCAATCAAAACGTATATGGCTCCGATGAGCCTTATCCTTCATCACCAACGGGACATCTGACCACGCAATACATGAACGGTTATGCCTTTGCCCTCTCCGCTTTCACCCCCGTCATCTATCATCCTTTGTCAGGTAAAGTCAGTTATTATAAAAAAGTCACCATTCATATCCAGACCCGGGAGGATCAGAAAAGCATCGCAGCGCTGAAACTCCTGCCTTCCTCTCCTGAAATAAAGGACAGGATCGTCCGTTTCGCACAAAATGGCCCGCTGGCTTCGTACTATCCTATCATACAGAGCCGGAACGGCGATTACCAGTTATTGATTGTCACACCATCAATGTATGAAAACAGCTTCGGGGATCTTATCGATCTTTACCTGGAGCGAGGCTTTAAAACACAGGTGGCCACCACTGAATCCATAGAGGCAGCCGTGCCCGGACAGGATCTCCAGGAAAAGATACGTAACTATATCATCCAGGAATATACGGACCATGGCGTCGAATATATCCTTCTGGGAGGTGATGTTGAGCTGGTGCCATACAGGGGATTTTACTGTATCGTCTACAGTTCGTCCGTTTATGAAGATGACAACATTCCATCCGACCTGTATTACTCAGGTCTTGACGGCACATGGAATGATAACGGTAATAACAAGTGGGGTGAGATCGGAGAGGATGATCTTTTACCGGATGTGGCCGTTGCCAGAATGCCTTTCGGAGATCAGAATGAATTAAACAAGATGCTCAACAAAACGATCAGCTATCAGGACAATCCTGTATTAGGCGAGTTGAACCAACCCCTGCTTGCCGGCGAGCATCTTTACGATAACCCTGAAACCTGGGGCAGCGACTACCTGAACCTTCTCATCGGGTACCACGAAGACAACGGGTATACCACCGACGGTATCCCGGTTGATGACCCCTACGAAACCATGTATGATGAGGACGGAACCTGGAGCGGCAGCCAGCTTATGCAGAAAATCAACGAGGGTAAATCCTTCGTTCATCACTGCGGGCATGCCAGCACCGACTATGTGATGAAATGGTACAGCTCGGATATCACCAATATCAACTTCTCACAGGTTAACGGCGTCATTCATAATTTCACCATTGTGTATACGCATGGCTGCGATTGCGGTGGGTTTGACTATAATGATTGCATAGGTGAGAAAATGGTTCTCATCGATAATTTCGCAGCCGCTTTCATAGGCAACTCGAGGTACGGCTGGTTCAACGAAGGTCAGACGGAAGGACCCTCAGCGCATCTGCACCGTGAATTTGTCGACGCCTTGTATCACGACAAGCTGAACCGGGCCGGCCGTGCCCACATGGAATCCAGGATTCAGACGTCACCCTGGGTCAATGCGCCGGGCCAATGGGAAGAAGGAGCGCTCCGGTGGTGCTTTTACGATTGCAATGTCCTGGGTGATCCCGCCATGGCCATATGGACCGAGAACCCCATCGATATCCAGACCGTTTATCCCTCCACCATCCCCATAGGAGCTTCCAGCCTGGACGTGACCGTCACCAGCAACGGGCTGCCGGCGGCAGGGCTGCGCTGCGCCCTGCTGAATGAAGGCGCCCTTTATGGTGTGGGAATCACCGATGATAATGGCGAAGCCTCCATAACCATCGATCCTGTTTTCACCCAGGTCGGTACCGCCACCCTGATCATTTCAGGTTATAACTGCCTGCCGACCCCTTATTCCATCGATATCATCCCCAACCAGGGAGCTTACGTGGTATACGCGTCGAGCACCATTGACGACAGCGGTGGCAATGGTAACGGTCAGGCTGATTTCGGGGAGGCCATCAGCCTGTCGGTCAGCATGTCGAATGTGGGCACCGAAACGGCCTATAACACCGACGTTATGCTGTCGACCAACGATGACTATGTCACCGTCACCGACAATGAAGAGAATTACGGCGACATTGCCGGCGGTGAGACCATGACAATCGACCATGCTTTTAGCTTCGATGTGGCCGATAATATCCCGGATCAGCATGCCGTGACCTTCAACGTGGAAGCCGTCTCTAACGACACGTGGTATTCCGATTTCACGGTGATCGTCAATGCGCCCGAGCTCACCATCGGCACGATGACCATCGATGACACCTCCGGTGGTGACGGTGACGGGAACCTTGATCCGGGTGAAACAGCCGATATTATAATCGAGTCATCCAACACGGGACACAGCACATGCTATGATATCACAGGCACGCTAAGCACCACCAGCCCTTACATTACCCTAATCAACACTGTATTCCCGGTGAATGAGCTGCCGCCAGGGATATCATTCAACGCCTCGTTTCAGATTACCGTTGACGAGAACACACCCATAGGCACCGGAGTTGACCTAAGCTACCTGCTGACGTCGCATGAATACAGCGATCAAAAGACTTTTATGCGGACTGTCGGTATCATCTATGAAGATTTTGAAACAGCCGATTTTTCAAAGTTTGACTGGCAATTCGCCGGTGACCAGCCCTGGAGCATCAGCGAGACCACACCCTGCGAAGGAATTTACTGTGCCCAGTCAGGAACCATCGGCGACCAGCAAACGTCAGAAATGTCACTGAACCTGGATGTGCTGGCTGACGACAGCATCTCCTTTTACCGCAGAGTATCATCGGAACAGGATTACGATTACCTTCAGTTTTTCATAGATAATACCATGACCGGTGAATGGTCGGGTGAAAGCAACTGGCAACGGGTGGTCTTCCCCGTCACAACAGGAGAGCATACCTTCCGGTGGGTCTATAGCAAGGATATTTATATGACCGGCGGCCAGGATAAGGTCTGGGTCGATTACATCGTCTTCCCGCCTGTGCTTCTGCCGGTGGGTATTGAGGAAACCATGAAGCCGGGGAAACTGTCGGTTTTTCCCAATCCGTTCCATGATGTCATGACCATTGACTATGCCCCCGACAAGACGGCCCCTGTCAGAATAACGCTGACCAATCTAACCGGACAGGAGGTAAAAGTCATCACCAATTTACCAAACCAGAGTGCCGGCTATCACCGGACGATCCTTAACGGCAGCGGTTTGAATCCCGGGATTTATTTGCTCCGCTTCGAAACCGGAAAGTCTATCGTTATAAAAAAGATTATTTTTACGAAATAAAATTCTTAACGACATAATTAGTTCAGGCTTAACCACGGAGGAAACGGAGGATAAACAGGGTACACAGAATCTCTGTGGTTAATAAAACCGTTCATTATCCAGCCAATTAATTAGAATATAACCTCTTAAATCATGAAAAAAACGTTACTCACTTCCATCCTCTTCATTAGTTTCATTCTGACTTTTGGACAGGGATCATGGATTGGATTTACTTCTGACAATCCTCAGCAGCCAACCGTCAACATCATAGAGCAGAATTCTTCCAGAGTGATTTTCGATATGACAATTCCGGGTATATACATCTCGGCTATAGAAAAGGAAGGCACCACATATAACAGGCTTGAGCTTATCGGGGATCAGACCACACAGGATGTCGGCTTTCCCGAGTTGCCGGTCATTGTGCCGACCATTGGCATCCCCGGTCACCGCCTGGCACGTGTCAGCATTCTTTCCTTAGAAAAGATGACGCTTTCAGATTACCTTGTCTTTCCTTTCCAGACTCCTGAAAAGGACATCACCGGCGGTCAATCCCATGAATTCGTTATAAACAAAGGTTTCTATAATGGTGATAAGGCCTACCCTGCCTCCAACGTCATACTGGATCATCCGGGCATCTGGCGTGATGTAAAGATCGCAGGACTGCATATCATCCCCTTTAACTACCATCCGGCAAAAAAAGAACTGGAGGTGATCACCCATTTGAAAGTCGAGGTGGAATTTTACGACAACGACAACGGATCCGAGCCGACAGGGAAGAAGGAGATCACACCGGCCTATTACAGGATGTACGAGACGGCCATCGATAATTTTAAGTCATTGGGATATACCTTGACTTACCGTGATACGCCGGGTATCAAATACCTGATCATCACCAATACCGGTGCCCTGGAGACCCTGCAACCTTTCATTGACTGGAAAAACCAGCAGGGATTCAAAGTGGAGGTCAGGACACTTGAACCGGGATTCAACCAGCCCCAGGATTTCAAAGATTACATCAGTCAGCTTTACCAGACTGATGGCCTGGAGTATGTCCTGATGGTCGGTGATGCTTACCCCAACGGTGGCTCGGGCGGCGGACCTAATATCGTGCCCATGTTCTACTGGGCTCCGCCAAGTGAAGATGCCTCCTTTTCCGACACCTGGTATGTGTGCCTCGACGGTCCCGATGACCACTACGCCGACCTGGCCATCGGACGCTTCGTTTATGATGATACTGACGAACTGGCACTTCAGATAGAGAAAACCATGGGGCATTATATGAATCCTGATGTATCGACCAACTGGGCTGAGAACACCCTTCTGGTGGCACATATGGAAGAATATCCGGGTAAATACACCCAGTGCAAGGAAGAGATCAGGACCTTCAACTATGCTCTACAGACGCCTATCTTCACCCAGTGTTATGGAGGTGCGGGCGCTTCCAATACAGATATCGTCAATTACGTCAACAGCAACTCCTGCGGCATTTTTAATTACCGCGGCCATGGCAGCGAGACGGAATTCTGGGAATGGTGCCCCCAGGGCAGCTTCACCAATACCCATATTCAGCAAATGACCAACGAAAACCGTTTGTTTGTCCTTTTCGACGTATGCTGCGACAACATGGACATCGTCAATTATGCCGGTGACTGCCTGTGCGAGTCGTTCATGAAATCACCTGTTGCGGCGGTGGCCATTAACGGTGCCATCATCCCCTCTTATACCGATCCTAACCATGATTATGACAAGGAGATGTACAAGGCCGTTTTTCAGGAAGGCATTTATAACATCGGCTATATCACCAATTTTGCTAATATCACGGTGTTGAATGTCTACGGTGACCTTGGGCGTTCGAACGTGAGGACCTATCTGTGGCTTGGCGATGCGTCGCTGGAGCCCTGGACCCTGCAGCCGGCGCAGCTGACCGTGGCTCATGACCCGCAGCTGTTCCTGGGATTGTCGGAGTACAATGTCTCTGTCAGCGGAACATCAGGGCCTGTTGAAAACGCCATGGTGTGTGTGGCCAACGATGAGGGAAGCATTTACGGGGTGGCCTATACCGATGCCGCAGGCCTGGCTACCGTCACGTTCAGCGAACCGGTGACGGTGCCTGGTTACGCCACCGTTACCGTCACATCGCACAATTATCTGCCCTACCAGGCCGATATACCGGTCATTCCGCTCGAAGGCGCCTATGTTGTGAAGGACAGCTACACCATCAACGACGCATCCGGCAACAGTAACGGGCTGGTGGATTATGGGGAATCCATCCTTCTATCATTGACCGTAAAAAACGTCGGTCTGGAAGATGCCACCAATGTGACGGTGGAACTGAATACCGGCGATGAATACATCACCATGACCACCAACTCGGCTTTCTATGGAATTATTCCGGCCGAAGGGACCGCTACCGTTGAAGACGGCTTTGGCTTCGATGTTTCAACTGCTACACCCAACAATCACAATGTGCTTTTTGAGGTAACCGCCACCGACGGGACAAACAACTGGATGAGCAACTTCTCCCTTCCTGTTCATGCCCCTGTTCTCAAATTCGATGGTTTTTCAATTGCCGATCCTATGGGAAACAATAACGGCAAGATTGATCCGGGTGAAACGGTTGATATAACGATCACCATAAGCAATACCGGCAGCAGTGGATCATACGATGTGGCCGGTCTGTTACAGTCGGCCGATCCCTATGTGACGATAGAGAATGAATCGATGGACTATGGTGACATTGCCGGTGGTGGTTCGGTGGAACAGACCTATACTGTCACGGCCGATGCCATCACCCCCAGCGGCCATAAAGCCGACTTCAGCTTCGGCATCAGTGCCTTTGGCGGTCTCTCCGCCACAGGCATCTTCAGTGTCTTCATCGGGCAGGTACCCGTGGGTATCATCGACCTGGATCCCGACCACAGCTCCGGCACCTTCATGCAGCAAGCCCTGGAGGCTGTCGACGTGGGTTGTGATTACCTCACCGCCTTACCAGACGATCTGAACCTATACAGCTCGCTGTTCGTGTGCCTCGGCATATATAGCACCAATCACCAGTTGACATCCAATGAAGGCCAGGTACTTGCTGATTATCTTGAGAACGGAGGCATGATATACATGGAGGGAGGTGATACCTGGTATTACGATCCTCAGACACCTGTTCATGCCATGTTCAATATCGATGCAACGAACGATGGCAACGGTGATCTGGGGACAATCAACGGATTGGCCGGGACTTTCACCGAAGGTATGTCGTTTACCTATTCAGGTGAAAACAACTGGATCGACCAACTGTCACCCGTTGGCAATGCCTTTTCCATCCTTGAAAATCAATCACCCAACTACATCACCGCCGTGGCCTATGATGCGGGGAGTTACAGGACTATTGGGGCGTCGCATGAGTTCGGCGGATTGGATGACGGACAATCACCTTCCACAAAAGAAGAGCTGATGAAAGCCTATCTCGACTTCTTTGGCCTCTTGCCACCTGAGATCCTGGCCAATTTCACAGCCGATGAGACGCACATCTGTCCGGAAAACAACGTTCAGTTCACCGACCTTTCCATCGGTTCCATTATCTCATGGGAATGGGAATTCCCCGGTGGTGAGCCTTCCTCCTCCACCGAGCAAAATCCGTTGGTGATGTATGCCGTTCCGGGCAGCTATGACGTCACCCTGACGGTGTCGAACGGCACCGCCTCGCACAGTGTCACGCGACTGGGTTACATCCATGTCAGTGAATTGCCTACGGCTGTGATCAGCGGTGACGGGGTCATCTGTGCGGGTGACAGTACCCTGCTGACCGTCGAGCTGACGGGACTGGCGCCCTGGACGCTTGTCATGGAAGATGGAACAACGATCACCGCATACGAATGGCCCTATACCTTCTGGGTCAGCCCCGTCGAAACAACGGATTATACCGTCATCACCGTCACCGATGCCAACGGCTGTACCAATGCCGGCGAGGGACTGGCCATGGTGACGGTCAATGCCTTGCCGGATGCACTCCTTACAGGGACTTCAACCGTTTGTGCAGGTGATAGCACACAGCTTACCATTGAGCTGACAGGCATGGCGCCATGGACCATTGATGTGGATAACGGGGAGTCTTATACTGCTGAGGAGTCACCCTATCTGTTCTGGGTAAGACCTTTAATGACAACAGATTACAGTATCACCGGTGTGACCGATGGCAACGGATGCCACGCCGCCGGCAGCGGTCAGGCCACCGTCACGGTCAACACGTTGCCTGAGGCGATGCTTAGCGGTGAGGCGGAAATATGCCCGGGCGACAGCGCCCTGATAACCATTGAACTGACCGGCCTGGCACCCTGGTCCGTGGAAATCAGTGACGATGCCGGAGGAACCATCCTATTCGACGATATTCAGGTCACACCGTTTGAACCCTAGGTACATCCGGAGATAACAGCATCATATTCAATCACTTCGGTGACCGATGCCACATCCTGTCACAACACCGGCACCGGCAACGCCATGGTCACCGTAAAGCCTTTGCCCGCCACACCTTCGGTGCCGGAAGGAGCAGATTCGGTCGATGTGTATAAAGTCACTTCGTCAGTATTCATTACAAACGGAAGTGAATACGCCACTTCATACCACTGGAGCCTCACCCCGGAAAATGCCGGCAGTACAGAG
>Ga0116202_10001491_pt1 | contig 13658 bp, 16 predicted proteins | sample LakKivw325mmetaG_FD_94479 | JGI IMG/M metagenome (GOLD analysis project Ga0116202, IMG submission 94479) | Anoxic lake water microbial communities from Lake Kivu, Rwanda to study Microbial Dark Matter (Phase II) - Lake Kivu water 325m metaG | ecosystem: Environmental > Aquatic > Freshwater >...
GCTCAAAAGTACCTGCGGCCAGGAAAAGGCCAACGAAAAAGCCCCCACACCCACCGCGGTCAGCAAGTAGCCTACAGAGGCAAATGGCTTCCTTTTCCCGATGCGGTCGCTATACCAACCGGACACGAGCTTCATCAGACTGGTCGAGGCATCGGATACACCTTCAATTAGACCGAGCAAGGCAGGGGAGCCTCCGATTGCTACCAGAAAGGCTGGTAAAATAGACGTCGCCATTTCATGGCCGAAGTCGGAGAAGAAACTCGTTATCCCCAGTGCCAGGATATTTCGATTAAGCCATCTCTGTTCCTTATCAGCTAGTGGCTTTGTAGTAATCAGTTTCATAAGTTGCCCATATTAGAGAATAGACTTTATTAAAGAAGCTATCCTGTCCAATTCTGCTACATCCTCCGGTATGTTCCCATGACCGAAGCGGAGAAGCACCGAGTCATCATTATAGCGTGGGACGATATGCAGGTGAAAATGGGGAACCGTCTGCCCTGCCGATAACTCATTTGATTGAATCAAATTCAGCCCTGTGGGAGACAGCTTCTGTTTGATCGATTTTGCCACGGCAATGGCTATTGTCATTATGCGGGCACCTATATTTTCTGACATGGTGTATATGGTCTCGATGTGCTCCTTGGGAAGCACCAGCATATGACCCGGTGTGGCCGGATAAAGATCCATCATGACCAATACATCTTTATCTTCATGCACCACCACAGCTTTGAGTTCATGCCTGACAATCCTGCAGAACAGGCAATCTGGGTCGCTCATCTCGTTAACTTCCCCTTATTTCAAATTAGATCAGAAATCGCCTAACATTGTTCCGCCGAGCGGCCTTAAGAAAGAGGTATCATTGTGTCTGTCTAATATGAATCTTCTATTTTCATAAAGAAAAGTCGTGACTCCGCAATTATCCAGTTTTATATTCCAGAAGTGGGAATTATCAAGTCCTAGCAGGGCACATATCAGGACTTTGTTTGTTACACGGTGGGATACCAGTGCAACCGTACCTTTATATTTGGCGATGACGAGCTTCACCAAGCTGTGTGTCCTTGTCCTTACGTTGTCCAGGCTTTCACCGCCCGGTACTCTAATCAGCTGGTTGTTTATCCAGGCGTCGTGAAGCCCCGGATATTTTTCCTTAACTGCCCTCTGGGACAGACCCTGCCATTCGCCATAATTGAAATCGGTAAGTTCGTTGCTGGTCTTCACTTTTACATGATGATAGTTAGCTATTGTCTCAGCCGTCTTTAAAGCGCGTTGAAGCGGACTGGAATATATCGCCTCGATTTGCGCATCTTTAAGATATTCAGCCAGCAATTTTGCCTGCGCTATTCCAGTTTTGTTCAAGGGAACATCTATCTGACCTCTGAATATTTCTTCTTTATTCCAGTCGGTCTCTCCGTGCCTGACAAGCATGATTGTGGTCATCTTTCGGACTCCTTGAGTTCGTTCCTTGTATTCGTTTTAGAATTAAAAATATGGTCCGTACTGTATAAAAAACTAAAAATTCGCAATTCCGCGGGATACAGTGGTCGCTTTGCCCTTTTATTTTCTCAATGTTTCTCTTTTTTACTGGTTTTTCTACTAACTTTGCCTAATTTTCTTATCTTTAATTTTAGATTCTGTACAAACGACGATAGCTTAGTTTCCTCTTCCTGGCAATCAAGTTTTCCATAGGCTTCTTGAAGTCTCTTTGGTTCCAGTTCAACCAAGTCCACGTACTCAAATATGGTACATGATGATTTTAAATCCGAATAAATGTCTTTGGTTTCTTCCTCTGCCCCAATATTTTTCAAGAATTCTCTTATATCATGACGTATTTCTTTTATTCCTTTGATTGTCTGCTCCGTATTCTCATTTTGTAAATTATTTTTTTCAATTCTAATTTCACAATCTTCTAGATTTCTATCTATCAGGAGTAACGTTGACTGTATCCGTAAAATATGCTGGGATTTCATATATTTATCCCCTCTTATGCAAATAATTTATTAACTTCTGGACAAAACATAGCCTGCAACAATAGTGGTGATAAATAAGACAGCGAAGATGACAGATGCGGTCTCCAGTGATATTTTGACAGCGCGGCTTTTAGCCATGAAGTGGCGAGAGTATTCACCGTATGTAATTAAGAAAGCCATTAATGCGCCAACGAAGCCGAATGCAATCCCTATAATCCCTAAAAATGTTAGTGGCATTACAGGGCAAGCTCCTTCCGAATTTCCAACAGTCTAATCTCGAAGGCATTTAGCCTACTAAGCTCCTCGCCCACGCTATCAGCCCTTTGTATACGTTGGGTTTGAGCTTCCAGGATGGCACCGCGAGTAGCACTGGCTATCTCCTGTAGCTCCTTATCTATATCAATGGAAAATGCATAGAAGGTATCATTGATATTCTGTAGCATTTCCCATTGCAGACTGCTGACATTGCGTAACGCTATAGCTTCTGCATCTTGCTGCAGCCATTTCCTGATATGGCGGAGAGCCACGGCGCGAGGCATGAATCGCTCAAACAATCCCCGTGGTAACGGATTCACGGTGACACTCCAGTTCTCAGTTACCCAATACGGCTCGCGGCGTATTTCCAGTCCTTCAGAGCCTTTTCCAGGCGCGTACGGTATCTTAAAGAGCTCAGTTGCTGTCCGTCGTATGACATCAGCCAGAACGTTTACCCTTTCTTGGTGTGCGTTCAGCACCTCTTGTGTCCGTTTGTTGAGTAGCTGCTGAACAGCAGACAAGCTTTTATCAAATATCTCCGGTATTTCCTTAGAAAATCGGTTCCGTATTGTTTCCTCTAGAGACTTAATACTAGTATCAGTAGTTAGTACCTCTTCAATAGCTTGGAATAACTTTGTAGTAGCTTCCTGATTGGTCTTAGCGCATTCCTCCTCAAGTGTCTCTAGTAGCCGTTTTTGATCCCCCTTTAGAATATCCTGTGCCAGCAGGCGCTGATGCTCGACCTCCTCGAGCTTTTGATTGAATACCGCCAGACGATGCTCCAGATCCTCCAGGGGAAGAGTAAGCGAGCGCGTTTTTAAACGAAGGCGCAGAAGGCTATTTTCAAGAATATCACTGGCTTTTCTGGTCATAGCTAGGTTAAGAGTCTGTATCTTCTCCTCTGCTAGAAATCCGATCAAATAGTTTTCAAGGTTGGACATGCCACTACTTGTCCATAAGGACTGGTTTCTCTGCATTTTAGCTTCCAGTCCCTGGCGCGCCGAAACAGAGAAAATGGGTACATTTCCGTCCAGATGTAATTGCTCCCGCAGCACCCTTCTGAAAAACTCAACGGCTGCTGTAAGTTCTTCTTCATTGAGATAGTCACTTTTATTCATGATGAAGAAAACACGGGCTGCTTTATCATAAACTGCTTTTAAGAACTCAATTTCCACCTGCGTTATAGGAGGGTCTGCCGATATCATGAATATAGCTCCATCACATTGAGGCAGGAAGTTCAATGTAGCCTCAGTGTTACGTCGAAATGTTGAGCCAATCCCGGGAGTATCAATAAGTACTACACCCTTTTGGAGTAGTGGCGATGGATAGCTTACTTCAACGCGCGCCACGCCTAGGTGATTTTCAGGGTTTCTTTCTTCGGTTACGTATTTGGCCAGAATCTCTCGCAACTCCCTAATATATTCTGAAGAGCACTCTTCAGAGCGACCGTCAAGGAATACTACTCTAACAAGACGTCTCTGTCCCCATGATATGAACGTGGGGACCGAGGTAAGCGGGATTACTGCTGTAGGAAGTAGTGGTTCTCCCAGCAGGGCATTGAGCAGAGTGCTTTTTCCACGTTTGAATTGTCCCAATACGGCCAGATTGAAGCGAGCCGTGTTAAGTCGGGTCTCCAACTCTTGGAGATGTCCCTGCTGACGTGAAAACTCGGTACCTAATTCTTCAAGCAGCTGCCTTGTTCGTCTAAGGTTGCAGAGTAGTGCCTTAGGAACGTTCTCATGATCAATATCAGTTGAGCACGACCTATTTTTTGTTGTATTCTGCTCTCTGTTATTCATTGCCTAATTCCTCGAAGAGCTGCAAATGGCTTTCATCGTTCTAGCTCCAGATATTGTATGCCAAATTTATCGTCTACAAAGCACTCACTTGTTTCAGAATAGAAAGAGCGTAAAAGGTGTATTCCAATGTCGGGATGCTCATTATGGGGACTCTGGCGAAACCGCCATTTTGTCTCTGACATTCCAGAACAAACTGAGTAATTCTACGTGGGGAAAGAGGCTTCTCACCTAAGTTGGCAAGGCCCTCAGCTAGCCAGTAAAGGTCCTCAATGTACTGTACTCCCCAGTTATTTTCCCTTCTCCTTAGATAAGCAGCGGTGCAAGCAAGCTTCTGTGTATCGGCTCCCAATAGCTTGTGAATTGCAGTAGCATAAAAGGTTGAGGCTAAAGTTGAGCGTACGTCCCGGCCATAACCTCCGTCAGGGTTTTTTAAGTAGCATAAAACATCAGTAACCGCCTGCTCATCAAATGCAGCGCTAATGGTTTTTAGAATCTTTACTGCCCGATATGTCTCTTCTAGCTCAGAAGACACCTCTATATATATATTATCCTGAGCACCAAATCCTCCTGCCTTATTCTGCAAGGCTAATATTTTATTTTGGGCATATTTTTTTAACTCATCTGTAATCAGGCCGAGCTCATTTAAGACCTCTACGGCTGTAAAGATGCCCGTGATGCTGCTAAGAGTGCCATCTTTTATCTGCTCCAGAAAGAAGGCGGCGGTAGCCTTAGGCTTCGGAGGCTTCACACCTAACAGAGCCAAGCTCTTCACAGCATAATACGTATCTGTGCCGCTGGAAGGTGGGATACGGGCAAAGAAATATCCGCCGTCCTCTAGGTGGCATCTATCTATATAATTTATCACTTGTTGGCGAAATGGATCACCTGTTCGATACGGAATCTCATATCTCTTTAATATATATTTCTGATGCATATCGCATATTACCTGTACAGTTCGACAAAGTCAGAAAAAAACCTCTACCGGCAGTGCCAGCAGAGGCTATCATCCCATCATGGGCTTTTCGGGTATGTCCCCGGGCGAGCTTCATCGCCAACATTTAATTTTTATGTATTTTATCCTCCCGGAGGGATCTTAAGTCCTTCTTCTTTCGAAGGTGTCCCAAACTCTTCCATCATCCACTCATCACCCATCTCAGCGCGCCATTGGAGCATTTCCTGCCGGAAAGTATCATAGTCTTTCTGAATAATATCATAGGCTCTCAAATTCTCTAGTGCCACGGCGCCAAGATTGGTGACTGTCTCCACAAAGTGTATATCATCTTTAGTGAACCGATACGGCTTTGCGGTATAAACCCTCAGTACCCCTATGACTTCTCCTCTGAGTTTCATAGGGACAGAAAGAATAGACGCAATGCCTTCTTGTTTAGCCTGCTCTCGGTAAAGCACACGCTCATCCTTAGTTGCGTCTAGAACAGCGATTGTCTTGCCCTCAAGTACATCAGTAAGGATCTTGACGACTCTCACTGGACCCTTTCGGAGGTACCAATCACTTAGCCCATGCGCAACTGTATGTAGTAATATCTCCTTATCCGGTGTCAGAAGCATAAGCGAGCAAGCTTTTGCCCCTGTGGCCTTTGCCACGCTCTCAACAATTGAGTGAAGTAAGGACCTAGGATCACGTTCCGAGTTTAACATCGATGCTATCTCGTACAGGCTCTGATAGTAATTTTCCTCGGTTTTCTTCATCGCCAACCTCCATTTTTCAGCGCCATTATTCAAAAAACCTCTACCAGCATTACTAGTAGAGGCTATCATCCCGTAACGGGCTTTTCGGGGATTACCCCCCCGGCGAGCTTCATCGCCTTACTAATTTACTATATCAAACAACCGTGATTTTGTAAAATCGGTGGATTAATTTCTAACTGAGTAAGATCCTGTACGCTGGCTTGCTACGTTTCATTGTATGTTACCACGTTCAGTGGTCACAGACGGTTAATAGATATTTTAAGGGAGGGATTAGAGACTTCTCATAAAACAAATAGTTCAGAATTTGTCATGTAGGCGAATGGAAGAACTGTTTAGACCGCCCGTGTGGTCCTATCTACTGCCATAGAGAGCCAGCAGAGGGTTCGCTCAAGCCGCTGGGTTTATTTGATACTTGATTTGCCAAAATAAGTATATTAGTGTAGACTTATATAGAAATGGTTTCTAACTCCAAAAACATTGAAGAGCAGGCAACCTTTTTTGCGGCGTTATCTGATGCTACTCGTCTTAAGCTGTTGAAACTCCTCAGTCGCCAGCGCACTCCGGATGCACTATGCGTAAATGCTTTAGCCGGCTTACTTGGGGTGACCCAATCTGCAGTGTCTCAACACTTAAAGGTATTGAAATCTGTCGGACTGGTGAAAGGGGTAAGGCGAGGCTATCACATCCATTATTTTGTGAACGACGACATGCTGGAGAAATATCGTAATCTCATCTTAGCGGCCCTGGGTACGGAAACGACGAGCCAGGGGGAATCCTGTCAAGAATACTGTCCTGAGAGAACTAAATAGCGTATGTCATCAGTTTTCTTGAGACAATTAGCAGTGTGCTGGTGCTAATAGATAGGATAGGAAAATCGGAATGAGCATTGAAATGAAACCCATAGGTTTTGTCTCCACTAATGCCGAAACGATTCCACGGAGTTGGTCTGTGTCAGATGTAGAAGGAGATCTGGTCATTGATGAATCTTACATAGAAGGTCTTAAAGATATTCAGACGGGTCAACGCATTTATGTGGTTTTCCAATTTCATAAAAGCCCAAAGTTCGGTCCACAGTACATGAGGATAAAGCCACCAGTCCGCAAAGATAGAAAGGAAGTGGGAGTTTTCAGCACTCATTCGCCGATCCGTCCAAATCCTGTCGGCCTGTCACTGTTGGAAGTCCTCCAAGTAGATGGCAATATTATTCATGTGAAAGGTCTCGATATGCTGAATGGAACACCAATTTTGGACATAAAACCTGAAGTGTGCCATGAAGGGCAATAAGGAAAGGAGAGAGAAAGATGTATCATCAGGTTAATTGCGGCTGCGAATACCATTCGCATGGTGGGCCAGGTTCTTCCTGGCACCACGGTCACTGCTGCGGTCAGGAAATGCCACACCGGCGCTTCCCCACGAAGCAGGAAATCAAAGAGGAACTCACGGAATACCTCAAACAGTTAAAGGCCGAAGCCAAAGGTGTTGAGGAAAGGCTAGCTGACCTGCAAACAAAGAGCTAAGTATGCCGAATGTTGCATCAGTCAATAGCGAGGCTATTACCGTACGCAAACTTTCCAAGCGTTATGGGGTGGTTACTGCTGTCAAAGATATCAACTTCGCGGTAAAAGAGGGCGAGTTCTTTGGCTTTCTGGGCCCCAATGGCGCCGGAAAAACAACCACCGTGAGAATACTTACCGGAGTCATTGAAGCAGACGATGGAGTCGCCCTGATTAGAGGCTCCAGCGCTGGCAGTATAAAAGCCAAACAGATAGCCGGAGTTGTCCCGGAGATGGCCAACGCTTACATTGATTTCTCGGCTTGGAGTAACCTGATGCTTATGGCCGACCTTTACGGTATAGCATCCAGTCAGGCAAAAGAAAGAAGCCAGGCCCTGCTAAAATCACTGGGACTTTTCGACCGCAAAGATAGCCTTGTAAAAACATACTCCAAGGGTATGAGGCAGCGACTTATACTGGCAATGGCACTGGTTAGCGACCCCGAGGTGCTGTTCCTGGACGAGCCTACATCAGGCCTGGATGTCCAGAGTACCCGCTTAATTAAGGACCTGCTACGCAGTTTGAATGCCCGCAGTAAAACAATCTTCCTGACCACTCATGACATGGACGAGGCTAACCAGCTCTGTGACCGAGTAGCCATTATCAACAAGGGAAGTATTGTAGCCATAGATGCTCCAGAGAAGCTGCGTATGGCTACCAGAGGTCGGAATTCAGTTGAGGTCAGCTTCAGTAACGGCGTAAATCCGAGACATCTGGCACAACTTCCTGGAGTAAAAGAATTTGAAAAGGTCGGCGATAAATACCATCTGTATACGGATGATCCGGGTAAACTTGTTGCAACACTGGCCGACTATTCCCGAACTGCCGGACTTAAGATAGTGACCCTTAACATTCTAGCCCCTTCTTTAGAAGATGCCTTTGTGGCACTAACAGGAAAGGAAGAACGGCATGATTGACCGGGATATAGTCTGGCAGCAGATTCGACGCGCCCTCGTAATAGCGGGCAAGGATATACGTATCTATTATTTCAAGGGGCCGGTAGTAATCTTCGGAGTTCTTTTCCCCGTTTTTTTGTTTCTGTCATTTACCATCGGCAGACATTTAACCGCAGACTTCATGATACCTGGGCTTTTGGGAATGATTTTGTTTTTCACCGCAACTTCGATCTCACCAATAGTCATGCCCTGGGAATCTCAAGCAAGAACGCTGGAGCGGCTTATGTCCTGTCCGATTAAACCGCAGACCATAGTCATTGGAGACATAATTGCCTCTTTCGCTTTCGGGATGATCATATCGGTGGTGCCAATCATTATCGGCCTCTTAATGGGAATAACGATATCGAATCCTGTAGCTCTGGCAGCAGCGATTATCCTAGCAGGTGTTTGTTTTGCTGCTCTCGGCATTATATTTTCGATACCACCTACTAATATGCCTGCAACAATTAATATGATCGCCTCAGTGGTCAAGTTTCCAGTGGTCTTTATCAGCGGCATATTTATCGCATTGAACGAACTGCCTGTTTGGGGACGGTGGATTGCGTATATGTCACCTCTAACTTATTTTACTGACATCGCACGTAACTCTATTCAGGACCAGGGATATCTGCCACTGATTATTGACTTCACTGCGCTAATAGGTTTTACCATTGTCTTTATACTTGTTGCCATATTCATGCACAGAAAGACAATGCCGGCCAGAATATAGCAACCGGATACGGCAGATGTTTTTTGTGAAAAATTCGCATAATCTTCACAAAACATTCAAAATAATATGATATTATCGTTTCTATCTATGTCCTTGACAGGATGCAGAAAAAGGAGAAACCGCTTCCATCAAAGTAGAGCCTGAAACCATGTTCCGTTACGCAATAAAAGAGCTACTAAAAAGAAGTAAATTATACCTGCTCAACGTCATAACCATAGGCTTGGTCACCTTGATGGTCATTACTTTGAACAGCCTGGCGAGCGCCTACCGTGAAGCAGCCAGATTGCCGTTTCAGGATATACAAGGCAATATCATCATCCAGAGGAATGGCAATGTTCCCGAGAATATCTCGGGGGTTTTGTTATCGTGTTCGCTGGCGCCCATACCCCAGGAGTTAGTATCCAAAATCAAAGGAATTGATGGGGTAAAAGACAGCTCAGCAGCATTAACATTGTGGGTCTTCGACCCGGATAATTTCAAGCGTGTGTCAGGAGTCAATTTCCAAGATAGCTTCGGCCGAGAACTGGCTGCTAAGATAACTGATGGTTCTGTTCCAGCAGGCGATGACCAGATACTCGTCGAAAAGACCTACGCTCAGAAAAATTCTGTTGAATTGGGAAAGGAAATAACTATTTCGGGACACCATTTTAAAGTTGCGGGAATTGTCCGTGCTACTGGAAACGAGATAATGGCATCTGACGTCTACGTGAACCTCCAGACCGCCCAAGAAATGGCCTATCAATCGCAAAACCTGCAGAAGGTAGAGACCTTCAATGATACGGATGTTAACATTATATTTGTTAACGTCGGCCAGACCGCCCTCGAAGCGGTGACCCGTAACATTGAAGGAATCGTAAGTAACACGACGAACAATACAGGGAAAACGCCTCTGGGCCAGACCATTGGCAGCTACAACATTTACACTCCCACATCATTTGAGAATCAGATATCGTCTCTTTTCCACTTATCAGACAGATTAACGTGGTTTATTTCGCTGATACTTTTCATCGGAGCTGCAATCATAGTGGCCAGAAATGCCTTACGTACTATCCTAGAAAGGAGACGGGAATTCGGCATATTGAAAACCGTAGGCTTCCAAAATACCGATATACAACATGAAATGAGTCTAGAAATTTTCATCCAGGTCCTTGCCGGGTTCCTTCTTGGGCTTGCCGCGTCGGTAATTGCCATTGTCGTCTTAAGCCGTACCACAGTGTCAATAGCCATACCCTGGGAATTAACTGCCTATCCGCATTTTCTGCTGGCTAATCCCAACGAGGCAAATGTGACTCAGACGCACCTGCTCCCTATCAAACTAGAGCCGCTGCAGGTATTTGCATCATTCATAATTATTGTGGCTGTAGGGCTGGCTACGTCATTCTTTAGCATCTGGCGGATAAATAAACTCAGACCCATGGAGGTGATGAGACATGAGTAATATTGTTGCCGTTAAACAACTAACAAAAACTCTGGGCAATATCAAAGTTATTGATAATATATCGTTCAACATAAAGGACGGTGAGTTCCTGGCTATACAGGGACCATCGGGTTCGGGAAAAACTACCCTCCTTGGTCTATTAGCCGGCCTGGAAAAAGCGGATGAAGGTAACATAGTGGTTGTGGATAAAGACCTGACCTCAATGACTGAGGACGAACTGGCTATATTCCGCCGGTACAATATAGGTTTTGTTTTTCAGTCTTTCAACCTCATACCTACCCTCGATGTAATCGAGAATATCGCCCTGCCATTGTTCCCGGAGCATATATCAAGAAAAGATATGTTTGAACGGGCTGGAAAAGTGGCGAAGGCTGTAGGACTAATGGAAAGGTTGGACCATTATCCCAACGAGCTATCCGGAGGCGAGCAACAGAGAGTGGCCATAGCCAGGTCATTGATAAATGATCCCAAAGTCGTTTTCGCCGATGAGCCCACTGGCAATCTTGATAGCAAGACCGGACAGGTGGTAATCGAGTTGCTTCGTAAATTGAACAGTGAGAGGCGGCAAACAGTTGTACTAGTAACACACGATGATAAGATAGCTAATGCATCCGACCGTATAATTAAACTCTTAGACGGGAGAATAGCCAATGAAAATTAAGCTGGCCAGTTTGATTGCATATTTATTGTCAGCGCTGCTTATAACAGGTTTGTTAATTTCGTCCGGCTGTTCATCGCAATCATCTAACGGTGGCCCGCCTGCTCCATCCCAAACCGTGCCGGGCCAGTCGGCGCAAGCGTCGGTTCCTTCTACAACCCAACATCCCGTAGAAACCGGCTCCCCGAAAGTTACTGTGAATCCTGTTAGCGTTGTCGTTGCCGGATATATCAACCATGGCCCCATGCAACCAACGGTACAGGCTATAAAGGATGTGCTTGCTAAATATGACGATAAGGTCGCTGTCACCTGGATAGATCTAGCCACAGCCGAGGGACAGAGTTACTTTCAGAAACACGGTCTCACTGCTCATATGAATGTGATAATAAACGGCACCTCAACGTATCAGGTTGACGGAAAAAATGTTGATTTCGAGTGGTTCGAGGGCCAGCAGTGGACCCGAGAAGAACTGGACACAGTGTTGACTAATCTGACTAACAAGTAACTGTATTCAATTACAATTATGACTGGCTAAGGGGTCTGAATATAATTGTTATATCTTTTCAAAGAGCTTACGCGCAGGAAAGGTAGAACTTTAACTAATCTGCTAGTTCTCGTAGTTTTAGTAGCTGTTTTCGTTGTCCTTACCTCCGTAATGAATTCTTATTCTCAAGCGATTTATCTACCTTTTCAAAGCGTAGGGGTCGATATGGTAGTTCATAAGTCCGGTCCACAGTCTAACGATACTACCAGTGCCATACGACTGCCCTTTGGTAATGGACTTTTTCAACAAGATGAGATAGACAAAATAGCTTCACTTAGTCATGTAAAAGATATCTCCAGAACACTAGTAATATGGCGCTTCGACAAGGGAGAGTTCACTTCAATAGAGGGATTAGAACCCAGCAGTTATATAGGTGAGAAATATAAGTCCTGGCTCGTGTCCGGTCGCTTTCTTCAGGCAGGCGAAGAGGACAAGGTGGTCGTCGAGAAGCACTTTGCCAAATTCTATGGACTGAAACTGGGGGATAGCTTGTTGATTGGCAATATACCGTTTGAAATTATCGGTATTCTCTCGGTACAAGAGCAAAGCCAGGTTTCTGCTACGAACCTTTATATAAATTTACTGGAAGCACAGATGCTTCTGGACACAAAAGGCTTCAGTCAACTCTACATTAAACTCGATACCTTATCCTCAGATGATGCCGTGCGGTCCGAGATCAGCCAAATTGATAAGGATGCTGTTATTGTTTCTGGTAGCTCTATCGCGGCATCGGTTAACAATGTCATTGAAATCTATCAGAAATTTCGTCTGCTCGTTTTAGCCATTATCGGAGTTATACTTACAATGATACTATTCCAGGTCAATACTACGTCCTTGATGGAACGAAGAAAAGATATAGGCGTTCTGCAAACCGTTGGTTGGACAAAAGCCGATATAAGCAGGCAGATAGTCTCAGAGATATTCGTGCAAACCGTTATAGGGTTCGTTCTGGGAATCGTTGTGAGCATTCTTATCATAATAGGAATTGGCTCGATCAGCGTGCAGGCTCAAGTGTCTCAAGGTCTGGGCAATAATTTGTCTACGCTATCGGCACCAGTTGTATTGTCAACTTCAGCAATTGCTCAATTTTTAATTCTTATTCTGGCCAGCTCGGCTATTGTGGCATTCTTCCTGTCCAGACAGTTGGCATGTATGAAGCCATTGACTAATCTAAAAAATTAACATTTATAACAGGTAAAGCGCGACTACCTAGAAACCTTTTAGTAAACATGAATGGAGTGCATCCCAAAAGTTTTTATAAGTTTATCATGTTCTTTATATCTGCCTGTGTTGCTCTATCTATTGCTGTAGAGAGCTAATAGAGGATTAGCCCAGGCTGCATCGGTAGCAGCCGCACCAGATGCAGTAAGGCGAAAGTATCTTCGCGAGTGGCCCTCCGGATAATTGTCCTGAAGAGCTGAGTGCTCTTCCTTACCAGTCGGCTCTCCCTTTAGAAACCAAAGACATTCAGGAATTTCTCCTCGGTATTAGCGATTTCCTCAAGTCGGCTGAGCTTGTGTCGCACGGAGGTAAAAGCCTTCAGAACCCATGAGTTTATACAGCTTATGCTTACCAACTATTCGGAGGAATCGAGCACGGAGGTAAAAGTAAATGAAAATATTGCCGGGTAGACAAGTTAAGGATTTCAGGGAAGCTGCTGAACTGGCCTTTCGCGAGGCTGGGGCAGACGATACGTCTCTTTCGGTTGCTGACCTCTTTGAGTCGGCAGATGCCACTAATCTCCGTTCCGAAGCCGAAAGGGAAATTATCGCTGCGATTCGAGGGAAGTATCGAGGTAATCCCACCTGGGATGGAAAGCGGTGGTGCGTCCCCGTTCCGAAGCCCGGTTACGATACCAGGGGCACTCCACACATCACTATTGAGCTGAAGACATACCTCGTGGCAGCAGGAGAGGTGGAGACCACCGTCCACTATTATCCCGTAACGCTGGTTGGCCTAATTGGGAAATCGGAAACGCTGATTATCCCTATGGTGTTGCTCCAGGCTGTCCTCGATGATGACCTCAGCCGGTTTGCCGTGCTAGCCAGAAGCGGCGGCTGCACGACCTGGGA
>Ga0116202_10001492_pt1 | contig 13655 bp, 14 predicted proteins | sample LakKivw325mmetaG_FD_94479 | JGI IMG/M metagenome (GOLD analysis project Ga0116202, IMG submission 94479) | Anoxic lake water microbial communities from Lake Kivu, Rwanda to study Microbial Dark Matter (Phase II) - Lake Kivu water 325m metaG | ecosystem: Environmental > Aquatic > Freshwater >...
AGCCCGCAGGGCCCTGTTCTGTTATCAATATTCAGGATACGGTGGTGCTGCAGGAGCTTTCTCCTTCTTTTCAGGTTTTTCAGTAATGAGTGTTTCTGTTGTAAGGAGAAGCGCAGCAACACTTACAGCATTTTCAAGAGCAGTTCTTGTAACCTTTGTCGGGTCAATGATACCTGCCTTTACAAGGTCTTCAAACTGATCTTTCTCTGCATTGAATCCAAAACTTTCTTTATCAGCTGAGTGTACCTTATCAACAACAACGGCACCATCCATACCGGAGTTTTCAGCGATCTGCCTGAGTGGTGCTTCAAGAGCCTTATAAACTATCTTACCACCGGTTTTTTCATCCTCATCATCATAATTGACTTTGTCAATTTCACTCTGGCATCTCAGAAGAGCAACTCCACCTCCGGGAATAATACCTTCCTGAACGGCTGCTCTTGTTGCACTTAAAGCATCCTCAACACGAGCCTTTCTTTCTTTCATATCAGACTCAGTCGGAGCACCAACATTAACAACAGCAACACCACCTGCCAGTTTTGCAAGTCGTTCCTGAAGTTTTTCCTTGTCATAATCAGATGTTGATTTTTCAATCTCTTTCTTAATCTGGTTGATTCTACCTTCAATATCTGATTTCTTGCCAGTACCTTCAACTATGGTTGTATTTTCCTTATCAACAATAACCCTCTTTGCGCGTCCGAGCATACTTATTTCAACGTTTTCAAGTTTCATTCCAAGCTCTTCCGCTATCACTTTACCGCCTGTTAAAATCGCAATATCCTCAAGCATTGCCTTTCTTCTGTCTCCAAAACCAGGCGCTTTAACAGCACAGCAGGCAAGTGTTCCGCGAAGTTTATTAACAACAAGAGTTGCAAGGGCTTCACCCTCAACCTCTTCAGCAATTATAAGAAGCGGTCTTCCACTCTGTGCAATCTTCTCAAGAAGAGGAAGAAGATCCTTAATTGCGGAAATCTTCTTGTCATGGATCAGCACATATGCATCTTCAAGAACCGCTTCCATTCTTTCAGAGTCAGTGACAAAATAAGGGGATAAATATCCTCTATCAAACTGCATTCCCTCAACAACCTTGAGCTCTGTTTCTGTACCTTTTGCTTCCTCAACCGTGATGACACCCTCGTTGCCAACCTTCTCCATGGCATCAGCAATAATTTTACCTATCTCGTGGTCATTGGCCGCCGCAATTGTTGCAACCTGCTGAATTTCCTGTTTATCTTTGGTCGGCTTGCTCATACTTTTAAGCTTTTCAACAACAGCCTTTGCCGCCTTTTCAATACCATGCCTGAGATGAACTGGATTGGCTCCTGCCGCCACATTTTTGAAACCTTCCCTGGCAATTGAAAGCGCAAGGAGAGTGGCAGTTGTGGTACCATCCCCAGCAATATCATTTGTCTTTGACGCAACTTCTCTCAGCAGCTGCGCGCCAAGATTTTCATATGCATCCTCAAGCTCAATCTCTTTTGCAATCGTCACACCATCATTAATCACTGTTGGAGAGCCGAATTTCTTCTCAATAACCGCGCATCTACCCTTTGGACCGAGTGTCGGTTTTAGAGCCTCAGCCACAACCTCCATACCACGAAGCATCTTTCTTCTTGCCTCTTCACTGAAAATCATCTGCTTGGCCATGTTTTTCCTCCTGTTGTTATTTTGCTACAATACCAAGAATATCTTCCTCGCGGAGAATCATATAAGTTTCGTTATCGACTGTAACCTCTGTGCCCGCGTATTTGCCATAAAGCACCACATCACCAACCTTCACTTCCATCTTTATGGGCTTGCCATCATCATCAAGTTTGCCTTTGCCAACCGCAACAACCTTTCCTTCCTGAGGTTTTTCTTTGGCTGTATCAGGAATAATGATACCCCCTTTTGTCTTCTCTTCAGGGTCCATCGGTTTTACCACGACCCTGTCTCCCAGCGGTCTTATTTTGAAATCTGCCATACCCTCCTCCTTTTGATGATAAATTGTAACAGGATTATCTTTTTCCTGAATATCTGCTTGACTCTGTCAATTTAGATGAATCTGATACGAAAAAAGTTTCAAAAGTTTTTTGACTTTTTTCAGAAGTACAATTATACTTATATTCGTTTGTTATGTCAAGATATACGAAATAAAACCAGGGGGAACAAAATGAAAAAAGTAAGAATAGGCATAGTTGGTGTTGGAGGCATGGGTCAGGGTCATGCAAATAGTATTATCAATAAGGTTAAGGAGGCAAAGCTTGTTGCAGTTTGCGATGCAGACAAAGATAGAGCGAAAGAGGTGGGCGAAAAATATAAAGTAAAATGGTTTACTGATTACAGAGAACTTATTGACAGCGGCATCGCAGATGCAATAATTGTTGCAACTCCTCATTATTTCCATCCAGAAATAAGTGTTTATGCGATGAACAAAGGCCTGCATGTTTTGAGCGAAAAGCCAATATCAGTAACAGTAAGCCAGGCTGACACCATGGTTGAAGCAGCACAGAAAACGGGTAAGGTATTCTGTGTTATGTATCAGAATAGAAACAATGGAATTTTTGTTGCTGCAAAAAAACTTATCCAGGAAGGAAAACTGGGAGAAATAAAAAGAACTCTACTTATTAATCCATGGTACAGGTCTCAGGCATACTATGATAGCGGTTCATGGCGCGCAACATGGAAAGGAGAAGGTGGTGGAGTCCTTATCAATCAGGCACCACATATGATTGATGTTTTTATCTGGCTGGCTGGATTACCCAAAAGGTTTAATGCAAAAGTGAGAACAAGACTTCATAACATTGAGGTTGAGGATGAGGCCAGTGCACTTCTTGAATATGAAAATGGCGCCTGGGGATATTACTACACAACAACCAATGAAGTCCCCCACATTCCGTATCTTGAAATTGCTGGAGACAGAGGAAAAATAATCTACAATGGCTCTACACTGAGATTTTTTGAAACAAAAGTACCAATAAGTGAATTCACTTTTTCCAATAAAAGCATGTGGTCCTCTGTTGAAACAAAAGAAAAACCCGTGCGAATTCCAAAACGGGAAGTATCTCATGCCGTAATAATAAAGAATTTCTGCAGGGCAATAACCAGGGGCGAAGAACTTTTAGCTCCAGGGATAGAAGGACTCAATTCAGTTGAGTTCATTAACGCGATACTGCTTTCTGGCTTGAAAGGCAAACCGGTTGAAACACCGGTAAACAGAAAGGGATATGACAGATTTATCCAGGAAATGATAAGAAAGTCAAAAGATAAAAAATCAGTTCGCGTTCAGATTGAAACTGATCCAAATCTTAAAAAGTAATTAGACACTCATTATTTCAGGGATACTTTTTGCGTTTTTCCGGTTTTTGCGGAATTATAAGCCGCAATAACAAGGGTCTGATTTCTTGTACCGTCTGCTCCGGAATTAAAAACTTCCCTGTTTTCAAGAACAGAAGCAGAAAAACTTTCAATCTGTGCTCTGTAAGTGTTGTAGGGTTTTGCTTCTATCTTCTTACTCGTTGAGACAAGTTTTCTTTCCTGTTTTGCATCATATCCTTTTGGTTCTGTTTCAAGATATGCAATTGCATCACCATCAGGAGATTGACCTATTGTTCCAAAAGCAATTATGCTACCGCGACTTCCATAAATCTCAAGCACGTTCTTTGATGAATTATCCGGTATGCTGAAACAACTGTCTATAATTCCTATGGCTCCATTTTGGAATCTGGCAAGTGCAACCGCTGTATCCTCAACAGGATAACTGTGAACAAGTGTATCAGCCATACATGAAATTTCTTTTATCCTGCTGTTTAAGATAAATTCAAGCAGGTCCATACAATGGCATCCCATATCAATAAAAGAACCACCTCCACCGAGCTTCGGTATCTGTCTCCATGCTCCTTTTATTGGCGGGTACCAGCATGAAAGCTGCACTCTTGCCATCACTATTTTCCCAAGTTCTCCATTTAACACCATCTCCCGTATCCTCTGATTGATGGTGTTGAATCTCATCATAAAATCAACGCCGAGTTTCACCTTATTTTTCCTGGCAAGAGAAACCAGTTTTTTACCTTCTTCAACCTTTAATGTAATCGGTTTCTCAACCAGAACGTGTTTTTTTGCTTTCAAAACCTTATTGGCCTGTTTGTAATGCAGATGAGCCGGGGTTGCGATGTAAATGCATTCAACCTCTGGATCTGCAATTAAGTCATCCTCATCAGTGTAATAACGAACATTAAAACTTTCTCCGGTTTTTTTCGCAAGTTCCTCATTTATATCACAAACCGCCACAAGTTCTGCATTATTTGCAGGAATAATACCTTCGGGTATAGTACGTCTGAATGCTATGCCGCCAGAACCAATAACTCCCCATCTCAGTTTTCTCATAAATTACCTCCGTTTTTTCTTTTTTATTTTCATGTATTCGGGTTCAAACACCTTTACAAGAATACCCTCTCCATCAAATCCGAAGGCGAAGTCTTCGTAATACCACATCTCAAACATTCCTGATTCTGAAAGATATGTTTCCTCAGGCTCACCAAAAAGCATTCTTATCAGGTTCTGGTCCATTCCGGGCAGAATTTTTCCTTCCACAATAGCCTGTCTCACTTCAGGAGACAGTTCAGAATGTTTCTTTGCAAAATCAAGCCTCATTTTCTTTTCTCTCTGAAAGCTTTCATAAGCAGAATAATGGATGCATCCACAAAACAAAATGAGCACCGAAAGAATTATTGCTGTTTTACCCATAAATTTTCCTCCCTGATATAATATATATGTCTTGCTTTTTTTACTGTTATTATATCACAGGGCATATATATGGCTGACAATGATTTTTTGCAGGCAACGAAATATTGTGATATTGATTCAAAAGAAATCAGAGATTTTGTTTATGGACTGAAGTCCATGACAACTTTTGAAATGGTATCTTTCATATTCAATTATGTGAGAGACAGTGTAAAGTACAGGTTTGATTATCCTTCAGTACCTGCGTCAGTAACTCTTATTAAAAAAACCGGTACCTGTTTCAACAAGGCAAATCTTCAAATAGCGCTGCTGAGAAAAGCAGAAATCCCGGCAGGATATGGTGTTTATCTTGTAAAAAAGGAAATTCTTAAACCGGTTCTTCCTGATGATATATTTTCAATGGTTAATGATCTAACGGTTCATGTTTTTGCTAAAGTCTTCATAAACAATAAATGGACTTCACTTGATGCCACAGTGGATGAAGAATTATTCAATTGTTTTTACAGGGAATCAGGAATCTGGACACACGACATCTGGGATGGAAAAACAGATATACAGTTGAAAAAAGAAATGATTGTTGAAGATCAGGGTCTGTACTCCAGTATTGACCTTTATCTTTCGCAACCATCAAGACTCTGGAATGACAAACTGCTGGAAAGAGCAAATGCATTTATTGAAGAAAAAATAAAACAAAAAGGAAAAGAAAATGTCAGAAAGAATAATTGAAAATCTCTCGTCCTTTGATCGTGAAGAAAGAAAAGAGGCAATTGAAAAAATATCGGGACTTATCAGAACCGGTAATATTTCAAAATATGAAAAGCAGTATCCTTATGACAATATGCATCTCCATTCTTTTCATTCCTTCAATTACAGAAACTGGTCGCCTTCAAGAATTATTCTGGAAGCATACAGAACAGGGCTGAAACATATTGGAATTATTGATTTTGATACGCTTGAGGCTCTTGAAGAAACATATCATGCATCAAAAAGTTTCGGAATTCCCGCATTGTGTGGACTTGAAACACGCGTTTTTATTTCTGACCTGGCTATAAAAGTTATAAATTCTCCGGGAGAACCAGGGATTTATTACATCAATGGTCTTGCCTTCAAAGATATACCGCAGAAAGATTCCGCAGCAACCATATACAGGAAACTCCACTCAATCGCTCAGGCAAGAAACAGATCCATTGTCGAAAAACTGAATGAATTTTTGAATCCGGTAAGGATTGACTATGAAAAAGATGTTTTTCCTCTAACCCCTTCAAAAAATCCGACTGAAAGACATATCATCAGGGCATATATTGAAAAGGCAGAAAAAGTTATGGAAGGCAGTGATACTGAATTCTGGGCAGATATTATGAAGATTCCATCTGAAGAAATAAAAAAAATAAAGATTGAAAAACCCGGTGATTTTATGGAGAAAATAAGGGGAGTTCTTGTAAAAAGCGGTGGACCTGGATATATAAAACCCGAACCAACAACATTTCCAGCAATTTGCGATTTTGTAAAAATGGTGAAGGAAACTGGTGGAATTGTGATTGGAAACTGGCTTGATGGTACAAATGAAGGTGAGAAAAACCCTGAAAAGTTTTTGGAACTTATGGTTTCAAAAGGAATACAAATTATGAATATCATTCCTGAAAGAAACTGGAATATATTGAACAAGCAGGAAAAAGCTATCAAGGTTGAAAACCTCGAAAAATTCATTTCCACCTGCAAAAAAATGAATATTCCTGTCATATGTGGAACTGAAATGAATAAGTACGGACAGCCCTTTGTTGATAACTATGAAACCCCTGAATTAAAAAAGCATCTTCCCTGGTTTGAAAAAAGCGTTCAATACCTTTTCAATATAGCGTGCACTTAAGAAAAATAATTTAATTCGGAATTTTTTATATTGATTTCACAGGCAGGAGAACTTATACTAAAATAGTATTAGTTATGAAAATCATTACAAAAAATTCTGATTATGCGGTGAGGACACTTTGCAGTCTTGTGAAAGCGGAAAATTTTGTTTCAGCCAGAACTATTTCAAAGGAAACAAACGTCCCTCTTCCATATCTGAGAAGAATAATTGATACTCTCACAAAGGAAAAAATTCTTGAAACAAAAGAAGGTAAAAATGGGGGTGTTAAACTTAAGAAGGACCCATCGTCAATAAAATTGTCTGATATTATAAGGTTGTTTCAGGGTGAAATTCAGGTGTCCAGGTGTGTTTTCAGAAAAGCGTTATGCCCCAACAGAAAAAATTGCTTGTTGAGAAAAAAACTTCTGGATATTGAAAAAATTCTTATAAAACAGTTTGAAAACATAACAATAAAATCTCTTGTTGAGAAAAAGGAGGCAAAATGAACGAAAAAATGTTTTGCAGGCAATGTGAACAGACAGCCATGGGAAAGGCCTGCACAAAATCCGGTGTATGCGGAAAAAATCCTGAAGCTTCGGCATTGATGGACTCAATAATTTATACATTGCAGGGAATCGGAATTTACTCGGATAAACTTCGAGAAAAGAACAAAGTTTATCCTGACATTGACAGATTCGTTATTGAGGCGCTTTTTACCACTGTCACAAATGTGAACTTTGATTCTGAAAAACTGAAATCCACACTCGAAATGTCTTTTCAACATCTGGGAAATATAAAAAAAGAATTTATAAATATTTATCCTGAATATGATATCTCACAACTTCCTGAACCTGCTTTATTAAAAGCAGAAAAATTCAGCAGAAATGATGCATTAAAGCGGGCATTCTCAATGGAGCAAACGAGGACATAAGAAGTATGAAAGAAATTCTTCTTTACGGAATCAAGGGAATGGCTGCTTATGCTGACCATGCCTGGATTCTTGGAGAAAAAGATGAATCCGTTAATTCTTTTTTCCATAAAGCGCTGGCAGCACTTTCTGATAAATCCATTTCTTCTGATAACCTGATAAATCTGATACTTGAAGCAGGAAAGACAAATTTAAGATGTATGGAAATACTGGATAAAGCACATACATCAAGATTCGGACATCCTGAACCAACAAATGTTTCTCTCGGTGCAAAAAAAGGATATGCCATTGCAATTTCTGGTCATGATCTGTTTGACCTTGAACAGCTTCTCAAACAAACAGAAAACACAGGCATCAATATATATACCCATGGCGAGATGTTTCCAGCCCATGGCTATCCGAACTTGAAAAAATACAGGCATCTTGTCGGTCATTATGGCACAGCCTGGCAGAATCAGCAAAAAGAGTTTGATGCTTTCCCCGGCGCCATTTTAATGACAACAAACTGTTTGCAGAAACCAAAATCCTCTTATTTTGATAGAATCTTCACAACCGGTCTTGTTGGCTGGCCTGGTGTCGTCCACATACCTGAGATAAACGGAAAAAAGGATTTCGGTCCTGTCATAGAAGCAGCAAAGAAAGCAGGCGGGTTCTCACAGGATACACCGGGGAAAGAAATAACTGTTGGTTTTGCCCATAATGCGGTCCTTTCAGTGGCAGATAAAATTGTTGATGCTGCGAAAAAAGGAAAAATAAGAAGGTTCTTCCTTGTCGGCGGATGTGATGGTGCAAAACCAGGAAGAAATTATTATACAGAACTGGCAGAAAAAATTCCTTCTGACTGCATAATCATCACTCTTGCCTGCGGCAAATTCAGATTCAACACCCTGGAATTCGGTACAGTTGATGGGATTCCAAGACTTATTGATTGCGGACAATGCAATGATGCTTATTCTGCCATAGTCATTGCAAAAGCTCTTGCTGATGTTTTTAATTGTTCAATAAATGAACTACCACTATCTCTCATTCTTTCGTGGTATGAGCAGAAGGCGGTATGTATACTTCTCACACTCTTTTCTCTTGGAGTGAAAAATATCAGGCTTGGACCGAGTTTACCAGCCTTTGTATCCGACAATGTTCTGAAGGTACTGGTTGAACAATTTAATATAAAACCGATAGGCACTGTTGATAGAGACCTTAAAGAGATTCTTGAAAATTGAAAACTGTTGAGAATTTTTGCATTTGACCTGGCCCGATTATAAAAGTAAAATCAAGAGAGATTAAAAATGGGCCAGAAATTTCACTGCGGTATAAGCGAAAGGTTGATTGCAAAATACGCTGGAATAAAACTATCTCAGCTCCATTTTGATGCTGATGCAATTATTTTTGCATATGAAAAAGCAAGGGGTATAGCATCAAGGCTTGGAATAGAACCACCTGTACCACATATCGCAGGATTCGGATATCCTCATGTTGCAGCACTCGGATGTGAAGTTATCTTTCCTGAAGATTCAGAACCAAAACCATTGCCACTTCTGAAAAGTCCACAGGACATAGACAGACTCAAAGAACCGGATGACTATCTTGCGGCTCCATTGATTCAAAAAAGGTTAGAAACTCTTGAAAAACTGCTTGATAAACAACCCCGGGCGATTAAAGCAATAGGTCATCTTTATGAGGGACCGATAACAACAGCGGTTCTGCTGATGGGAGAATCCTTTTTAACTCTTCCCTACGATGATCCTGAAAGAGCCCATAAATTGCTTGAATTTTCTGCCAAATCAGCGGTAAATTATGCAAATGCAATAAGAAAAAAGCTGGGCATTCCTGTTGAACCATGTCCGGTCTCAATTCCAGATGATTTTGCAGGAATGTTTCCGCCGAAACTTTTCGAAGAATTTGTTCTACCTTACTGGGAAATTATTTATTCTGGAATGAATGCTACTGAAAGATATTTACACAGCGAGTTGCTGAGAGTAGAACACCTTCCTCTTCTTGAGAAAATCAAAATAGATGTTTTTGATCCAAGTGCAGATCAGTATCTGAATCCTGAAATATTAAGGAACAACTGTCCATGTAAATTCACGGTTTTGATAAAAGAATGGGAAATAGACAACCTTTCAATTGAAGAACTCGACCAACTTTATGAAAAATATGCAGGGTGCGGACCAGAAGTTATCAGTTTCTGGCTCTGTTTTCTTGAGCACGAGGAAAAAATTATTGCTTTGCTCAAAAAAGCCCGTTCAATGGCATAATTCCTGCAGGAATTTATTATGCACTGGTGGGAAAAAGAACCTTTGAGAATAATAGAAATTGTTGACTGCTTTGACCTTAAAAAACTTTCCGCTGAAGAACTTGCGAAAACTGTCAGAAAACTGGGAGGCAATGTCCAGCATTTTCACTGTATGGAACTATCAAAAAAATACGGGTCAGGTCTTGATGATAGATCCCTTTATTTCAAAACTTCAGTCAGCCGTGTTGAGAACCCTGACAGGCTTGCTGAATATATTCCTTATGCCAGGAAATACAAAATAAGGGTTGTTGTTTATTTCAATGTCCACTGGTACACACCGGATTTTGCCAAAAGGCAGCCAGACTGGGTTCAGGTTAAAGAAGATGGCATACCAGTTCAGAATGTTTACGATTCCGGTACATCGTTCTGCATCAACAGCCCTTACAGGGATTGGGTTTTTCAGATATTAAAGGATCTTTGCAGGTATGAAATTGATGGCATCTTCTATGATGGACCGATATTTTTCTCAAACACATGCTACTGTAAATGGTGTCAGAAACTTTTTTATGAAAAATCAGGGAAAAATTTACCACCAAAAACAGATAGAAAAAACCCATTATGGAAAGACCTTATTGAATTTCAGGCAGAGAGCATGGAAACATTTCTTGCAGAATCAAATAAAATCATCAAAGGTATCAATCCAGAAATACTTTTCTATATGAATTGCAACAGCAACTGGCCATACTGGCCAACAGGCAGGGATAACCACCGCATAATCAAGCATACTGATATTCTTGGAGCCGAAGGGGGTTTTCTTTATGGAGATCTGAATCGAACTCCAATATTTAAACCAGCTCTAACAGGAAAATTGCTCTTTTCTCAGTCAAAAAATAAACCGGTTGTTGTTTTTGATTGTGCCGGACACAAACCATGGAGCTGGTACATTCTTCCGGAAACAGAAATTTCTATTCTGCTTTATGAGACATGTTTTTCAGGCTCAAACTACTGGATGGCTGTTTTCCCGGACGATATAAATCAGCCTGAAATGAAGGCAATTTCAGAATTTGGAAATTTCATCAAGAAGCATCCTGAACCATTTCATAAAACAAAATCCCTGGCCAGAGTTGCGCTTGTCTGGCCTGCGAAATCCGCTGAATTATATGCAGGTTCAAGTGTACCGCTGACAGATTTTACTTCTGTCGTTGAAGGCGAAGAAATTGGAGATCTACATATGGAGTTTGAAGGTTTTTATCATGCTCTTTCAAAAAATTGCGTTCCTTTTGATGTTATTGACGAAAATAATTTTGATTCTCTCAAAAGATACGATCTTCTCATACTCCCAAATGCAGCATGCCTTTCTTCTGAAGATTGTGAAAAAATTAGAAGTTTTGTTTCAAGCGGTGGAAACATCGTAGCAGGTTTTGAAAGTTCTCTTTATGACCAGAACGGAAAGAGAAGAAAGGATTTTGGAATTTCAGATGTTTTAGGAGTAAGATTTGCAGGAAAGATTATTGGACCGATGAACCATGATTATGTGTTTTTTGAAAAGGACAGAAGAAATATTTTTCTAAAAAATATCACAAAAACATACATTCCCGCACCAAAATTTGGAGTTCTTGTTGAAGCGGTTGACGGAAAAACAGACATTTTTTTCTGCGAGAAATTAAAAGGCAGATATGATGGTGTTCCTGAACCGTCAAAAAACCCGATGATGGTGGTCAATAATTATGGAAAAGGCTGCTCCATTTATTTTGCCGGAAACATTGGCTGGACCATAGCGAATTTCGGATTTTTTGAATACTTCAAAATTATTAAAAATATAACCGGAAACCTCTCCAGAAACTTTGTCTTTATTGAGGAAAACAGAAATATAGAGGTTTTCTTAAGGAAAAACAGAAACCGCGTTTATATTTATCTGATAAACCTGACATCTGGCCTGAAAAGACCTTTTTCCTTCATGCAGCCGCTGAATGATGTGAAGATAACTTTAAGGCATATAGAACCCATAAGCATCAAAGCGCTGAAAGCCGGGAAAAACCTGAAATACGAAAAGGCAGGAAGGACAATAAAATTTACAATCCCTTATCTTGATGGTTTTGAAATAATTGACATTCTAACAGGAGAAGAAAAATGAGAATTTATATTCTGGCTGACCTTGAAGGAACTGCTGGAGTTGTTGATTTTGAATCGCAAACATATTCCTCAGGTAAATACTATGAAATGGCAAAAGAACTCGTCACAGAAGAAATCAATGCAGCCTGCAAAGGTGCACTTGAAGCAGGAGCAAAAGAAATTGTTGTTCTTGATGGACATGGACCTGGTGGAATTGTCCCTGAAAAAATCCACCCTGAGATAAAACTTATCCAGGGAAGGCCACTACCCGTAACATTCCTTCTTGAACAGGGATGGGATTGTGTTTTCCTGATGGGACACCATGCAATGAATGGTACTGAAAAAGGCAACCTTAATCACACTGAAAGCAGCCGTTCCATAGTCAAAATGCTGTTGAATGGAAAGGAAATTGGTGAAATCGGTATTGCATTTTATCTTGCAGGACATTTTAATATACCGGTATCATTAATTTCTGGGGACGAAGCCGCCTGCATTGAAGCAACCATGTATAATCCTGATGTGGAAAAGGCGGTTGTGAAATGGGGCATAACAAGAACCTCTGCTGTAAGCCTGTCACCTGCTAAAGCAAGGCAGGTTATAAGGAAAGCTGCTGCAAATGCGCTGAGAAAAACACCAAACATTAAACCTGTTAAGATGGAAGGCAGCTGTGAACTGATAATTGAATTTATTTCTTCATCAGATGCTTTTTACCGGCAGTATAAGACAGGAATTGACTCACTTAACCCGCGAACAATCAGGATCAAAGGAGCCAGTTTCATTGATGTATGGAAAGGATATTTTTCATGATAAAGTGAGGCAAGCATGGAAAAAGCTTATTTTGTGCTGGGTGTTGATTGTGAATCAACACAACCTGCGGTAAATAATCATGTTCTCGGAGAAAGAGCAATCAGGGGTATTGCAGATGTGATGAGCAAAAATAACGGAAAATGCACATTTTTTGTCATAGCATCCGATATTGAAAAGCATCATCATATTTACAGGGAATTAGAACAGCAGGGACACGAAATTGGGCTTCATTTACATCCGGTGATACAGGGTTATAAAGAATATTGCGGTATTTATGGACCAGAAGAACAGGAAAAAATAATAAGCCAGGCTGTTGATAGGTTTGTCCGGGCATACGGCAAAAAACCTGTTGCATTCAGCATGGGATATGCATCGGCAAACGACCACACTTTCAGCATTCTGGTTAAACTTGGATTTACGCACGGAACCTGTTCAATGCCAGGAAGAATTCTTCCTGAATGCGCATCAATATGGGCAGGAGCACCTCTTTTTATTCATTACGCCCATCCATATAACAGGTGTCTGGCCGGTAATCTTGATTTTGTCGAAATTCCCATAACTGTTGACTGGGAAAGCAGGATGTGGAGCGGAAAGCACCCGCAGGACCTCAGGGTTGAACTTGTTGACGCTAAAAACCATTCCTATACAATTGAAAAGTCTCTAAAAAGGCAAATGCAGGAAAATGTCTCAGTAAAGCTGGTGAGAGCCGTGACACATAATATATTTGAATTTGACAGCCCTGATAATTTCAGAAGACAGACACTTGAGGGAATGATTGCCTTTTTCAAAAATATCTGCAGCAGACTGAACCTTGTTGCCGAGATTACCACCTGCTCTGAAGTAAACAGGATATTCAGAGAAAAAAATTCTCTGTAGTTTTTTCTTACTGGAACATAGTTTACAGTTTTGTTGATGTTTGAATCAAAAAAGTTCATCGATTTGAAAGCCAAAAGAATCATAACAGGGCGCAAATTTATTACTTTCTTCATCAAAAAATCCCAGAGTAT
>Ga0116202_10001493_pt1 | contig 13650 bp, 17 predicted proteins | sample LakKivw325mmetaG_FD_94479 | JGI IMG/M metagenome (GOLD analysis project Ga0116202, IMG submission 94479) | Anoxic lake water microbial communities from Lake Kivu, Rwanda to study Microbial Dark Matter (Phase II) - Lake Kivu water 325m metaG | ecosystem: Environmental > Aquatic > Freshwater >...
ATACATCAGAAAAAACTCGTCATATATTTATAATGAAGAACAGGTTGAGATGTCTTCTGCGGCAAGAAGCCTGTATATTGTTTCAAAGTTTATCCCATTAACAGATGAAGAAGCACAGGCAATACTTTATCATGATGGTCAGTATATCCCTGAAAATAAACACGTGGCCCATAGAGAATGTCATTTAACGCTTCTTGTTACCTTTGCAGATACATGGTCTGCGGCAAGGGAAGATGGAAGATTGAAAATTAAAGAACAAATGTTCTTTAAAAAGGAGGAATGAATGGAAACAAATATAAGAAGATACAGAATCAGGACAAGACCCTACCTCTGTCTTACCGCAGCGGAAGCAGCGGGAACAGGGGTAACAGTTTCAGAAGAAACAGTTGAGGAAGTTATCCTGGTTCCAAATCCGGGCATCGGTCATTATGAAATGTATGCTGCAATAAGAAATATTCCGGAGAGCGAAATGAAGGATATTCCTGCTATAAAACGTGGAGAGATTGTATTTGAAAGAAGATCTGAAGCTTCAAGATATGTTAAGGAAAGGGGTGAACCATTTGTTCTGTGCGGGATAAAAAGCACCAGGATGTTAACCCAGGAAGAAATCTCTCAGAGCTTTGAGGAAGAAATTTCTGATGCTTCGATAGACAAAAAGTTAAAGGAACTGAAGGATTTTTACAGAAAGGTTTAGTAAAGAAAATTAACAGATTCTCGGTAGTTGCTTTCCGGAAGGCATCCTTATAAATCTCTCAAAACCATGTATGGTCTGCAGGATAACCCTACCCGAACATTCACAACTAACACGGCCTATAATTTCAGCTCTGGTTCCGAGAGGATGCTTTCTCATAACTGAAACAATCCTTTCAGCATCCTCACAATCAACTATCATAACCACCCTTCCCTCACAGGCAAGATTTATAACATCAAAACCAAGAATCTCGCATATAGACCTGACCTGTTCTGTCATGGGAATCTTATCTTCATAGATTTTCAAACCGAAATTACAACCCGATGCTATCTCATTCAAACAGGCAGCAAGACCTCCTCTTGTGGGATCCCTCATGAATCTGATTCTGTTTGAAACCCGTAAAACCCCATCAATAAGTCCATCAATTGCAGCGCAATCACTTTTCAGAGTCATATCAAAATTCAGATTTTCCCTCGAGCAAACAACAGCAAGTTCATGCATCCCTGGTACACCGCTCAGAATTATCGCATCACCTGGTTTAATATCCTGCAAACCTGAAGGAACCTGATACCTTTTAATTCCGATACCTGATGTGGTTATAAAAATCCCATCGCATTTTCCTTTTTCAACAACCTTTGTATCGCCTGTAACAACCCTGACGCAGGATTTTCTGGCAGCTTTTGCCATGGATTTTAAAATCTTTTCAAGATACTGAATACTGAATCCTTCCTCTATTATCAAACTGCAGGATATATATGCAGGCTTTGCTCCGCTAACCGCAAGATCATTTATTGTTCCGCATATTGCAAGCTTACCGATATCACCGCCCGGAAAAAACAAGGGTTTCACAACAAAAGAATCAGTCGTAAAACATATTCTTTCACTGTCAGATGGAATACTGACCACTGCCGCATCCGGAAGAGATTTCAAAAGTGAATCATTAAAATATTTCAGAATCAATGACTCAATAAGTACTCTGGTCTGTTTTCCACCTGCTCCATGAGCAAGGAATATCTTTTCATCTTTCATAGCTATAATATGCAGCACATGTACCCTCAGAAGATACCATACACGGACCAACGGGATGTTCAGGGGTGCAAAGTTTTCCAAAAAGTTTACAGTCAGACGGTTTTTTTATACCTTTCAGAATCTCGCCGCAAAGACAGCCCTTTGGATCATGCCTGTATAATGGTTTTGTGCTGAAGATATAAGTTGCATCCAATTCTCTGTATCTTTTCCCGATTGCAAGTCCGCTTGATTCTATGAGACCGATGCCCCTCCATTCCGCATCCACAACATCAAAAATTTCTCTCATAATCTTAAGAGCCTCTGGATTCCCTTTCTCTTCCACACATCTTTTATACTGAATTACAACTGAAGTTTTTTTCTCTCCTGAAATCATCTCAAGGAGCATCAGAATTGAATGAAGTATATCAATCACCTCAAAACCTGAAATAACGCAGGGAATTCCGTACTTTTCCGGGAAAATCCTGTAAGGAACAGAACCTATTATTGCGCTCACATGACCCGGGCATATAAACCCATGGATTTCATGATTAAGATCCTTAACAAGAGTTTGCATTGCTGGAGGAATAAGCCTGTGACCACTGAGAACCCTGAAATTTTTTATGCCTTTATTTTTTGCATACTGAATTACCCGTGCGGTCAGTGGAGCCGTTGTTTCAAAGCCAACGCCGAGAAAAACAATTTCCTGACAGGGCTTTTCCTCTGCAATTTTCAGAGCATCTAAAGGTGAATAAACAATATCAATTTTTGCGCCGTCTGCAGCCTGTTTTTCAAGGGAACGGTTTCCTGATGGAACCCTGTACATATCGCCAAAAGTGGCAACTCTAATATCTTTCAACTCTGAAATTGAAATTGCAGTATCAATATAAGAATTCGGGGACACACAAACAGGACAACCAGGACCAGAGATCAACCTGACATTTTCAGGAAGTGTCTTTTTCAAGCCAGAACGGGCAATAGCCATTGTGTGTGTCCCACAAACCTCCATCAACTTTACTTCCTTCTTTATTTTCCTCGATACTTCATTTATTTGCGAAACAAGAACACCGATATATCTTTCATTCCTGAATTCATCTATATGCTTCATCTCTCATCTCATCAAAAAGTTTCAGAGTGGTTTTTGCTTCTTTTTCATTGAGAATCTGGATGGCAAAACCAGCATGAACAATAACATAATCACCAGTTTTTACTTTACCAACCAGGGAAATATCAATGCTTCTTTTCACGCCACCAAGAGACACAACAGCTGTCTTCCCCTTTTTACTTATAACCTTCATTGGAACCGCAAGACACATGACCAATCCTCCTCATAAGTTGAAAGAACCCGCAACTGCACACTGGCCAACAGAAATACAGGCATCGTTCGGAGGTATCATTGTGTGAGAATAAACTGTAAAACCTGCTCTTTCAAGAGCTTTCCTCACATTAACCGAAAGAAAAACATTCTGAAAACTACCTCCGGACAATACCACCTCTTTAATTCCGGTTTGCTTATGCAGCAATGTGCATATTTCATAAACCATTCTGATAACCGTAAGATGAAATCTGTGAGATATCTGACCTGCTGATTTTTTTTCCTTGATATCCCTGACTATTTCCCTGATTGTAATTCTGTGGTCAATGATAAAAATATCATCGTTTTTAACAATATCAAATTTATACGGCCTGTCCGATGGATCTTCCTTAATCACTGACTCAAGTTCAGCAGCAGCCTGTCCTTCAAAACTGATTTGCGTTCTCAAGCCACAGATACAGCTGACCGCATCGAAAAATCTACCAAGTCCCGATGAATAAGGGCAATTTACATTTGTTTCAATCATTCTTTTTACCATCTCAATCTTTTTAACATCAATCTCCTTCAAAAACCCGAATAATCTACTGTCATAACCCTCATCAAATGCATCCATAACAAACGAAAGTGCAATTCGCCATATCTGTTTTATTGCCAGTTCACCACCCGGAAGTTTCACAGGTCTGAGATGCGCCTTTCTTTCAAAACCAGAATAATCACACAGTAAAAACTCACCTCCCCAGAGTGTATCATCCTCACCATAACCTGTCCCATCAAAAGCAACGCCTATGACAGTTCTGTTCTCAATCTTATTTTCAACCATGCAGGAACAGATGTGAGCATGATGATGATAAACCGGAGTTCTGACAGCATCAGGAAAAAAATCCTGTGAAACCGCAAACATTGTGGAATTATATTCAGGGTGTGCATCATACGCGATAATTTCTGGCTTGATTTTCAGAATATTCAGATACCTGTCAATTGTTAAAGCATAAATATCAAAAGCATCGGGATTATCAAGGTCTCCAATATGATGGCTCATATATAAACTATTGTTCATTGCAACTGAAAATGTGTTCTTGATATTTCCACCGCAAGCCAGAACGGGTTTTTCAAAAACAAAAGGCAGTTGAATTGATTCAGGAGAAAAACCCCTTGACCTTCTTATCATCAATGGTTTATGGTCTGGAAGAACCCTCATCACAGAATCATCGCATCCAGAAATAATTTCTCTATTATGAAAAAGAAAAAAATCCACAATATCTGAAAGCAACCTTAATGCCTGTTTGTTATCCGTACAGATTGGCTGTTCTGAATAATTTCCGCTTGTCATCACCAGCAATTCAAGCGATTGTTCGCATTCAAAAATAAGATGATGTATCCCTGAATACGGAAGCATAACACCAAGATATCTGTTTTTTGGAGCGATCTGCTCAAAGTTCTCAGGATTTTCTTTTTTCCTCAGCAGCATTATTGGTGCGCTGCCAGATGTGAGAAATTCTTTTTCTTTACGTGAGACAAAACAGTATTTTTCTATTGTTTCAAGATTCCTTGCCATAACCGCAAATGGTTTTTCTTCCCTTTTTTTTCGGTCTCTTAAAGTTTTTATCGCAAAAAGTGAAAATGCATCACAGACAAGATGAAATCCGTCGATTCCTTTTATGGCAAAAATTTTTCCATCAGCAATCAATTCTGCTGTTTTCCTTATAGCAGCCTGATTTCTTGATATTATGCTGCCTTCAGAATCTGTAAGAAAAACAGTCGGCCCGCATTTTTCGCAACAGTTTGTTTGAGCATGAAATCTTCTATCATCAGGATTTCTGTATTCCCTGGCGCATTCAGCACACATCCTGAATTCTTCCATGGAAGTATTTTCTCTATCATATGACAGACTCTTTATAATTGTAAAACGGGGCCCGCAATCAACACAGTTTGTAAAGGGATAAAAATATCTTCGATCCTTACTGTTCAGAATCTCTTCTGAACATTTCGAACAGATTGCAATGTCAGGCGGAATCTCAGGTCTCTGCCAGAACTGACCATTACTTTTGAAAATTCTGAAACCACTCTCTTTTTTCAAAGGTATACTTCTTATATGAATCCCTTTGATTTTTGAACTTGCCGGTGGTGATTGCCTTATATGAAGTATAAAATTGTCAATGTCTGGTTTTTCTCCCTGTGCTTCTATTAATACTCCAGAAACAGTGTTTTTTACAAACCCGGATATGTTATGAGCGCTGGCTGTTCTGTAGACAAATGGTCTGAATCCAACACCCTGAACAATTCCGCTGATTAGAATTTCTACTCTCTTCATTTCTGCTGTAGTCTTCCGGTTATATAATCAACAAGATCCTTAATATTTTCTCCAGTTTTTGCTGAAAGTGAAATAATCCTGGCTTTCTGATTAATTTTTCTGACAAAATCTATAAACTTTGCCTGGCTGAAATCCACTGCGTGAATGATGTCAATCTTATTCAGAATAACCAAATCTGAAACTGAATACATCAGTGGATACTTCACCGGTTTTTCTTCTCCCTCTGTTATGCTGGCAACAGTTATATTGCACTCAATTCCAAGTTTGAATTCAGCCGGACATACAAGATTTCCAACATTTTCCACGATGACAGCCTTCAAATTTTCAACAGGCAGGTTATCAATGCCCTTTCTGATCATCAATGCCTCAAGATGACATGCGCCTCCTGTATTAATCTGAACAACTGGGATTCCAAACTTTTCTATCCTCTCGCTGTCAAAGGTGCCGGCTATATCACCTTCTATCACTCCACACGCTATATTTTCAGCAAGAAGTTCTGGTATGAGCTTTTCAATAATTGATGTTTTGCCACAACCTGGTCCACCCATAAAATTCATTGAAAATATACGGTGTTTTCTTAAAATAAGCTCGTTATCTTTTGCAATTTCATCATTTCTTGCAAGCAGATTTTCTCCGATTTGTATTTTTTTTATAGCCATCCTATCCCCTTATCCTATTTGACCTCAATTTCAACATTATCAACCACATATTCTCTATCCTGTATTTTTTCACTTCTCTTTATCCTGATTCTGGCATCTTTTAGCCACGGTTCTTTTTCCGTCATTGCGGAAAAAATAAAATTAAGGTTTCCCTCGTCAAGACAGCTATAAACATTTACTGTCATTTCTACTGAAACAACCCTGATAGCATTTTCTTTTTCACAAACATTTCGCAGCAAAACTATCAGATTCTGAATGATGCTGGTTTCATGCATAGGATAACCCCGAATATTATTTTACTATTGCGGGCTGGTTTTCAAAAAATCCGATAGAAAATCCGTCAATTCATTTATCGCTTTCCTGACCGGATTGCTCAAAAACCTTTTTTTATCAATGGAAACCGGTTCAATCCCCAGAATAATTATTTTTGCGCCTGTCTCTGTTTTCAGATAGTCAGATAACAGACCCACCGGAATCCTGTGCGTTGATACATCCATATCTTTTATATCTTTCTCAGAAACCAAAAATATTGATCCTGGTTTTTTTCCTGAAACACAGATATCAATTATCAGAATATGTGTCGGTTTTTCGTTCTTTACAATGGAGGTAAAATTTTCAGGTGAATCATAACAGTTTATCACAGCCACATTTTTGATATTGCTTTCGTTAACAGATTCTGAAAGATTTTTTCCAATTTCAGGACCCGCACCATCATCCGCGGCATACTGGTTTCCGATGCACATAATAACAAGTTTACAGAACCCCTTAAGATTCAGATCAAGCTGCTTTTTCCAGAAACACATATTCGGAATGAATGTTAAAAGCTATTTCTCTGCTGTTTGCTGAGCGGTTTTTTTTGGTCTCGTATAAATGTATTCGGCCTTCAGCTTCCAGCGGCTATCTGTGGCTATTTCGTACTCTGTGTTCATAAAAAGCGCCTTCGTCGGGCAGGATTCAACACATTGAGCGCAGTGGATACACCTATCGTTATGAATTGTCATCTTATATTTTTTCTCTTCTTCTGAGATCGTTTCACTCTCAATCGCAAAAGCCGGACAATCCCTCACGCATGCCCTGCACACAATACACAATTCTGGCTTCAAGACAGGAGTGCCCCTGAAATCCTCCGGCAGATTCAGTTTTTCAAAAGGATAACTGACAGTCGCAGGCTTTTTGAAAAGATGTCTCAATAACTCAGGTACAAATGATCCAGGTTTCAATTTCATTGTATAATCCCTTTCACGATAATACTTATCAGAAGCTGCAAAACCGCAAGAGGTGTCAGATATTTCCATGCAAAACCAACCATCTGGTCCACCCTTATTCTCGAAAAAGTCGCCCTGATAAGAGAAAGAATTGAAATAACGATCAACGTCTTCAGAACAAACTTAAAAAATGAAGCAAAAATCCCATTTGAAAACCCAGCCATAAAAACAGTTGCTATTAAGCCGCTGCCAACAACAAGTTCAATATCCGTCATCAGTCTGAAGAATGCAAACTTTTTCCCGGAATATTCCGTAAATGTTCCGCCTACTATTTCTGTTTCAGCATGTGGAATATCAAATGGAGTTCTTTCAAGCTTTGCCTGAAGCGAAATGACAGCGACAAAAAAACCAATCACCTGAAAAAACAAAAGAAAAGGAAATTTCTGATAGAAGTCAGCTATCTCTGCAAGACGCCAGGAATCAGCAACGACCGCAGGACTTAAAACAGCAAGAAACAGAGGCACCTCATAACCAAAAAGCATTGTGAGGACTCTGACTCCACCTATGGTCGAAAAAAAGTTTGTTGAGTGCCATCCGGCAAGAAAGAAAATCAGTGTGGGCAAACTTAATAGATACAGAACCACGATAATATCTCCCTGAAATGAATTAAATCCAGAGCGGGTCAGTTCAAAATTCCACAGGGGAAGATAAAGCCCGGCTGTTATCACAGTTGCCAGACCGATAACCGGCAGAGAGGAAAAAATAATCCTATCCGCCTTTTCAGGAACTATGTCCTCCTTGAACAGCAGTTTAAAAAAATCAGCGACCGGTTGCAGAATCCCAGCCCTTCCGGTATATGCAGGACCTATTCTGTTTTGCAATCGAGCATAGAGCTTTCTGTCAAACCATTCACAGAAAGTTGAATAAACAAACAAAAATATCACGCCGGGATAAACGAACAAATAGAAAAGCGTTTCTAAAATGGCCATACTGCATCCCTTTTAATTTCTTTGTTGGTATATCTTTTCTTAATATCAGACATTCTCAGAATCTCACTGCTTCCTTTTCTTTTATCAATAATCTCAACAAACCTTTCCGCGCAGCATATACATGGATCGATTGCCGCAAAAATCAACGGGATATCCGCAATAAAACAGTTTTTCAGCATTTCTATGGTCGCGGGATAATTTGCAAGCGTTGGAGCCCTGACCTTCAATCTTTCAGGTTTATCAGTTCCATTGCTCTTTATATAATGGATATTCTCTCCTCTTGGAGCCTCATACCTGCTGACAACTTCTCCTTCCTTAACTTTTCTTGGCGCTTTAACCTTTATCTCACCGTCAGGAAGATTTCTGATTATGTACTCAATAATTTTGATGGATTCAATTACTTCTTTCACCCTTACAACCACCCTTCCAAGCACATCGCAGGTATCGGCAGTGCAGATTTCAAATGGAATCTCACTGTATGCAGCATAGGGATCATCCTTCCTTATATCAGAAGCAACACCTGATGCTCTTAACGTTGGCCCGACAGCGCAGAGAGACATAGTTTTTTCCTTTGAGAGGACACCAACACCCGCAATCCTTGCAACAAAAGTGGGTTCTGTTGTGCCAAGGTTCGTATAATACTCTATTCTTTTTTTCAAAAATTGAATACCTTCAAGGATTCTTTCCTTCTGCGCGATATTAATATCCCTTCTAACCCCGCCTATTGTGTTTATCGCATAATGAACTCTGTTTCCCGAAATAGTCTCAAGAAGATCCATCACAACCTCTCTATCCCGCCAGGTATACATAAAAAGCGAATCAAAACCCGCTTCATGTGCGGCAACCCCAAGCCAGAGACAGTGGCTGTGTATCCTTTCGAGTTCGCAGACAAGGGCCCTCAGATAAAGACCGCGTCTGGGGACCTCAAGTTCGCATAAAGTCTCGACCCCCTGCACATAACAGGTTGTATGCGAATGCGAGCATATACCGCATATTCGCTCCATCAGATAGATATTCTGAATAAATGTTTTGCTTTCTGCAAGTTTTTCTATTCCACGATGATTATATCCAAGTTTAATATCAGCATCTTTGATAAGTTCACCTTCTATCGTCATCCTCAAACTTATGGGCTCTTTCAACGCAGGATGCTGCGGACCTATTGGTATCTTTATCCTTCTCATTGCTTTTCTCCTGGAATTTTTTCCTCCGGAGATTTATAGCTCCAATCTTTTCGCAGAGGATAATTTCCTTGCTGCCAGTCATCAGGCAAAACAAGCGGTCTTGGATCCGGAATATTAATAACCTTTATTCCAAGCATATCCTGCAACTCCCTTTCATAAAGAATAGCGCCCGGGATTACTTCGCAGACGGATTGTATCTCCGGATTTTCCCTGCTTACGGAAACTCTCACGGTTAAAGAGGTTTGATTATTTGCAAGATGGTATAATATCTCGAAATCCTTTGTTCTGTCAACACCTGAAATGGTTGAAATATGATAAAAGCCTAAATCATTTTTTAATATCCTGATTGTTTCAAGCAAATTTTCAGGGGAAACAATCAGAAAAATTCTCCTGGATCTCTGAAGTGTTATCTCAACAACTTTTTCACCCAGAAGCTCTTTTATTCTGTCAATAATGGTATTCTCATTCACTTTGAGTTCTCCAGTTTTTTAAGCAGTTTAACAATTCCATCTATAATCGCATCAGGTCTTGGCGGACAACCGGGAACATATATATCAACAGGAATAACCTGATCTATTCCGCCGAGAACATTATATGCTCCTCTGTAAACGCATCCGCTCATTGCGCAGGCACCAACAGCAACAACAAACTTTGGATCCGGGGTCTGTTCATACAATCTTATGATTCTATCCTTCATCTGTCTTGTTGCTGGTCCGGTACACACAATCACATCAGCGTGCCTGGGACTTGCCTTCAGCAAAATCCCAAACCTTTCAACATCAAATCTTGGTGTAAGAGCATCAACAATCTCGATATCACATGCGTTACAGGCCCCTGTATTCAGATGCAGTATCCAGGGAGACCTGATCCTTGACCACTTTATCAATTTTTCAATCACCTGTTTCCCTCGTGTTTGAAAATTGTTCAGAATCTTTTTCGTCATAGAACATCATGCCAGTAACACACAGAAAGATTGCAGCAAGATAAAAAATTCCAAAATAAACTGCTGGAGATACAGCCGGCAGTGTCGCTATTACAAGAGCTGTTACATGCATAATGGTAAAAAACAAGCCAAATATGAAAAACAGGTTATAACCGAACTGGAACTTAAAGCCGGGAATATTTTCTCCGCAAGCATAGGTTGACAGTTTCTCCCTGCTTTTCCGTACAGAAGGTGAAAATTTTCCTGCAACCAGATAGAAAACTGTAAGCACAATCAACACAACCGTAAAAGCGACCGGTGGCGAAAGTAAAACACTGATTTTTTCCATGCATCAACCCTTTAATTTTGAAAAAGTCCTGATATCAATGCTGTCTGACTGTTTGTATGCTTTTATAACAAGACTCAGACCAGCAGCCATTACGCACACCTCTATAACGATGATGGTAATCACAAGGGCCTGCGCAACAAGTATGTTATCCGGATAACCCCCGGAAATAATCAGAAGCGCTATTCCTTTTGAAATAATTTCAAGACCTATCAGAATTCTTATCATGTTTCTGCGCGCAAAAATACAATAAAAACCTATAAATATCAGAACAGCGAACGAATATGCATAAATCAAACCACCTGCCAGAGAATTATTTACCATTTCTCCCCCTCCCCACAACAGCAAGAAGAACAAAAACTCCGGCAAATATAACGCTTATCTGTCCAATCATATCAAAAGCCCTTCCAATCCATAAGACCTCGCCGAAACTGTTATAATGGTCAGGTTTAACAACAAGCTTTTCAGCAGCCGGTAATCTGTAAAGAACAACACAGGAAAATATTAAAAACAATACGGCAAAAAATGCAATATGTATTTTTGGTTCAGAAACAGTATCCTCTGCACCTGTTAAAGAAATCGTGAGGATAAAAAGAACCATTATCAGCCCGGCAACAACAGAAATCTCAAAAACCCCTGCAAACGGAGCGTTCAATCTGAAAAAAACAATGCCAAGAAACACACTTGAAATCAGAAGGCATATCACAGCTTTAAGCATATCCCTGAGAAAAACTGCCAGTCCCGCAAAAATCAAAACGCCTGCAAGCAACAGCGCATTCATCGAACTTTATCCTCCAATTATAAAAGCATTCAGAGACGCCCTCACACCATCAATGAGAACCTGCGCAGCCGGAAGTATCCATCGCGAGATAAAAGGAGCAAAAGCAACACCTGTCCATACACAGAACAGAGCAAGTCCCACCATTGACAGTGTCATCCAGAAAGGAACCTCATTAACATGCGCCAGTGTTTCTTTTAATTTTCCAAAGAAAATCCTTCTCTGAATCAGAAGCAGATACCATAGAGTCAGCACACTGGCAAAAACAGCAATGAAAGCGTAAAGAAACATTTTCGCCTGCACAAGTGCTATAACAATAATCAACTTGCTCCAGAATCCATTCAGTGGAGGAACCCCGGCCGCAGAAAGAATCCCAATAATATTTGTTCCTGAAGTAAATGGCATCTTCCCCCCAAGACCACCGAGAGATTTACTCTCATCTGTTCCTGTTGCATATTCAACCGCGCCAGCATTCAAAAATAAAAGAACCTTGAAAATGGAATGATAGAATAAATGCAGCAATCCGCCTATTATTCCAAGCGGCGTTCCTATTCCAAAAGCAACAATAACATAACCAATCTGACTTATCGAGGAAAATGCAAGCATTCGTCTGAGCTGAGTCTGTCCGAGAGCCAGAAATGCGCCAGCAAGAATTGAAATTATTCCAAGATAAATCATTGCAGAAGAAACAGCAAAACTGAGGCCAAAAACATTGAAAAAAACCCTGCATAGAGAATAAACCCCAGCAACCTTCACAAAAATTCCCGAGCTCATTGCCGGCAGGACAGCAGGCGCGAAAGCATAGGCATCCGGCATCCAGAAATGAAACGGCACAAGCGCACACTTTAAACCAAAACCTACCAGAAACAGAATTACACCCAATTTCGTGCTGGAAAATGTAACTGAAGCTATCTCCTTAATAGAAGTGGTTCCTGTATTCACAAAAACAAGCGCAATACCGAGAAGAATAAAGGATGATCCTATCGCAGAAAGCACAAGATATTTAAAAGCTCCTTCTGTTGAATATCTATTTTTTCCAAGAGCGACAAGACCATATGACGAAATCCCTGCTGCTTCAATAAAAATGTACATTGTAAATAAGTCTGCCGCAAGAATAATTCCATTTATGGACGCAACAAGCACAAGCATGATTGAGTAAAAAAGGGTCCTTGAACCATACCTGTCAAGATAATTAATTGAAAAAAGCCCAACACTGAGGGCAACAAAAGAAGAAATAAAGATCATTAATAAACTGAACCCATCAAGCACAAGGGGAATGTTCAGGTTTGAATCAAACCATACAAGAGTATGATAAAATCGGCCTGCACCGGGCCAGAGATGAAAAATCGATAAACTTGCTACAAGTAAAAGGAAAAAACACAAATTACCCAAAATATCAGGCAAAATCCTTTTTGAAATCCTTGTGATCACCGGCATAAAACCGGCAAGTACAAGCGGTAAACCTATAAAAACAAATAAAAACATAATCTCTCCTAAAAGATCAAAACAAAAACAAACACAAGAATCACCCCGGCAAAGAACCAACCGAGATATTCTGCCAGATATCCTCTGTGAATGGATCGTAATGAATCTATTGCCTTTACTCCTGAAACGACAATAAGCCTCTCATATAACCAGTCAGAAGATCTATCAAATCCATGATAAAGAGCAAGAGACAGTACTTTTATAAATCTCAGTCCCTGTTCATACAAATCAAAGATTCTCTTTTCTGCAAGATCATACAGAACCCTGATGGCAGGAAGATGGTGAACAACCTCTGATGCAAGGTAAGCTTTTTTACCGCTTTTAAGCCATCCATGCATATGAAGAATAAACGCGATTATCAAACAAAGCACTGTGATGCCTGAAACCGGGTTGAACAGATCCAGCGCATGTTTTGAAAAATCATACCGGGCAGGCACTCCGGCAGCATCTGAAATTGCCCTCAGAGGAATCTCATTGAAAAGTCCGAAGAAGATGCACAAACAAGCAAGAATTGCCATAGGCAATAAGACAGCCGGACCATTTTCCCTGACATCTGCAAGCTGTTGATTCTTTTCACCAAAAAACATTGAGTGACTTGCCTTCAAAAACGAAGCAAATGTCAGGATTGCTCCTATCCAGCACGCAATCGCGAATATCCTGTAACCGGTTTCAAGTGCTCCATGTACAACCATCTCCTTTGAAACATAACCGTTCAAAGGCCAGATACCGGATATTGCAGCAGCGCATATAATAAAACAGAGAC
>Ga0116202_10001496_pt1 | contig 13643 bp, 10 predicted proteins | sample LakKivw325mmetaG_FD_94479 | JGI IMG/M metagenome (GOLD analysis project Ga0116202, IMG submission 94479) | Anoxic lake water microbial communities from Lake Kivu, Rwanda to study Microbial Dark Matter (Phase II) - Lake Kivu water 325m metaG | ecosystem: Environmental > Aquatic > Freshwater >...
ATCTGGCTGGTCTGGGACTTCGGCGAGATGGCCGGGGTCGCGTTGACCCTTGGTGTCGGTGGCATCTTTGCCCTCAAGGGACAGTTGACCGTGGGCGGCCTGTTCCTGTTCTACAGCTACGTGACCCGTTTCTTCGTCCCGATTCGCGCCTTGTCGGAACAGATTCACATCATGCAGCGCGCCTTCGCTTCGGCCGAGCGGATGCTCGGGATTCTCGACGCCGCTCTTGAGCCGGACGGCGAGACCATGGTCACGCCCGGCAACTTCCGACACGCGCTGCGGTTCAAGGCGGTCGAACTCGCCTACGAGGGACGGGGAACCGTGCTCCATGACATCAACCTGGAGGTCCGAAAAGGTGAGAAGGTCGCGCTCGTCGGCGAGACCGGCGGCGGCAAGACCTCCATCGCCAGCCTCGCCCTCAAGTTCTATGAACCCAAGTCCGGCCGAATCCTGCTGGATGATACCGAGCTGCCCCGGATTCGGAACCAGTCGCTCCGCAGGCTGGTCGGGTTCGTGCCCCAGGACGTCATCCTGTTCCCGGGAACCGTGCTCGATAATCTGCGCCTGTTCGACGAGGCAGTAGGCGAAGCCCGTGTGCACGACGCTGCCCGCCGAGCTCGCCTGCACGAGCGCATCCTCAGGCTGCCGCAGGGCTATGCCACGAGCCTGATTGAGCGCGGGGTAAATCTCTCGCTGGGCGAGCGGCAATTGCTCGCCTTCACCCGGGCGCTGGTGCTCGACCCTGAAATCCTGATTCTCGACGAGGCAACGTCGTCGGTTGACCCGCACACCGAGCATCTCATTCAGGAAGGCCTGGAGGAACTGCTGAAAGGCAGGACCGCGGTCATCATCGCCCACCGGTTGGCGACGATTCGCATGGTTGACCGCATCGTCGTGGTTCGCGCCGGCAGAATAACCCAGCAGGGAACGCACGACGAGCTCGTGTCCCAGGACGGTTACTACAGCCGGCTATATAAGCTGCAGTACCTTGCGCAGGAGCAGACATGACACGCGTGGGACGCGCAGGTCAAAGGTCAAAGGGCAAAGGTCAAGGGTCAAGATGCCCGGGGGAACTTACCAATGGCGGCTAAGGCTGGCCCGAAGCCGCAGGCGATGACACTGCTCGACATGAAACTCGTGCTCCGGTTCTGGCGCAAGGACTGGAAGCAATTCATCGGCCTGACCGCGCTGACGCTCTTCTACTCGGCCGTCGCGATTGCCTATCCGCGCATCATCGGCTACATCGTGGATGCGATTCAGCAGGGGCTGAACGACCCCGCGCACTTTGTCTTGAGCACGCTGCGGAATCTCGTCCTGCTCCTCGTCATGGCCCGAATCGCCGGGGCGCTGGCCGAAGACCTGCGGCCGTTCGCCTACATGGTTTCGGCCGCGCGTTTTCTGTGGCGGGCGCGCAATCAGGTCTTCCGCTCGGTGCTGGACCAGGGGTTCACCTTCACCAACCGCTTCCCGTCCGGCGACGTGCAGGAACGGCTCGACCAGGACCTGACCGACGTCGCCCAGTTCTCCGCCGGCGGCATCTTCTGGCCGATGACATCGGTCCTGACCATGACGTTCGCGCTCGTAGTCCTCATCCGTATGAACTGGCTCCTGACCCTGGTCACCATCGTGCCGACCGTTGCCAGCTTCTTCGTCTACCTTCGGATCGGACCGAGCATGGACAAGTGGTGGCGGGAATGGCGCGAGAAGATTTCGGAGACCAACAGCTTCCTCGAATCCTCATTCTCGGGTATCCGGCTGGTCAAGGCCTACACCATGGAAGAGCGCAATGCCGCGCGCCTGCGCCGGGTCCTCAATGAGCGCATCCGTTCGGCAATACGCGGCGCCCGCCTGCGCGCCGCCTTCAATTCGACCTACACCACTGTCGCCGGTCTGGGTTCGCTGGCCGTGCTCGTGCTCGGCGGCCTGTTCGTAATCCGGGGCAGGCTCACCATCGGCGAATTCGTGGCGTTCAACGCTTACGTTGACATGCTCGTCTGGCCGATGATCGGCATCGCCGACATGATTACCTGGATATGGCAGACCGGGGTGGAAGAACGGCGCGTCCGCGAGCTGGATGAGTTTCCGCCCGACGTGAAAATCAGCACCGGCACCCGACCTGCCTCTGGTTTCCGCGAGGTGCGGATGAGCCAGGTCGGGTTCAGCTATGCACCGGTGTCGGAACAAGGGATAAAGGGATCAAGGGATAGAGGGATCGAGGGCGGAGGCAAGGACGGGGAGGAGCAGCCTGCGGCCAGACTTTGTACCCCCGCGCTGCAGAACATTGACATCGTGCTCACACCGGGCGCGCGCGTCGGCATTGCCGGCACGGTCGGGTCAGGCAAAAGCACCGTCATGCGCCTGCTCGTGCGGGCCGCTGAGCCGACGCGCGGCGAGATAACAGTGGACGGCACGCCGCAGCCCGAGTTTGAAATAGGGTCGCTCCGCTCGCTCTTCGGCTACGCGCCCCAGGAAGCCGGGCTCTTCTCCGACACCATCCGCAACAACATCATCCTCGGTCGCACTGCTCCGAACACCGAGGAGCGACTGCGCGAGGTGGTGCGCATCGCCCAGCTTGAACCGGAGCTTGGGGCAATGGCCAAGGGGGCTGACGAACTCATCGGCGAGCGTGGCCTGCGCCTGTCCGGCGGACAACAGGGACGCGTATCAATCGCCCGGGCGCTCTTCGACCAACCTCGGATTCTCCTGCTCGACGACGTGACGGCCAGCCTCGACGCCGAAACCGAGCAGCAGTTCATCCGCGACGTGATTGGCTACATGCAGGGAGCGACGCTCGTCATCGTCTCGCACCGGCTCTCAATCCTGGCCGCGTGTGACATCGTCTATGTTCTCGACCAGGGACGGATTGTCGAATCCGGCGCGCCATCCGACCTGCTCGCCCGCCGCGGGCTATACTGGAAACTCTATCAGCGCCAGCTCATGGAAGAAGCGCTGAAAGAGAAGTAGTCCGCGGCTAATGCCTCACAGCGCGCATCGGACGCGCAAGTCAAAGGTCAAAAGGCAAAAGCCAGAAGTCAAAACGCCCCGGAGATGGCGCCCGACAGAAGCGCGACGACTTGGGGACAGAGGCGAGAAACGGATACAACGTGACGGGAGCAACGTTGTTGCGCTCTTGCAGTACAGACCTAGCGCGTGACGACCAGGCGTGCGCGGGCTTGGGCTGACGGCATTGCCACGATGTAGACCCCGGCAGGCAAGCCGTCAAGGTCCAGCCTGGCCGGCGACGACACGCGATACCGGCGCGCTATCTTTCCGGCTACATCATACAGCTCGACTTCCGAAGCCCCGGCCGCAAGCCCGGCAACCACGCAGAAGCGTGACGCTGGGTTCGGAGAAACGGCGCACGGTGTACTGCGTACGGCAGACGCCTGGCCGTCGACGCCCGACTGGACGTGGCGGTACAGGCCGGTCCGCTCTTTGTCGAACCGGAAGGTCGGGCAGGGCCGCGTTGAAGCGTCAACCGGACCCTTGGTGTCCCAGTCATAGAATCGACCGTCCTTCCCCTCCATCAACATCTCGTACTCCCGGTCTTCGTCGATATCCGCGATGAAGGGCGTCCGCGACATTGGGATGATGCCCTCGATGAAGGCGTAGGAGCCGACGTCGGGCAGCCAGTAGGTCGGGAAGTGACGCAAGGGCCAGCCGGGCATGCTGTCCCCGGTGTTGGTGATAACGTAGAGCGCCGAGTCGCAGCCGCTGGTGGCAATCTCAAGGCCGCGGTCGGTGTCTAGGTTGGCGACCGCAGGCGAGTACCAGACGGCGTTGCGGGTCGTATAGGGGAACCCGGGGAATCGAGTGCCGTTGCTCCGGAAGACGTGGACCCGGCCGGACCAGCGCGAGTTGTCGGTCTGGCGACCGGATGTGCCGACCACTATCTCAAGTGAGCCGGCACCGTCGAGGTCCGCGACCGCCGGGGTCGAAAAGCACCTCGTCATCGGCCCGGCGGGGTAGTAGCCGGCATCGGTCGTCAGGTTGACCGGGAACCCGGAGAGCATCGTGCCGCTGGTGTCGTAACAGTCGAGCCAGCCGGGCCGGCGGCCGACGATGATTTCCGGCGTGCCGTCGAAGTTCAGGTCCGCCAGCACCGGTGATGAGTAATCGGGCGTGAACCCGGCGCCCGGGCCCTCGGTCTGCCATGACCGCCGCAGCGTGCCGTCGCTGTTGAGTATGAAGAGCCGCCGCTCAATTACCGGGTACGGGTAGGCGCGCTGAAACCAGCCGGTGTGGCAGACGATTTCCCTGGTGCCGTCGCCGTCGAGGTCGCCGACTGCCGGGCTGGTGTACGAGCCGTGGCGGTCGAGCGTATCGGTGTAGAAAAGGTACTTCCAGAGCGAGTCGCCGTTGGGCCGAAGCACGTAGCAGCCGGCTCCGGGTTTGCGGATGGAGCCGATGTCGTCAACGTGAACGATAACCTCAACCGTGTCGTCGCCGTTGATGTCCGCGGCAGCGACTTCGGAGTGCGAGTCGTGGTACGGGTCTTCGGGATAGCCGGGCAGTATGAACGGCCAGCCGGGCAGAACCGCGCCGGTCATTCCCGCGAGGGCGTAGATGCGGCACTTGTAGAGCGGCGGGTCGTCGAAGAAGGTCTCGGCCATCGGCAGGATGATGTCGTCGCGGCCGTCACGGTCGAGGTCGGCAAGCGTCACCGACGGCATCTCCGGATTGCCTTTGATGCCCCAGGTGTCGGACCAGACAAAGGACAGGTCGTCGTCGAATACGGCAAGCTTGGTTATGTTCAGGTCGTCTTCGACCGGCTTGGAGAACCGGCAGACAATCTCCAGTCCCGGGTCGTCGTCAAGGTTGCCGACGTTCACGGCGACTCCCCACCGGCCGGACATATCAATGACTGTATCGTCGCACCCGAGCAGTTCCTCAGTCCGAAACCCGTCGGGCGTGACGGTTGTCATCATCATCACCCTGCCCGGCGCTATCGGCAGCGAAGCAACGGCCAGGACAAGCACTGCGGCAATCATCGTATCCTACTATTCTCCGGCCGCGACGCCGAACTCCTTGACCTTGATACCGATGGTCCCGACCAGGCCGAGTACCTCTGCCTGCTGGCTCAGGTCGCCTTCAGCCAACTTCAGATGCAGGGCGCTGGCCGGGAACTCGCCGAACGTGGCGTCAACCGGAATCCAACTGCCGAGGTAGACTTCATTCCAGGCGTGGTAATAAAACGCCCGGTTCATGTACACCAACCCGACCGCGGTCTTCGTCGGAATGCCCGTGGCCCGAGCCAGTGCGGCGAACAGTACGGCGTGCTCATTGCAGTCGCCCTTCATGGTTTTGAGCACGTCGAGAGCGCTGGGGAATGAGGCAGTTGCCTGCTTCTCGACGACCGTGAAGACCCAGGAAACCAGCTTGCGGGCCGCCGCCACCGCATCCTTCTCATCGCCGATTGCCTCCCTGGCCTTGGCCTTGACCTCGGGCGCGTCGGACTGGATTGAAACCGACGGCTTCAGAAACTCGGCTTCGCCGGCAACCGGCAATGCCAGCGGCCCGGTCGGCACGTCCGGCGTCTTGATTTCAACGACGAGCGGGTTCGAGCTCTGGACCTGCTGGCCCGGCCCGCTCAGGTCGTACTCCTTGGGGTCGATGCCGGTGATCTCCAGCTTGAGCCGGTTGACCTTCGCCCCGTCCGGAATGTCCGCCTCGACCGGCACGCGGAACATCATCAGCACGTCCAGTTTCCTGCCCTCGGGTTCGGTCTTGATGACCTCATCGGCCGTGGTCCGCTCCGACCTCATTCCCGGCGGCGATGTCTCGACAATCGTGGTCCCGTTGTCATCAATCCACGACGTCATCTCGAACTTCGCCATCCTGGTCACGAGCTTGAGCGCATCGTATTCGCGGCCACCGGCGATCACCTTCTCGCGACCGATGACCCTGATCTCGGCCGGCACGACGCCCATGACCGCCGCGTCGAAGACCGACCGCCGGTACGTGGAGTCCTTGACAAAGTTCTGGACAACAGCGAGCCGACCAAGGGCTGCGGCCGGGTACACCGGGCCCGCCAGCTTGACTGTCCGCTCTTCCTTGGCGCCCGGCGCGTCAAACACCAACTCGCCGCCGGCGACGTGGCCCTTGACCGAAAAAGAACGGTCCTGCGACGAGAAGTCGAACGTGAAATACTCGAGCGTCAGGTCCGGCCCGGTATTGGCCACGGAACGGGATTGGATTCGCTGCTCCTTGCCCGCCATCGCCACGGTCATCTTGATGTAACTCTCGAACCGGCAGCCGCTGCTCGTCCGGTCGAACCGGTAGAGTGAGTAGCCGACCTTCTGCCCGTTGATGGTGGTTGACAACCAGGCTTCGGCGCTGTCCGAGCCCGCCCGGGTCGCCCTGGCGCCGCCGCATCCGACGACAACAACAGCCGCAATCGCGATGATAAGCACGTTTCTCATGGGTTCAGCGTAGTACAGCAGGGGCCTGCTGTCAAGGTGGACAGCGCCACAGCGCGCGTCGGACGCGCAGGTCAAAGGGCAAAAGGCAAAACCAGGCCCAGACGAATAGTGCAGGAATCGGAAGTCAGAAAGACCGGGCAATCTGCACTTGAACTCTGGCTTGTCCGGCTTCCCGGATGGCGCTTCGGCCTACTCGACGCGGACTGCCAATCTGAGTTCGAAGGTGTCGCCGGCGTAGAGGCCGCGGAAATCGAGCTGGTGCAGGCCGGTTGGCATCGTCCCGCCAAGCTGCCAGTTTTCCGACCGGTAGGTTGAGTCGGCGACCTTCGGCCCGGGGGCATTTGGGTCCGGCACTGTCGGCTGGCCGGGGAACGTGATGGCCAGCGAGTTCAGGGTGACGTCGTAATTGAAAGTATAGCTGAAGCTCGTGGTCTCGCCGGACGACGAACGCTCGCCGGCAGCGCTGACCTCGAGCACGGCATACTCCGCCATCTCGATTTCCCCGACGTCCACGGTCCAGCCCTCGTACACCATCACCGGACTGCCCGGTGAACCCGACTTGTACGGGCCACCGTACACACCGGCCAGGTCGCCATCACTGATCCTGCCATCGCCGTCCTTGTCCTGCCACGCCAGCAGGTAGTACGAACCCGGCGCAACCGCCGGGAACTCGAATGACGCCCGAAGGGACTGCCCACTCGACTCCGGAGCGATGGCATACACCGGAGCCGAGTCCCAGGCAGCGCTGTCACGAAGCTCCACGCGTGCAAGCCGCACGTCGCCTTCCTGCCCCGGCTTGAGCGCAAGCCGTCCGTAGACTGTGGTCGGGAATTGGCACCCTGCCACCAGACAGAGCCCTAGCATAACAATCAAATGCGGATAGGGGCTAGTGACTAGGGGCTGGAGGCTGGGGTTCAGAATTCCGACCCTAGTCCCTGACCCCTGAGCCCGGGTCCCTGTCCTCGGTGTTTTCGCCGTTCCCATGTCGGTTCCGGGTTTATCGGTCGGCATTGACGATGTTACGCAACGCCTCGCGGATCTGCTGCGCCTGACGCTGGATGCTTTTCTGCCGTTCTTCCGACCGACGGAGGTAACTCATGGCCACGTTCTGCTGGATCTCCGACTCCGCCTCATCCCCGGCCAGCACCGCCTTTACCGCGACCTCGGTCTTGGCGTAGTAGTTGAACCGGTCGTCGGCGTCGTCCGCCATGGACTTGACGTAGCGGTTCACGGCGTCGTACAGGACGCTGAGCCGGAATGTGCTACCGGGTGCGGCCTCGCGCGAAGCCCTGAGCACGACCTCGGCCTGCTGTCGCGCCAGCGCGATGTCATTACGAGCGCTGTCGGCGAGGATGGCGGCCCGTCTGAGCTTCGCGGCGACATCCTCCCCGTTCTCCGACGTCACACTGCCCTGCGGCATCAACTCCGACGCCCGCAGCCACTTCTCGCCGGCATTGCTTACCAGCGTATCAATCGTCGCTGCGGCGAGTCGGGCGGCTTCGGCCACGCCGGGCCGGCGGTACGGCTGGGGCGACGGGGCAACGGCCGTGGCAGGAACAGATTCTGCGAGCGCAGCCGGAGGCAGGGCCCGGACGGCCGTTGTCTGAACCGGCACGACCGGTGGACGGTATGATACGATGAGTATGAGAGCCGCCACAACAGCCGCCACGGTTGCCAGCAGGGTGAACGTCCGTACGCGCGCGACCCGCAGAGCCTGGCGGGCATCGGGCTTGAAAACAAGCTCCGGCGGCGTTGGCGGATGCGCGGCCGTATCGGTCGGCCGGTCAGGCCGCTTCTCGTTCGACTGAGGTTCGGGGCTGTTCAATTCGCGTCTTTTGCATTAAACCATATTGCCGCGTGGGGCCGCTGTCAACAACCGCTGTGGTTGACATGGAACCCGCGGTGGGTATCTTGAACTCAGTGAGAAGACAACCAATCGTCACAGGTCGCGCGCCTGAGTTGACATGACCTGGATTGCTCCCCTATCTATGGTGGCCGGCGCCGCGTTCGGCTCCATCCCGTTCGGCTACATTGCGGGCCGAATGCGGGGAATCGACATCCGCCGACTCGGCTCCGGCAACATCGGGTCCACCAATGTCCAGCGCACGATGGGCTGGGCCTGGGCGCTCCCGGTCCTGCTGCTCGATGTCGTCAAGGGGCTACTGCCGACCGCGCTGGCACGCCCGATCGGGCTCACGCCGCCGCTGGTCGGGCTCGGCGCTGTCCTCGGCCACGTATTCTGTCCCTGGCTCCGGTTCAGGGGCGGCAAAGGCGTGGCCACGACGATCGGTGTCACCGCCTTTCTCTGCCCGCGAAGCCTGCTCGCCGGGCTTGCTGTCTATCTGGCCGTGCTCGCCGCAACTGGCTTCGTTTCGCTCGCGTCGCTCGGCTTCGCCTGTCTGTTGCCCGTTCTGACCGCGCTCCTCTACCCGCGCGGTCCCCTGTTGCTGGCGTCCACGCTCGGAGTCGCCGCTGTCATCATCGTCCGCCACCGGGCCAACATCACCCGCCTCGCCCGCGGCACCGAGCCAAGACTGGGGCTCTGGCTCAAGCTGTTCAGGAAAGCGTGAAAGTCGCATTCGTCGGAGCCGGACGCTGGGCCCTTGCGCTCAGCATCAGGCTGGCCGAGAAAGGCCTCGACGTGGCGCTCTGGGAGTTCAATCAAGCGAACCTGGACCGGCTTCAGTCAACCCGACGTCACCCTGACCTGCCCGCAAGCTTGACGATGCCCCCGACGCTGTCCGTGACCGGGGACCTCGCCGGCGCGGCGTCTGCTGCCCGGCTCGTCGTCTTCGCAGTTCCCTCCGACGGACTAACTGACTCTGCCCGGCTTTTGAAAGCCCTGAACGTCAGACCGGAAGCGCTGGTGACCGTGACGAAGGGAATCGAACCACGGACGCTCAAGCGCCTGTCCGTGACAATCAACGAGATCTTCCCCACTCTGCCCGCGGTCGTACTCGCCGGGCCCGGCATCCCCTACGACGTCGCGCTCGGCGACCCGACATCGCTCGTGGCGGCTTCAACCAGCGAAGCCGCCGCCGCTCTCGTGCGCGACCAGTTGACCGGCGGCAGTCTGCGCGTCTACTCGCACGGCGACGTCGTCGGGGTCGAACTCGGCGCCGCCCTCAAAAACGTCATCGCCATCGCGGCCGGCATCGGCGACGGTATCGGGCTCGGCATCAACGCCAAGGCCGCCCTGCTTACCCGCGGGCTGGCCGAAATCACCCGACTCGGGCTCGCGTACAACGCCAACCCGCTCACCTTCGCCGGCCTCTCCGGCATGGGCGACCTGGTCGTCACCGCGTTCTCGGACCACTCGCGCAACCACGCACTCGGCGTCGCCATCGGCCGCGGCGAATCACCGGCCGCGGCGCTGGCGAGGCTCTCCGGAGTCGCCGAGGGCGCGACAACGGCCCGCTCGGCACGAGCTCTCGCCGGCAGCCAGCGAATCGAGATGCCGATTACCGAAGAGGTCTGCCGGATTCTCTACGAAGGCGCGTCGCCCCGTGACAGCCTGGCTCGCCTGCTCCGCCGAAACCCGCGACAGGAGATCTGGAAATGAGCGAAACGAAGCACTACCTGGTGACCGAGGTCTGCCGCAAGCTGGACATTGAACCTCACGTGCTGCGCTACTGGGAACAGCAGTTCGACCTGAAGCCGGCGCGCAACTCAGCCCGCCGCCGCATCTACTCCGCGGCCCAGGTCGAACGGCTCCAACTCATCAAGCGCCTCGTGCGTACCGAGAAGCTGACCGTCCCAGGTGCCCGCCGCCAACTCGCCCGGACGTCGGCTCAGCCCGGCGGCCCCGCACTTGACCGCGACACTTTGCTCCAACTCAAGCAGGAATTGCTCGCAATCCGGGCCCGCCTCGAGACCGGTTCCTAGTCTGCAGTCTGTACCACAATCACTCAACAACGTCACTTCCGCGACGATGCTCCCGATCTTCGCCTCTGTCCCGAGGCGGTCGACTTTCAGTCGGCTGCCGTATGCGGACCATTTTGACCTTTGGCTCTTGCATCTTGACTTCTGACTTGCGCGTCCGACGCGCGCTGTGGTCCTGGGTTGCCGGTCCGCGGTGGGAACAGACGGACCGCTGCTACAGCTCGGCCTGCAGGCGGAACATAACGCCGTAGACCGCCCACTTCTCCTTGAAGTTGCGGCGGTAGAACCCGTTGGGCGCGACCCGGATGTGACCGCTGAGCATTCGGAGATTCGCGCCCGCCGTGAACATCAAATCCGGCCCCTGTCCGTTCAGCAATCCCATGTCAATGCGAGCGCACGGCTGAACCCACCCCAAGGCATAGCCCAGTTGCAGATAGGCGGCGTCCCGGCGCACCGCCCCGTACGCCTGGTCCTGTAACTCCGCTGTGGCGGCGAGCGGGCCACGCGCAAGCGACGCCTCGGCGCCCAGCATCTGCCAGGCGCTGTCCGCGGCGGCGGGCCACCCATAGTAGCCCTGCAAAGCAAGGGTCAGCCCGAGCTGCTCAAACGGCCTGACCGCGGCGCGGCCGCCCAGGTCCTTGCGGTCGTTGTCGTCGCCGGCATTCGCTCCGGCTCCATTGACGACGGCGACCGCGGCGCTGAGGCGCTCGCCATCCCACCCGCCCATCACGCCGACGTCACGAATCCCGGCCGGCTTGGCGTTCCAGGCCAGGGACAGGTTGTTGACCACCATCTGCTGCCCCGGTTCGGTCATTACGTCGGTGCCCAGGGGCACCACAAACTGCCCGACGCGTAACCCGAACCCGCTGGGCCAGCGCAGGTCGACGTAGAGGTCCTGCGGCTGGAGGATGCTGACGTCACCGCTGACCCGGAGCGAGGCAATCGAACCGACCCTGCCCGTCAACCCGACCAGCGCCACGATTCGTTCAATGGCAGCGTCGTTCCAGCCGAGCCCGCCATCCTCGATGCGGTAGAAATGCGCCGTGTTGAGCAGAACGGCATCGAGCCCGACACCGTGCCCCAGGTCCAGGCCACTTGAGCCCCACGCAAGGGCAACGGCCACTGCCAAAGTGCAGACAACCAAGCTTCGTTGTGTCATGTCAATCTCTCCCAAGGAAGGACAAAGGACAAAGTGGTAGGGACAAAGCAAGGACAAAGCAGGAAAGACCGGACTCCGGCCTTTGTCCTTTCCCCATTGCTTTGTCCTTAGTCCTTGCTACTTCGTCCTTGAGTCCTTGTCGCTTTTTCCTTACGCAGTCGTTCGGCCATTCCCGATGGACCTCGGCGGGCATCAAAACGATACGAACACAGTCAGGCACGGACACGGGATGATAGCCGACTCCGGCTCGACATCAAGCACGGAAGCACCCCGCCGCCAGCTTCTTGCGGAACGTGAATGCCACGAAGGCCGTGGTGAGGTCTTCGGCATTGTATCTGGTCAACAACTCGGGGGGCGCGAGCGGCAGCAGGTCTTCGCCCTCCCGCTGCAGGTCCTCAGCCACGACGAGCATGCAGCGCCGGAAGATGTCGCGGTAGTCACTCAACCTCAGTCGGTTTAGAAATGAGTCCGAAGGATAGCGATTCTCCCGCAGGTGGTCCCAGGGAGGAACCGCGGCCGGTATGCCCCAGTCGGGATACGATGGGTCCAGCGCGTACTGCCAGTCAAAGCAATGACCGCCCGACAATGAAGGAAACAGATGGACGACAGCGTATCCGACGCCGCCGGGCTTGAGCGCCGAGTTGATGTTCCTGACGGTCGCCTCGACGTCGACCACATGCTCCAGGACGTGGAAAGAGACGACGAGGTCGAACCGGTCTTTCGGCAGCTCGGTCCGGGCCGCATCCGCCAGTCTCACGTCTATCGCCGGGAAGGGTCGGAGGTTCACACCGCACGCCCTCTCCAGACCCGCGAAGAAACGGCGGTCGAACAGCACGTGGCGGATGACGCTCTTAAGCGCGCGGTGTGCGCCGTTGTTCCGAAGCATCCGCAAGAGGCCCGGCACGCCCATGCGGTAGGTCGGCATCTCCACGTCCACGGCGCAGGCTTCGGCTCCCCTCGCGGCAAACAGCAGTGGTATCACGGCTCGCTGGCCGCAGCCGACTTCGAGGACGGCAGCCTCGCGAACGAGCTTGCCGGTTGACCGCTCAAGCAGCCCGGCCAGCAACTCGAAACGCGCTCGATACGTCTCGACCTCGCGCTCGGTGTACTTCCGGTGCTTCTGGTACATCTGCCGGGCGTTGCGGATGGCCCGGGGCAGCGGGATTCCGCGCCCCGCCATTGCCCGGCGCTGGACACCACCGCCGTCCAGCACGCGCGCTGGACCCGACTCATCACTCATCACTCTGCGCTCATCCTTGAGCACGCGGGGTCTTCTTCCAGTACTGCTCGCGCCTGAACAGGTAGCGCAAGTAACCGATTACGAGCCCGATATTGACCAGCAGGTAATACTGCGGAACCAGCAGCGTCCGCAGGCGTCCGCGCGCCACAAACGCCAGCGGTATGGTGGCATAGGCCACCAACTGCAACCCCAGCAGCACAGCAAAGACCGGCTGCGCCACGTTTACCGCCGACCCGACGAGCATCAAGAGCAGCAGCAACGGGACCGCCATGCGCAAAACCTTATGGGAGAAGTAAATCCAGGCCTTCCTTCCGTACCTCGGGTGCAACAAGTCCGCGCAGCGGAGCAAAGCCTGAAGGTTGCCGCCGCTGATACGCACCTTGCGCCGGAACTCGACCGCCTCGTTCTCGGCCCGCGTGGTGACCAGCGCCCGCGGCTCGCAGACCACGTCGAGCCCTTTCCGGAACGGCACGATACCGAGCATGAAATCGTCGAGAATCGTGTCGTCCGGTATCGGGTTTGCCTCTGACTTCCGCACCATGTTCGCGTAGGCATTACAGCCCACCATCGCGCCCAGCCTCCCCTCCAGCTCCTTGACCTTCGACTCCCACCGGTCGTAGAACCCCTCGGCCGGGCTCCCGTCCTCGTTCACCCGCACGTAGCGCGGATTGACCACCGCGACTCTCGGGTCGCGCATGGGTTCCAGCATGAGCCGCAGGGACTCCGCGGTCAAGGTCGAGTCGGCATCGGTGCAAAGGACCACGTCACCCTCGGCCAGCGCGAGCAGCCGGTTCTGCACCACGGTCTTACCCGCCTGCGGCTCGAACCGCACCAGCCTGACCCGGGGGTCGTTGAAAGAACGTATTATGTCCTCGGTTAGGTCGGTCGAAGCGTCGGAACCGATGAGTATACTGACCCTGTCCGGCGGATAGTCCAGGGC